>Ga0209624_10003647_pt1 | contig 10826 bp, 7 predicted proteins | sample JacPinW_OM2H0_O1_FD_188565 | JGI IMG/M metagenome (GOLD analysis project Ga0209624, IMG submission 188565) | Forest soil microbial communities from Algoma, Ontario, Canada - Jack Pine, Ontario site 1_JW_OM2H0_O1 (SPAdes) (version 2) | ecosystem: Environmental > Terrestrial > Soil > Boreal... | reverse complement strand
CCAGTACAGTTTCGTCACAATCAAGCCAGGGGCGTATCCGTGGGGCAATCATTTCAACGCCTGGCGCCCCGCGCATATTCATCTTTCTCTTTTCGGAACTGCTTTCGTACAACGCCTGGTGACGCAGATGTATTTTCCGGGCGATCCACTGCTGGCCTTCGATCCGATCTATCAATCTATTCCAGATGAGCCAGCGCGAAAGCGGCTCATAGCGAATTTTGATTTGCCCAGCACTAAACCGGAATGGGCGCTCGGATATCACTTCGATATCGTCCTACGCGGGAGAGAGGCGACTCCTTTTGAAAAGTGAAGAGCATCTGATACCGACGGCGTCGCAAACCGTCGGGCCATTTTTTCACTTGGGCTGTACGGATCATCGGTCGGTTGGCTGTCTCACGGATGCAAACACCGCCGGGGAGCACATCACGCTGGTCTGCCGGCTGCTTGATGGAGATGACACGCCGGTTAACGACGCGATGATTGAAATATGGCAGGCAGATTCGGCGGGGCACTACGACGGCGAGCAAAGTGCTCAGGAAAGCGGGACTGATCCTCGATTCAGGGGTTTTGGACGGCTTGCCACGGACGAGAATGGCACTTGTGCGTTTAAAACCATCAAGCCTGGTGCGACGCCCGGCATCAACGGCGCGATGCAGGCACCTCACATCAATGTTTCTGTATTTGCACGCGGAATCCTAAATCGGTTGTGTACGCGTGTTTACTTTGCAGGTGAATCTGCAAATGAAACGGACCACGTGCTCTCCTTCGTTCCCAAAGGGCGCCGAAATACACTCTTGGCTGTTCGTGATGTTGCCGACCCTTCGCGATGGCAAATTACTATTCACCTTTGTGGTGAGTATGAGACTGTCTTCTTTGACGTTTAACTTCCGCCCTGCAATTTGCGCTTTAAGTTGAACGGTACCCGCGACGAGGAGTGCTGTTTGAGCTCGGTGCGACTGATCGATTGCCTGGCAACCACGGCAGAACTTGCCGGGATTTTCTCTGACGGCGCGACGCTGCAGGCAATGTTGGACTTCGAGAGCGGCCTCGCACGCGCGGAAGCGTCGCTAAAGATCATTCCCCATTCGGCGGCGCGCGAGATTTCCAAATCGGCAAAGGCAGATGGTTTTGACTTGGATGCGCTGTGCGCAGCCGGTCTGCGCGCAGGAACGCCGGCGATTCCACTCGTGAAAGCTCTAACTGCGAGGGTCAGGAAATCGAGCGCGGGAGCTGCCAGATTTGTGCATTGGGGAGCCACCAGCCAGGATGTGACCGACACGGCGCTAGTCCTGCTTTTGAAGCGTGCTGAGCAGGTAATTCGGCGCGATCTGGATGACTTGGAGAGATCGCTTCGTCGTATTTCAGTTTCGCATGCGCAGACAGTGGCTCTCGGCCGCACCTTGCTGCAGCCGGCTCCGCCCGTGACGTTGGGGCTGAGAGCAGCGGGCTGGCTTGGTGGGGTGCAGCGGTGCAATCGAAGGCTGCGCGCTTCGTTCGAAGATGCTTTGGTCATTCAATTTGGCGGCGCGAGCGGAACCCTCGCTGCGCTCGGCGGAAGTGGCATAAGAGTTGGCAAGGGGCTGGCGCGTGAGTTAGGTCTAGGTTATCCGGATGCACCTTGGCACACGCATCGCGATCGTCTCGCGACTTTGGTTTGCGCTTGCGGAGTATTGACCGGAGAGCTGGGGAAGATGGCGCGCGACATCAGTTTGCTGATGCAGTATGAGATTGCCGAAGTGGCCGAGCCGGGCGGGGAAGACCGAGGCGGATCGTCCACGATGCCGCATAAGAAAAATCCGATTGGATGTGCGCTAACGATTGCAGCGGCGCTTCGCACGCCTGGGCTGGTTGGAGCTTATCTTTCGGCAATGGTGCAGGAGCACGAGCGGGCCACGGGGGGCATTCAGGCGGAATGGCCAATTGTTTCTGAGTTAGTCCAAGCCACTGGGCTTGCGGTGGCGTCGATGAAGGAAGTTGCAGAAGGACTGACGGTCGACGCGAAGCGGATGAAGAAAAATATTGAAGCCACGCGCGGCTTGGTGTTTGCGGAACGAGCCATGATGGCGATGGCCCCTGCGATGGGTCGAGAAGCGGCTCACGAAATTCTGGAGAGAGCGGCGCGGCAAGTAACGGAGCAGGGCAGGAGGCTTGGCGAAGTGTTGGCCGGTATGCCGGAGGTCGCCGGCCATCTGCGTAGCAAGATCAGCCAACTTGAAACGCCGCAGGACTATTTAGGTGTGGCTGAAGAGTTTCGAAAGAGCCTGCTAAAAGACGAGTTTTAACGTAGAAGCAGCGGAAAAACAAAGCGCGGCAGAAGAAAAAGTTAGGAGTTGTGAGCGTTGCCTCTGGCTTTAGTGGATAAGGTGAAACTGTTCTACCGGTTGGAAGGCGAAGAGAGCCTGCCAACGTTGGTTCTTTCGCATTCCGTCGGATGCGACCATGGGATGTGGGATCCGCAAGTGCCGGACCTGCTGCAGCATTTTCGAGTTTTGCGTTATGACGCACGCGGCCACGGCGCCTCTGATTCTCCCGCTGGCGAATATTCCATCGACCAGTTGGGCCGAGATTTTCTGCTCTTAGCTGACTCGCTCGGAATCTCCAAGTTTGATTTTTGCGGGCTTTCGCTTGGCGGAGCCATTGGCCAATGGCTGGCTTTGAACGCGCCGGACAGGGTCAATCATCTGATTTTGGCAAATACGTCGCCGCAATTTGGAGCGAAGGAAAATTGGAACAAGCGGCGAGAGATAGTCTTGAAAGAGGGAATGGCCGGCATCATCGACATGATAATGCAGCGATTTTTCTCCACCGATTCGCTGGTTGGCAACCATCCTTATGTGAGTTCGATCCGTACGGTGCTCTTGGGTACGAATCCGGGAGGTTACGCGGGGTGCTGCTCAGCATTGCGCGATTTCGATAGCAGAGATTTGCTTGGCAAAATTCTCGCGCGAACCTTAGTAATCAGCGGAGACCGCGATGTCGCTACGCCCTTCAAAGGGCATAGCGAAATAATGGCCCGGGGAATTCCCGATGCTCAAGTTGTACATTTACCGGCCGCCCATATTTCCAACCTTGAGGCGCCAAGAGAATTCACCGCGGCGCTACTGGAGTTTCTTCGGCCCGAGGTAAGAAATCCTCTGGAAGCGGGCTTTGAGGTCCGCCGGCAGATTTTGGGTAGCGAGCACGTTGACCGCGCGATTGCCAGCACGACTGACTTCAATCGCGAGTTTCAAACTCTAATCACAACTTACGCGTGGGGAACGATTTGGACCCGGCCTGGCCTGGACCATCGGACCCGGCGATTATTGGTGCTGGCCATGATGGCAACGCTGGGGCGCTGGGAAGAATTTCGAATGCACGTGCGCGCAGGATTGCAACATGGGCTCGAGGCGTGCGAATTGAAGGAAGTACTCTTGCAGGTTGCCATTTATGCTGGCGTGCCGGCCGCGAATACCGGGTTCCACATCGCTGAAGAAGAGCTGAAGAACCAAAAGGCTGGCTGATTTGGCGGAACGATCGCACCGGTATTTTCCCATGATCGCTGACCGATACGGCTTAGCCGCGCCTCTAGGGATTGCCGCGGGCGAGGCCACGCTGGTTTCTGTATAAGGTCTATTTTTGCAGGACGGCGCCTGCGCAGATGGGACCGCACTCTCGTGACGCCACATATTTCCTGCGTGCGGACTAGCCAAGCTACCGGGCCAGACAAGCCAGCTCAACGAACGGTTCAACCGGGGTTAGGGTGTATAGAGTTCCGCGTCGGTGCCGCCTACGACCAATACCTTTCCACTTTGAAGTAACGTGGCGGTGTGTGCAGCGGCGACCTTCAAGTTGCCAGTGATCGACCAGGAATTTGTGCTGGGATTGTAGATTCCGGCTTTTGTTGTGGCGGAAGCTTTGCCGTCATACACGACGGTTCCTCCCGCGAGCAGCACGTTTCCATTGGCCAGCGAGACGAGGGGTCCAGAATTGACTCCAATGCCGGTCTGTCCCAAAGTGCGGGCCCAAACGTTTGTGGCCGGATTGTAGTATTGGCTGGTGTAGCTCACGAGATGATTGCCGAAGATCAGGCCGTCGCCATTCGGCAACGCGGCAATCGTTGTGCTGGAACCTGAAGTGTAGTACTCCGCCGAGGTTCGGGTCCAACTTCCAGTGGACGGATTATAAACAGCGGCACTCGAGCCGCCAGCGAGCAGAACCAATCCATTTGAAAGCCGTACCATTGGCGAATCCTGATTGGCCGGAAGGCTTCCTGTGACGGTCCAGTTACCCGTTGTTGGGTTGTAAAGTTCGGACTCGGTGATTGCGGTATATTCGCCGCTAAGGCCGCCGGCAATCAGCACCTGGCCATTAGCAAGGAGCGCGATCCCCGCTTCGCTTCGCGGCACCGACATGCTCGGGTACTGCTCCATTTGCCGGTCGAAGGGTTATACAGCTCGGCGGTCGCGGTGAATTCCTCTACGCCATTGATGGTCCCCAAATATCCGCCGGCCACCAGAACCTCTCCATTCGGCAGCAAGACGGTACTGCTCTCATACCGGGGCGTAGCAGTCGTGCCTGTGGTGCTGAAAGTTCCAGTGGAGGGATTGTAAAGCTCTGCGGTCGTGAGAGGCCCTGAAGCCCCTTCTCCGCCTACGATCAGAACTTCTCCATTATTCAGCAAAGTGGCAGTGTGGCCGGTACGAGCCGTGTTCGGATGACCCGTGAGAGACCAAGTACCTGATTGAGCCATGGCCGGAGCGGTGAGCAGGAGCGAGAGCGTCGCGAGAGCAAGAAGGAAGAGGCCGGGCGCGAACACACGAATTCCGCAGTGATTATTTCCTGGCATGCGATTCATTGATTGCCTCCCCGCAATTTGTGATGGCAGCCGTATCGGTTTTTTCGCCGCTTGTACCAAACGGTTAGGTCCATCCGGGGAGAATGGAACCGACCGGTCATCTAGGTGCGGTTGTGATGGGTGAAGTAAAGAACGGCGTGAAGTATTTGTCTAGTTAATTGTCCGTGAAATGGCTCAATTTGTAGGTGCGTTTGTCAAAAAAATGTCACGAAGGACTAGCAGATCTAGAGGACAGCCTTGGATGTCCCGAGGGCTAGGCGAAGCGTGATTGGAAGGAGCGTTTTGCAGCGCTGGCGGCGTGAAGTAAAATGACTGCTGATCAAGCAGCTTGTGCGAATACGCGCCCGTAGCTCAATTGGATAGAGCGCCAGCCTCCGGAGCTGGATGTTGTAGGTTCAAATCCTATCGGGCGCGCCATCTCCCTCAAATTTCTTTCATAACTACGAAGCGGGCAAACTGACCCAACTATGTTTGCGTGAGGAGTTCTCGACCGCGTCGAGCAGCACTTGAACCTTCAGCGCGTCTTCGAAGTTTGGGTGAAACGCCTGACCACTTGCCAGGCAGCTGAGAAAGTCCTCCAGGGAAGAAATGAACGTGTGCTCGTACCCGATGATGTGGCCGGGCGGCCAGTAGTGGCCGACGTAAGGATGACCTGGGCCGGTGGCCAGGACGTTGTGCCAGCCTTGAACTTGAGGCGGATCGGTTCGGTCAAAAACTTCCAGGCGATTTAGATCTTCCAGATTGAAACGAATTGCGCCCCGCGAGCCATGAATTTCAAAGGCATTGCGGTTGCGACAGCCGGTGGCGAAACGAGTGGCCTCAAAGGTGCCGATACTCCCATTCGCAAATCTGGCAAGCGCCATGGCGGAGTCATCGACTTCTCGATTTGGCTCGAAAGTGTGCAACATGCCGGTCAGCGAAGTGATGTCTCCGTTGAGAAGTATGGCGAGGTCTAACGAGTGAGCGAGCAGGTCTCCCATTGCACCTGAGCCGGCGTCCTCTTTGCGAAATCGCCAAACGCCCAAGCGTGCGGGATCGTCACCCCAGCTTTGTAAATAAGTAGCTCGATATAGGTAAGGTGTGCCGACGCGGCCTTCTTCCATCAGTTGTTTGGCCAAGGTTATGGCGGGCACACGGCGGTAATTAAACCAGACGAGGGTCGGCACATTTCGCGCGGCCGAGACCATGCGTTGAGCTTCATCGAGGTTCATCGCCAGCGGCTTTTCGCAAAGGATTATTTTTCCGGCCCCCGCGGCAGCAATGGCGATCGGCGCATGGAGGTGGTTCGGCGCGCCGATATCAACAACGTCGATGTCTTTGCGGGTGACGACGGATTCCCAATCGGGATGCGTTTCCTCCCAGCCCCACTGGCGAGAAAAGCTCTCAAGCGCCTCGCGGTTGCGTCCGCAAACAGCCTTCAGATTCAAGTCGTAATCAACATCGAAGAAACAGTTCACCTGGCGAAACGCGTTGGAATGCGCACGGCCCATGAAGCCGTGACCAATCATGGCGATGTTCAGCTTTTTGCGTTGTTTCGGCATTCATTCCTCGGTGGTAGTGATTCAGCGGCCCTTGCCCCTTGATTTAAGGCGACTATCGTGCCAGAACGCACGGATACCTGCGAATGATGTCTTCTTGGCTGAAACGTGAGAGTACCTGGAAACTATTCGTATCGGAGAGCGACGACCGGGTCGGTGCGGGTAGCGCGGCGGGAAGGCAGATAGCACGCGAGGAGGGCGACCGCGCAGAGGAAGAGCGGGATGAGGACGAAAGTGCGTGGGTCGTGGGGGCTGACGTTGAAGAGGAGGTGGGAGAGGAAGCGGGTGAGGAGGAAAGAAGCGGCGATGCCGAGAGCTGTTCCCGCGATGGCGAGGCGCAGACCTTCTCCAAGGACGAGGCGGTGCACATCGCCGCTTTGTGCGCCGAGGGCCACCCGAATGCCTATTTCATTGGTGCGCTGGGTTACCGAATATGCGATTACACCATAGATTCCAAGGGCGGATAGTAGAAGGGCCACGGCGGCAAAAACTGAAAACAGCGTCAGTATGAATCGTTGATGATCGAGCGACGCAACGACGACATCGTTCATCGTGTGAACCTGCGTGACAGGCAATTGATTATCTATAGACCAAAGCTGCTGCTTGGCAAAGGACAGCACAGTACCAGCCGGTGCCTCGCTGCGAATCGCCACGTACATCCAGCGCTTCCACTTTTGCGCGGTCTGTGAATAGAGGTCGTAGACGGCCGGCTTTTCAGGTTGATCGGGGCCGTAGTGCCTCACGTCGCCAACCACGCCGATGATGGTCATCCAATCCGGTTGTTCCTCACGTGACCAGCGAACACGCTCGCCTATTGGACTCTGCGATCCAAAGTACTGAAGCGCGAAGGCTCGATTGACGACAGCTACGTGGACGCTTCCGGTATGGTCCTGAGGTTCAAAATCGCGCCCGGCCAGCAGAGGAATTCTCATGATCTGGAAATAGTCTCCGGCGATGGTTCGCGTGTCGACCTCGGGCTCCTCACCCACGGGCGGACGCGGACGGCCCTCGATCAGCATGTTGTGGTAGAGGCTATTGCCGCTCATGGGTAGTTCGCTGATCAGGGCCGCTTGCGAGGAAGGAAGCGTATTCAGGCGGCCTAGAAGTTGTTGATGGAATTGGCGCTGGGCGGCGAACTCGCGGTAGCGAGCCTCGGGGAGTTCAAGGCGCATGGTGAGAATGTTGTCAGCGCGTATGCCTGGATCGACGTGATGGAGACGCGAGAAGCTGCGAATGATTAGAGTGGCGCTGATCAAAAGAATGAGGGCAAGGGCGATCTCAGAGACGACAAGCAGTTTGCGAAAGCGAAATGCGGCAATACCTGCGGTACTTCGCTGGCCACCTTGAAGCCTGGCGCGAAGACCTGAGAAAGCCGTACTGAATGCAGGTGCCAATCCAAAGACGATTCCAATCACCAGGCTTACCAGAAAGGTGAAAGCCAGGACTGAACCGTCCAGCGAAGTATCTTCGATTCGCGGCAGGTTCGGCGGTTTGAGCAGCATGAGCAGATGAACACCCAGAGCGGCGAGGGCGAGACCCGCACCTCCGCCCAGTAAAGAGAGCAGGACGCTTTCGGTAAGCATCTGCCGAGTAAGGCGGCCGGAGGAGGCACCGAGGGCGGCGCGGATTGCGATTTCGTGTTGTCGAGAGGCAGAACGCGCCAGCTGCAAGCTGGCAAAATTCACACATGCAATCAGGAGAACCATCCCAACTGCGGCGAACAACACGGTAAGTTCGAGTCGAACGTCACCAAAAATAGCTTCGCGGAGGGGAGTCAGCTGGCGATGGACGTCTCGATCATCCTCCGGATATTTGGAGGACAGCCAGGCGTCGACGTTTTGCATCTCTGCGTCGGCCTGTGCGCGGGTGGCTCCTGGTTTGAGACGTAAGTACGTCTCGAGGAAGTGCACGCCCCGAAATTGAGCGGCGACGGGATTGGCCACTTTTAAAGGAACTAGCACATCGACTGGTTTATCAGGCAACCAGAAATCTTTGGGCAAAATCCCAATTATCGTGTACGCATTTCCACTCAGATGAATTGATCGGCCGAGAACTGCTGGGTCCGAGCCAAAGTGAGTGGCCCAAAAACCGTTGGTGAGGATCACGGTTCCAGGCGCGCCGTAGGCGTCCTCGCCGGGCGTGAAGTTGCGGCCGAGCGCAGGCTGAATCCCCGCTGCTCGGATCAGGTCAGCGTTGCAGAGTCCGCCGGTGATCTGGTTGGGTTCGCCTGCGCCGGTGAAGTCGAGGGCTTCTTGATTTAGCCCCCCAATCGCGGAGAACGATTGAGTTTGCTTCTGAATGTCTTCGAGGTCCGGCAGCGACTGATTGTGGGAAAGAGTGAAAAGCAATTCCGAATTGGGGTAGGGCAACGAGCGGAAAAGGACTGCGTTGACAACGCTGAAAATCGCTGCATTTGCTCCGATTCCCAGCCCCAAAGTGAGAACGGCCGTTGCGGTAAATCCAGGCGAGCACCGCAACATTCGAATGCCGAAGCGAATATCCTGAAGGATTGAATCGACGAAAGCGCCGCCGCGTTCTTCACGGCATTCCTCTGTGAATTTGTCGAACCCGCCGAATTCAAGGCGAGCCCGGCGGCGTGCTTCAGAGCCGGGTATTCCCGCACGTTGCAAATCCTCGGCGCGATTGGAAATGTGAGCGCGAAGCTCTTCGTCCATTTCGGCATCGGCGCGGCGGCGACGAAATATCCAGGCAGCTACGGAGCGGAGATGGGAGGTGACGCTCACTTGCGTTGGGCTAGTTACGGTGCTCCCCTAAGAGTCTTAGGAGGGTATCCCATGCTCTCCTAAGCTGTCAAGGGGAAGCTTGCTGGTAGCCAGGTGAGCTATTCGTATCTCAAAGCGACGATGGGATCGACGCGCGTGGCGCGACGCGCTGGGAAGAAAGAGGCGGCTAGGCCGACCATGGTGAGCAGTAGCGCCACGATAAGAAACGTCGCCGGGTCGGCAGTGCTGACGCCAAAGATAAAGCTGTGCAGCAAGTGTGAAAACGCCAGCGCCCCGACGAGACCGGCGCCGACGCCGAGGAGCGCGAAGCGCATTCCTTCACCAACCACCGTGCGAAAAATATCATTGGGCTGGGCGCCCATGGTCACGCGAATGCCAATTTCATTAGTTCGCTGGGTGACCGAATAGGACATGACACCGTAGACGCCAATCGCAGCAAGGACCAACGCGAGCAGCGCGAAAATGCCGATAAGCCACGCGCGGAAACGCGGTTCCGCAACGCTTGTGGCGATGTTTTCATCCATGGAGCGGACATTCACGAGCGGTTGATTAGGGTCAATTTCAGAAACTGCGCTGCGGAGCGCGGACGCGGCGGCATGTGGCTCGGTGGTGGTCCGCAATACGATGGAAAGCTGGAAGGTGGGAAGGATGGCGTCGACCTGGCGATTGGGGGCGTACATCTCAGACTTGGCGGCATCGCCAAGTCCCTGCAAAACATCACCTACAACGCCGATGATTTCCATATACGGGACTTGAGGGTCGGGTTCTGTGCCAAGTTCGATTTTCTTTCCGAGAGGATTTTCGTTTGGCCAAAAAGTTCGAGCCATAGTCGCGTTGATCACCACGACTGGCGGCGATTTGTCGGTATCCGATGGCAGAATGGAACGCCCTTTGAGCAAAGGCATTCTCAGCGTTTCAAAATAATTGGGCGTCACGGTTCGATAGCCGGTGACGATGAAATCGTGCGGAGACTTAGGGGCTCGGCCCTGAATATTGAAATGTATCAACCCGCCTCCGCCGCTGACTGGCAAAAAGGAAGCGGCCGACGCCGATTCGACGCCCGGCAGGGCTCGAGCGCGGTCGATCAGGCGTTCGAAAAATTGATTGCGCAGTTGCGGTGTTGAGTAAGCGTTTTGTGAGAGAGGCAAATCGCCCACCAATAAGTGATCAGGTCGAAAGCCTGGCGGGATATTCTGAAGGCGCGCAAAACTGCGAAGCAGCAATCCAGCGCCCACGAGAAGCATGACCGCGGCGGCAATCTCCGCAGCGACCAGAATTCCGTGCAGCCGGTGCTGCCCAGGGCCGCTGGTAGATCCTCGACCACCTTCATTGAGGCTGGCGCGCAGATCCAGTTGGGCGGTTCGGAGAGCCGGGACAACGCCAAAGATAACGCCGGTGAGGATTGAAAGCACGAGGGCGAAAATAAGAACGGGGTAATCGAGGTTCACGGTAAAGGCTGTGGGAAGGCTACCCGAGGCGAGCTGCAACAGCGGATCGAGCGAGGCCATGGCGATCAAAGTCCCGAGCACGCCTCCGATAACCGCCAGCAACACACTTTCGGTGAGAAGCTGGCGCACTACGCGGCTGCGACTTGCGCCCATGGAAATTCTGATAGCGACTTCCCGGCCACGAGAGGCACCTCGCGCCAGCAGCAAATTGGCTACGTTGACGCAAGCAATCAACAGAACCGCGAGCACGGCGGCCAGCAAC
>Ga0209624_10003646_pt1 | contig 10827 bp, 6 predicted proteins | sample JacPinW_OM2H0_O1_FD_188565 | JGI IMG/M metagenome (GOLD analysis project Ga0209624, IMG submission 188565) | Forest soil microbial communities from Algoma, Ontario, Canada - Jack Pine, Ontario site 1_JW_OM2H0_O1 (SPAdes) (version 2) | ecosystem: Environmental > Terrestrial > Soil > Boreal... | reverse complement strand
ATCCGCGCAACGAGGTCAAGGGAGTTGCGCGTGCTGTCAGCGACCTGCTGAGTCCGACAGCGATCGAACCGCGATGCGCAGAACCACAGCGCAGAGTAAAGGCGGAACGAGAGACCTTCGAACCTGGCCCTATGCCGCTCATAGTCAATGGCAAGAAAACTTCTGTGGGCCAGGGGCCGTTGACGCGCGTTGCTCAGGCTCTGCGGGCGACAGACTTGCTACTTCAGGCGGGAGGCTTCAGCGCAATCGTGCTTGACCTCGGAAGTATTGCCCCGGAACATGCTCTCCGCATTCCTCTGGACAAGTGGCATCGCTATCGTCTTGCTGCCGAGCGAAGCCAGGCGAGCGTTCTTCTGCTGACCCAGCACGCCTGCGCGAAAAGCAGCGCAGGCTTGGTCCTGCAGATGTTGCCCGGCAGGGCTCTACGCGATGAGACAACTGTCTTTACGGGATTGGAATACCGCATCGAAGTCCTCCGAGAACGATTCAAGCCAACGCCGACCAATGTGGTTCCTCTACGGAAACCTCCGACGAGAACAACTGGAGCTACCTGGCACGGCCGCTCTGCATGGGCAGGCCGAAGATGACAACGTCCACGGAACTCTATGCCTGCCTTTACGCGAAGGAGTTTCCGGCGCAGTCCATGCTGCGCCTTCGGCCAGAGTTGCGAGTTCATCCGTGTGTCGTGATGGAAGGAGAGCCGCCACAGGAATATGCCTGCTCACTAAATACAAAGGCTCGAAAACTCGGGATTGCAGCCGGCATGACTCGTGTAGAGATAGAAACCTTCTCCGCAGTCTCCATATTGTCGCGCTCGTGTATGGAAGAAGAAGCCGCGAAGGCTGCCCTGCTTGAATGCGGCGGGCTATTTTCACCGCGGCTGGAAGCTGGAAGCCGAGATCGCGCTTACTTCTGCGTTCTGGACATCGCCGGAATGGAGAAGCTGTTCGGGCCGCCCGCGGCCTTGGCAAGAAGTCTGCTCAAACAGGTCAAGACGCTCGGTATCGGGGCGTCGATTGCGATCAGCAGCAACTTTCATGCGGCGGTTTGCCTGGCGCGGTCGGAGGCATCGCGCATGGGCATCTCCATCATCCCGCAAGGTGCAGAGAGCGCGGCGCTCGCGCCCTTGCCGCTCACAGTTCTCGATCTTGCCGAGGAGCACGCGGAGACATTCTCGCTCTGGGGAATACGCACATTCGGGATGCTGGCGGCTCTGCCCGAGAAAGAGCTGATCTCACGTCTTGGGCAGGAAGGAAAACGCCTCCGTCAGCTTGCACTCGGCCAAAGACCTCGCTTATTCCGTCCACTCGAGTCTGCCTTTTCACTCGAAGAGCGCATGGAACTGGATACTCCGGTAGAGCAATCAGATGCTCTGCTTTTTGTGGTCAACGTGATGCTCGAACAACTCATCGTTCGAGCAGCCTCGCGCACATTCGCGCTGGCTTCTGTGCATCTCGCTCTTTCTCTCGAAGACAAGAGCTTCCATCTACGGACAGTTCGGCCTGCACTCCCCACGAACAACCGCCCGCTTTGGCTCAAGCTCCTTCAACTCGATCTTGAGGCGCATCCACCACAAGCCTCCATCCTGTCTCTCACGCTGACAGCGGAGCCGGGTAGCACCAGCGAGATTCAACTCGGATTGTTTTCTCCACAGTTGCCTGAGCCGGGACGGCTCGATGTCAGGCTCGCACGCATCCGTGCGATCGTTGGAGAAGACTGCGTAGGCCGTGCGGTCCTCAAAGACACACAACAGACTGAGGGATCTCGTTTAGAACCCTTCGAGGTTCCCCTCGCCTCGACAGCCGAACCCCGTCGCTCACCCCGTCACCGCGTGGCCTTACGCATGATTCGTCCACCGGAAGGTGTGACGATTACAGTGCGGGACAAACGGCCCGAGTCCTTTTTCTTCAGAGGCATTCGATATGTGGCCGATGACACCTACGGTCCCTGGCTCAATAGCGGTGCCTGGTGGAACACGACTGTATGGAGCCTTCAGCAATGGGATCTGGTTGCGCGAGCGCGTGACGATACCTTGTTGTGCTGCTGCCTGCTCCATGACCTGAGACAAGACTCATGGAAGATGGTCGGCCTGTATGACTGAGGGCTATGTAGAACTTCATGCCGCCAGCGCCTTTAGCTTTCTGGAAGGGGCATCTGAGCCCGAAAAATTGATCGAGCGAGCTGTAGAACTCGAGATGCCAGGGATGGCTCTTCTCGACAGAAACGGGGTCTACGGCTCCGCCCGGTTCCACACCAGCGCAAAACGAAATGGAATCTCGGCTCATGTTGGGGCAGAAGTTTCCATCTCCAGCTTCGGGCCGCGTCTGACGCCTCCTGCATGGCTACCGCACCAACATACCCCAGAGCCTGCTCGTCTGCCGTTGCTTTGTGAGTCGCTGGCTGGCTATCAGAACCTTTGCCAGCTCATCACGCACTTCAAGATGCGGGAGCCGGTGAAGTCGGAGGGTGCAGCTACATGGGAAGACCTGCAGCAATACTCCTCGGGGTTGATCTGCCTGACGGGCGGCGATGAAGGTCCGCTCGCCGCGGCTTTGGCGCGCGGTGGCGAAGAGGCAGGCCGGGAGACGGTAGAGCGGCTAGTACGAACCTTCGGCCCAAGCAATGTCTATGTCGAAGTCCAGCGCCACTATGAGCGCGAGGAGGAGTGGCGCAATCAGGCAGCGATCCGCATTGCACAATCCCTTCATTTGCCCGTCTTGGCGACGAATGGGGTTCGTTATGCCACGGCCTATGAGCGCGAGATCCTCGACGTTTTCACGGCAATACGCCACCACACGGATCTCGATCATGCCGGCCGTCTTCTCGCCGTAAACAGTCAGCGTCATCTACGGCGAGCCCGCGAGATGGCGAGACTCTTCCGGAACGTTCCTTCAGCCGTCGCCAACACCGTCGATCTGTCCTCCCGCTTGCAATTCCGTTTGGACGATCTGGGTTACAAGTTTCCGCGCTATCCAGTGCCGGATGGCGAGACGATGGACAGCTTTCTCCAAAAGCACGTCGCCGAAGGTGTCCTGCGGCGATACGGCCCGAAGAATGATCGCGGCCTGATGGAGCGGGCCAAGAAACAAGTCGAGCGTGAGCTTGCCCTGATCTCACGGTTGGGTTTTGCCGGATACTTCCTCATCGTCTGGGACATCATCGAGTTTTGCAAACGGAACGACATCCTGGTCCAGGGGCGTGGGAGCGCGGCTAACTCTGCCGTCTGCTATGCCCTCGAGATCACAGCCGTCGATCCGGTCGGCATGGAACTTCTCTTTGAAAGGTTCCTGAGCGAGAGCCGTGGCGAGTGGCCGGATATTGACTTGGATTTACCCTCCGGCGACAAACGCGAACTAGCCATCCAGTACATCTACCAACGCTATGGCGAACTCGGAGCGGCGATGACGGCGAACGTCATCACGTATCGCCACAAGTCGGCTGTACAAGAGGTCGGCAAGGCCTTCGGGTTCAATCGGAAATCTCTCCAGGAACTTTCGGAGATGGCCAGCTATGGGGAGTGGCGTGGCGAGACCGACACTCTGGCGCATTCCTTTCATAACGCTGGCTTCGATCTGAGGAATTCGCGCGTCGCGAAGTGTCTGGAAGTCTCGATGCGCATCCAGGGCCTTCCTCGTCATCTAGGACAGCATTCGGGCGGCATGGTCATCTGCCAGGGATGCTCAACAGCGTCGTGCCTCTGGAGCGAGCGTCGATGGCAGGCCGCACGGTCGTCCAGTGGGACAAAGAGGACTGTGCCGACCTCGGCATCATCAAGGTCGATCTTCTCGGCCTCGGGATGATGGCGGTTCTCAAGGATTGCCTCGAGTTGATTCCTGAGCACTACGGCGAGCGAGTCGATCTCGCGCAGTTGCCCGAGGATGAAGAGGTCTACGCGACGCTGCAACGGGCCGACACCATCGGCATGTTTCAAGTCGAAAGCAGAGCGCAGATGGCCTCGCTGCCGCGAAACCGCCCGGTACGGTTCTATGACGTGGTCGTTCAGGTAGCGATCATCCGGCCCGGCCCGATTGTGGGCAAGATGATGCACCCCTACATGAGGAGGCGGCAGAACAAGGAGCCGATTACCTATCCGCATCCTTCGCTGGAATCAGTATTGAAGCGGACGCTGGGTGTCCCGCTCTTTCAGGAACAGTTGCTGCGCATTGCGATGACGGTTGCGAACTTCTCTGGCGCCGAGGCCGAGGAGCTACGCCGTGCCGTGGGTATGCGTCGCTCGTGGGAGCGAATGAAAACCCTTGAGGTAAAACTCCGAGCCGGCATGACGGCAAACGGGATCGACGAAAAGACGCAGCACAAGATCGTCGAGAACATCAGCTCATTTGCCCTCTACGGCTTTCCGGAATCTCACGCTGCCAGCTTCGCCCTTCTGGCCTACGCATCCGCCTACTTCAAAGTGAAATACCTCGCGGCGTTTACCTGCGCGCTCCTGAACAACCAACCGATGGGGTTCTACAGCCCGGCGGTATTGGTGGACGACGCCAAACGCCATGGCCTTCGTGTGAAGGCGATCGATGTTCAGGTGTCGCAGTGGCCCTGCACGATCGAGGAGGAAGCCGACGGCTCGCTGTCGATGCGCATGGGGCTCGGCTACGCGAAGGGATTACGTAAGGAATCTGCCGAAGCAATCGTCGCCGCTCGCAAGGAACGCGGCAAGTTCCGATCTGCAGAGGATCTCGCGCTGCGCGTGCCTTCGCTGAACCGGAAAGAGCTTACGATCCTCGCCCGCGTTGGTGCGCTCAACAGTATTGATGGAGTCGCGCATCGACGCGATGCGCTATGGCAGGTGGAACGCGCCGGCAAGCTGGAAGGCCCGCTCTTCCGGCAGCGCAGTGAATGGCTCGAGGAGGATGCGCAATCGCAACCTCTCCAGCAGATGAACGTGGAAGAGCGTCTGGTCGCGGATTATGGAGGCACCGGGCTGACGATTGGGAAGCACCCCATTCACTACCGGCGGCAAGCACTGTGCCGCCAGGGGGTGCTCACCGCCAGCGAGTTGCAGAAACGTCGCAATGGTGAGTATGTGAAGACGGCAGGCCTCGCCATTGTGAAACAACGCCCCGGCACGGCAAAAGGAGTTGTCTTTATGTCGGCGGCGGATGAGACTGGCATCTTCAACATCATCGTGAGCAAGGATTTCTTCGAAGCCAACAAGCTGACCATCAAGCGGTGCAAGTTCTTTCTGGTCGAAGGAAAACTTCAGAGCGAAGACAATGTGGTCCACGTCCAGGCGAAACGCATTACCCAGCTATCCAACAACGGACTGGCCCTGAGTTCGCACGACTTTCATTAGGCGGTCGCTGGGGCACCTGGAATTCTAGGCATAACGTGGAAACCACGCTAAAGATGCTTTCGTCCAAACAATCGCGGCCTCGATGTTAGTTCGCTGGGCCGCACGTTGCGGATAGAAGGAGAACGGAGCTCATGTCCTTACCGAGAGAGACGGCAGCTCTTCCAGAGTCCTGAGCACGAAGTCGGCACGTTCCACTACCCCGACCCTCGGCAGGATAGAAACTTCGTAGCCCAGCGACGGATAGGCTCTGAGAAGCCGATAATACTCGGCAACAGCGACTGCGGGGCTGTGACGCCGCCCTCGATCTATCATGTAAAGCTCCGGCCAAGGTGGCGCAAGAAACACGCGTCGATGGTAACGGTGAGTTTGACCAAACTCCTCAAGTACCGGCTCGCGAGTCAGGTGCTGAAGAGCGATAGCAGCGTCGATCAAGCTTCTATCGAAGAAAATCCAGCCGCTGGAAGCTGGAGCTGAGGATCGGTCAGCCAGAGCCGTCGTAATGGCGCGATGTGCGAAAGCAGGCAAATCTACCCAAGGGAGTGCCGAGCCACCGTCGTTCATCTCTTCAACCACGATCCGTCGCCCGGGTTCCTCTATAACGGTGTGTCCACGCCGCCCCAGCTCGGCGAGCAACGTAGATTTGCCGCCTCCCGAGCAGCCAGAGATCACGACGAATCGATTCACACGAATCTCCTATGCTGCCACTGCGTCGCACTGTGCGTGTCGTATGGCGTTGGAGACCTTCCCTCTCCGAACTTGCTGGGACATCCAATGTGGCCACTACCCACTACCCCAAAGATATCCAATGCGTTGTACTCTCCTTTGACATTCACAGTTAGTGATACGCTCGCCTTGTCAGTGGCGATCAACCTTTGAGCCTGTTGGTTCCTCCGTGATGAGGCCCGCAGCCTGCGACCGCGACAGGAATGTGAGTCCCCACGACAAGAAAACTGACGCTCTATTTCTAAAGCCTGCCAGGAAGAGTAAATGAATCAAGAGCCACGTAAGCCAAGCCGGGTAGCCACTGAGTCGTGCGTGAAACGGCCACCGGACGTCGGCAACCGCCATGTGACGACCAATCGTTGCCATGTCGCCTTTATCGAAATATCGGAAGGCTGTTCGACGTTTCCCCAAAGAGTCTTCAGCGATCACCTTCGCCACATGCTTCCCCATCTGCATAGCGGGTTGCGCAACACCAGCGACCCTCTTCCCATCTTGCTCGAAGTGAGCAAGATCGCCGCAAACGAAGACGTCGGGATACCCCTTTGGATTTAGAAATTCGTTGACCACTACAGCCCCACTTCGATCAGCGCTGCCTTGAAAACACTTTCCCAACGGGGACGCTTGAACCCCAGCTGCCCATATTGTCACTGTCGACGGAAGCCTAACGTCGCCGATCCAAACGGATTCACTGTCTATTTGGGTGACCCTGGTTTGGGTGTGAACCTCCACCCCTAATTTTCGTAACTGTTCCTCCGCTTTCCTCGAAAGCTCTTCGGGATAGTGGGCAAGGATTCGGGGTGATCCTTCCAGCAACAAGACTTTGCACGCCGCGGGATCAATAGATCGGTACTCGCGTTTCAAAATGAACGTAGAGATGTCTCGGATGGCCCCGGCAAGTTCGACGCCCGTCGGTCCTCCCCCAATGATGGTGAAAGTGACAGGCTCAGTCTTGCCGTTGTCCCAGGAATCACGTTCCGCGTATTCAAAGGCGAGCATGATGCGCCGCCGTATCTCTATGGCGTTATCGATGCTCTTTAGACCAGGAGCATCGCTCTCCCAGGATTCATTTCCGAAGTAGGAGTGTGTCGCTCCGGATGCGATGACGAGGTAATCGTATCGCACGAAAGAGCCGCTGCCGATGGCAATTCTTCCGAGATCGGGATCGATTTGTGTTACCTCGTCAAGGAGTATCTGAATGTTTTTAATCCCGCGAAGGGCGGTCCGCAGAGGCTGCGCGATGTCGCCTGCCGACAGAACGCCAAGCGCTACTTGATACAAGAGAGGCTGGAAGGTGTGATGATTCCTGCGATCGATCAGAATCACGTCGACTGGTTGACGGGCGAGTGCTTTCGCGGCGCTCAATCCGGCGAATCCACCGCCAATGATCACGACCTTTTTCCTCAATCGATGCTCCAGAGCATACTTTATCGACATTGTCCTCGATCTGACTCTTGTGGTTCTGTCGGGTGCCGGGATGATTCGACTCGACTATGCAAGATCCCACATCGATGTTTCGTTCTTATATCAACCTGCCTAGTTTCGCGAGACGGAAACCCCTACCCTCGCCGAACTTCTTCGCCAACGCCGCACCTTGAGCCTCAAGAATGTGGCCGTCCGCGATCGTCCCATTACTCTCCAAAATTGTGCATTTACGCGCTTCGTCCACGTGCCGCGTAGGGCCGAACCCTGCGCTGACTGCCTATTGAGCCATTCCATATCTATTTCCTCTTCTCCTATCGGAATGGGAGTTTAGAAGGCTACTTGTGCTCCCAAGGCCATCTTCCATTGGGTTTGCCTTTATCGGAAACGTCGTTGAAGATTGCCATTCTGACTCTTACTAGCAGATCATCGGCCAAAGATACGACGAGACCCATAACGCCGCTAGTATTCCCTTGGAATTGGAAATTCTGAATCGTCCACATCATCGAAACGCCGCAATTCAACCAGAGGATGTGCCAATTGATTGACTAAATGCCATTCTGCTGGCATCGAAGCGGCCCCACGCTTAGCACTAGTGGCATTCGAATCCGCTGTCGTGCCATACATCGGAACGGCAGCAGATGAATTCTCATTTGCCAAGAGGTTGAGGGCAACGGAATGCGCTGGGATTGTCTCCTCTCGTGCGACACCTAGCATCTAGTGTGCGGCCATGGCCTCCTTCTTTGGCTTATTGCCTCGCAATAAAAAAGATAAGAAAAACATGATTCCGCCGATGACCATCAAGACGTGAAAGACGTCGAGATAGGACAGTGCGGATGCCTGGCTCTGAACTGTCTGATAGATCTGCGCCAGGCCCATCTGGTTTGCGTCCGCATGTCCCATTCCAGCGGTGGACTGAGCTGCTTGAGCAGTTCCAGACAGCATATTCTGAAAATTAGCGTCCCCTGTTGCCGTGTGTTCTGTTAATCGGACCTGATGAAATTGGGACCGCTGCGCAAGGATGGTAGTCACCGCGGATGTTCCGAAACTACTCCCCAAGTTGCGCACGAAGTTGACCAGACCTGACACCGAATTGCTCTTGTCCCGAGGAATCCCGACGTAAGCGACCGTCGTTGCGGGAATGAAGATGAAGCCTATCGGAATATATTGAATGACTCGTAGGATCGAAGCTGACTGGAAACTCATCAGCAAGTCCATTTGTTTGGTGGAGATGTACATCGCAATGGACAACACCCCCCAGCCCCCAGCCATTAGGTAGCGTCCCTGGATCTTGGAACTCAAAAGTCCCACGACAGGCAATTCAATGAGCAAGATTAATGCTGCCCCAGATAGCACCATGCCAGCCTTTTGGGCTGTATAGCCCATCAGGCTCTGCAGAAATTGAGGCATGAGCACGGTCGAGGAAAAGGAGACGGCCCCGACAAGAAACATCATGACGCTTGCGGCGGAAAAGTTGAAGTATTTGAATAGGCGCACGTCAACAATGGGATCTTTCTCGTACCACTCCCAGATCGCCAGGAACGTAAGACAAACGATGGCGACGACAACCAGTGTGCTGATGAAGTGCGAGCTGAACCAGTCGTCTTCTTGTCCCTTGTCGAGAGCTATCTGTAGCGCTGCGATCCCAAGGGCAAGAGCTGACAAGCCAATGTAGTCGAGCTTGCTCTCGCGCAGAGTCCTTCGTTTAAGGAACGGTGGATCGTCGACCAGGTAATGGACCAGAAACATCGTGAGCAAACCCACCGGCAGGTTGATGAAAAAGATCCAGCGCCAGGAGTAATTGTCAGTGAGCCATCCACCCAGGGTGGGTCCGAGCGCCGGGGCACACACCGCTGTGACGGCATAGAGGGAGAATGCCAAAGAGCGTTTCTCCGGAGGAAAGATGTCAGCCAGGATTGACTGAGCCATAGGTTGCAACCCGCCACCGCCGGCGCCTTGAAGCACTCGGGCGAACAGGAGAAATGGCAAACTCGGAGCTATCCCGCAAAGCAAAGAAGAAACCGTGAATATGACAATGCAAATAAGGAAGAAACGCTTGCGCCCCATAATCGAGGTGAGCCACCCGGTAATCGGCAGCACGATGGCGTTAGATACAAGATACGACGTCAGAACCCATGTGCTCTGATCCTGGCTCGCGCCAAGATTCCCAGCCATGTGCGGAAGCGCCACGTTGGCAATACTGGTATCTAGCACTTCCATGAAAGCAGCCATTGCAACAACAACCGCAATCAGCCATGGATTATGCCGAGGCTTCCAGTCACTAATTTCCTGATTATCAGCTGAAGCCATTACCATCCTTTGCGTCTAACATGCTTCTGTGCGGAAGCATCCATTTCGCCTAATCGACGTGGACCTCAGGGTCAGCCGACATACCGGGACGCAGTTGGTCGAGCCCTTCTTGATTGGGGTCTAGTTTGATCCTTACCGGGATTCGTTGGACGACCTTGACGTAGTTGCCGGTCGCATTTTCCGCGGGCAGAGTGCTGGCGATCGATCCTGTGGCTCCGCCAATCGTATCTACCGAACCGCTAAAATCGCGATCCAGTGAATCGACGTGAATCGTCGCGTGCTGGCCGGAGCGCATATGAAGAAGCTGTGTCTCCTTAAAGTTAGCCGTTACCCAGAGATCGCCGACCTCGGAGATCGTAAGCAACTGTTGCCCAGCATTGACACGAGAGCCTACCTGGGCAAAACGCTTCATTACAATTCCGGCAACCGGGGCAACAATCTTGTTATAGCCGAGGTTCAACTGAGCTTGTTCAAGAAGCGATTCAGCAGTCTGGAGGTTTGCGATTTGTTGCTCCACGGAAGCATGGCGAATCGACAGTTGTGGCGCGGCATTCTTCTCATTTTGGACGAGCTTGCTGCTGGACTGGTCCAACTGAGCCTTCCGCTGGTCGACCGTTCGTGCAGCGGCGAGAACCGCCGCCTGGACCGCCTGAAGAGTGGCTGCTTGTTGTTTGGCATTCGAGCTGTACTGGTCGAAATCGCTCTTTGAGATCTCCTGTTTCTCGGCCAGGATCGAGTAACGCTGTAGATCGTTTTGCGCTCTTGCGTTCACGGCTTCTTGCTGCAGGACCTGGGCTTCGGCCTGATCCCGGTCTCGCTCCGCGGCCGCAACCGCCGCTTCTGCGCTGGCGACATCGGCCTTTGCGCTGAGGATATTGGTCGAATTCTCGACCTCGGTGATCGGTATGTTGGGGCGCTCGCCTGCAAGCTGGCTTCGAGCCTGCGCCAGTTGCGCCTGTACCTGATCGGCTTTTACCTGATTGTCGCGCGGATCCAGATCAACCAGAGGATCGCCGACCTTCACCATCTGATTGTTCTGTACGTAAACTTTAACCACGGTTCCG
>Ga0209624_10003644_pt1 | contig 10828 bp, 12 predicted proteins | sample JacPinW_OM2H0_O1_FD_188565 | JGI IMG/M metagenome (GOLD analysis project Ga0209624, IMG submission 188565) | Forest soil microbial communities from Algoma, Ontario, Canada - Jack Pine, Ontario site 1_JW_OM2H0_O1 (SPAdes) (version 2) | ecosystem: Environmental > Terrestrial > Soil > Boreal... | reverse complement strand
TTTGGCGTCGCGTGGGTATCGACAGGTGGCTTCGCCGGATGATGCGTCGCTTATCCTTTACAACACGTGCAGTATTCGCGAGAAAGCGGCGCAGAAGGTATTTTCGCGCCTCGGCGAATATCGGACGCGGCAGAAGGATGGGCAAGTCATTGGCGTGCTCGGCTGCCTGGCACAGCAGGAAGGTGAAGAGATATTCGAACGCGCGCCTTGGGTAAGCCTGGTTTGCGGTTCGGCGAGCTATCGAAAGCTGCCGGAGCTGATCGCGCAGCTTGAGGAAGGGAATCGGCGCGTCACAGGGCTCGATACCGACACGGATGAAACGTTCGAAACGGAGATTACGCGGCGCGACAATCCCTGGCGCGCGTTTCTGACCATTATCGAAGGGTGCGACAAAGCCTGCGCATACTGCGTTGTGCCGTTTACGCGGGGCCCGGAACGATCGCGCACGCACGAATCGATATTGAAGGAAGTGCGGGAACTGGCTGATCTCGGATATTCCGAGGTTCAGTTGCTGGGGCAGACGGTGAATTCGTATGCCGATCCGTCGCCGAAGAAGTTGCGATTCTCGGATTTGCTGCTTGCCGTAGCGAATGTGCCGGGAATTCGGCGGGTTCGATTCACGACATCGCATCCTCGCGATTTTTCGCGAGATATTGTTGAGGCGATCGAGTCTGAGTCGAAGCTTTGCAACCACGTGCATCTTCCCGTGCAATCGGGGTCGAGCCGCGTGCTGGGTGCGATGAAGCGCACTTATTCGCGCGAAGAATATTTGGAGCGGATCGCGATGCTGCGCGGCGCGACGAGGCCGATTGCGATTACGACCGACATTATTGTCGGCTTTCCCGGAGAGACGGCGCAGGAGTTCGAAGAAACGATTTCGCTGATGAACGAAGTTCGATACGAGGGTGTGTATTCGTTCAAGTATTCGCCGCGGCCGAACACGGCATCGCTTGCGATGGGCGACACCGTCGGCGAAGATGAGAAAGGGCGGCGACTGGCGGCATTGCAGAATCGTCAGCGGGAAATTCAGAGCGAGCACAACGCGGCGCTCCTCGATTCGACTTTCGACGTGATGGTCAGCAATAAATCGCGCCGCGAGAATCGGTGGACAGGGCACACGACTTGCAATCGGGTGGTGGCCTTCACTTCGCAAGAGGCCGATCTTTTGGGAACTTATATTCGAGTACGCATCTCCGACGTGAGCTCCGGCAGTCTAAACGGAGAGCATGTCGGCTAGACCAGGTCAATGACGAGGGAGGTCTCGATGGAAGTCGAGATGAAAATCCGGGGGTTGATGATGGACCCGGTGACAAATATGCCCATCGTCGTACTGAAGGATGTGCAGGGACAGGCGATTCTGCCGATATGGGTTGGGGTGTACGAGGCGAATGCTATTGCGCTGGAAATTGAGAAGGTGCAAACGCCGCGGCCGATGACGCATGACCTGTTGAAGAATGTGTTGCTCGGGCTTGAAGTGCGAGTGCAGAAAGTTGTCGTCAACGATCTGAAGGACGACACGTTTTACGCGTTGATTTGGGTGGAGCGCGACGGCGAGATGATGACGATCGATTCGCGGCCGAGTGATGCGCTGGCTTTGGCGCTGCGCGTCGATTGCCCGATTTTCGTCGATGAGATCGTGCTGAAGAATTCGAAAGTGTCGAGCGCTATTTCGGAGCGGAGCACGAACGAGCAGTTGAGATCGTATCTGGAAGGGCTGTCGGACGACGATCTCGGTCGATATAAGATGTAATGAAGTGGTTCACTGTCCGAATCAGGCGGCCGCCAATTTCTCCACGGTGCGACGCCACGCCAACAGCAACACAATCCCGATCAGAACCAGCGCGACGCTGAGGCCGATCCAGAGGCCGATTGCTCCCCAAGAGCGGCGGAAGCAGAGCCACGCACCGAACGGCAATCCGATAATCCAGTAGGCGAGGAAATGGCAGATCATCGGGGTTCGCGTGTCTCCTGCACCGCGCAGCGCGCCAGTAGCGACGGTTTGAATCCCATCGAAGAGTTGGAACGCAGCGCCGGCTGCGAGCAAACCGACCGTCATGGCAATCACTGATTTGTCGGGGGTGTACATTCGCGCGATCCAGCGTGGGAAAATGAGCAGGGCTACTCCACAGCAAGCCATGAAGACTGCACCCAGAGCGATCGCGGTGCCGCCGGAATCTCGTGCGCCGAGCGGGTCTTTGCGGCCGAGCGCCTGACCGACGCGGACGGCGGCTGCCGACGAAATCCCCAGAGGAACCATGAACGTGAGCGAGACGGTGTTCAGCGCGATCTGATGGCTCGCGAGCGGCACAGCGCCTAGCTTGGCGACGAGCGTTGTGACTGTCGCGAAGACTCCGGTCTCAAGAGTGATTTGCAAAGCTGCGGGCAGGCCCAACATGAGAAGCCGGCGAATCCGTGGCAGATCGATGTCGACCGGCGTCTTGAGAAGTTCTGTGCGATGCTTGCGGTCGTACCACAACAAATAGCCCACCAGAACGGCGGCCATGTATACGCGAGCGATCGCTGTCGACCAGCCTGAACCGACAGTCCCCATGGCTGGCGCGCCCCAGTGTCCGTAGATCAGAATCCAGTTGAAAAGAGCATTGATGATGTTCGCCGAAACCAATGCGAAGGCGACCGGTTTGACCATGTCCATCGCTTGGAGACAGCGACGAAGAGCGAAGTAAAGGAGCAGCGGGAGCAGCCCGACGGTCAGCGCATTGAAGTAGGGAATAGCGAGCGACAGAACTGCCGGGTCCACATGGACTGAACCGAGCAAGTGAGGCAGCAACCAGACTGGCGTCGACAAAATAGGAGTAAGAGCAAGACTGAGGTAGATCCCCTGAACCAAGGAGCGGTGGCAGTCTTCCCGCTTGCCGGCGCCGAACGCCTGGGACACCAGAGTGTCGAGGCCAAGCAAAACTCCGCCGCCAAACCAACCCAGCACAGTGAAGATACCCGAACCGAGGCTGACTGCGCCCATGGCGACCGCGCTGTTCGGCAGATGGCCGACCATGATCGCGTCCACGATGCCCATCGACATCCAGCCGATTTCCCCGAGAACCAATGGGGCCGCGAGGTGAACCGTTGGAAGGAACTCTTTCTTGAGCGCTTTGAGAGTCAGCATCGGGGAGTCGGAGAGGCAGTTTACGGGGCGACCGAGATTGGAGCAAATCGAAGAGTGCACGCGACTGGTGCCGAAGGACAGGTAACTCTCCGAGGGAAAGCCGCGGGAAGTTCCATTGACCGGTACCGGAGCGGTTCGTAACCTGAGCACACGGGTAAGCGTGTGTGCGGACAACATATATAACGACGATGAATGGTGAAGGTTTGCGTCGCGATAAACGGATGGCAGGTCGGACTTAGGGAGAATCGGAGTGGCACTCGCGAAGGAACTCAGTTTCGAACAGCGGATGAAGAGGATCCGCGCGGGAATTCGTCTGAATTCCCGGGTGCCGGTAGCCGTCGCCTGGACGGAAGCCGGCCGGACACTGCATGCCGAGGGCTACACGGTGGACATTAGCTCCAAAGGATGCCTGGCGATTCTGCCTCAGGGCTTCACCGTCGGGCAGCGCCTGCACCTTATCAATTTGACCAACCAAGCGGTGTGCGAAGCGATTCTCGTCTGGCGTGGGCACGAAGGGCGCAGCGGCTGGGAGATCGGCCTGGAACTGCAACACGCAACGGAAGAGTTTTGGGGCATGGATTTTTAGGCTGTTTCAGTCGTCCTTCCACCCGCAACATCAGTTCATCCCGTTCTCGATTGCTGATTCCCGATTCGGAACTCTGGCTTTTCCACCGCCTATTTCGTTGAAAACTCACTTTTTCCTTGCCTTCGCCTGTTTAACGATTTTAAAGTGAGGCTGGGCCTAGGGGGTATTGGACGGGAGGCACCTATATATAGGAACTCGGTTGCCGAGACGCGGCAGAGTCATTTTGATCTCGAGGAGGTAGGCAGAAGGCCATGACTGCCATTATCACCATCGCGAATCAAAAAGGCGGCGTCGGCAAAACTACCACAGCAATCAACCTCTCCGCTGCAATTGCCGAACGAGGCAAGCGCACGCTTCTGATTGATCTCGACCCGCAAGCAAACTCCACGATTGCGTTTTATAACTCTGGCGAGATACCTGCTTCGATGTTCGACGTGCTGAGTGAAAATCGCGCGCCGATGGTTAATGTAATCAAACCGACGAAGGACGCGAATCTGTTCCTCGGTCCTGGACGATTGGCGTTGGCGAAGCTCGAACAGGTGTTGGCCGGACAATTCGACGCGCCGTACCGATTGAAAGACGCACTCGCGCCGATTTTGAAGGACTACGACTACGTCGTTCTCGACACGCCTCCTTCTCTTGGAATTCTGACTGTGAATGCGCTCGTGGCATCCACGCATCTGCTCGTGCCGATTCAGGCCGCGTACTTTGCGATCGAAGGCACGGACGATTTGCTGGAGACGTACGAGCGGATTCGTATGCGCCCCAACCCCCAGCTGAAAATGTTGGGTGTGCTGATTACGCTGTTCGACAAGCGCACCAACATTTCGCGTGATACGCACGGTCAGATTCGCAGCGTGTTCGGTGAGACGCTGTTCAAGACGAAAATCAGCAAAAACGTTCGGCTCGAGGAAAGCCCAGCGTATAAAGAAACTGTTCTCACATTTGCGCCGAAGTCCACCGGCGCGCAAGAATACAAAAAGCTAGCTGGGGAGGTTTTACAACGTGTTGAAGAGAACGGGATTGCCCGTCACGCTGAAGATGCGGCATGACGCGCACTATGTCGAGTCGCTGACAAGTTATAGCGGGGCTGCCATCGGGAGAATGGTCCCAGTGGATCAGATTCGCCCGAATCCCGATCAGCCGCGCAAGGCGATCGGCGACCTGCGAGAACTTACCGATTCAATTCGCGAGAAGGGCGTGCTCGAGCCGCTGCTCGTGCGATTTGTACCGCGCGAGGATTGCTACTACATCATTTCGGGTGAGCGGCGGTATCACGCATCGCGCGCGGCGGGATTGAATGAAGTCCCTTGCATCGAGAAGGTCGCGGACGATGCGGAGACGCTGGAGATCGGCTTAATTGAAAACATTCAGCGCAAGGATTTGACGCCGTTCGAAGAAGCGGATGGGTTGCATCGGCTGGCGACGCAATTCGACTACACGCATGAAGACGTAGCACGAAAGATTGGGCGAGCGCGTTCGTCGGTTACCGAAACGCTTTCTCTGCTGAATATTCCCGAGGCTTTGCGGAAGCGCTGCGCGGACCAAGGAATTACTTCGAAGTCGCTGCTGCTGCAGATCGCTCGGCAGCCGACCGAAAAGAAAATGATCGAAATGATGCATCGCATCCTCTCAGGCGGGTTGACTCGAGACGAAGCGCGGCGCGAGCGCCAGGAAGAGCAGGCGATTCCGCACCGGCCGCAGCCGTTTATTTTCCAATTTGAGCCGGACAACGAAACGTTCAAGTTTCGGATTCAGTTTAAGAAGAGCCATGTTTCGCGCGATGAGCTGATTACGACGCTGCGCGGCATTTTGTCCCAGCTTGAGGGCGCGTCGGATTCTCAGGCTGACTCGACCGCGGCTTAACCCTTACTTCGCAAATGAACTTGTGACCCGCTAGTTTGCCGTATTGGTGTGCTCGTCTCATGTTCGAATTTACTCCTCGTCAAATGAAGATCCTGGAGGAATTGGTGGCAGCGGGATTTCGGCCACTCGTCATTCCGCCTTACGACAGCGCACTGTGTATGCGCAGAGGAGATTGTGCGGTCGTGTTGAGTCAGGAACCGACGGGAGGGCTGCGCATGTTAGCGCCGCCTTCGTTCATCGTCGACGGAAATTTGAGCGTGAAGCTGCGACGCGGCAATAAAGACGTCTTCGTTTGGAAAAAGACGGAAGTTGAGGTCACGCCGGAGCGTTCGACCGAGTTAGAGACGTTTCGCAACGACCTCTCGCGTATCCTGCAAAACGCATCCGCTCAATGAGTTTGCTCAATTTGATTTTCAGTAGAACTCCCGGCAAACTCACAATCCCATGGAAAACTACGACCTGATTTGCATCGGCGCAGGCCCAACTGGCTTGGCAAGCGCCATCGAGGCAAAGCGCGCCGGAATGCGGCCGTTGGTCATCGACAAGGGTTGTCTCTGCAATTCCATTTATCACTATCCGGCGAACATGATTTTTTTCACGACTCCTGAACTGCTCGAGATTGGCGATTTGCCGTTGACGACGCAGGCAGAGAAGCCGACTCGCATCGAAGCGCTGAAGTACTACCGAAAGTGCGCCGAACACTATGAGCTTGAAGTTCGGCTATATGAATTGGTGCTGCGCGTTGAAGGCAGCGACGGCCACTTCATCGTCGTGACTCGAACGGAAACCGGCAGCGAGAAAAAATACGGCGCAAAGAAAATCGTCGTGGCGACAGGGTATTACGATTTGCCGAATGAACTGGGAATGAAAGGCGAAAACTTGCCGCACGTCTCGCACTACTATACCGAGCCGTATGCCTACTGGCATGAACCGGTAGTGGTCGTCGGTGGGAAGAGTTCGGCAGCCGAGGCGGCGCTCGAGCTTTATCGCAATGGCGCTCAAGTCACGCTGGTTCATAGGGATGCGGAGTTAGGTCACTCGATCAAGTATTGGCTGCGGCCGGACATAATGAATCGAATCAAGGCCGGCCAAGTGAAGGCGATGCTCGAAACGAGAGTAAAGGAAATCACAGCGACGGAAGTCGTCGTTGTGAACAAAGCAGGCGTCGAGTCGCGCCTGCCGGCCAAACGAGTGTTTTTATTGACCGGGCACCACCCCGATTACGATTTCATTCAAAGCCTGGGAATCAAGCTGGACCCTGATTCGAAGCGCCCTGCGATCGATCCGAATTCGTTGGAGAGCAACGTGCCGGGAATTCACCTGGCCGGTGTGATTATCGGAGGCCGGTTCACGGGCGAGATTTTCATCGAAAATGGGCGCTTCCATGGCAAGCAAATCATCGATGCACTGACACGCGAGCAGGAAAGCGTTGCCGCAAAGGGCCATCGCTGAGGGCGCCCACCACTGAGTCTCCGAAACATAACGTCGCCGGCGGTCGGGAAGATGAGCGATTTCTAACGATCGAGACATCTGCCCGAAATAAGGAACATTCGGTTGAACACGCCTGATACGAGCGAATTGCCGGTCACGCATTGGTTTGTTAGACTCTAGTTCTATGCCCTCGATTATCCGCGAAGTTGCCGAAACGTTCACGACGCTGGCGCAAGGCTTCAGCGTCACGTTTCGAAATATGTTTCGGAAAACGGTCACCGAGAACTATCCGCACGAGCCCGTCCACTTTCAGCCACGCTACCGCGGCATCCACGTCCTTCATCGCGATGAGAACGGACTAGAGAAGTGCGTCGGCTGCTTCTTGTGCGCTGCGGCTTGCCCGGCAAATTGCATTTATATCGAGGCCGCTGAGAACACCGACGCGAACCGGATTTCGGCCGGCGAGCGGTACGCAGAAGTTTACAATATCGATTATTCGCGTTGCATATTCTGTGGCTACTGCGTTGAGGCGTGCCCGACCGATGCGATCACGCATGGTCATGGATTCGAATTGGCCACCTACGACATCAACGCGCTCGTCTACCGTAAAGAGCAGTTGCTCGAGAAAACTCCTTCTTCGGCGCCCGCCGCCAGCTAATTCGAATTTCGCAACTTCGTAGTTCTCAAAGAAGGGCGCGAATCATTCGCGCCCTTCTTTTTTCACCGCTCGGCTCTGTGGCCGTCGTTCCAATTCTGTGTCTTCTAAAAAATATAAGGGGGCCAAGACGTAATGCGTCGGGAGATGCGGCTTGGCTTGGAACGGTCGGAACGGCAGAAGGGGTCGCGGGACGCGGTGGGGCGAGGCGTCCTGGCGCTTGGGTGTTTGGACGGGGCTGCGCGTGGTTTGCGGGCATCGTCTGGGCACACGTCGACGCGAGCTCTCTCACTGCACTGCTGCACTTCAAAAGAAACCGAATGGCGCTGAAATAGCGCGTTCCGCGACGCGAATGCTACGACGCGATGTGAATTCGTGGTGTCGCGAACGGTTTTTCGCCAAAAATTTTATCGGACGCGGTTTGCGCCGCGCTTCCGCTCTGCATGGATCTGCGCGCGGGTGGTTTCGGCGCAGCCTGCAAGGCGGTCGACAAGTGTGCACGCTGATCGTTGAGCGCGCTCGAAGCCAATCCCGAATTTCCCTGGTCTGGACCCGGGCAAATTGCGGCGACCTCCGCCGCGAGGTTTCGCTCGATGAGCCATCGTGCCAGCAGAGCATTGCTGCTTTCATCCACCCACACTTGAAGGAGCTGCTCGATTTCCTTTCGCAGGTTCGTCGCGAAATTCAATCGAGAGCTCTCGTACGCCTGCAAAGTCGATTTCGACGAATTCAAAAGAAATTCCCAATTCACTTCCTGCCTAGCATGCTGGCTCACGGGGACTCTCCTAATGGAGTGAGTACGTTACCCTTTTATTAACACGGGTCAAGAGAAACGAGTGTTGAGGAAGCTGTGGAAATGTGTGGAAAAGGCTGATGGTACTGAGGGTACTGAAGCAAATTCGCGAAGGTCGAGACACTGGGCGCCGGAGCATTTCGCGCGGTGACGCGTCATGAGCCGACCGGACGCAATTGGGTTGCAGCTATGCAGCGCATGCCGCGGCGACTACGAGGATCCGGATGCTTCGGCGATGAACGACGAGTCGTCACTCTCGGGGGACGACGAAGAGAGCGACAGCGACTTAAGCGAAAAGTTTCCTGCGCGATGCGAGCTGCGGTAAGGCTCAACGCGACGGGAGCGGAACCCGCAAGGGTGAAGCAAGGAGGATAGGTCGATGCGGAGAACGAAGAAAGCACGTTTGGTGAGGACAAGTCTGCCGAGTCAACGCGAAGTGCTGCGCGACGTGTTGCTCAGCGCGACGCTGTGTGGCTCGTGGCTGACGCTGCGTGAGCTGTCGTGGCTTACGCAGTTCGGCGAAGCGAGCATCTCGGCGCAATTGCGGCATCTGCGTAAGCCGCAATACGGCAGTTACGAGGTGGAGAAGCGCGTGCGCCGGGGTCTTGTGGTGAGCGACGTCGAGCGCGGCGCGATCTGGGAATATCGGCTACGGTCGCGTGCGCAAGTCGTTGCAGAGAGAGCATGGACGAGCGACGCGCCATCGTGCGATGCGCCTGCGGCGATGACAGCGCCGGGCTGCTGACGATTTCGACGGTTCCTATCTAAGAGCTTCATTCGCGCGGATCCAGGATCGACTCCTGTCGTGACGCGCGATTTCTGCCAAACACAATTCGTTCGCGCACCGACGCGTGTCTGCCCGGCCGAGGATGCCGCCTCGGACGTTGCGGCGTCGTGTGCGCCGACCCACCCGGCGGCGACACGGCGGAGGGCCGATATGAGCACGAAAGAAGAGATGGCGTTCGATGTGTGTTGGGAAGTGTATCGAGGCGCGAAGGAAGTGATGGAGGCCAAGCGGGGAATCTCGGCGCTCAAGCCTGAAGACGTGACGAAATTTCTGTGGCGACCGGATTTCCGCCCGCGGCTGACGGAATGGGTCACCGACTTCGCGCTCGCGGGCAAGGCGGCGCTCGATGGGCCGCGCAATGCTTCGCGCACGGCGTTGTGGCGCGTGTACTACCTGGGACTCGCGCCGTACGACAAAGCGCGGCAATTCCTGGGCATCAGCGAGCAGACCTGGGTGAATTGGACGGATGAAATCCGTCGCCGCTGCGGCGCGGAACTGATTCGCCGCGAGATGTTTCCTCCACGAAAATATTTCACGAATAGCTAGGTCAGCATGAGTGGATCGCCGACGCGCAGCGTCTTGCCCGCTTGCGACAATGCGACGCGTGTGTTCGTCGCAAGCCGGTAGAAGTGATCGAAGTGCTCGAGCGTCGCCCAAGAGGGAAGCGTCTCGCGGCGCATTTCGGTGAAGCGCTTCTGAAATCCGATGTTATTCGCGGCGGTATAAGAGTCGCGCGGCGGCACGCTGCAACGCGCACACGGGTTGCTGCCCTCAAATTCGACCTCGCCAATGCGAAATCGAGGCGCGTACGTTTTCGGCGGGCCGAACAAGCGGTCTTCCCAAAATGCGGGCACGCCATCGACCTCGAGCGTCGTGCGAAAGCGGCGGCGCGCTTCATCGAGATCCATGCCGCCGTCGGCGAACCAGTCGCACACCCGGTGAAGAGACGCGGTCGAAATGATTGTCGGCCCGTTCGCATCGGGATCGTCGGGAAAGCCGTTGGCGGAATAGCGCACGATAATGCGCTGCTCAAAATAAACGCTGAACCACTCGCCGGCTTCTTCTGTATCGGCGGGAAATGCAAATTCGCGTGCCGGAATTTCGCGGTTGTCCCCCGGCACGGAAAGCGTTACCGACTTCAGATCACTCGCGAAGTTAGCGCGGATCGGGAAGATCGCCGCGGTCCGCTTGCCGTTGACCCAGCGATTGTCGAGCGTGTAGAGCGCCCAGGCGCGATCGAGTTCGAGGCCGCCTGCGGGGCCGATGCGCGCTTCGCTGACGGAAACCGGGTCGAGCGATTTGATCGGATGCAGCCGAATGTTGGCGAGGCGAGGCTGTTCTTGAGTTGGAGCTGACATCGTTGGCGCAATTTTAACAGAGTGAATCGATCACCGTGATCGACATGAGCGACATGCGCGTGATCGTCAGTGCGCCGGGTAGTCTTTCAGCTCCGGCGGATTCGGGCGGCTGGCCGGCGGGACGATTCCGTTGAGTCGTAGATACAACACGATCTGGCCGTAGTGATCGGCGACGTGCCAGATTGCTGTGCCGGCAAGCCCGAGGCGGGTGTTTGGCCCAGCAATCTG
>Ga0209624_10003643_pt1 | contig 10829 bp, 11 predicted proteins | sample JacPinW_OM2H0_O1_FD_188565 | JGI IMG/M metagenome (GOLD analysis project Ga0209624, IMG submission 188565) | Forest soil microbial communities from Algoma, Ontario, Canada - Jack Pine, Ontario site 1_JW_OM2H0_O1 (SPAdes) (version 2) | ecosystem: Environmental > Terrestrial > Soil > Boreal... | reverse complement strand
CATCATGGTGCTCAAGAATCGAAGATTGGTACTCGGCAGGGGCCGCCGGTAAGTAGACAGAATCAAGCGTCCGGTGGAGTCGGATACCAAAGCGCACCCATACGGATCATGAACCGCGGCCACGGTAAATTGCGCGTTGGCCGGCACCGTCAGTGCGATGCGTATTAGCCCATGCGACAGCAACAGGCTGTGTGCCGCCTCGCTGGAGGTCTCGGCATTCGCGCAATTCGCGCCATCGACCGCATTGAACAGTGGGTCGCGGCCACGAGTCTGCTCAAAGCGTTGATGAATTTGCGGCGGAGCGATGCTCATGGCTTGATCCGCGACATGACAGGTTGAGCAGGAGCGTCCATTCGTGCCGAGGCTTTGAAAGAATGCGCCCTTGGTGTTGGTCTGCCCATTGACGTTGAAAGTCTCGATCACGCCGGTCGCATCGTCGGAGACGGCGGCCTTGCCGAGTTCCTGCGCGCCCGCCGTCGTCGCGGCCAATGCGGCGGCCAGAAACACCGCACTGAACCCTCTCGAGGTTGGTCTTTTCATTCTTCGTACTCCCATTCGATCGCTGTAAGTCCTTACAAGGAGATACATCGGAAAGTAGGTGAGGAAAGGGACATACGCTGCGCGAAAGAGGCGGGTAGGCCGGCGTTCTGTTAACTCTAAATTGCAGAGTACTTGACGACGCAATGTTACGTCAGTTATTGTTGGTTCGTGGGTAACACGACCGTACGCCTCGACTCGCACGCCGCCGCATCGCTGCGCTACATCCGATCTTCGATGGAGGGCGCTGCTTTGCTCGCGGTCCCCGGATCTGCGGGCATCGTCCTGGGGGCCATCGGCCTGTTGGCGGCGGCGCTCTGTTTAGCGCCAGGCTTGCATAACTACTGGTTGGGCATTTGGTTGGGAGCCGCCCTGCTTGGCGCAGTCGTGGGCAGTATCCTGATCGTACGGGAATCGTCGCTGCGGGACTTACGATTGGCCGGCACGCCGCTTCACAAATTTGCGCTGTGCCTCGCTCCGTCCATCGGTGCGGGTCTGGTCATGACTGCAGTCCACTGGTTTGGCGGCAACCTGCATGCCATTCCCGGCACCTGGCTGCTTCTCTATGGCTGTGCGCTGGTCGCCGCCAGCGCCGCAACGACACGGATCATCGCGACGCTGGGTGCTCTGTTCATCTTGTTTGGCCTGGCAGCGCTGCTGCTGGCGGATGACTTGCAGATATTGATGCTTGGCGCCGGATTCGGCGGTCTGCACATCGTCTTTGGCTTTCTGATCCGACGCATGAGCCATGGCCGCAAAACCTAGCCCGCGCACCGCGATTCAGGCGCCTCAGAAACGCACGAAGCTTGCCGCCGTGCCTGCCCCACCGCGCGACAACGGCGACGCCACGTTCGACCGGCTGGTATACGAACGCGTTAGGTTGGGAATCATGAGCGCCCTTGCAGTGCGCGACGAGCTGACATTCAACGAGCTTAAGTCCCTATTCGATGTCAGTGACGGTAACTTGAGCGCTCACGCCCGCAAGCTCGAAGAAGCGAAGTATCTAACCTGCACGAAAACTTTCGAGCAGCGCCGTCCAAGAACCGTCTATCGCCTGACGGCGTTGGGCAAGGGCGCCCTGAATCGGTATCTCGATCACGTCGAAGCGGTGATCAAGGCAACCCGCGGCACGTAATTTTTTTGGCCATTCAACTTTGTATTACAGAGTACTCGACTATGCACATAGCAATCATCATGGATGGCAACGGACGCTGGGCATCGCAACGCGGCCTGCCACGCACCGCCGGTCACCGTGCCGGAGCCAAGGCGGTAGACAAGGTTGTCGAGGCCGCCGCGAGACATGGCGTCGGCACGCTTAGCCTGTATGCATTCTCCGCTGATAACTGGCACCGGCCGAAAGCCGAAGTCGGCGCGCTGTTCACGCTTTTGCGCCGCTACCTGTTGACTCAGACAGCGCGGTGCGTGGAGAGGTCCATACGGATCAATGTGGTGGGTCGAAGAGACCGCTTGGCACCGCAGGTGCTTCGCACCATCGAGCATAGCGAGCGAGCGACCGCCCATTGCTCCGGATTGCGACTGCGAATCGCCGTCGACTATTCGTCACAGCATTCATTGCTGGAGAGTTGCCGGCGCATGGCGCTCGAATCCGGCATCGACCGCTCACGGTTTAGGGAGCATCTTGCGGGCGTCGATCATTCGGCGACGGTAACACCCGACGTGGACCTTTTGGTGCGCACCGGCGGCGAAAAACGCTTGAGCGACTTTTTATTGTGGGAATGTGCGTACGCCGAACTGTACTTCGTGGATAGCTTCTGGCCGGACTTCGATGAACTCGCTTTCAAGCAAGCGCTCGATGAGTACGCGAAACGCGAGCGGCGATTTGGGCAGATAGGCGCGTCCGGCCAGATTGCGGCGCGCATGAAGCATGGATAGACCTCCATCGGACATGCTCATCGCGCCGCGCCTCGGTCCGGCATTCCTGCGGCGGCCGATAAAACCGCGTTACGCGCTGCTGATCAATCCGTTCTACCCGAAAGATCCGCGCGCCAGTTATGGCAAGCACGTACTCACGCCAACCTTGGCACTCACCAGCATTGCGGGAGCGACTCCGATTCATTGGGGAGTTCGCTACTGGGATGAGAACCTGCTGCAAGGGACACCGCCCTGCGACCCGCTTCCACAGGTGGTCGGCATCACTGTTCATCTCACCTTTGCCCGAAGGGCCTACGAATTGGCCGCCTGGTACCGGGCACAGGGATCGGTCGTCATTCTCGGCGGCCTGCATGTGCTGTCGTGCCCTGATGAAGCGCTGCTGCATGCGGACGCAATTGCAATCGGCGACGGCGTTCAAATCTGGCCAAGGATACTGAGCGACTCCGAGTCGGACTGCTTGCAGACCCGCTACGAGGCCGACTTTTCGCGTCCCTACGCGCTCGACCCGCCCGCGCGGCGGGCCATACTACCGCGCGCCTCTTTCCTGACCACGACCAGTGTGATCGCGACTCGCGGCTGCCATAATCGTTGCGGCTTTTGCTATCTCTCGACTGAAGGCTTGCACATGCCTTACCGAATGCGCAAGGTCGAACAAGTCGTCGCTGAGATCAGCGCCGACAACCAACCCTACGCGGTGTTCGTCGATAACAATTTGGGCTCGCGGCCCGGCTACTTGCGCGAGCTTTGCAGGGCATTGCAGCCGCTCAAAATCATATGGAGCGCGGCCGTCACCATCGATATTACGGACGATGTCGCATTGGTCCGCGATATGGCGCTTGCCGGCTGCACCGGCGTGTTCGTCGGCTTTGAGTCGTTGAACGAAGGCAATCTTGCGGACTCTCGCAAACGCACGCCGGCCCCACAGGATTACGCGCGAAGAGTGGCGATATTGCATCGCTATGGCATCCAGGTGAACGGCAGCTTCGTTCTCGGTTTTGACCACGATCGGCCGGACGTATTCGAGCGCACGGTTGAGTGGATCGAAACCAACAGGCTCGAGTGCGCGACATTCCACATTTTGACTCCGTATCCGGGAACGCCTTTGTTTCGAAGGCTGGAGTCCGAAGGGCGGATCCTGCATCGGGATTGGGATAAATACGATACGGCCCACGTCGTATTCAACCCCAAAAACATGAGCTGCGAGCAGCTCGAGCGCGGCTATGCGTGGTGCTATGAGAAGCTATTCTCGCATCGCTCCATCTGGAAGCGCCGTCCCACCGACCGCGACGCCATACTTGCGTACCTGGCGATGAGCTACCTATACAAGCGCTCCAATCGGTTCTGGCACCTGTTGATCAAGTACCGGCTGACCGGGGCCGTGTGGAAACCCTTGATCGAGCACTCGCGGCGGCGGCACCTGAAACTGCGCGCGCGTTTGGAGCACGGGCCTGCGAGGGCGAGTCAATGCGTCAGCGCCGGAGTCTAGGAAGCGAGTATCGCGGAAAACGCGCCTTTGACTTCATCATCGCGGGCGCAGCATGCGTTATCTTCGCGCCGTTGGTCGCCGGCGTTGCAATTGCCATTTGGCTCGACGATCGCGGCACGCCCCTCTTCCGGCAGCCACGCGTCGGCGGCAATCGTCATCCGTTCACCATATTCAAGTTTCGCAGCATGCGGAATCGACAGGTTACCCGCGTCGGTGCATGGCTGCGCAGGACGGGAATTGACGAACTGCTGCAATTCATCAATGTTTGCCGAGGGGAGATGAGCGTCGTCGGTCCTCGAGCCCTCACCGCTGAGGACGTTGAGCGGCTCGGCTGGAACGCTGCTTCGCATGATTGGCGATTCGCGGCAACACCCGGCATCACCGGGCTGTCCCAACTATTGGCCGGCCGAGGCGCACGTTCAAGCGAGCGCCTGGATAGGCTCTATCTGCGGCGGCAAAGCCTATTTTTGGACCTAAAGCTGGTGGCATTGTCGTTCGCCGTCAACGTCATCGGTAAACGAAGAGTACGGCGCTGGATGCGCCCGGGCGCCGAAATACGCTATTCTCGATCTACTTGACTTCAGAGGTCACATGAACGGACGGCGGCATTCGGTGCTTTGGCCCATACCTGCGATTGCAGCGACGTTTTTTTCGACCGGCGCCCAAGCTGACAATTTTGGCGAGGTCCGTTATGACCGGCAAACAGACCAACTGGTTGTTACGATGCTTTACCGCGGCACCAATCCGAACCATAAGTTCTCGTTGAAATGGGGAAAGTGCCAGGCGAACCAATCGGGCACACTGCCAGGCGTCAGGGTCGACGTCTTGGACGATCAATTCAACGATCCCGCACGACAGGACTTCCAGAAAATCAAGCGCTTCAGTCTGACGGGACTGCCCTGCCCTCGCCCAGTCAGCGTCACGTTGACCACCGCGCCGCAATTCTTCTACACCCTGACGATTCCGGAATAGGCGAACGCGGTATCGCGCCTCATGCGTGTGCTGCTGGTTGAGGACGACGCCATGATTGCGCAGGGCCTGCAGACGGCACTTCGCCAGGGTGGTTTCGCCGTCGATTGGATGCGCGACGGCAAGAGTGCGGCCGGCGCATTGCAGACCTCCGTCTTTGATGTGGTGCTGCTCGACCTCGGGCTGCCGCACCGCGACGGCATCGATGTCCTGCGCGAGCTGCGCAAGCGCGGCGACGGCACGCCGGTCATCATTCTCACCGCGCGCGATGAGAAGCAGCAGCGTATCGCGGGATTGGATGCGGGCGCCGACGACTACATCGTCAAGCCTTTCGATCTTGATGAGCTCATGGCCCGCATGCGCTCGGTGCTGCGCCGAGCGGCGGGCCGAGGCGATCCCGGCATTCAGCACGGCGAGCTGCGCCTCGACCCCGTTGCTCGCACCGTTGAACGCAGCGGCGTTCCGGTCAACGTGTCGGCACACGAGTTCTCCGTCTTGGAGGCACTATTGCAGCGCCCCGGAGCCGTGCTATCGCGAGCGCAGCTGGAAGATCGCCTGTACGGTTGGGACGAACAGATCGGCAGCAATGCCATCGAGGTTTACATTCATGGCTTGCGCCGCAAGCTCGGCAGTGAGGCTATTCGGACGTTGCGCGGCGTAGGCTATTTCGTTCCAAAATCATGAGGTCAATACGCGCACGACTGCTGATTGCATTAATGATCCTCGTGGCGCTGATCTCGCTGCTGGCGGCGGGAGTTACATATCGGCGCGTGTTGAGTGAGACCTCAACGCTGTTCGACTATCAGCTTCGGCAGATGGCACTGTCGCTGCGCACCCAGATCTCGCTGGCACCACGAATTGAGGTGCCACCCGATCAAAGCGATACCGATTTCGTCGTGCAAATTTGGGACGTGTTCGGCGCGCGAACCTATTTGTCACGGCCGGGCTTGCCGATGATCAACCAGACGATCCTAGGCTATGCGGATTTATCTTTGCGCGGAGAAGCCTGGCGGGCATATGGCCTGCAAACCCCGGATGGGGTGATTCAAATCGCGCAACCCGTGCGAGTTCGCGAGGGATTGGCACGCGCCGCCGCCGAGCGGGTCGTGATACCGCTTATTCTGCTGCTGCCGATCATGATCGGCGCCGTCGCATGGATAGTCAGCCGCGGTTTGCTGCCCTTGCGCTTCGTCACCAGCGAAGTGCAGCGCCGCGATGTGCGCAGCTTGGCGCCGCTGCACACCCACAATCTGCCGCTGGAGATCGAACCGCTGGTCGGCGAACTGAATCGGCTCCTGGAACGATTGCAGCGCGCGTTCTCGGTGCAGCGTGCCTTCATCTCCGATGCCGCGCACGAGCTGCGCTCGCCGCTGACGGCACTGCGGCTGCAGCTGCAATTGCTCGACCGCGCTCCGGATGAGACGGCGCGCATCGAGGCGCGCAGCTGCTTAGGGGGAGCGGTTGAGCGCGCCATTCACTTGGTAGAGCAGCTGCTCACTCTGGCTCGCAGCGAGCCCCAAGACGCGAGCCCGAATTTCGATACGGTGGATCTGTCTGCCGCAGCCGCCGAGGGCATCAGGGATGCCCTCGAATTGGCGGTGTCCCGCCATATTGATCTGGGTCTCGACGCGACGCCGAACCTTAAGATCCGCGGCGATCGTGAAGCACTTCGCGTGCTGGTGCGAAACCTGGTCGACAATGCCGTGCGCTATACGCCCCCGCATGGATCGGTACAAGTGCATTGCCGCTCGGCGCCGGGTGAAGCCGTGCTCGAAGTAACCGATACGGGTCCCGGGATTGCGCCGGCGGATCGGGAGCGCGTATTTGATCGCTTCTACCGCCGCGCCGCAGCGCAGGAAAGCGGTACCGGCTTGGGATTGGCCATCGTCAAGGCGATTGCCGAACGCCACGGCGCACGCGTTGCCTTGAGCGAAGCGCCTGGCGGCGGCCTGCGTGCCACGTTGAGCTTTCCCCAGACCCCTTAAGACTGCCTTAAGCCAAGCATGTGAACCTGGCGTCGGAGCCGTTGCTCCACAGACATTCACCTTAGGAGATCACATGCAACTTCGCACCAGGACGCTGGTATGGTCGGCAGCAGGCCTGCTTGCCGTCGGTACCGCCACGGGACTATCCGCCCAATCTGTATTGCAGGCCACCGCTGCGCCGAGCGTGGCGAGCGCGGCGCAGCCCATTCCCATGATCACGGCGCCGAATTATCGCGCGATTGTGGCGCGCAATCAGGCTGCCGTCGTCGGAATCACGACCGCAGGCCCGATGAACACATCCGGACCGCAAGAGTTCAATTTTGGCGGCCCCGGCGGCGATGAGGGTGATAACAATAATCCCTTTGGACAGTTCTTCCGCGGACACCCGATACCCAAGCAACACGGCCTGCAGCATGCTCAAGGCTCTGGATTTCTCATTTCCGCTGACGGGCTCGTGCTTACCAACGCGCACGTCGTGGATGGCGCAAAAGAAGTCACGGTGAAGCTCTCGGATCATCGCGAATACAAAGCCAAGGTTTTGGGTGCAGATCGCAGCAGCGATATCGCGGTGCTGAAGATCGACGGCCACGAACTGCCCACCGTTACGTTGGGAAATTCGGATCAATTGGGCGTCGGTGACTACGTGCTCGCCATCGGCGAGCCATTCGGCCTGGAGGAAACTGCGACTGCGGGAATCGTCAGCGCGAAAGGCCGTTCGCTGCCGGGCGATGGCTACGTGCCGTTCATTCAAACCGATGCGGCCGTAAATCCGGGTAATTCCGGCGGCCCGCTGTTCGATGCCAACGGTTCTGTGGTCGGTATCAACGCCCAAATCTACAGCAATTCCGGTGGCTTTCAGGGTGTGTCATTTGCGATCCCAATCAATCTGGCGGTGCAGGTCAAAGACCAAATTGTGAAGACGGGCAAAGTCGCCCATGCACGATTGGGCGTCGAGGTACAACCGTTGAATCAATCGCTTGCCGAGTCCTTTAAATTAAAGACACCCAACGGTGCGTTGGTGGCCAAAGTCACTCCTGACAGTGCGGCGGACAAGGCCGGCATCAAGGTTGGCGACGTGATTCTCAAGTTCAACGGTGCATCGGTCCTCGATGCAGGGCAGCTATCACAGCGCGTTGGTGTCATGACTCCCGGCGACAAGGCTTCGCTTGATATTTGGCGCGACGGCAAGTCCCTGTCATTGACTGCGACCATCGGCAATGCTGAAGCAGTGCTGGCCTCTGCCGACGATGCTTCAGGCGATTCGGGGCCGGCCAAGTTGGGCTTGGCGCTGCGTCCCTTAAGTGCCGAGGAACGCAGGCAGTCCGGCATCCCAAGCGGTTTGGTGGTCGAAGATGCTCAAGGCCGCGCGGCCGAAGCCGGCATTCAGCCTGGCGATGTGGTGCTTTCGGTGGATGGGACTCCTGTGCAGAGCGTCGCGCAATTGCGCAAAATGGTGCAAGAGCATGATAAGCAAATTGCGCTGCTCATACAGCGCGGCGATGCTCGAGTCTTTGTTCCCGTGACGCTGGGCTAGCGTGTGATGCGGTCTTGCCGGTACGCCTCGCGCGTACCGGCAAGGCAAAGTGATAAGAGCGAATGATCGCCTTGCATTTTGGCATTTTGGCTTAAACTATAGTCGTTTGCGGCATCGCTTGAAGGAGCGGCAAATGGCGACGGGTTGGGCGAAAGAAGGGGCGGTACAGGAACAGATTGACGCAACCGTCAAGGATGCGATCAGCCTTGCGAAGAGCCGCCTGCCGCAAGGCCCTTCTTTGAGTCACTGCACCGAGTGCGGGACGGAGATTCCACAGGCCCGCCGCGACGCGGTGCCCGGCGTTCGGCTGTGCCTTTCCTGCCAGGATACCCATGACCGTGACGATGTGCGGGCGGCCGGATTTAACCGTCGCGGCAGCAAGGATAGTCAGCTGCGCTGACAGACCGTTTACACCAGCTTCAGATCCACTACCGATGCCTGCTGAAAGATGCGCGAACTCTGAACGGGCGAGAGGTCCCAAAGAGAGCGGAACAGACCGCCCAGAACAGCGCGATAGTCGTTCAATACAGGGTAGTCACGATCTTGAAACAGAGTGCCGCGGGTCAGTCGTTGCTGCTCTCCGGAAATGGTGCCACCCTTAATCGAACCTCCCAGTACCCAATACACGGTGCCGTGGCCGTGATCCGTCCCGCGATTGCCGTTCTCGCGAAAAGTCCGGCCAAACTCCGAGAGAACCACCACGACGGTATTGTTCCATTCCGCGCCGAGCGACTGGGAGAACACCTGCAAACCCCGGCCGAGGCTGCTCAAATTGGTTGCCAGCGGCCCTTGCGCCGCCCCCTCGCCGACGTGCGTGTCCCAGCCGCCGATGTCGATGAATCCAATCCGATATTTATCGCGCATCATCCGGCCCATGCGTTCAGCTTCAAGCTCGAAACCCTTGGTATTGATTGCATTGCGATTGGCCGCAGTCATCTCCTCGGCGATCTCCTGAGCGACTTCGTGGCGCAGCTCGAGTCCGTTGCTCACGGCCGCCTCAAGGTGGTGGCCGGCGTACATGTCGCGCAGAATGCGCGCTTGCCTCTCATCGAAGAGCGGCTTGCCGACGTTCTTCAGCGAGAGGTTGGGCACCGTCGTCGCTCCCTCGAAAACAAGCGGCAAAGCGTCGGTGAACGCGATCGACGAGTTAATGCTCGATGAGCCCAACAAGGTCTCCGAGAGACGGCCGAGAAAGCCAGAACGATATTGACGCGCACCGGCCGATGGCTGACCCAGCTCGATGCTGTCCTGGGTCTCAAAGTGGCTGCGCGACAAGTCATCGGTACCGGCAAACGGCACGAAGGCCACCTGGCCCTGCAGGTACATCCCGCCAATCGATTCCCGCACCGCCGGCGCGAGAGCCCAGTCGGCATCGAGCGCCAGCGCACCGGTATTGGACTCGGGATCCGGCCTCGCGATCGCTATATTGGGGCGCGCTTCATAATAAAAGCTGCTGGAATACGGAATCAGCAGATTGGTCGAATCGTAGCCACCGCGCAAAAAAACCAAAAGAAAGCGCGGCCCGGCCGGCGGCGCGGCGTACAGGCGGCCGGCAATCGCTGCGCTCAAAACCGCACCGCCGCCCAGTTTGAGCGCCTGACGGCGATTCATGCGCATCCGCTCACTCATAGCTGAAGTCCGGCGACGAAAGCAAAAAGGTGTTCCACTCCAGCTGAGAATTCGCGCGATTGAGCGCGTCCTTGGAGCGCGCGGCGAGAAACGGCTCGACCGCTTCGAAATACAGTCGATTCGACAACTGAGGGAAGCCCACCGTGCCCGCTGCACGCCCCGCGTCCCCCGCGCTCGCATCCTCAGGATCGAAAAGCGCTGCGTTTCCCGCGCCGATGGAACGCGCGATTTCGAATCGTCGGCTCATTTGACCTGAACTGGCCCAACCGAGTTCCGTCAATGGATAACCGTCGGGCGTTTGGCGGCCAAAGGGCGCCTCGCCAAGACCATTGAGCCAATTCAGCATCGGACGCGAATTGCTGATCGCTTTACCGTCGTACGCGAAGCGCACCGCCGAAACCACGAATCTCATCGGATCCTTTAATTTGCCGCCGAGCGAGGCGTCCAGTTCACGCGACATGAACAGCACGTGCAGAACGGCTGCGATGTCGCCATCGGTTTGCATAAACGTCTGCGCCAGTCGCTCGATCAAGGCTGGGGGAGGATTATCCGCCACGAAGTAAATCGCTAGCTCGCGCGATATAAATCGAGCGCAAGCGGGACGCGACACGATCAACTTTACCGCGTCTTCAACTTCGCCGAACCCGTTGCCCGCGATGGGTTGGCCCAGAATGGTTTTGGCGCCGAAATCATGCCTGGCGGGATTGAATTCGAACGCACCGCTGTGCAAGTACAGTCGCTGCATTTCCGGTTTGAGATGCGGCGCATCGCCGACGTTTACACCCACTCCGGTAAG
>Ga0209624_10003640_pt1 | contig 10833 bp, 7 predicted proteins | sample JacPinW_OM2H0_O1_FD_188565 | JGI IMG/M metagenome (GOLD analysis project Ga0209624, IMG submission 188565) | Forest soil microbial communities from Algoma, Ontario, Canada - Jack Pine, Ontario site 1_JW_OM2H0_O1 (SPAdes) (version 2) | ecosystem: Environmental > Terrestrial > Soil > Boreal... | reverse complement strand
CATTGAAGGTCCGTCGCAGAGTTCGTCGGCGCAGAAACGCACGGCCGGAATGACGGAGAGCAAGCCGAGCAACATTCAGATCATCACGCTCAAGGGCAAATGGACCGAAGAGAGCGGCGAGCAGGCGGTCGCAAATTGGCTGAAGCTGGCGACGTCGCAAAATAAAACGATCGATCTCGTGGGCGCGCAAGACGACGCGATGGCGATCGGCGCGCGGCGCGCATTCGATAAGGTGACCAACGCGGAGGAGCGCGCGCATTGGCTCGGCTTGCCGTTTACCGGGGTCGATGGACAGGTCAAGACCGGACAGGCGTGGGTGCGCCAGGGATTGCTGACTGCGACGATTTACTTGCCGCCGCTTGCGGGGACGGCCGTCGAGATTCTTGCAAGAGGGATGCGCGACGGAACGCGTCCGCCGGAGCGCACGACGACAGCGTCGTACTCGATTCCGGAAGTTAGTGCGCTGGCTTCACGAAAATCGTAATCTTCTTCCTTCGTCGTTCACGTCCGGACGGGCTCGGTTCAAAGATTTCCCGCTGACTATCAGGAGAAAAGAAAGCCATGAAGAAGCGAGTCTTTTTCTGCGCGCTGTTGATGCTGATGTCGTGCTTTACGGTGGCGGCGCAACAGGGACAGCAGCCGCTGACATTTTGGTACGAATATCACGTGAATCCTGGAAAGGAAGACGAGTTTCTGAATCTGGTGAAGACGGTCGGCGGGCCGGTGCGCGACAAATTGATGGCGGACGGCGTCGTGATGGCGTGGGGCGTGGAAGCGCCGGTGATACGAGTGCCGGAAAACGCGACGCACATGATCTGGTACATGGTCGCGGACTATGCGGGCGTGCAAAAAGTGGAAGACGCGATGGACGCGCAGATTGCCAAGCTGAACGAAGAGGCCGCGAAAGGTTCGGCAGCAGGAAAAAAGGGTGCTCCTGCCGCGAGCGGTCCGATGGCACGCTTCGTAGAAATCACTGACTTCTCGAAGACGCACGACTACCTGACGCGAGCGATCGTTTCGGGTTTCACGAATGAGAGACCAGCGGCCGGGGCTTTGCCGTGCTCGCGATACAGCTTCGTGAAAGTGAAACCCGGAAAAAGCGCGGAGTATCGGAAGGCTTGGGAGAAATACAACAAGCCAATTTTCGACAAGATGATTGCCGACGGCACGATCGTGGCGTACGCGCTCGTCGTGGAAGATGTGCGGACCGACGGAGATTTTACGCACTATACCTGGATCGCGACCAAGGATTTGGCGGCGCAGGACAAAGCTCGAGCCGAGTTTCTCGGCGATCGAGAGAAGCGTTCACCCGAAGAGCAGGAAGCGATCACGAAATTGTTTACGGAGCTCACTGATCCCGATGCCAATCGAACGCAATTGAACCGGGCGTTGATTTTTCATTTGCCGAATCAGAAGTAACTAGCGCGAATCCTGATCGCGGCGGCCTCCGGCTTCGGTTGGAGGCCGCTTTTGTTTTGTGGGCGTTGCGAGCATCAAAATATTCTTCAAAGAATAAAGAGTAACGCGACGTTCGCGATCAACATCAAAGGTCCGCGCGAAACGATCAGGAAGCGAAGCGGGCGGCTTCCCATGCCTCGCCTGCATGGTCGTGGTGTGACGATTCGTCTCCGACGAGACTCGGGGGAATCATTTCAAATCTTTTCCAATCTGGGGGAATTCGATGTCTAAGTTGAACGGCAAAGTAGCACTCGTAACCGGCGCTTCGAGAGGGATTGGCGCTGCAATCGCAAAGCGGCTCGCAAGCGATGGAGCGGATGTGGCGATCACGTACACGAAAGGAGCGGACGCTGCGGCTGCAGTGGTCAAGGAGATTGAAAAATTGGGCCGAAAGGCGATTGCAATTCAGGCAGACGCCGTCGATGCCGCAGCCGTGAAGGCGGCGGTGGACAAGACGGTTTCGACGCTGGGACGACTGGACGTTCTGGTGAACAACGCCGGCACCGCGATTCCCGCAAAATTCGAGGATGCTTCGATCGAAGACCTCGACCGCGTGATCAACCTGAATATTCGCGGGATGTTTCTGGCGACGCACGCTGCGCTGAAGCACATCCAGAAGAACGGACGCATCATCAACATCGGATCCTGCGTCGGCGAGCGAATGATGACGCCGGGTTTGGCCGCGTACTCTGCGACGAAGGGCGCGGTGAAGATGTTCACGCAGGGGCTGTCGCGCGAAGTGGGCGACCGCGGAATCACGGTGAACAATGTGCAGCCGGGGCCGATTGATACGGATCTAAATCCGGCGTCGAGCGAGTGGGCGACGCCACAGGTTGCGGTGACGGCGTTGCAAAGGTACGGTAAGCCGGAAGAAGTGGCTGCGCTCGTTGCGTTCGTGGCGAGTCCGGAAGCGTCGTACATTACGGGTGCGAATCTGACCGTGGACGGCGGGACGAACGCCTAACCGCGGGGTCGCCTTAAATCGGGAGCCTTAGAATTGAAGCGCCCGACCTTGTCTGGTCGGGCGCTTCTTCGTTTCTCGCCTATCGATGTCCAAGGACCAGCGTCACTTATTAAGGTCTGACTGCGAGTCTCTACGATCAGGCAGTCGTCGCCTTTCCGGCGACGCACGGAATGGTGCTGGTTGGAAAATACCTGCTCCCACCCCGGGTGTTTTTCCAAAGAGTGCGCAAGGCATTTAAAATCAATTGCTTAGGAAGCATACTGTTTTCGGGAGTGTGCAAGCCATTGTAAATTAAAGGTTTGCGGGCGGGCCTAAAATTCAAAAACCGGCGGGAGCCGGTTTGGTGATGCTCAAAACTGCTCGCAAAAATGTACCAGAACAGAATAGCAGATTCTGGGGATTTGTCAAGGGGCTGTGAATCGTTCTTTGCCGAGTGTTGTTGCGGCGGAATCGATCGGCGCTGAGTGGCGCGGTTTGAAAAAGTCGCCGGCGGGACGCCAGCGCTACCGCGAGCGCAAGGCGCGAGGATCTTGCCGACATGGGGCGCAGCGAGCTGCGTCCGTACATCGTGGTCGGGAAATTCATTGGACGACCGGACCTGGGCCTCCGCACAGACGCCTCGAATCTCTCCTGGAAGCGTCTGAAGTAGAGCTAAATCAAATAAATGCAAAGAGTTGCGAACTGGCTGCCAGTGTTTCGTACTGGGACTGGGGGCACATGCTCAGGAGCGTACTCGCGTACTTTTTCTTCAGGACCCCTGTGCCATTGGTGTGACAGGAGGCGGGCCGCATTCTTGACCTGTCCGAAGGGGTATGTGTCCCAGTGGGCAGCTGACCGAAAGGCCGTGTATCACGCGGATCGACTTCGAATCGGCGCCCAAGCAAGTCGCAAGAACAAAGTTAGCGGCGTGCGGAACTGAGACAAGACCAGCGGACGGAGGCATCAGGATGATCCGTAAACTCGCGCTGCTGGTTCTGCTAGGCGCGTCGGCCGCCAACGCACAAGAAGTGATGGCACCGAAAGTTCTCACGACCTCGGATGGGCCGGCGGCCATTGCTGCGACGGCTCCAACGGGCCAAGGCAGCATGTGGGTCGATTCGGGAGGCTCAAGCCCGCTCGAAAAGGATTTCGCGGCTCGCTTTTTCATCGAGCAGGGCGTTGTTGTTCGCACCTTTGCGGGGTTCGACGTCGGCGCGTTCGTCAACACAACCGACAGCATGGACCAAAAAAGCTACGACTGGAACCGGTTCGCGCGGGGAAGCGCGGGCATCAAGCTGGTTCGGACATTTAACAACCGATACTTCGGCGGCCTCGTTCGCGGCGACGTCGGCTACACAGCGGAACACCGGTTCGTGAGTGGAACGTCTGCGGCGGCACCTTCGTTCGACATCAATTATTGGATTGGCTGGCAGCCACTGCAGGGACGCATGCCTGGCAGCAGTTGGGGCATTGCGGCGCTGAACATCAGCCCGACCGAGCTGCACAACACGTTGTTCAACGATTTCGTCAAGCAGGGCGTCGTGCTCTGGAAAGAAGCGGACCACGGAACGAGCCATCCGAAGCCCGAGCTGATCGCGTTTGGCCAGATGACGTACTCGAAAGACATCCTGGGCTACGACTGGAACAACTTCACGCGCGAAGGCGGCGGCCTGGAAATCATGGTGCCGACCGAGCACTCCACCTACGAAGTCGGAACGATGTACCTGTACGAGACGCGAACGGTGATTCCGCGAACCGCAGCCGGAGTCGAGTTTTTCATTCGGTTTTGGCACGGCTGGCAAGACAGGCACTAGCCAGCAACAGCGGAACGCTTTTTGACGCGTAGACGGGCGCCGAGAGAAGCCGCAGAAAGAATTCCTTAGGAGAAAAGGCCAAGTATGAAGAAGGTTTCCATAGCGGCGATGATCGTGGTGATGGCGGCGGCGCTGAACGGCTGCACGTACAGTAGTGGATCAAAGGTTGCGACCGGTGGCACGAACCCGCCGCCGACAACACCTCCTCCGACGACGCCGCCACCGACAACGCCACCACCGACCACGCCTCCGCCAACGACTCCTCCGCCAGCCGGAACGCCAACGCCTGTCGTGCCGACGAATCCAGCTCCGATCGCGATTCCTCCTGCGGGGAGCAATGAGCAGATGAACCCTGTTCCGGGAATGTGGACTCCTCTCCCGGTTTCGATGCCGATCAACCCGGTTCACGGAATTCTTCTGACTACCGGCAACGTGCTTTATATCGCGGGTTCGGGAAATTGCCCTCCAGGCCAAGCCGGCTGCCCGACGGGTTTTGGTTCAGCGACGCTCTGGAATCCGACGACGAACGCGTTCACGACTTTCCCGCTGCCGTACTTCGACATGTTCTGCAACGGCGCGACGCAGTTGGCGGACGGCACGATCTTCATCAATAGCGGCACGCAAACGTATGCGACGGGTCCGGCAGCGGCGATCATGCGCGCGATGCACCACGGCAACACCGTTCCGACAGGACGCGCATCGATCATGACGGAAAAAAGTCCCGGCCATAGAGCTCCGAAGGACGCGACGACGGTTAATGACCAGGGATTTGGCGGCACGCCGCGTTCGGCGATTTACAACCCGACGACTTTGACGTTCAAGGAACTGCCGCCGATGCAGGCCGGCCGCTGGTATCCGACGACGACGATGATGGGCGATGGCCGCGTATTTGTGTACGGCGGACAAGACGAGAACGGTGACGACAACGCGCTGATCGAATTCTGGCACAACGACACGGGCAAGTATGAAGCGGTGGTCCCGACGTGCTCGATCGGGGGCGGCCCGGTGGGCGATTGCCGGACGCTGCACTATTCGGACAACACCCTTCCAGTGCCCGGCGCGCCGGCACTTTATCCGCGCATGGTGCAACTGCCGGACGGCCGACTCTTACACGCCGGCCCTGAACCGGAAACGTGGGTCTTTGATCCTAACGCGCCGGCGAATTCGCCGAACTGGACGTACGTGAACTCGACGTTGAGCACGGAATATCGCTCGTACGGCTCGGTGGTTTTGCTGCCGTTGCTGCCACAGACGAACTATCAGCCCGTGGTGATGACGTTGGGCGGCATGGGCGCCAACGCAGTGGGCGCCAACACGACCGAATTGATGGACATGTCGCAGACGAACCCGATGTGGGTCGCTGGTCCGACGATGTCAGCGCAGCGCGTGGAAATGAACGCGGTGCTTCTGCCGACCGGCAAGGTTCTAGCGGTAGGCGGCAGCGCAAACGACGAGCAGGAAGGCACGATGAGCCTGACGGCGGATCTTTACGATCCACTGACGAACTCGTTCACGCAGGTGGCTTCGAATCTTTACCCGCACCTTTATCACAGCACAGCGGTGCTGTTGCCGGATGCTTCGGTGGTGCTGAGCGGCGGCAATCCGATACAGGGCCAGTTCCAAGACAAGATGGAAATCTACAGGCCGCCGTATTTCTTCAACGCGGATGGATCGTTGGCGACGCGTCCTTCGTTGACGGCGACGCCAGCGACGATCACGTATGGACAGACGTTCAGCGCGACGACGAACGGGAATATCGCGAGCGTAGTGCTGATTCGTGAAGGCGCGGTAACGCACGCGTTCGACATGTCGCAGCGCCTCATCGGGCTGAACTTCGCCGTGAACGGAACGACGATGGGAATTGCTGCGCCGCCGAACTCGACGATTGCTCCTGCTGGGCCGTACCTGCTGTTCGTGGTGGACAACAACGGCGTTCCGTCGGTCGGTCAGCTGGTTATGGTGGCGGCTCAATAACATGAAGATCTGCGCCCTCATCGCAGCGAAGAATGAAGCTGTCGCGATCTGCATGACGATCGACAGCATCATCTCGGCGGGCGTCCCGAAAGAGGATGTCTACCTCGTAAGCGACGGCTCGACCGATGCAACGGTCGAGCTGGCGCAGACGCGGGGAATCAACGTCCTCGCGCTGCCGGTGAATGGCGGGAAGTCTGTGGCGATCGCCAAGGGCATCAAGCACTTCAACCTGGCGTCGTACGACTTGCTGGCGTTGGCGGATGCGGACACGACGTTCGAGGACGGCTATTTCGATGCGATGAAGGCAGCTTTTGAGAAGAATCCGAACGCGGCGATCGCGTGCGGCAAGGTGAAGTCGCGTCCGAAGAATTGGCTGACGGCATGGCGAGCGTTGCAGTACGCCGTGGGACATTGGCTCATCAAGGAAGGGCAGAACGCGCTGAAGACGATCAATGTGGCGGCGGGCTGCTGCTCGGTGTTTCGGATGAGCTTGTTCGATCAGATCTGGGAGAGCAAGCCGAGCATCGTCGAAGACATGATGGCGACGTTGCGCGCGCATGACCTTGGATATGACGTGATTTACGTGCGCGACGCGGTGGTGATCACCGCCGATCCCCAGGATTTGCTTCGCTCGTATTCGCGCCAGTTGGTTCGCTGGAATGGTGGAGCGTGGACGTGCACGCGGCAACTGAAGATGTGGGGAAGCACGCGACGGATTGCGCTCGAGACGCAGTTGGTGCTGGGCGAAGGCCTGGTGACGTCGGTCCTGTTGATGTTCATGCCGATTTGGTTCTGGCTGTTTCCGCGGACGGTTGAAACGTGGTTCTTGATCGACAGCGGGTTCATGTTTTTCAGCGCGGCGGTGGCGAGTGTGACCCAGAAGCGATGGGACATCATCATGTACTCGCCTTCGTACATTTTGCTGCGTTTTGTTGATTCGTATCTATTTCTGCGGAGCTTTGTGAAGGCGTTCTTTCAGACGCAGTCGAAGCAGCTCTCCTGGCAGAGTTCTACGCGGTATAAGCTGACGTAATCGGGCACAGCCTCATCCTTCGCGTTCTTTCCTTCCCTAATACGAACAAAACCGGCACTCGATAGAGTTTTACTCCCGGGCAAGCTGGGGCGCAGCACTTCTGCGCCCCTACATCGCTGCCACGCTGGGGCTCGCGCGGGGACCGCGTACTATTTCGATTTAAACCTGCTGTTCAGTACTACCAATCCCAAAGTTGGCTGAAAGTCGGGTCCGACGTACCCTTGGTTCTTTTTGCGGGGTGGCTAGAATTGAAGTTGCCACTGCTGTATCCGAAACAGACGGGTGTGACACAGCCGGTGGTCAGGAGAAAGCATGCCTTACGTAGGATGGTATCTTTCGGGACCCAGCACCGTTATCCATCTTTGCGCCAAGTACGTGATTCCGATGTGGCGCAAGTGGACCTTCTTCGGCCTGTGAACTGAAGCGCCAGAGACGCCTGCTTGAAGGGAGAGCGCAGACGCCCCTGGCATTGAAGAGTCCCGAAGCGAACAACTATTGAGTTTTGATCGGAGCGGCTCCCGCGAACTTGTCAGTTCGTGGAGGCGAGCCCGCTTGCAACCGCATTGAACAACGTTCCGTTAGACAGGTCCTGTTCCAGGTTCCAGATCATAACGCCAGCGAGCTTTTGATTCTTCACGTACGTCATCTTGAATTTGATGGACGTGGGGTCTTCGTATGTCCAAAAGCTGCTGCCGTTGAAAAGGTACGGAGACTGGCTGACCGAATCGCGATATGCCGTGAATTTCGACTCGGCGGCGACGATGGTTGGGTAGGTGGCGCCTTGGTTGGACGGACTACCCGGCTCAAACAGGCCGTGGTCCTGGTTCGGGACGCCGCCCCATTCGTAACCGTAGAACGGCACGCCGAAAACGAGCTTGCTCGCCGGCATTCCCGCCGCTTCATATCCCTCCACAGTTGAGCTTCCATTGTCCGTGGGCGAAGGATCGTACTGCGAACGGTAGAGCGGAGCGACCAAGCCTGTTTCGTTGTTCCACGGGCCGGCATAGTCGTAGGTCATGAGGTTGACGTAGGTCAGATACTTCTGCGTGGTGACCAAGTCGATGTATTGCCATGCCCACGAGCCGTTCGGACCGGCGATCGAGAGCGTGTAGCCGGTCTTGACCGCGTCGAGCTGGCTGCGGAACTCCGAAAGCAAGCCGGTGAAGTTGGAACGGTCGGTGGCCGACGCGGGGAATTCCCAATCGATATCGAAGCCGTCGAAGATGCCCGCCTGAGTGATGCCGCCGCCGAAGTTTCCCTTGATATACATGTTGATGCAGCTTGCAACGAAGGCAGAGCGGTTGGATGCGGATGCCGCGTTGGCGATCGTGCTGGCGCTGACGCTGCCGCCGCCGATCGATACGATGATCTTCAGGTTGGGATACTTGGCTTTGAGTTCCTGGAATTGATGGAAGGTTCCGCCGAAGCTCCCGTCGGCGGCGCCGCTGACGGAGTTGCCGGCGGAAACTTTGGTGGTGTAGTCGTCGGCGGTGTTGAAGCTGGCGCACTTGTTGTTGACGATGTTGGCGAAGGCAAAGTTGATGGTGGTGAGAGAGTTGATTGTGCCGTTGGAGATGAGGTTCTTGGGATAGAAGCCGTCTTCAATGGCGTAACGCGGGTAGTAGCCGATGATTCTCAGACCGGACGAAGTCGTAGTTGGTGGCGGTGTCGTTGGCGGAGGCGTTGTTGGTGGTGGCGTCGTCGGCGGCGGGGTTGTTGGCGGTGGAGTGGTGGTCCCGGATCCGGTGTATGCGCTCAGCGAATTGACTGGTGTCCAGCCGTTGTAATTGTGTTGAAACGATGCGGACTCGGATGTCCAATCGACATTCACATACACAATGCCGCTGACTGTCTTTGGCCCGGCGACGATGGTGCCGATCGAACCAGCGGGGACTGTGTCGCTCGGATCTTGCACCGCGCCGCCTGCTTTGACGATGACGGTGCCACTTGTCGGTCCCGAGGCGGATGCGGTGGCAGCGCTGGTGCTGGCCCGGCGAGTCGTGGTGGATTTCGGAGCGGCGTACAATGCGCTCGACAACACTAAGAGCGCGGTGAATATGCGGACGACTTTCATTTATTCTCCGTGAGAAAAGCTAAGTTGTATTTGGGCACTCGACCGCGGGGAGGCGATGATTAAACCGTCGGAGTAAAAAAGGGTCAAGGTGGCCGCGAGGGGGAATTTGGTACAGGTGCAGAGGACAGGACTAGAACTGTCTGAATGTCTGCATTGCATGTGCGGCGAGAATGATTTAAAGGGCGCGTGCTGCGCTTTCGCGGCGCGATGAGATGCGATAGAGTCGAAAGATGCGAATCATGCTGTGTTTATGCGGGGCTGCGGCGCTTGGCGCTGCGCTGATTTTGGTTCCGATGCGGCCACGATCACGGAATGTTGGCGACTCCAAGGGTGTGACCAGTTCCGTGGCTGCAGCTGGCCTCGCTGCTTCGACTGATTCTTCGGCGAGTTTGGGCGCGACTGCGACGCCAGAGAAGGGGCCGTTCCTCGGCTTTGACCGGAATATTTATCCCGGCGACGATGCGATGCCGATCTTGCGGAAGACATTTGCGTATGCGGGATTTTGGGTGGGGCCGCCACCGGGGGAGAAGATCAACACCTGGAAGGGCAAGCGCGAGCTGATGAAGTCGCTCGGGTATGGGTTCGCGGTGTTGTATCGAGCGCGTGCGCTGAATGAGGTGAAGAAGGACGCGGCGGCAAAGCAGAAGGCCGTGATCGATGCGAAAGCCGCGGCGGAGGGAGCGAAGTCGGAGGGATTTGCGCCGAACACGGTGATTTTTCTGGATATCGAGGATGGCGGGAGGCTGCCGCCGACATTTCATACCTATTTGCGGGCTTGGGCCGATGAGATGAGCCGCGCCGGGTATCGGCCAGGAGTTTATTGCTCAGGGATTCCGAACACTACGGATGAGAACATTCGAACGGCGGACGACATCAAGAACCACATGGGCGAGCGCGAACTGGTGTATTGGATTTACAACGACTTCTGCCCGCCGGCACCGGGATGTGTGACGTCGAAGGTTCCCCGCGTCGCCAGGGGCGGAGTTACTTATGCGGCGATTTTTCAGTATGTGCAGTCACCGCGGCGCAAAGAGTACACCGCGCAGTGCGCTGAGACCTACAACGCGGATGGGAATTGCTATGCGCCGGGGGATACGGCGCATGCGTGGTTTCTGGATCTGAATTCGGCGAACAGTGCGGACCCGTCTTCGGCGGAGTGAGAGCCTTGGAACGTCTGCTCTCTCCGCGAGCCAAGGCTCGTGAGAGTTAGAGCAATGCGGGGTTGGCGGGTGAGTGGCTGGCTTCTGCCGGGTTTGTTGGACTAAGATTCCCAAAATGGAACGCGCCCAAGTCGAAAAAATCTCAAAAGCACTGGCCGACGCGACACGCCTCATGATTTTTGAGGCGATATCAGCGCGGGACCATGTGAACTGCAGCGAGCTGGTCGCGATGCGAGGGGTCACGCCGGCCACGGTGTCGCACCACCTCAAGGTGCTGACCGAGGCGGGGCTGGTGGAGTGCAAGCGGGAAGGGCAGTTTGTCCGGAGCCGGGTTGTACCCAGCGCGATTGAGGACTATACCCGGACCCTGAGGTGGT
>Ga0209624_10003639_pt1 | contig 10834 bp, 8 predicted proteins | sample JacPinW_OM2H0_O1_FD_188565 | JGI IMG/M metagenome (GOLD analysis project Ga0209624, IMG submission 188565) | Forest soil microbial communities from Algoma, Ontario, Canada - Jack Pine, Ontario site 1_JW_OM2H0_O1 (SPAdes) (version 2) | ecosystem: Environmental > Terrestrial > Soil > Boreal... | reverse complement strand
AGGCGGCATCAACGCCGCGCTCGGGAATCGCGAGGAAGACTCGGCGCAAGCGCACACCTTCGACACCGTCAAGGGCTCCGACTATCTCGCCGATCAGGACGCCGCCACCGCGATGTGCGAAGACGCGCCCAAGCAAATCATCTGGCTCGAGCACCGCGGCTGCATCTTCTCCCGCATGCCCGACGGCCGCATCGCGCAGCGCCCCTTCGGCGGCGCCGGCTCGCCGCGCACGTGCTACTCGGCCGACGTCACCGGCCTGGTCATCCTGCACACGCTGTGGGAGCAGCTCGAGCGCTTCGGCGTCAAGGTGTACGAGGAGTACTTCGCGACCGCGCTGTGCGTCGAGGACGGCGTCGGCACCGGGATCGTCGCGTACAACATGCGCAACGGCGAGCTCGAGCTGGTCACCGCGAAAGCGACGATCTTCGCGACCGGCGGCCTGGGCCGCGTCTACCGCAAGACCACCAACGGCTACGCGTCGACCGGCGACGGCATGGCGATCGCGTACCGCGCCGGCATCCCGCTGATGGACATGGAGTTCGTCCAGTTCCACCCGACCTCGCTCAAAGAGAACGGCGTGCTGTTGTCGGAAGCGGCGCGCGGTGAAGGCGCCTACCTCCTCAACTCCGAGGGCGAGCGCTTCATGTTCAAGTACGCCCCGAACAAGGGCGAGCTCGCGTCGCGCGACGTCGTCAGCCGCGCGGAGTGGACCGAGATCCTCGAAGGCCGCGGCGTCGACGGCTGCGTGTTCCTCGACCTGCGCCACCTCGGCCGCGAGAAGATCCTCGAGCGCCTGCCGCAGATTCGCGAGCTCGCGCTCGACGCCACCGGCAAGGACGCGATCGACACGCCGATCCCGATCCTGCCCGGCATGCACTACGCGATGGGCGGCATCGAGACCGACAAGTGGGGCGCCACGCGCATTCCGGGCGTGTACGCGGCCGGCGAGTGCGCTTGCGTCTCCGTGCACGGCGCGAACCGCCTGGGCGGCAACTCGCTGCTCGAGACGATCGTGTTCGGCGCGCGCTCCGCGCAGCACGCGGCCAACTACATCAAGGACCTGGGCGAGGTGAAGCCGTCGGCCAAGACGCTGCAGAGCGAGCAGGACCGCATCGACGGCATCCTCGCGCGCACCGGCGGCGAGCGCCACAGCCACGTCCGCAAAGCCGTCAACGACGCGATGAGCGACCACGCGTTCATCTTCCGCAACGACGCCGATCTGAAGGCGGGCATGGAAGAGCTGCGCAAGGCGCGCGAGATGGCCCAGACGATGACGGTGCAGGACAAGTCCAAGACGTTCAACACCGACCTGGTCGGCGCGTTGGAAACCGAGTTTCTCGCCGACATCGCGCAGCCGATCATGCTCGGTGCCATCAACCGCACGGAGTCGCGCGGTGCGCAGGCGCGCACCGACTTCCCCGAGCGCGACGACGAGAAATGGCTCGTCCACACGCTCATGCGCTATAAGGGTCCTTCCGCCGACCCCGAGGCCGACTACTCGCGCAAGGTGGTCTTCACCAAGTGGCAGCCCGCGGTTCGGAGCTACTGATCCCCATGGCATACACTCTCGACATCTTCCGCTTCGACCAGGCCACCGACGAGGTTCCGCACCGCGACCGCGTCGAGATCACCGATCTGCCCGAGACGGTGACCGTGCTCGACGCGCTCGAGCACGCCAAGGCCGAGATCGACGGCTCGATCACGTTCCGCCGCTCGTGCCGCTCGGCGATCTGCGGCTCGTGCTCGATGAACATCAACGGCACGACGGGTCTGGCGTGCAAGACGCCGGTGCGCACCGTGCTGAAATCGGATCGCAGCATCGCGATCGACCCGATGCCCAACTTCCAGCCCATGCGCGACCTCGTCGTGCACATGGACCCGTTCTGGGACAAGTACACGCGCCTCAAGCCGTACTTGCAGCCCAAGGACAAGGACTCGGACCACGCGACCGAACGCCGCGTGTCGCCCGAGGACATGAAGAAGCTCGTCGCGGTCGCGAACTGCGTGATGTGCGCGACGTGCTACGCGCTCTGCCCGGTGGTCTCGGTCGATCCGGCGTTCGCCGGCCCCGCCGCGATCGCGTACGCGTACCGCTTCATCGAAGACGTGCGCGACGGCAAGCGCAAGGAGCGCGCCGCGCAGATCAGCGACGACTACCTGTGGCTGTGCGCGCACTGCTACGCGTGCTCGTACTGTCCCAAGCACGTCGACCCGCACGACGACATCATCGCGGTGAAGCGCGCGACGATCGAGGAAGGCCTCACCGACGCGCCCGGCCCGCGCCACGCGCTGGTCGTCGCCAAGACCGTCAAGCAGACCGGCATGCTGCACGAGACCGAGGTCATCCAAGGCACGGTCGGCCGCTTCAACATCCGCGGTCTGATCAAGGTCGCGCCGCTGGGGATTCGTCTGGCGCTGGCCGGGAAGATCCCGCCGCTGTTCCTCAAACCCGTTCCGAAGGTCGACGAAATCCGGACCATCTTCGAGACCCTGGAGGCTCCGACACTCTCATGACCGCAACGCTGGACAAGCCCGCCATCAAGGGCAAGTCGAAGTCTGCGCAGATGCGCAAGTACGGCTTCTTCCCGGGCTGCGTCGCCAAAGAGTCGTGCAAGGAGCTGTTCAACTCGACGATGCTCCTTGCCGACCGCCTGGGCATCGAGCTCGTCGAGCTCACCGCCGCGTCATGTTGCGGCGCGTCGGTGCTCAACGACACCAACCGCGACATCGCGCGCGTGCTCAACGCGCGCACGTACGCGCAGGCTGAAGCGCTCGGCCTGGACGACGTGATCACGATCTGCTCCACGTGCACGGGCCACATGCGCGCCGCCAACAAAGAGCTCCTCGAGAACGAGGGGCACATGAGCCAGGCGAACGCGATCCTGGGCAAGTTCGGCGCGAAGTACGACGGCGGCGTGATGGTGCGCCATCTGCTGTGGCTGCTCATCGACGACATCGGCCTGGACGAGCTGAAAAAGATGGTCGTGAAGCCGCTCAACGGGCTCAAAGTCGCCGCCTTCTACGGCTGCCACATCATCCGCCCGGAGTCGGTGAACGGCTGGGAGTCGGCGCGCAACCCGCACTCGCTCGAAGATCTCATCGTCGCGCTCGGCGGCGAAGCCGTCGACTACGCCGGCAAGACGCGCTGCTGCGGCTTCCACGTGCAGCTCGAGAAAGACGGCATCGCGGCGAACATGGTCGGCCAGAACATGCGCATGGCAAAAGACCAGGGCGCGGAAGCCGTGCTCACACCGTGCCCGCTATGCCACCTCGCGCTCGACGGCTACCAGGCCGACTCGGTGGCGCGCTGGGGCCGCACGGATCTGCCGATCTTCCACCTGCCGCAGCTGGTGGGTCTCGCGCTGGGCATCGACCCCTCGCTGCTCGGCATGAACAAGCACATCATCACGCCGGGCCTGGTGCTCCAGCAGCACGACCTCGCGCCGGCGCACGTCGCATAACGCGCCGTCTGGGCGGCGCGGCGGCGCCGCTCAGCGAACGCGCGTGCTGTTGCGGCGCTCTTCGACGAAGCCGCCCCAGTAGATCAGCGCCACCAGGCCGAGGCTCATGATCACGAGCAGGATCGGGATGAGAATGTAGTCGGGCACGCGGTTTGGTTGGTCCCCGCCCGGTTCCGGACCTCCCCGCGCGGGTACACGCACCGATCATGGACGTCGAGATCACGCTCCGGGTGAACGGGGCGGCGCGCCGCTTTTCCGCCGACACCCGCACGACGCTGCTCGACGCGCTGCGCGAGCGGCTCGGCATCACCGGGCCCAAAAAGGGCTGCGATCACGGCCAGTGCGGCGCCTGCACGATCCTCATCGACGGGCGCCGTGCGAACAGTTGCCTGGCGCTCGCCGTCGCACATCAGGACGCCGAGCTCACCACCATCGAAGGGCTCGCCGCGGGCGATGCGCTGCACCCGATGCAGGCGGCGTTCGTCGCGCACGACGCGTTCCAGTGCGGGTACTGCACGCCGGGCCAGATCTGCTCGGCGGTCGCGATGCTCGACGAGGTGCGGGCCGGGTGGCCGAGCGTCGTCACCGCCGATCTCGCGAGCGAGACGGTCGTGCTCGACGACGACGAGATTCGCGAGCGCATGAGCGGCAATCTGTGCCGCTGCGCCGCGTACGCGAACATCGTGCCGGCGATCGCCGAAGTCGCGCGGCGATGAACCCGTTTCGCTACGAGCGCGCGAGCGACGCACGGTCAGCGGTTGCGATGCTCGCAGCCGCGCCGGCCGGTGCATTTCTGGGCGGGGGGACCAACCTCGTCGACTTGATGAAGCTCGGCGTCGCGACGCCGGAGCTGCTGGTGGACGTCGCGCGGCTACCGTACGACCGCATCGACGCGCTGCCCGACGGCGGCGTGCGCATCGGCGCGGCGGTGAAGAACAGCGTGCTCGCGGCCGATCGCACGATCCGCACGCGGTATCCCGTGCTCTCGCAGGCATTGCTGTCGGGCGCGTCCGGGCAGCTGCGCAACCTCGCGACGACCGGCGGGAACCTGCTGCAGCGCACGAGGTGCGTGTATTTCCAGGACGTCACCAAGCCGTGCAACAAGCGCGCGCCCGGATCGGGATGCTCGGCACGTGACGGTTACAACCGCAGCCTTGCGATCCTGGGCGCGTCGGAGGCGTGTGTCGCGACGCATCCGTCCGACATGGCGGTCGCGCTCGTCGCGCTCGATGCCGTGGTGCGCGTGCAGGGGCCGGACGGCGAGCGCGCGATTCCGCTCGCGGATTTTCACCGGCTGCCGGGCGATGAGCCGCAGCGCGACACGGTGCTTGCGCACGGCGAGCTGATCACCGCGGTGGACGTGCCGGCGCTGGCGTTCGGCGCACGGTCGAAGTATCGGAAAGTGCGCGACCGCGCGTCCTACGCGTTCGCGCTGGTGTCGGTCGCGGCGGCGCTCGACATGGACGGCGGCGTGGTTCGCGACGTGCGCCTCGCGCTGGGCGGCGTGGCGCACAAGCCGTGGCGCGCGACGCGTGCCGAAGCCGTGCTGCGCGGTGCGCCCGCGAACGAAGAGACGTTCCGGCGCGCGGCCGGCGCGGAGCTTGCGGACGCCGTGCCGCTGAGCGAGAACGCGTTCAAGATCCCGCTCGCGCGCAACGTGATCGCGCGCGTGCTGCTCGACCTCGCGGAGGGTTCGCGATGATCGCCGCGCGCGCGATCGGCGCGCCGCTCGACCGCATCGACGGCCCGCTCAAAGTCACCGGCGCGGCACCGTACGCGTTCGAGTTCCCGGCGCAGGATGCGGGCTACGCCGCGATCGTGCAGAGCACGATCGCCAAGGGCCGCGTCGCGTCGATCGACGCCGGCGCGGCGCGCGCGCTCGACGGCGTGCTCGCGGTTCTGACGCACGAGAACGCGCCGCGGGTCGACTCTCCGGACGACGCGTCGCTGCGCGTGCTGCAGAGCGACGCGGTCGCCTATTACGGACAGATCGTCGCGGCGGTGGTCGCGCAGACGCTGGAGATCGCGCGGTACGCGGCCGGTCTCGTGGCGGTCACGTACGCGGAGCACCCGCACGACGTCGACCTGCGCGCGGATCGGACCGACCTCTACAAGCCCGAGAAAGTCAACGCCGGCGCGGAGACCGACACCAGCGAAGGCGACGTCGAGGCGGCGCTCGCGGCGGCGGCGGTGAAGATCGATCACACCTACACGACGCCGTACGAGCACAACAACCCGCTCGAGATGCACTCGACGATCGCGGAGTGGAGCGACGACGGGATCACGCTGCACGACTCCAACCAAGGGCCGCACAACGTTCTCGGCGACGTCGCGCAGGCGTTCGGGATGCAGCCCGAGCGCGTGCGCATCATTTCGCCGTACGTCGGCGGCGGCTTCGGGTCCAAGGCGTTCACCCACCCGCACGTGATCCTTACGGTGATGGCCGCGAAGCTCGCGGGACGCCCGGTCAAGACGATGCTCACGCGCCAGCAGATGTTCTCGCTGGTCGGCTACCGCACGCCGACGATCCAGCGCATCCGGCTCGGCGCCGGCGGCGACGGCAAGCTGACGGCGATCGCGCACGACGTCGTCGAACAGACGTCGACGGTCGAGGAGTTCGCCGAGCAGACAGCGGTCGCGACGCGCATGATGTACGCCGTACCGAACCGCAGCACGACGCACCGCTTGGCGCGGCTCGACGTGCCGACGCCGACGATCTTCCGCGCGCCGGGCGAGTGCCCCGGAATGTACGCGCTGGAATGCGCGATGGACGAGATGGCGATCGCGTGCGGGCTCGACCCGGTGGAGTTCCGCTTGCGGAACGAACCGGACATCGATCCCGACACCAAGCTGCCGTTCAGCAGCCGCGGTCTCGTGCAATGTCTGCGCGAGGGCGCGAAGCGCTTCGGCTGGGACGAGCGCGACCCGAAGCCGCGCGCGCGGCGCGAGGGCCGCTGGCATGTCGGAACCGGCGTCGCCGCGTCGACGTATCCCACGCGCCGCCGCCCGTCACAGGCGCTGATTCGCGTCGACCGCGACGGCACGTACAGCGTGCTGATCGACGCGTCGGACATCGGCACGGGGACGTGGACCGCGCTGACGCAGATCGCGGCTGATGCGCTCGACGTTCCGGTCGAGCAGGTGCGCTTGGAGATCGGCGACTCCGCGCTGCCGAAGGCGCCGGGCGCCGGCGGCTCGATGGGGCTCGCGTCATGGGGCACGGCGGTTTGCGACGCCGCGCAGAAGCTGCGCGCGCGCTTGCACGACGACCACGGCGGCGTCGTCCCCGCCGACGGCCTCGAAGCGCACGGCAACGCCGGCGAGAACCCCGATGCGAAGCGCTTCTCGATGCACGCGTTCGGCGCGCAGTTCGCGGAGGTGCGCGTCGACGCCGACACGGGCGAAGTGCGCGTGCCGCGCCTGCTCGGCGTGTTCGCGATCGGCCGCATCATCAACGCGAAGACGGGCCGCTCGCAGCTGCTCGGCGGGATGACGATGGGACTGTCGATGGCGCTGCACGAGGAGACGATCCTCGATCCGCGATACGGCCACTTCGCGAACCACGACTTCGCCGAGTACCACATCGCGACGAACGCCGACACGCTCGGCATCGAAGCGCACTGGATCGACGAGGACGATCCGCACGTCAACCCGATGGGCGCGAAAGGCATCGGCGAGGTCGGGATCACCGGCACCGCCGCGGCGATCGCGAACGCGGTGCACCACGCGACGGGCATCCGCGTGCGCGACCTTCCGATCCGGCTCGACAAGCTTTTGCGGTGAGACGGCGGCTCTTCGTCGCCGCCGGCCTCGACGACGCGGCGCGCGCCGAATGCGCGCGCGTCGCCGACCAGCTGCGAAGGAAGCGCTGGCCGGGGAGGTGGGTCGCGCCTGAGAACTATCATCTCACCGTCGCGTTCATCGGCGGCGTCGACGAAGATCGCATCGCGGACGTGATCGCCGCCGTGCACGCGGTCGCGGCGCGCATTCCGGCGGTCGCGGTTCCGCTGATTGCCGTCGGCGCGTTTCCGAACGAGCGCAAGCCGCGCGTCGCCTGGGTCGGGTCGCGCGCGCCGGTTCCGGCGTTCGGCACGCTGTGCGGCGTCGTGCGAACCTCGCTCGCCGCGCTCGGATTCGTGTTCGATGCGCACGCCGACCCGCACGTGACGCTCGCGCGCTCCGACGGCAGCGTAGCGCTACCGCCCGTCGAGCAGCCACGTAGCGCGCCGCTGCGGATCCAAGCGCTCACGCTGTACGAATCGATCACCCGGCCAACCGGCGCGCAGTACACAGCGATCGAGCACTTCCCGCTCGACGCGGGCGTGTCGTAGCGCAGCGCGCGCGTCCGCCGACGCTAGAGCTGGTCGCGGGCTACTTTCGTATATGTGCCGTCATCGGCGACGGTTACGCACGGCGTCGGCTCCCACACCGCCGGGTTCGGCGCGTTCAGCCACGGCTTCGTCAGGACTGTAGCGGCGTCCAGCAGTTGTGCGTGCGTCGCCTTGACCAGCATGTAGCTGACGTCGTTCGGCTCGGCGGCACGGAAGCCGGCGTTGAGGTCGGCGTACATCTGCTGCGCGACCCCGAAGATCTTCTTCTGCAGGTCGTCGTCGGGCAGCGCCGCCCAGCCGTCCGGGATGCGGAAGTAAAACGTGCTGTGACGATCGCCGGACTCGACGTGGGTTTCGAGACCGTTGTCCCAGGCCATCAGCGTGTCCGTGAACGCGACGGTGCAGTAGTGGGGCACGGTGGCTTCCTCCGTACGTCGTAGCCCGGGAGCTGCGACCGCGAGGCTGTTGTATGCGCCGCATGTATTGCACCGCACGACGGATCCCGGAATGAAGCGATACCCGGGCGGTACGCCGGAAATCAGGACCGAGTCGGGATCGTGGCATTTGCCGCAGACCAGGTCGGTCCCGGCGTCTGCGATTCGTACCGGGGCGTTGAGGATGACGACGTCGGGCACGAGGCGAGGCAAAACCGCCAGGCGTATTTGCGGGGAGGCGGCGCTTCCCGCACGGCGCATCGCGAGCGCTCGCGCGAGCACGACGAGGACTGCGATGACGATCAAGCCGCCGCCGATCCACGGCATCTGGGCGTCGGTCGCCGCGTTGACGTCCGGCGCGGATGCCGTCTCGGCGGAAGCGTTGCCGGACGCCACGCGCACGAGGCGCCCGCGAAAAAGCTGCGCGCGCGCATGCGAGCCCGACGGCACGCTGTCGACGAAGAAGCGTCCGTCGGAGCCCTCGAGCTCTTCGTCGTACGACCTGCCGTCGGCCAGGTGCACGTAGACGTACGGCGTCGTGCTGTGCGTACGGCTGATACCGCCGCCGGTGCGCATCTCCGTGGCGAGCACCGCCACGTCCGAGACGACGCACTGGCCCCGCGGCACGACGGCGGCGGTCAAGGGCGCGGTGCAGCTCGGATCGGTGCGAAACGCGAGCGCCTCCGCGCGGTCGTGCGGCGCCAGCTCCCTGCCCGCCGCCACGCACATGATCCCGAGCGCCAACAGCACCAGCGGGACGGCGACGAACCCGCAGCCGAACCGGCGCGGCGCTTGCAACGACGACGGGCCGCGGCTCAGGTCACACGGATTCCTTGCGCCGAGCGACCCAGCTGCGGAAGTACTGCTCGTCCTCGACGCCGCTCACCGTCTCCGCGACGCGCAATGGACCGTACGCGTCGATCGCGACCGCGAGCTCGTCGGTCGACGCTTTCCCGAGCGATGCCTCGACCGCGCCCGGCTGCGGGCCGTGCGGCGCGCCGGCGGCGTGCAGCGTCACGGACTGGGTCTCGATGCCGCGGCGCGACATGAAATTGCCCGACGCGTAGTAGATGATCTCGTCGCAGTCGACCGACGAGTGGTTGTACGGCGCCGGAACCGCAAGCGGGTGGTAGTCGAACATGCGCGGCGCGAACAGGATGAACGCGGCGCCCGGCGCGTCCCAGATCTGGTGCGACGACGGCGGCTGGTGCAGCTTGCCGGTGATCGGCATGTAGTCGTGCGCGTTGAACGCGAACGGATAGCAGTAGCCGTCCCAGCCCACGACGTCGAACGGGTGGTTCGCGACGACGTACTTCGCGTGGCGGCCCTTCGCGGTGATGCGCACGTCGAACTCGCCGACCGCGTCGACGGGATCCTGCAGCACCGGCGCGCGGAAGTCGCGCTCGTAATACGGCGCGTGCTCGGCGAGCTGGCCGAACTCGTTGCGGAACTTGCGCGGAATCGTGATCTGGCCCGAGGACTCCGCGACGAAGAGCGTCGTCGGTGCTTGCGGCTGCAGGCGGTACGTCGTGCCCATCGGCACGTAGAGATAGTCGTGCTCGCGATACTCGAGCCGGCCGAACGACGATTCGAGCACGCCGCTGCCGCTCTGCACGAACAGCATCTCGTCGCCGCTCGCGTTGCGGAAGAAATACTCCATCGGCTCGGTGACGCGGGCGGTCGACAGCACGATGTCGTCGTTGCCCACGAGCGGCACCCGCGCTTCCACCGCGTCGCCCGTCTTGGCCGTGCGGCCCGTGAACCAGTGCCGGTTGCGCACCGGGTCGTTCGGCAGGAAGCGCACCATGGGGCGGTCCCACGGCTGCACGTCGAGGGTCGCGGTGGGCGGGCGCAGGTGGTACGCGAGCGAGTAGACGCTCTCGAAGCCCTTGGTCGACATCAGCTCTTCGGCGTACAGGCCACCGTCGGCCGAGCGGAATTGCGTGTGCCGCTTCTCGGGCAGCCGCCCCTGGCGAACGTAGAATGCCACGCCGGAAATCTTCCCCGGGCGGAGCGGCGAACCTCGGTCGGCGAACCTGGGCGCGTGGAGGCGCCGCACGACGACCGCACCGAGCTGCTCCTGGCGCTCGGCCGCGGGCTGCACCAGGCGGGAATCCCGACCGACTCGCTCGAGTCCGCGCTGCGCGATGTCGCGGTCAGCTGCGGCGTCGCGTTGCAGGTCAACGCGCTGCCCACCAGCCTGACGCTGGCCGTCGGCGCCGGCTTCGCGCAGCAGCTCGTGATCCTGCGGCTCGAACCGGGCCAGCTGCACCTGCGCAAGCTCGCGCTGCTCGAGGGTGTGGTCCGCGCGCTGCGCCGCGGCCTCGATCCCGGCACCGCGCTCGCCGAGGTCACGGCGATCGACACCGCCGTCCAGCCCGGCCCGCCGGCGCTGACCGTGCTCGCGTACGCGCTGCTGGCCTGCGGCACGGCGCTGCTGCTCGGCGGCGGCAACGCCGAGGTGCTCGTGTCGGCGCTGGCCGGCGTCGCGATCGGCGCGTTCGCGGCGGTCGGGCTGCGGTCGCGCCGTGCGGACCGCATCTTCGAGGTCGCCGCGGCGTTCGTCGCGACGGTCATCATCGGGCTGTGGGAACGGTTCGTCGGTCCG
>Ga0209624_10003638_pt1 | contig 10835 bp, 8 predicted proteins | sample JacPinW_OM2H0_O1_FD_188565 | JGI IMG/M metagenome (GOLD analysis project Ga0209624, IMG submission 188565) | Forest soil microbial communities from Algoma, Ontario, Canada - Jack Pine, Ontario site 1_JW_OM2H0_O1 (SPAdes) (version 2) | ecosystem: Environmental > Terrestrial > Soil > Boreal... | reverse complement strand
AGGGGCCGCCCGTGGTATAGGAGAACATCACGAAGACGAGATAGAACAGGCCAGCCTTGCGCAGCGCGGGGGATTGGTTTGCAGTGGTCAAGGGTTGAGTGGGAAGCGATTGATGATTCTTGTTGGCTGAGGGTTGATTGAAAATCAGCCAGCATGCGCGTCCACCTAATTCGTCTTTTCAATCGGCAATCAAATTCAACGAGCAGCAAACGCTAAGCCGCTAACGTACCACTCAGCGCGCCCTCCAACTCCAGCAGCTTTCGCTTCACCTCGAGGCCGCCGCCGTACCCGCACAGCGTTCCATCCGCCGCAATCACGCGATGGCACGGGACGACAATCGCCACGGGGTTCCGATTGTTGGCCATTCCCACCGCACGAAACCCCTGAGGTTTCCCCACGGCGCGCGCGATGTCGCCGTAGCTGCGAGTCTCCCCATAGGGTATCGCCAGCAGCGCCCGCCAGCACGCCTTCTGAAAGTCGGTTCCGCGCAGATCGAGCGCGAAGCTGAACTCGCGTCTTCCGCTCTCGAAATACTCTTCCAGTTGCTGGACGTACGCCCGCATCGCAGTTGCGGATTCCTCGAACCGAAATCGCTGGCCTTTCGCGGGCTTGGCCTCGGACCGTAGGTCGCGTGGGTTCGGACGAATGGTTTGCTGCCCCGGAAGACGGGCATCAAACTCCAGCGCCACCAGACCGCGATTGGATGCGGCCAGGAATAATGGTCCTACTGGCGACCTAACTATTGTAGAATGAATCGTTTCCATAAAATCACGACCTTCGTAACGCGGTCGGTTGCGCCCATAACCATAGCACGGATGGTAAATCCAGGCTGTCCCGCGGGGCCCCCGGAGCCCCGCCGGGCGGAACGGGTTGACAGAACGGCCTTTTTCGACGAGAGTGTCTCGTTGCAATTTGCGCTTGGGGAAAATTGAGCGTTGAAAAAATCCCTCATTGTTCTTGGGGCCGTCGTACTGACGCCGATGCTGGTGGTCAGCCTGGTCGTCTTCGCCGCCGGAGACTGGCGCACGATCGGCCAGACCGAAGCTGGCGACCAAGTATCGGTCAGCTCCATTCGCATTCTCAAGAACAATCAGCGCATCGCCCTGGTCCGCGTTGAATTCAAGGAACCGGCAGAACTTCCGCAAGGCGGGCCGTTCGTCGAAATGCGCGCGCGCGTGCGCTTCAACTGCTCCAACGGGGCCGCCGCCCCTACGACGGAATGGTTTTATTCCCGCGACCGCAGCGGACGGTTCGTCGTCAGCAAAAAAGCAACTCACGACGATCAGTTCGGCAAGAATCCCGAAGGCGGGTTCGTCGCCCTGGTCAGCAGGAGCGTCTGCGGCCAAACCAAGTAGGCTCCGCCGAATTATTTCTTGAGGGCAAACGCGGCGTAAACTCCGCCCGACTTCGACTTCAGATCTTTACCGCCTCCTGCCGCAATCACTACAAATTGTCGTCCATGCACTTCATAGGTTACCGGAGTGGCGTTTCCTGAAAAGGGCAGCGTCGTCTCCCAAAGCAGCGCTCCGGTGGTTTTATCGAACGCGCGAAATTTCTTGTCAAAGTTGGTGGCGCTGATGAATACCAGTCCGCCGGCAGTCACCACCGGACCTCCATAATTTTCCGTACCCGTATTCTTGAGCCCGTGAGCGGCCAGTTCCGGATATTCTCCCAGCGGAATCTTCCACACGTACTCGCCGGTGTTGAGATCGATGGCGCTCAAGGTTCCCCAGGGCGGCGCCACCGCAGGATATCCATCCGGGTCCAGAAACTTGCGGTATCCAGTGAAGTGATATTTGATGGCCGGAGGTTCCGGCTCTGCGGTCACAATTTCCTTGCCGGCGTTTTCCCTTGCCGGATTTTCTTTTGCCGCGCTTTCCGTAGAACTTCCGCTCGTCAGATACGACAGCAGTCCGGCGATCTGATCGTCGGCCAGATGGGAAAAACCGGGCATCCGCCCCTTGCCGTTCCGGATCGTCAAAGTGATCTGGGCCGCTGACCTACGACGGCTCACACCCTGGAGGGAAGGAATCGAGGGAGGCGATCCCGCCAATGCCTCTCCGTGGCAAACGGCGCATTGGCTCATGTACAGCGCTTTGGGAGCGTTCTCCTTATTGTCGGACAGCGTGTCCTCAGCCAGCGCGCCCGTCCAGGCCAGGTCGTTCGCATTGACGTAGAGAATTCCCGTCTCCGGATCGGCCGCGGCTCCGCCCCACTCGGCCCCGCCATCGAAGCCGGGAAATATGACCGTATCTTTTCCCACGCTGAAGGGAACGAACTGCCCCTCACTGCGAAAGCTACGGAACTTCTCGACCGCCCACCGATGTACCTCCGGGGTGCGCTCGCTCAGAAGATCCTCGGTCAGCCATTGCCGGGCAAAAGGCGCCGGTTTCGCGGGCAGACACTGTTGCGCCGCGGCCGCTTCGCCGGGCACATCGCTCGGCGGATAGTTTCGGCATTCGATGGGAAACAACGGCTTGCCGTTGCTGCGGTCGAATAAAAACACAAAGCCCTGCTTGGTGGTCTCGGTCACTGCGTCGATGGTTTGGCCTTCTCGTTGCAGCGTCAAAAGCAAAGGAGGCGCGGGGAAGTCACGGTCCCAAAGGTCGTGCCTCACTCCCTGAAAATGCCAGATGCGCTCGCCCGTCTCGGCATTGAGAGCGATCAAACAATTGGCAAACAGATCATCCCCAATCCGGTCGGCCCCGTAGAAATCAAATGCCGCCGAGCCGGTGGGGACATAAACAATCCCTCGCCGTGCGTCCACCGTCATTCCCGCCCAATTATTCGCGGCGCCGCTTGTTTTCCACGCCTCTTTCGGCCAGGTATCGTAGCCAAACTCGCCGGGACGCGGGATGGTATGAAACGACCAGCGTAGCTTTCCGCTGCGCACGTCATAGGCCCGCACGTCGCCAAAGGAGGCCGGCAAAGTTTCGGCTTCACGGCCGCCTACGATCATCAGGTCTTGGTAAACCACTGCGGGGCTGGTCATATAAATGGATTGGGACGCAGGATCGCGATCCAAATCCTCGCGCAGATCGATCCGACCATCTTTGCCGAAACTCGCAATGGCTTTGCCGGTGGCGGCATCGAGCGCATAGACGAAGTTCATCACTCCGACTAGAATCCGGCTGCTATTGCTGTCGGACCAGTACGACAGTCCTCGATCCGGTTGCGTCCCACGAATTCCGGAGTCGAACTTCCATAGCAACTTTCCCGTTGCCGCGTTCAAGGCGAAGACTCTCTGCGACGGAGTCAGCCCATACAGAACTCCATGGACCTCAATCGGGCTTGTCTGCAGTCCGCCGGTTTCTTCCGTATCAAACATCCAGGCGGCCCGGAGTCGCTTCACGTTCTTGCGATTGATCTGCGTCAGGCTGGAAAAATGATTGTTGTCCGGCGTTCCCCCATACACCGGCCAATCGTGATCTTCCTTTTCGGCTGTCGTCTTTCTTGCGGACGACGGCTCGGCAGCGATTGCTGCCGTCAGTGCCATGGACATCGCGAGAACAATCGCCACAAATCTCATTTGGGCTCCGCCTACGTCAGCTCGAATATTCCAGCCGTGCGATTGTAAAACAAGGAGGAAGGCAGTTCTCGACCGGAGTTGCTTTGGTATTTTCACAGTCTCTGGCACCTCGGTAACCGGTCGACTACTTCCACGGCTCGGGCTTTCAGCTTATGCTGGTAAAGAGATCGGCCGGCACCGGCATCGATTTCAACCCACCTCAGTATGGTTTCACTGCGACTCTATGGGCTGGTGACAGGCGGCGTGGCGCTGCTCGCGACGTATGCGCTGTTGCGGCGCAAGTCCAAAACGGCCGACGAACTCGAGCGCGAACGCCGGGCATGGCTCGAGAGTACGGGCCGCATTACCGACGGTACGGTGATTGATGTGCAGGAGCTGGCAGCGGCGAGCAACTACCATGCCGCCACCATGTTGATCTATAAGTACGACGTGGCCGGAGTGTCCTATGAATGTTCGCAGGATGTCACCTACCTGCGGCAGTGGATCAATCTCCATTCCTGCCGTCTCGGACTTCCCACTTCGGTGAGGTACGATCCGCAGAATCCGGGGAATTCCCTGGTGGTTTCGGAAAACTGGATGGGATTGCGGCAGTAGTGTGCTTTACTGCCAGCTCAGGTGCATGGCCGTGTTGTGCTTGTCGAAGGTGACTTGGAGAGATTTCTCACCGCCGCCGACGAACTCGGTCGAAATCGTCTTGGACAGATCGATGGTCTCGTCGGACGATAACGCTCTCACCCGCAGTGCGTGTTTTCCTGCAGGAATCTTCAGCGTCTCCGAATCGACGCCCCGTACTCCGTTGAATACGACCATTCTCTTCTGGTTGCCCCCGTGCAGGGGTCTTGTCAGCGCCAGTTGATCATCGACCCAAACAAAAAGAGTGGCGTCTTTGAACTGGTGCTGCACCGCCAGGTCGAGATTGGAGAGAGGCAGGGCGACTTCCGCCGCGTGAGCCGAGACCGGTTGCGGAGAAATGGATCGCGAGAGGTAAGTTTTGCGCGGCTTTGACTTGGCGGCCGCTGGCGGCGCCGGAGGCGATGGAGGCGATGGAGGCGCTAGGGTAGCTCCCTGTGCCCTGGTCGCATCATCGGCCACTGCCGGACTGGGCTGGATGCTTTTCACACTCGGCGCCGCGGAATTGCTGGGAGCCGCATTGAGCGCATCGACTCCAAGCTTTGGAGAAATCAGTAATAGCTTCGATTGGACTCCGGCTATCAGAAGGACGATCAGGGCTGCCCCGCCCAACATTAAATTTCGCATGGGCGCCGTTCGAATCGCCTTATGGAGGAACTGTTCTGCCCGGTCCATCACCGCCCCCGAATGCGCCTTCGACCCTGTCTGCCCAACTCTCCCAGTGCCCATTCTGCCCGTGCTGATCGGCTTGATCCCGCTCGATCTGGTCCCGTTCGACTTGGTCTCGAGGCTGAGTGCCGCGCGTATGGACGTAGTGGTCGAGCCGGCTTCAAAAACCTGCTGCAGCTGGCGCACATCCTCGGCGAACTCCGAGCCCCGGTGGTAGCGCTGCTCTGGATCCTTCGCCATGGCGCGCGAGATCACCTGGTCCAGTTCCTGCGGCAAGGTCAAGTCAAAGGTGGTCGCCGCCACCGGTTCGCGATTGGCCACCTTGAAACACACCGTGGTTGCGCTGTTCCCCTGAAATGGAGAATGCCCGGTGACCATGGCATACAGAATCACGCCCAGCGAGAATAGATCGGAGCGCCCGTCCACTCCTTCGCCGCTGAGTTGCTCGGGAGCCATGTAGGCTGGAGTTCCAAGAACGCGCCCGGGCAGTGTGAAGTGGGCGAGGTTCAACTTCGCGATGCCGAAATCGGCGACCTTGGCGTGGCCGTCCTCGGTTACCAGAATGTTTCCGGGCTTGATGTCGCGATGAACCACGCCTTGGGCGTGGGCATAGTCAAGCGCTTCGGCAATCTCTTCCGCCAGCTGCAAGGCCTTTGCCAGCGGAAGTTTCTTCTCGCGCGCCAGAATCCGGTTCAGGGATTCGCCGGCTACGTACTCCAGCACGATGTACGGATCCTGGTTTTCGGGATTCTCGCCGACGTCAAAAATGGAAACAATGCCTGCATGGTGCAGGCGTCCCGCCGCCTGCGCCTCATTCATAAACCGCATGCGAAACTCTGTTTCCTCGTCCCGATCCTGCCCCCACATGGAAACCGTCTTCACTGCAACCATACGGTCGATCTGCGGATCCCGGGCCTTGTAGACGACCCCCATGGCTCCGCGGCCCAATTCAGCCACGACCTCGTACCGGCCAAACCGTTTTATTTCCTGATTTTCCATGAGTCCTTGCGCCGCAGCGCACGATCGGCCACGGGATTGGAAGAGGTTCCTACATGGTAGCTCCACTGCACGGCTGACTCCGCACTCTGTTTGCCTCGATCCATTACCTCGGTAATGTTACGGGTAATCGATACGTAAGGGGCAAGACAAGGCGGCTGGTCCAGCTTTGCGTTGAGGAAAGTATCGCTAGCTTCCGGAAGAGAAGCCGCCGTTGTGGGCCACGGTCATGCGGAGATACTTGTAAGGATTTACCGGGGTATCGTTGATGCGGACTTCGTAATGCAGATGAGGGCCGGTCGAACGGCCACTGGTGCCGACATATCCAATCACATCGCCGCGGTGTACCGCTTGGCCCGCAGTGACGGCAAAACCGGAGAGGTGTCCGTAACGGGTGCTGATGCCGTGGCCATGATCCATCATGATTGCTTTGCCGTACCCACCCAGTATGTCGCTGAAGGTTACGACTCCATCCGCGGGAGCCAAAATCGGGGCCCCATAGCTGCTGCCAATATCGACGCCGCTGTGAAATGCTCCCTCACCGTTGAAGGGATCGATGCGCTCGCCAAAACTTGCCGTCACCTGGCCTTCCACCGGCCAGAGGTTGGGAGCAGAGTTGGCTTTGAACCAGTCGGCGGTCGTGGCATTGCGAGTCAAGCCCATGGTCAGGCCGACCATCGTGGCCCCGGTAAGGGCCGAAGTCCGCAGGGCATGAAGTTGATCGAGCGAAGAACTTACATCGGCGTCCTGGATCTGTTCGGCCGTCGCCGTCACCAGCGTGGGTTGTGCCTTCAGGCCATAGAGGGCCGAAACTTCTCCGGCGATCGAACCGAGCGACGCGACCTGCACATCCCGCTCTTTGGCCACCTGCTCCAGCCGCGAATAATTGTTCTTGAGTTGATCTTTTTCCGTCCGCAACTGGTTATAGCGGGAAACCTTCAGCAGCATGCGGGTGTAGGAGCTGGCAATGCCGGTCAGGCTGAGAAATCCGATCGCAGCCCCCACTACGAATACGTAGAGGTAGTGCACGGGGATGGAGATCTTACGTAACTGCCCATCGTCCCCGCGGGCCACGAAAAGGATGTAAAAGCGCTTTTGCAAATCGGTCCTCTAATTCCTGAAAACCAGTTCTCAGAGCATCAACTGGTGCAGCATCAGCTTCGCAAACTCGAAAGTCTGAAACTCGAAATCCGAAAATCCAGGCCCATTTCGTTAGTTGCAGAAACGCCTGTTCGGAGAACCTGATTTCTACGGGCAGCGCTCCCATCTTGGGAATGGAACTGTTCTCGCGCCCTACGTCTACCCGGAACTGGGACCGAGCCTGAAATCTGTATTCGTCTGCAATGCCAACCGCCTGCAGAACTTAGCTCGGCCAAAGGTTATGTGAATGACTGGTTAACCGTAACAAACTAGGTTCCCCCTGTCAACGACGTACAGGCCCAGTTTGGGGTTACTGAAGGCTAGGGAACAGGGTGTCCACGGGTCCGCGTACGCGTGGCGGCCTGGCTTGGTGTTGGGCTTGCGTCGGGTTGAACCAAAACCCGCCTTCCTTAAATACCCGGTAAATACCCGGTCTTCTTGCCCACCCAGGACGCCGTTTCATCTCTTTCTGGGAGAGGCGGGGGCGTTTCGAACGGCCGCAACCTGCCGACGGTCGACCGAGCCTGTCCCGAGCCCCTCGAAGGGGCGGCTTTGCTTTGCCGCGCGATACAGCCCGATCTTCTGGAGGTACTCCGCTACTAGCGCATCCACAAACCGGCCCAAGGGCTTGCCGACCGCGGCAGCCTGGCGGATGGCTGTGGCCGAGGCGGCTTGATGAAGATCTCCGAGCAGATGGATGCTCGCTCCCTCTAAAACCAGATCGCCGGTGGCGGCGTGTTTGTGAAACGGCTTCGTCACTTCCGGCCGCGGACGGAGACTCTCGGGCAGGGCATTGGCCACGTCGGCCAGAGAATACCCGGGACGGTTGGCTACGATGAACTCGCACTCGCGAAACAGGGCTTCCGCCTGGTGCCATTTGGCGATGTCGGCAAAAGCATCCATGCCGATCAGAACGAAAAGTTTGTCGCTGGCCTTGAATGACTGCTTCAGCCGGCGGACGGTGTCGATTGTGTAGTTCGGCTTTTCCTGGCCGGCGCTTTTATTATTCCTTCGAACCGGATTGCTTCGAATCGGATTTGTTCGAATTGCAGCCGCATCTTCCTCAGGAGGAGGAGCTTCGAGCAAAGAGGGGATGAATGCCTTCTGCCGCGCAGTGGCGAGAGCCAACATGGCAAAACGGTGGACGAAAGGGGAAAGCGGCTGGTGCTGTTTGTGAGGAGGAACATTGGCCGGCACAAAATAGATTCGATGCAGTTTGTACCGATCCAGCGCCTCTTGCGCGAAGGCGAGATGTCCGCGATGAACCGGATCGAAGGTACCGCCAAAGAGTCCAATATTCATAGTGAACAGTTCTAAACTGAGCCGCAATCTTAATCGCGCGGCCCGAACGAGACCCGGGAAACTGGGCAGTCTCGCCTAGTGTCCAGATTCCCGATTCGGGATGCAAGCGGAATCGCGCGCGCATCGTCCGACAGAACAGTGTTGCTTGAGCTTACGGGCCAGTCTGCCCCCGGACCCTCCGCTGAGACCGGATGAACTCCTGTAACTATCTTGTTTCCCATTCTGGAACTAGGATTAAGCCATGCGAGTAACCCTCCCCCTACTCCGCATTCCTGGGGCACGCGCGCCCATCCTCCGATACGGGGTCGCGGTACTCAGTACGGCCCTGGCGCTAATACCCACGGTCCTGCTGACCGACGTGTCCGAAAGCCGCCTCGCGCTATTTGGCGTAGCCGTGATGGTAAGCGCCTGGTATGGGGGGTGGAAGCCCGGAGTAGTCGCCACCTCTTTTGCCCTCACCGTCAGCGCTTATTTCTCACTCACCGGGGTCCGCACTCCGGCGGAATCGCGCTCCGCCATCCTCCGCCTTTCGTTGTTCTTTTTTGTAGCCATGGTGATTTGCTGGCTCAACGCGGCCTTGCGAGCCGCGCAAGAGAATTTACGCCGCTCGGAGATGAACTTCCGGTCGCTGGTGACGAACGCACCCTATGGCATCTGCCGCTGTGACTCGACTGGCAAGATTCTCGATGCCAATCCTGCGTTCCTCCAACTGCTGGGCCGCGCGACGGTGGACGAGATCGTTGGGGAGCATATTTTTGGCCTCTATGCCCAAAACGACCGGTGGTTCGCTCTCGCCGATTTTCTGCGTTCCGCAGAACCCTTCAAAGGGCTGATGGCGGAATGGAAAGGCAAAGATACCGCGACCACCTTGGTTCGCATTTCCGGACGGGCGGTTGCCGACGGCGGGGATGGCGGCATCGTGTTCGAACTGTTTGCCGAGGACGTCACCGAACGCCGGGTTCTAGAGGACCAATTGCGCCAGTCGCAGAAGATGGAAGCGGTAGGCCGTCTCGCCGGCGGCATCGCGCATGATTTCAACAACCTGTTGATGGTGATTTCCGGATACTCGGAATTCCTCCTTGAACGCCTCGGGGCGGAGCCTCAACTGCGCGGTCCAGCGCAGGAAATCGCCAGCGCCGCCGAACGCGCCTCCTCCTTGACCCGGCAACTGCTGGCCTTCAGCCGCAAGCAGATGCTGGCTCCGAGAATCGTCAATCTGAACGAAGTGGCGACGGAGAACACCAAAATGCTGACCCGCATGATCGGCGAGGACATCGACCTGGTGATGGTTCCCGGCGCGAATCTCTGGCCGGTGCGCGCCGATGCCGGGCAGATTGAGCAGGTCATTATGAACCTGGCAGTCAATGCGCGGGATGCCATGCCTTCGGGAGGAAAGCTCACGATCGAGACCTCCAATGTCACGCTCGATGAGGCCTACGCCCGCTTTCACGCGCCTTTGCCTCCCGGCGACTACGTCATGGTTGCTATCAGCGATACCGGCAACGGCATGGATAACGAAACGCAGTCGCACATCTTCGAACCTTTCTTCACCACGAAGGGAACGAAGGGAACCGGCCTCGGACTGTCGACGGTATATGGCATCGTCAAGCAGAGCGGGGGATACATCTGGGTGCACAGTGAGGTGGGGCGAGGAACGACGTTCAAGATCTATTTGCCGCGGGTAGCCTCAACCGGCGAAGCCGTTACGCAGGTCGCCGTTCCCGTGGAGTACCGTAAAGTCGAACCCGGGAGGGAGACAATTCTACTGGTGGAAGATGAGCCTAACCTGCGCTACCTGGCCCGCCAATACCTGGAGAAGCAAGGCTATCGGGTGATCGAGGCAGCCGACGGTGCCGTTGCCGTGCAAATTGCGGTGGCGCATGAAGGGGTCATTCACCTGCTGCTCACCGATGTCATCATGCCGGGCATGAACGGGCGCGAGTTAGCCCAGCGTATCTCCGAAATTCGCCCTAACGTGAAAATCCTTTACATGTCCGGCTACACGGAAAACGTGATCGGACAGAATGGCACGTTGGACGCCGGCGTACGCCTGCTGCAGAAGCCCTTTAACCTGCGCGACCTGAAAAGCGTCGTGCGCGAAGTGCTCGATACAACTCCCACTCCCCAGGAGGTCGCCATGTCCACCCAATCCGCTGAACCACTGCACGCCCCGCGAGCCAAAGAACTTGCTCCGGCACGCGCGCAACGATTCTATATTCAATTGCCGCTGCGTTATCGCCGCCTCGGCGAGAAAGAATGGCACGTGGGCACGACCGAGAACATCAGCCGCTCCGGAATGCTTTTCGAAGCTGACGAATTACTGCAGCCCGCCGCTCAACTGGAAATCAATCTCGTGCTCCCGGCGGAAATTGCCGGACTGTCGGCCACGGAAGTGGTATGCCGCGGAGAAGTCGTACGCACGGTGGAGCACCGAGGAAAAACCCTGAGCCCGGCACTGGCCGCCCGGATTCTGCAGTATCACTTCCAACACGGCCCGCTGCCGAGGGCGTGAACTGCGGCACGGTAAGAAGGAAAGAGAAGGTCCAAACGGGATGCCTCTGATCGGCGG
>Ga0209624_10003637_pt1 | contig 10837 bp, 5 predicted proteins | sample JacPinW_OM2H0_O1_FD_188565 | JGI IMG/M metagenome (GOLD analysis project Ga0209624, IMG submission 188565) | Forest soil microbial communities from Algoma, Ontario, Canada - Jack Pine, Ontario site 1_JW_OM2H0_O1 (SPAdes) (version 2) | ecosystem: Environmental > Terrestrial > Soil > Boreal... | reverse complement strand
GAGTCACCTGCCACCCGTGCATCTGCTGGCGCATCGACCGGTTCTGCAATGCCAGCATCACGCAGATGACGCTGAGCACGCTAATGATGCCCGCTGTCCAAAGAGATCTGCGTTTGCCCGCGGTCTGCGAGAGATACCGCGAGGAAGCCTTTTCAGGATTTTGGTCCCTCGCCGAAGATGAGACCAATTCGGAGACATTCTGAGGCAGTTCACTTTCGCCACTAGCCGGAACCGGCACCGTCCTTCGCGAAAAGACGGGGCTATACCCGCCGCGCGGAATCTCCAACACCCATACTTCATCAGTGCCATCCGTCGCGAAGTAGCTCTCCAGCCTCTTCCGCAGCTCTGTTGCGTTCACCCGGACGATGTTGTCCTGGCTGGTGTCGTAATATGGGGGACGACCGAAGACCGCGGTGCCAATCTCCTGCTCGTGAAGCTCCGTTTTCCCCAACTCGATCGACTGCTTCCCTATATAGAGAAGAAGCTCCCGAAGCCGGGAAGCTCTTCGAAGCTGCGGGCTTCGAGAGACGCGATCCAGCAGCGCCAATCGTTCATTGGCTTCAACCTGGGTTAGATCGATCTCAGGTTCCGTAAGACGCATAAATAGCCGACCCTAAAGAAGGCCCTGAGTCTATCAGAAAGTGCAAAGAGCTGGTTTTCCGCCACTTCTAACGGTTAAGAGTTTCTCTTACCGCTAAATAACTTGCGCAATTTTCGTTCGCGATGAACGATGGCGTGTCATGAGATTCACCACGCTCATCGCATCGATCGTAATCTCCTCCACATCCCCTGGAAGCTGGGGCCAAACCAGCCCGGTGGATCTGGTGAATCCTCTGATTGGCACTGCTGGGGAAGGCCAAACCTTTCCCGGGGTCGGCGAACCCTTCGCCATGACGGCGTGGACGTCGAAACTATCGCAATGTCATCGATCCGGCCGTGGGCTTTGCTCGCGGCCGCCACTCCGACGGCTCCTGGTCCTCTCCGTTCGACCCCAACGGCAAGTACTCCTACATCACCGAAGCCACCCCGTTTCAATACACCTTCTTTGTCCCTCAGGATATTCCCGGCCTGATTACATGGCTTGGTGGCCCAAACTCCTTTACCAGCAAACGGGACCTTCTCTTTCAGGGAGATCATTACGATCACGGCAACGAACCGAGCCATCAGATCGCTTATCTCCATGACTTTGCGGGCTCCGCCTGGAAGACCCAGGAACATGTCCACCACATAATGACCACCAATTACGCGGACCGACCCGACGGTCTGGCTGGCAATGACGACGCCGGACAGATATCCGCGTGGTATGTCATGAGCGCGCTCGGCTTCTATCAGGTGACCCCGGGTGTTCCGATCTATCAGATAGGTACCCCTCATTTCGATGATGCGACGATTGCGTTTGACGGAGGAAAGGCCTTTAATATCCACGCTCGAGGCGCGGAGGCAGGCGCGTTCTATATCCACTCGGCGACGTTGAATGGTAAACCCTTACGCCGCTCTTATCTAACGCACGCGGAGATCGTAACGGGCGGGGAACTTACCTTCGAAATGTCTCGTACACCCAATCCTGCGTGGCCATCCCCCTAAGTTCTGACCGGCCGCAGGCAGGTCTTTACAGTGGTCTCACCGTAAATTCACTTGCCGATCGTTATTTGCCACGGGCACCGTGTTGGGGACAAAAAATATCATCCGCCGGACACCAAATTGATCGTGGGCTGACTTCGAAGACTAGTTGATCAGCCCTGAAAATCACCAGGCCCATTAAGTAATTCGACTCAGGATCTTTGGTTCGACCCGCAAAGCCGAAAAGGAGGATCGATGAAAACTTTATTGGAGATGCCAAAGCAAACTACTAAGACGGGGGTCCCCCCAGCGAAGAGGTCTACCTGGTGTTCCGTCCTCTTTGCCCTTCTGCTGCTCACACTTGCTCTCGGGCTGGCGCCGAGTTCGTTCGGCCAGGGCATCACCGGCTCGATTGCGGGTACGGTCACCGACTCCAGTGGAGCAGGCGTCCCCGGAGCGACCGTCACGGTGCGCGAAGTGGAGACCAACGCTGCCCGTGTCGTCACGACCTCCGAAATCGGTAGCTACACAGTCACGCAGCTGGCGCCAGGGTCTTACAGCGTGAAGGTCGATAAGACAGGCTTCAAGACGTTTCAGCAGAATGACATCACGCTTCAAATCAACCAGCTGGTGCAGATCAATGCAGAGTTGGGACTCGGCTCGCAGCAGGAGACTGTCGTCGTCACCGGGGCTGCTCCGGTCATCCAGACTGAAGATTCCTCGATTGGCTTGGTCGTCGACACCCAGACCATCCTGAATACACCGCTGAATGGTCGCCTAAGCCTCATGGGTCTCATAGCTCTCGCTCCCGGGGTCCAGGGCGCAGGAGCGCAGGACCAGCTTGCCGTCAGGGGCGTCACTCCATCGATCGGCACCGGGACACGCAACTCCTATGGAGGTTTTGGATCCACCCTCGACGGTGTCACCAACCAGGAGGTGACCCTTCAGCGTGGCGAGGCGGAAGTCCCGTCGCTCGATGCGATTGCGCAGTTCAAGGTCATCTCCACAGGCGCACCGGCCGAGTTCAACCAGCCGGCCCAGATGGTCGTGGTAAGCAAGAGCGGGACCAATCAGCTGCATGGAGGCGTCCTCGAGTACAACCGCTCCAAGGGCACCTCAGCGAAAGCCTTCTTCGGCGGCGCGCTACCACGGCCACCGTACGAGCGCAACGAATACGGCGGCAACCTCTCCGGTCCGATCTTTATTCCCAAGCTTTACGACGGTCGCGACAAGTCTTTCTTCTTCTTCGCATATGAAGGATTTCGGCTGTCACAAGCCACCAATGTGAACAGTCAGCAGCCGACCGTCGCCGAACGGGGGGGCGATTTCTCCGCGTTCCTCGTCAATGGCGGTTGCGCACCCGGCAGCGGAGGTACCTGTATCTACGACCCCTCGACCGGACTGCCGTTTCCAGGAAACATAATTCAGCCGGGAAGGTTCAATTCTGTTGATACGCAGCTATTGAATATTCTCTATCCGCTGCCCACCCAGGCTGGACTAGGGACCAACACCTTTCAGCTGGTCCCATACACCAGTGAGGCCACGCGCATCTCCGTACGCCTCGACCACCAGATCAATGAGCACAATCAGATTCGCGCAACGTATCTCCGGGCCTTCTACGGCCCAAACCCGGACGTTGGCACCTCCAGCCTCGCGGGCGGATTCTCTGGCGACGGAGAGCACAATAGCAACGTCATCCTTGGCTGGACCCACACCTTTTCCCCGACCCTCCTCATCGATACGTACGCATCGTATTTCCATCTCCCCATCTACCGCACGCCGCAGAACTCGAACATCAACTTCGCGTCAATCATTCCAGGACTGGGTCCACAGCTGATCGAAGGAGCGCCACAAATCACCATCACCAACATCACCTCTGTGTCAGAGGCCGGATCGAAGGACCTCGAGCAGGTGATCCAGGCCAATACGGCCGTAACCAAAGTGCTTCCGAAACATACCATCAAAGTGGGCTTCTCCTATCTCTGGGACAACCACTGGAATGACTCCGCTCAGAGTCCGCAACGTGGCTCCTATGCGTTCAATGGTCGATATACGACAAATCCGAAGCCCATTACCGGCCAACTCTCAGGTATTGCCTTTGCCGATTTTCTGCTGGGATACCCCAGCTCAACCGGCAACGCGACTCCAAGCAACTACATCACGAGAAACCTGTCGAGCCAGTGGGGCATGTACGTGCAAGACGACTGGAAACTAAAGCCAAATCTGACTCTCAATATTGGTCTTCGTTATGACCTGCAGTGGTTTGAAGACAATCCCTATGGAAACAACTCCCTCTACTTCCCCTCGTTGCAGAAGGTCGTTGTCTTCGGCAACTCCTACCCTGCTGACGCGATCCCCGCCTTCCTCAAGGTTCCGATCATTCTGTCGTCCCAGATCGGCCTATCGAATAATGTTTGGAACTACCTTGGGCAGGACAAGAATAATGTCGCTCCCCGCTTTGGCTTTGCCTATCAGGCTTTCCCCAATACAGTGCTCCGCGGCGCCTTCGGCATCTATTACAACCTGATACCGGCCTCCTATGCAGGTGGCGCCTTCGGGACCCTTCCATTCGTAGGTTCCCAAACATATACACAGCCTGCTGGCTCAGTTCCTTCCATCACGATGAACGCTCCGTTCGCGGCCACTGGAGCGTTCGCGGCCAATCCTGCGGTGACCGCTCAGCACTCCACCGTCACACCCTATACGGAGCAATACAACCTCGCCGTCGAGCATCAATTCAACAAAGGTCTGGATATTCGCATCGGCTACGTAGGCCAGCACAACCTCAAACAGAACAATGCCAGCGGGAGTGGCACCGTCGCCCCAAACATCAACCTTCTTAACCCGCCGCAGGTTGGCGTCGCGGTCCAAAATACCAATTTGGTCCAGCCCTTCTCGACGATCAGCCTGATGCTGGATCCTCTCTTTCACACCCAGATGAACGCGCTTCAGGTCGGCGTGCATAAGCAGTACAGCCACGGCTTCATGATCAACGCCGAATACCAATGGACGAGGGTCACGGGGACCGAAAACCTGGAGAACCCCTCTGGTGCAAATCCCAATGACTCGAGCGGCAATATCGCCGGCATCACACCACAGGTCTTCGTTGTCAGCTACTCCTATGCACTTCCCATTGGCTCAGGTCAGGCCCTCTTCGGTGGCGCCAGCAACTTCGTCAACAAGTTCATCGGAGGCTGGCAGATCTCGGGAATCACCTCGTTCCAGACCGGACAGCCTTTCTCCGTTACCTATACCGCCCCCGGCAGCCCCGTCGGCCTTGTAAGCGGCCGCGCCAACCGGGTACCCGGAGTCAACCTTTACCCAGCCAACAAGACCCGTGCGCAGTGGTTCAATCCAGCCGCGTTTACCGCTCCTCCCTGTTACAACGCGCTTGTGACTGGCCCGTGCGGCACAATCTACAGCGCCACTGGGCCGACCACCTACGCTACCTATGGGACCTCCGCATATAACATGCTCCGCGGACCTGCCTGGCAAAACTGGGACATGAGCTTGCAGAAAAACATCATATGGAAGGAGCGATACAGACTCCAGCTTCGCGCGGACTCCTTCAACATCTTCAACCATCCCAACTTCGCACCTCCAAACTCAGCAATCACCAATACGTCTAACGTCGGGACGATCACCTCTGTCAGCTCATCTCCGGCTGCCGAAGCCCGCACCGTCGCCTTTGCCGTGAAATTCAACTTCTAAACCACGTGCGCGGAGAGCAAATGAAGAGACCGTATGCGATTGGCTTAATGGTTCTGCTGATGTGTGTGGCGCGGAGTGAAGCGTACTTTACTCCGCGCCACGTCACCCCGGCTTCATTGGACAATAACACTCGCGAGCTATTCCAGGAGTCGATGGATCTCGACGATCAGCTCTACGACGACAGCGTGAAGCTGGTTCATCGCCCCGGGTACCAATCCAGCGCATCGCGCATTGGCAGTTACATGGTCCGCGAATCAAGCTGGTACGCCTTGGGCCTTCTGCTTCGTGACGGGCCAGGCGACCGGCAGCGAGCAGCTGACATTCTGGATGCGGTACTGAAGCAGCAGTACGTGACGCCAGGGGTAAAGTGGTACGGCACATACCGAAGAACGCCAGAGGAGCCCGATCCAACCACTAACCCCGTAATGTGGCGAGGCTACGACCCAAACTGGCGTCACTTCATCGGCACGACGCTGGCTATGATTCTCATCGAATTCCCTGACCGCATCTCGCCAGATCTTTCCAATCGCATGTACGAAGCTATCGACCATGCGATTGAAGGAGAGATGAAAGAAGGGCGTCTCGTTCCCTCCTACAGCAACATCGCCCTGATGTACGGCTCCCTGTGGGACTTCGCCGCAGTGCACGATAAGAACCAAGACTGGCAGAAGCAGTCCGCTGCCTGGACCGAAGCCGTCTACTCCGGCTTCAAGAAATACGACGCCTTCTTCGAGTACAACTCGCCGACCTACTACGGCGTCGCCCTCTACGGGCTCGCCCTGTGGCGCGACTACGGATCGACCAAGCGTATCCAGACCATCGGAAGCGAGATGGAATCCACCATGTGGAAAGACATCGCTTCCTTCTATAACCCTCTTCTCCGCAATATCTCCGGCCCCTACGATCGCTCCTACGGCATGGACATGGAGAGCTACGTCAGCGTGGTCGGCGTCTGGATGCGAACTGCACTCGACGCAAAAACGGCACCGCTGCCACCGATCTCGGCCACTACGGACCATGTAGCCGACGTGTGGTTCGCACCCCATCTTGCAATCCTCGGAACTCGCATTCCCCCCGACGCGCTCGCCAAAATGAAGAAGTTCGAAGGCGACCACCTTCTCCATAAACAGATCACCGAGGAACGCCTAGCCACCGCCTGGATCGGTCGCGACGTGATCTTCGGCGGCGAATCCACCAACAAGACAAAAGATGCGGGCACAACAACGCAGTTTCATCCCGCCACCGTTCAATGGCGAACTCCGTCAGGCCAGATCGGTTGGATACAGCTCGTCCAGTCGCCCATGATCGACGCAAGCGCCGACAAACAAGGCCTGACGATCTCCGCGACCGGAACGATTCGCCTGCGTCTCCACGCAAAACAGATGGCACCGGATAAAATCACCGAAAAAGAGTGGTCATTGCCCGGACTTCAAGTCAGCGTCATTTCGGACGCAAAAGGCTTCACCACAGAACCAACAGAAGATGGAATCGACCTCATCTACTCCGATATGACATCAATGAAGTTAGGCATCAAGACAGTTCATTGATCACGAACAGCAATACTTAACCGAGAATCAAGGGAACAATTAACGTGAATGTCCTTTCAAAGCTCGTCGCCACAGGATCGCTGCTGCTCGCGGGAGCCACCACCCTTATAGCCCAGGACGATTTCTTCGGTAACTGGCCTGCAGGAACCTCGCCCCAGGAGGTCGGCAAGCGAGTCGCGGATCATTTCATTACCAGCCCGCATCAGTACGGCCCGACGATTCACTATTCGGAAGTAGCTACCTGGTACGGAGCGTTGACCTTTGCTCAACTGACACACGACGACGCTCTTCGGCAAAAACTCATCCAGAAATTTGAGCCTTTGATGCCCGGCGGAGCGGAAGCAAACCTTATCCCGCAGCGCCATCACGTCGACGACTCGATCTTTGGCATCGTGCCGCTGCAAATTGCAATCGATACCAAGGACCCCAGGTATCTTGCAGACGGAAAGGGATGGGCCGACCGTCAGTGGGAGAACCCCCAACCCGATGGCCTCTCCGCCGAGACGCGCTATTGGATCGACGACATGTATATGCTGACGATTCTGCAATTGGAAGCCTATCGCGCCACCGGAGATCGAAAGTACCTTGACCGGGACGCAAAAGAGATGGTCTCGTACCTGGACAAGCTGCAGCAGCCGAACGGCCTCTTCTACCACGCTCCTGACGTGCCGTTTTATTGGGGTCGCGGTGACGGATGGGTCGCCGCCGGCATGGCAGAGGTGTTGCGCGAACTCCCCCCGGACCACCCCCAGAGGGCTCGCATCCTCAAGGGATACGCTCTCATGATGAATGCACTACTGAAGTATCAGGGGAAGGACGGTATGTGGCGGCAACTGATCGATCACGAAGAGTCGTGGCCCGAAAGCTCAAGCTCCGCGATGTTCACCTTCGCCATGATTGCTGGAGTCAAAAACGGTTGGCTTGACCGGAACATCTACGGCCCCGCGGCCCGCAAAGGATGGATCGCCGTCGTCGGCTACATCGACCAGAACAGCGACATTACAAGCGTCTGCGAAGGGACGGGCAAACAGAACAGCCTGGAGTACTATCTCGCACGCAAGCGTCGAACCGGCGATTTTCATGGCCAGGCTCCAGTCCTATGGGCTGCCTCGGCTCTCTTGCGTTAGAAGAGCTCATCGCCGCCCTGGTCGTGAGCTTAAAGAACCTGTGGACGGAAACAGTTTGGGTCGTGTGCCGCAGGAAAACACCCTTCAACGGGCGCTTGGCAAAAGAGTAGTATTCCTCTCTTGCAATCCTCTCGCACTTTTCGAAAAGTGCCGCCTAAGTCTTTTATTATGAGTGGTGGCCAGAGACGGGATCGAACCGCCGACGCCGGCCTTTTCAGGGCCGCCTAGCAACCGAACTAAATGCCCTGGAATCAGCGGATATGATTGATGCAATTAGCGTTATCACCTCTTCGATTTAGGATGGTTTAGGACCATTTGGGATGGTTTCGACCGTACGATGGTCGTGTATTGGTCGTGTGACCCGAAGCTTTAGTTCTGACCCCTTAGACGCCATGGGGAATGAACCGCTCGCAGTTATGGTGGGCCAGTAAATAGGCCGACACACACAGCACTTTACAGGCAACAGAGCCACATGGCTGATCTTAAAGCATGAGTTCTATATGGAAAGTATCAGTGCTGATGAGCGCATTGGCTATTGTGCGCTCATTGAGAAAGCTGCAGCGAATCAATTGGCAGCAATCACTTGTCCGCGAAGCCGGTTTACGTCCATGTGGACCGTATTCGTAAATCCTGGCCGACATTTCAGTACCTACCCTCATTCGGGATCAAATGAATTGCCGTGAGCTAGTAGGCTGTGCTTCGCAACGCTAACGGATATTGTCTATGCATATTCTTAGTTTAAGCCGTCGTGAAACCCGCATGACAGAGCGGCAAAGTTACGTTGAAGATCGCACCGCCAGTTTTGCTATTCTCGGCCCAGAGCTGGCCCCCATGGGCCTCAACGATGGAGCGTGACACGGCCAGTCCTATACCCATGCCTTTCTTCTTTGTCGTCATAAAGGCGTCAAAGATTTGTTCCGGATCATGGACTCCCGGCCCGTTATCGATCACTTGGACCAGCATCCGGTCTGAATCTGTAACAGAAGCTCGGACTGTTACCAGCGGGGCCACCTGTTGTCCTTCCAAGGCATCGATAGCATTCACGATTAAATTAATGAAGACTTGCTGGATCTGAATCTGATCGACAGGGACCGGAGGGAGAGGCTCGTCGAAGTGGCACTCGACGGGTACGGCGCGCTTTTTCGGGTCCTCCTGCACAATTCGGACAACTTCATTGAGTATGTCCGGAATTCTGACGTCTTTCTTGACGAGGGTCTCCTGCTTGAAGAGTGCTCGAATATGTTGCATTGTCTCGTCAGCTGCGCGGGCATCTCGTATCGTCCGTTCAATCGACGAATTCACCTCCGTCACATTCGACGGGGCTGCATTCAACCACCTCTTCGCTGCCTGTGCGTTTGCAAGGATCGACATGAGTGGCTGGTTCAGTTCGTGAGCAATCGAGGCTGCAAGTTCAGCGACGGTCGCCAACCGCGACGCCTTTGCGAGTTTGATACGCGTGTCGCGAAGGTGGTCTTCTGCTCGTTTCCGCTCGTCAATGTCAATCGAGAGGCCATACCACTGAATGATTTTGCCGTCGGGATCGCGCAAAGGTTCGCCCATCGAGTGATGCCATCGGTACTCTCCGTCTGCGCGCCGTAAACGCTGTATTGGTGTATATGACTCTCCAGAGCTGATTGCCCGGGCGAATGCCTTCACGGTCTCCTCTCGATCATCAGGATGAATGAAGGTCTCCCACCCGCGATTGATGATTTCTTCGAAGGATGCCCCAAAATATTCAATGAATCTCTGAGAGAGATGGGTTGTTTCCCCAGTCGGCGACGCTGACCAGAGCATTGAGGGAATGGTTTCGATAATGCCAAGGAGTTCATGCTCTCGCGATTGAAGAGCACTTTCAGTCTTCTTCAATACGTCGATATCGAAGAGGATCCCGTACCATTTAACGATCTTCCCTTCATCATCACGGAGAGCGAGATTACGGTTCAAGAACCAGTGGTAGACTCCGTCGGCGCGACGGCAACGTAGTTCCTGCTCAACAGGTTCTCCTGAGGCTAATCCCGCTCGCCAGTTTGCCACCACTCGATCGACGTCGTCGGGATGGATCACATGCGCCCAGCCCCATCCCATCGCTTCTTCTCTGGTCTGGCCGAAGTAGTCCAACCAACGCTGGCTGAAAAAATCCGCCGTTCCGTCAGGCAAAGCCGTCCCCACGTAGGCGGGCATGACGTCAATGAGGGTTCGAAGCTCTCTCTCGCTCTTCCGGAGTGTTTCCTCTGCTCGTTTCCGCTCATCGATATCAATCGTGAGGCCATACCACTGAATGATTGTGCCTCGGGGATCACGCAAAGGTTCGCCCATCGCGTGATGCCATCGGTACTCTCCATTTGCCCGTCGCAAGCGGTGTATTGCTCTATATGACTCTCCAGAGCTGATCGCCCGGGCGAATATTGCCACCGTTTCCTTTAAGTCATCAGGATGAATGAAGCTCTCCCACCCACGATTAAGCAACTCTTCTAATGGAACCCCACAATATTCAAGGCATCTTTGAGAGAGGTGGGTTGTTGCTCCAGTCGGCGAGACTGACCACAGCATTGAGGGAATGGTTTCGATGATGCCAAGGAGTTCATGCTCTCGCATCTGAAGAGCGCTTTCAGTCTCCTTCAATGAATTGATGTCGAAAAGAATCCCGTACCATTTGACGATCTTCCCTTCATCATTGCGGAGAGGCAGATTGCGATCCAGGAACCAGCGATAGGTTCCATCCGCCCGCCGACATCGAAACTCCATCTCAACAGGTTCTCCTGAGTCCAATCCCGCCCGCCAGTTTGCCAACACTCGGTCGGCGTCGTCAGGATGGAGCGCACCAGCCCAGCCCCATCCCATCGCCTCTTCTATGGTTTGGCCGGAGTACTCCAACCAATTCTGGCTCAGAAA
>Ga0209624_10003636_pt1 | contig 10837 bp, 8 predicted proteins | sample JacPinW_OM2H0_O1_FD_188565 | JGI IMG/M metagenome (GOLD analysis project Ga0209624, IMG submission 188565) | Forest soil microbial communities from Algoma, Ontario, Canada - Jack Pine, Ontario site 1_JW_OM2H0_O1 (SPAdes) (version 2) | ecosystem: Environmental > Terrestrial > Soil > Boreal... | reverse complement strand
GTGCTGATTTCAGGCGCCGCTTACGAACACATCCGCGGCAGGATCGACGCGGAATTTGTCGATCTCGGCGAGAAGGATCTCAAGAATATCGCGCGGCCGGTGCGGACCTTTGCGCTCGCGATTGGCGCGCCGAGCGCGTTGTCTTCAACCCTCGCCGCCAGTTCGACCGGGCCGCGGCGCTTCTCAATCGTGGTGCTTCCGTTCGCGAACATGAGCAGCGATCCCGAACAGCAATATTTCGCCGACGGAGTGACCGAAAACCTAACGACGGATCTCTCCCGCCTGCGCGGCGCCTTTGTGATCTCGCGCAACACGGCCTTCACCTTCAAGGGCAAGGCGGTCGACGCCAAGCAGATCGGCAGGGAGCTTGGGGTGCGCTATGTGCTCGAAGGGTCGGTGCAACGCGCCGGCGGCCGCTTGCGTGTGAACGCGCAGCTCATCGACACCGAAACCGGCGCGCATCTCTGGGCCGAGCGATTCCAGGAGGAGATCGCCGATCTGTTCAAGCTGCAGGACGATGTCGTGGCCCGCTTGGCAAACGCGCTGAGCTACGAACTGATCAGCGCGGAAGCAGAAACGGCGGCCCGCTCGAAGAATCCCGATTCGATCGACCTCGTCATGCGCGGTCGGGCGGCTACCTTCCAGTGGGCGCGACAGCCGCCGACGAAGGACCAGCTCGTCGCGACGCGAGCCTTATTCGAACGAGCGCTGGAGATCGACCCGAAGAATGCCGATGCATTGGCCGGCTCGGCGCACACTTATATGGTCGAATATGTATACGGCTGGACCGATCCCAAAACCGATTACGACGCGAAAATACTCGGTCAGGCCGACCTGTCGATCGCGCTCGCGCCCGACAACACTTCGGCATACGTCGTGAAAAGCATGTATTTGCACACTTCGCTTCGCCCATCCGACGCCGTGCGAGTCGCCAACGCCGGGCTCGCCCTCAATTCAAACTATGCCTGGCTGTTCGCCGCGCGCGCTTCCGCGGAAACCTATTTGGGCCAATTTGAGCAGGCGAAATCGGACCTTCAGCAAGCCATGCGCCTGAGTCCGCGTGACCCGAGGATGAGCAATTGGCACAATATGATGGCGGACGTTGAACTCGGTCTCGGCCATTTCGACGCCACGATCGATGAAGCCAACAAGGCAATCGACGGCGGTTGGCGCAACTGGTATTCCTACCTGAATCTCGCCGCCGCCCACGCGCTGAAAGGGGATATGGATCAGGCGAAGGCCGCCCTCGCCGAAGCTCGCCGTCTCAATCCTCAGCTCAGCATCAAATGGTTGACCGCCCGCAAGCCGATTCTGCAGCCCGCGTTTGACGCTCTGCGCAAGGCTGGCTTGCCGGAGGAATGAGTGGGAACCGTATCGACGGTTCCGCCTTGCAAAAAGCTCCAAGAGACCTCAGTCTACCTCTCGGTCGATAAGGACAAGTGAGGGAGGAAAGCCATGGTTTCGCGTCGCTTGTTCCTGCAATCGTCCGCGGCTGTCGCCATTACTGCGGCTTCTCCCGTTCACCGCGCCTGGGCTACAAATGCGCCCGGAATCACGGACGCCGAGATTAAGATCGGGCAGAGCTTCCCTTACAGCGGACCCGCTTCGGGTTACGGCGCGATCGCCAGGGCCGAGGCCGCCTATTTCAAGATGATCAACGAGAAAGGCGGGATCAACGGCCGTAAGCTCAACCTCATCAGCCTGGACGACGGCTACAGTGCGCCCAAGACCGTCGAGCTGACCCGGCGGCTCATCGAAGAAGATCGCGTCGCGTTCATCTTTCAAACCTTTGGCGGCTTCACCAACCTGGCGATCCGGCCTTACCTCAACGAGAACAAGGTGCCGCAGCTATTTGGCGCCGCCGGCGCCGACCAGCTCGACGATCCCCAGCACTTTCCGTGGACGGTCGGCTTCAACCCCGCCACCAGCACCGAGGGGCGCATCTACACCAAGCACATCCTCGCCACGAAACCCGATGCGAAGATCGGCGTCCTCTACCAGAACGATCAATTGGGCAAGACCTTCCTCGCGGGCGTACGCGACGCGCTTGGCGACCAGAATGCCGGAATGCTCGTCAAGGAAGTTTCTTACGAGGTCGCGGAGCCCACGGTCGATTCCCAGGTTGTCACGCTGCAGGGCGCCGGGGTCGATGCCCTCATTATCGCGGCTACCAGTAAGGCCGCCGCGCAGGCGATCCGCAAAGTCTATGACATCGGCTGGACGCCGGACCGCTATCTATTTTTCGGCGCGGCTTCGATCGCCGGAACGCTGAAGCCCGCCGGTCTCGAGAAGTCGAAGGGACTGGTCACCGCCGGATATTTCAAGGATCCGACTGTACCAACCTGGCAGGACGATCCAGGCTTCAAGGAATGGACGGCTTTCGCCACGAAATACATGAGCCCGACGGACGTTCGCGAGGCGTTCGCGGTCTACGGCTTCACGGCCGCCGCAACGATGGTTCACGTTCTCGAGCAATGCGGCGACGATCTGTCGCGGGAGAATATTCTGCGCCAGGCGCTCGCCATCAAGGACCTCGAGCTGCCGATGCTGCTGCCGGGCGTCAAGATCAACACTTCACCCGATAATTATTTCCTAATCCGGCAGCTGCAGCTCGCCCGGTTCAACGGCGAAATGTGGGAGCCTTTTGGCGAATTGATCAGCGGTTGAGCGGATTGGCCTTCGGCCTAGTGTAGGCCGTCTAGGCGGGATTAGCGGAATGGATATGTTGCTTAGCGTCGAGCAAGTTCTTGCGTGAATCCAAAATCAATGTTATACCTTTACCCTTCGTCGGATTGAACCCGCCGGCCTCGCGGCGGGAGACGGCAGAACAAGAGGAGACTGTGGCATTCGAGACACAGTGTGACGGGGGGAAGGAAAATCTTATTTGGATTCGCTGTAACTCATTGAAAAGTCCCGATTCGGACGAATAAAACCAAATAAAACCAAGCTATTTTGCTTGGTTTTATTTGGTGTGGCTTGGATTTGCTTGGATTTGTTTGGGTGACTTCGGCCGCCCGGTCGAAGTTGTTGAGTCGTGCGCTCATCAGCTCAGGCGCGATCGGTCGCGGGCGCAATATCTGCCATCACCCGTCCGCTCGAAGGCTTCGCTCACCTGCGGGTGCCGAACCGGCTCGCCCGACTCATCCGAGACCAGATTCTGCTCAGAGACATAGGCGACATACTGGCTGTCCGCGTTCTCGGCGTAGAGGTGATAGAACGGCTGTTCTTTGGCGGGACGCACCTCGGCGGGGATCGAACGCCACCATTCCTCGCTATTGGCGAAGACCGGGTCGACGTCGAAGATCACACCACGGAACGGGTAGAACCTGTGTTTGACGACCTGTCCGATCCCGAATTTGGCGTCGCGGCTTTGCATAGCGTGCAAACTCCTTTCCCCACCACCCGATAGTTATAGCGCATTGCGCCAAAACGGGAACCGCTTGTCGATCCGGTAGCACGCTTTGTCCACCACTCGGCGTTCTGCAGCCGCGACTCTCCAAAGAGCAAGATTTGGGCCGCTGGCCGGGTCGCACGCGAGCGAGGCGCGGGCGGTCAAAACTGGTAAAGCGCCGCGTAATCGGCGTCCTTCGCCGCCACCTGACGAGCGAGATCCACAATCACGCGCGCCTGTTTCCAGGTCGCATCGTCCTGCATCTTGCCGTCGATCATGACCGAGCCCGATCCACCCGGCATGGCCGCCATGATCTTTTGCGCGAAAGCCACTTCGGCCGGATCGGGCGAGAACACCTTTTTGGCGATGGCGATCTGGCTCGGGTGCAAGGTCCAGGCGCCGGCGCAGCCGAGCAGGAACGCATTGCGGAATTGGGCCTCGCAGGCCTCGGCATCGGAAAAATCGCCGAACGGTCCGTAGAACGGCTTGATACCATTCGCCGCGCAGGCGTCGACCATCCGGGCAATCGTGTAGTGCCAGGGGTCCTGCTGAAAACTGGGGCGCTCGGCGCCGGGTTCAGCGGCGTCGGCGAGCACCCGATAGTCGGGATGGCCGCCGCCGACGCGGGTCGTCTTCATCGCGCGCGAGGCCGCGAGGTCGGCTGGGCCGAGGCTCATGCCCTGCATGCGCGGCGAAGCGGCGGCGATCGCCGCAACATTGTTGACGCCCTGCGAGGTCTCCAGAATGGCGTGCACCAGAATGGGGCGCTTGAGACCGTTGCGCGCCTCCAGCAGCGCCAGATATTGGTCGAGGAAATGGATATCCCAGTCGCCTTCGATCTTAGGCGCCATCACGACGTCAAGCTTGTCGCCGATCTCGCCCACGAGCCGGGTCATATCGTCGATGAACCAGGGCGAATTAAGCGCGTTGACGCGCGCCCATAGGCCCGTCGAGCCGAAATCGGTCTTTTTCGCCATCGCGATCAAGCCGTCTCGGGCCGCCTGTTTCGATTCGACCGGAATCGCATCCTCGAGATTGCCGAGGACAACGTCGACCTGGCCAACCAACTCGGCCATCTTCGCGAGCACCTTCTGGTTGTGCGGCGGCACGAAATGGATCATGCGCTCGAGGCGCGAGGGAAGCTCGACGAGCGGGCGCGGAGCCCCGATTGCCAGCGGATCGAAATATCGACGCGGGGCCTTCATGAGCGCGGGCATGTCCTTGCGGAGTCTATGGCCCGGGCATAAGGCGATTCCTCGTCGACCGCAATTCGCCTGTCGAACGGAGCGCCGCCAAGCCCTAGCGCCCAGGCTGGATTTCAGCCGCAGTCAGGCTTGCTCTACTCGAGCTGACGAGCTTTGTGCGTTTGCCCCAACAGCGAATGGACGAGACCCGCAAGGTCGCCTCCGTTGAGGACATGCCACGAACTTCGGGCGCTTCTCGCGTCTTCAATGTCATGGCGACTCGCGCCAATGAGGAAGGATCGCTCGCCGATAATCGGCCACTCATTCATGGCCTGTTGGACGAGGCTCGCATCCGGCTTCTGCTTCGCAGCGTCAATTGCATGTCCAGAGGCAATGTCTGATGGAGGCTCCAACTCGCCGTAGAATCGATCGACATGGGCGCCTTCGTGCGCTAGGCGCTCCTGCATCGCTGCGTTCAAAAGGCGTGCGTCGCCGGGGGCGCGCGTACTGGGCGCACCCGCGGACGAATTGCTCATGACGAAGACATAGTGTCCGTGATCGTTCAATGACCGGATGGCCTCGACCGCGCCCGTCGCCCACTGAATCGCCTCGGGCAGAACCGAACCGCCCTCAGGAAAACTGACGAGCGCGTTTCGGTCAAAAAAAACCGCCGGGCGCATTCGCGCGCCGGGAAGCTCGAGATGCCCCTGTTCGAGGGTTTCTGGCAGCCCAATATCGAGGAAATAGCCGTCGAACTCACGCCCCCGAATCTGGCCTCGCTCGACCAGGACAGGAAAGACGTCCTGTTCGAGCGAACAAGGCAGATTGCGAACGAGGTCGAGAATCTCCCGTTTCAGCACATAAACCCCGCCATTGATGACGCCTGGCCCGCGCCGGTTCGAATCCTTTTCCAGGAACGCAACAACGTTTCCCTGCTCTTCAATGACACGCCCGTAGCGAGCCGCGTCGGGAACCGACCGCAGAGCCAAGGTCGCCATCGCCTCGCTCTGATACGATGCTTGCTCCAAGGCTCGCAGATTAATGTCGAAGAACGCATCTCCATTCATCATGAGGAAATGGGGGTCGAGCGCTTCACGCGCGACTGTCAATGCGCCGGCGGTGCCGAGTGGGACCTTCTCCCGCAACACCCGGATCGTGGCGTCGCCAATCCGGCGCCCGTCATAGGCCGCCTCAAGAACCTCTCCGAGATAGCCTCCGAGGAGGAGGATATCCTGATAGCCGTGGCGTTCGATCATCTCGAGAAGGTAGTCGAGGAACGGCTTGTCGCCCGCGATCGGCAGCATCGGCTTCGGAACGGCTCGAGTGATCTCGCCGAGACGCGTACCCTTGCCGCCCGCCAGGATCACGGCCTGCCGGATCGCTGCCGTCATGGCTTGCCGGCCGCTCGCTTCTCCGGCGCCTCTTGCTTTCCCCAGACGCGGTCCGCTTCCGCCGCTGCAAGAAAGACGTGATAAAGCGTGCTGGCCGGCATGGCGTCGACGATCGGAGCGCCGGTCGCATCGACATGGTCGATCCAGCCGCCAGCGATGGGGCGGCCCAGGAAAACCGCAAGAAGCCGATCAATCGTCTGCGCCGCGCGCGCTGTCGCCTCTCGGTCTCCGGTTTCGGCGGCGGCGGCCTCGGCCTTGATCAATTCGGTGTGAGGCCAGCAGCGGCGGGAAGTTTTATACACGCGCCCGTCGTCCAGCAATTCGTCGACGATAAATCCTTCGGAGTCCGAACCGTGCCGGTCGCCGAACTGCTTCAACGCCCTGGCGATTGGCGAATCCCCGCGTCCCGAGAGCTTGGCGTAGCGACGAAGAAGCCACGACCACTCGAAATGATGGCCAGGCTCGCAAATGCGCCCGGCAATTCCCTCCCGCGGGTTCCAGGAGCCATCAAAATACTCGGCCAGAATGCCAGTCCGGTGCTGAAAGAAGCGCGCGGCCATCATGCCATAGAGCTCTGCGGCGCGGGCGAGAAACATTTCACGGCCCGTCGCTTCGAACCACGCCAGCATGGCCTCGAAGAGATGCATGTGCGGGTTCTGTTCGCGTTTGCTGGCGTCACCCGGCAGAACGCTGTGATAGCCTCCGGTCGGCGACTCGAAGTGCTGATCCAGAACACTCAGCGTATTGAGCGCTGCGGAAAGAAATCGTGGCTCGGGCGCGAGTTTGTAAGCCCATGCGAGCCCGAACAGCGCGAAGGCATGGGTGTAAAAATCACGCTTCGCGTCGTGGACCGCGCCATCGGGATGGACGGAAAAGACCCAGCCGCGGCTACCGTCTACTCCGTGGTACCGGTCGATAAGCCTGTGCGCGACCTGAAGCGCGGCAACCTTGCCCTCGGGCCGCCACCCGAGCAACGCCGCGTGCGAAAAAACATAGATCTGGCGTGCCTGTACCATCGCGCGCCTCGGCGCTGAGTGGACTGGCTCTCCCTCGAACGTTAGCCGCTCGACAAAGCTTCCGCGCGCCGAATCGAATCCCGTCTCGCCCCATAAGGGTAAGGCTTGATCGACGACCCAGCGCTTGAGGCGCGCCGCCGAGCGTTCAGCATCGATTTCATTCGTCATAATTGGCCACGAGCCAGCCTCGGCGCCGCGAGCCGAATCCCCTCGTCACGTGCTGCTCCGCCCGAGAGCGGGAGGAAGCGTCATATTTCGATGAAACGCTAGCCATGGTTGGCACAATACCAATCCCACGTCTCTTTGAGCCCCTCGCGAATTGAATAAGCCGGCTTGAGCCCGAGGCCGCCGATCTTCGAGAGGTCATAGGCGCGATAGCCCTGTCCGTTCGGCTTTGAATGGTCCCACTCGATTCGGCCGGCCATCCCGGCCATCTCGGCCAGTGCATCGACCACATCGCGGATGCGGTAGACTTGGCCGCTGCCCATGTTGACTGGGCCGTCGACGCTATTCATCACTCCCAGCGCGATCCGCGCCGCGTCCTTGATGTAGACAAAGTCGCGCTGAGCGGACCCGTCGCCCCAGACGGTGACGGCTCCGCCGCTCTTCTTTGCCTCATAAAACTTCTTGGTCAATGACGGAACGACGTTGCCTGTCTCGGCGTCGAACCTGTCGCGCGGTCCAAAAAGATTGGCCGACACAATGTATGCCCATTTCAACCCATAGCTATCCTGATAGGCTTCGAGCATCGCGAGCATCGCAAGCTTAGCATTCGCATAACCGGCATGCGCCGAATGCGGCCGGCCGAGAAAAATCATGTCTTCTTTGAGCGGCAGCCCGGGCGAGGGGAACGGATAGACTGCGCCGGTGCCCATGACCGTGACCTTACGAACGCCCGCCCGCCGCGAGGCCTCGACGACGTTCGTGTTCATCACGCAATTGTCATAGAATAACGGGCCCTGATTCTTCAGGCTTCCCACGATTCCGTAAACCCGCGCCGCGGCGTGGAAGACATGATCTGGGCGACGCCGTTCGAATTGGGCGAATGTCGCGGCCGTGTCGACAAGATCGCAGTCAGCCCGCGCTAAAGGAGTGACGTTCTCGTAGCCCTCGGCGCGCAGGTGGTCGACGAGCGCGGACCCCATCAGGCCGGCGGCACCGGTCACAAGAATTCTGTCTGACTTATTCAAATTCGCGTCTCTCGATGGCTTCCATTCATAGATCGTGTTCAGCGCCGCAGAAGGGCGCTTTATCGAGATAGGAAGCTCTCTTTGCGCCGGACACGATCCCGCCAGTATTCGAGCAAGTCGCGCATCGTCGTCTCAAACGGAATTTCAGGCGCCCAGCCCGTATGGGTGCGGAATTTTGTTGTATCGGGCACTTGCAAGTCGGCATCGATGGGACGCAGGCGTTCCGGATCGATTTCGATCTTGATATTCGCGCACGTCGATTGCCCGATCAGCGTATCCAGCATGGCCCGGATGGTGCAGGTGTACTGCCCGCCGATGTTGTAGTAAGCGGCCGGCGTCGGATTAACGGTGACCAGCATATGGTAGGCACGCACCGCGTCCCGGACATCCGCCCAGGTGCGCAGCGAATCCAGATTGCCGACCTTAACGACGGGAGGCAATTTATTCGCTTCGATCATCGCGATTTGCTTGGCGAAAGTCGACTCGGCGAATACGTCGCCTCGCCGCGGCCCTGTGTGGGTGAACATGCGCGTCGTCATGACACACATTTTGTAGGCTTCGGCGTAGTAACGACCCACAAGATCCGTGCCCACTTTCGAGATCGCATAGGGTGAGGCGGGGTGGAATGTGCACTCCTCGTTGATCGGCAGCTTCTCGCGTGGGACGCGGCCAAAGACCTCCGACGAGGCGCAAACGTGGATGATCGCTTCTGGCGCGGAACGCCTGAGCGCGCCAAGGAGCCGCTCCGTGCCCTGGATGTTGGTGTCCAATGTATCAAGCGGGGCGGTGAACGAGGTTTGCGGATAGCTTTGGGCCGCAAGGTGAAACACATAATCGGGTCGCGCCGCTTGAACACAATTCTGTATCGCCATTGTGTCTCGCAAGTCGGCGTAGTGGAGTTTAATCCTAGCGCCCGTATTAATGCTGTCGAGATGTGAGGAAACGTTGTCTAGCGGGCTCCGCCAGCGGATCATACCGTGAATTTCCCAGTCGGTATTATCGAGAAGGTAATCCAACAGGTGCGAGCCAACCATACCTGTTATGCCCGTAATCAAGGCGCGCTCTGTCATTTATCCCCTCGTCCGGATGGCCGTCGCGAAGCCACGGCTTAAGTCAACGTCGAAATTTTATCGGCTGATGATGTTGGCTCCTGCGTCCTCCAAGGAAATTTTGACGAAACTCTTATGTCCAAACGTCTCGATCATTTTCGACTGAACATGATCGGGCGCCATGAACAACAGGAAGCCGCCGCCGCCCGCGCCACAGAGCTTGCCGCCATACGCGCCGAGACGCATCGCCGCGTCGTACGCCGCGTCGATCTGTGGCAGCGTGACGGAAGTCGAAAGTCTTCTCTTCGTCTCCCAGCCTTCACTAACAAGCTTTCCAAGATCGGATAGCATGGTCTCAGGGTTTCTACCCTCAAGCAAGGCAAGCCCATCATGGCAAAGTTGGACCAGATGGGTCAGATCTTTTTGAATCGTCTTTTCTTCGGTATTCTTCAATTGCTCTTGCACGGTCGCCGACGCGTGGCGCTGGATGCCGGTGTAGACTAGACAGAGCGATCGATCCAGCGCGTTGCGGCACTCCGTCGCCATTTGCGCGGGGCGGATCGTCAGTTCATCCTTATGGAATTGATAGAGGTTGAGGCCGCCGAAGGCGGCATGGATTTGGTCCTGAATTCCAACGTTTTCCTTCAGCAAATCTCTTTCCGTGTGAACGGCGCGTTTGAAAAGATCAAACTTTGTGATTGAGCGGCCTTGCAAGTATTCCATGAGGGCAATGAAGCCGACCGTGAACGATGAGGAGCTTCCCAACCCCGAATTTCCAGGCAGATCGGAAATAATGGCGATGTTGAGAGGTTTGACGTAGCCCATCTCAAGGAGCGTCGCACGAATCACATTGTGCTTTATGTCTTCGACTCGGTCGACGCCCTCTACGATGCGATATGTGATCCGATATCTATTTTCGGCGAAGTCAGCCATCGGCAGCGCGATAGTATAAATGTACTTGTCGATAGAGGCCCCAAGCACCGCGCCCGGATTGTGATGAAAATAAGTTGGGTAGTCTGTTCCGCCGCCAAAAAAACTGATCCGAAGCGGGGATCTTGAGATGTTGATCACTGAAACGGTCCCCCACCGAAAGGCCAGGATTAGAATCCGCTGCGCTTGCGGAATACCCTCCCAGAATGTCAGCCATATCGATGGGTTTGGGCGTTCTTATGTGACCGCGTCGCTTTGACCTCGAACGCGCGGCACGGGCGACTCGAAATCACCCATCCAGACGTCAGCTTAATGATTGCCAGATACGCTATACCATGACGATACCCTTGGGTCCAGCTTGGGTGATCGAGTGACCGAGAAATGTCTCGCGGTCGATGGCTCGCATAGAAACGGCAAGAGATCACGCCGAAGATATAATCTAAATTCGGCAAGGTTGACGATAGCAGACAGGGTCAGCCAAATCGCCCGGTCGTCTTCAAGTTGTGCGCCAAATCTTGCTTAAAACTTACGCGACTGGCCACGCGATCGAGTTGGCGCTCCCTCTCCATCAGGGGAAACTCAATTGCGTCGCCATTGGCGAGATGATTGAAAACCTGGTCGGCTCGCCGTCGCCAGGAATGATGTTCACGCACGAATGCGCCGGCAGCGTCGACCAGCCGCTGATT
>Ga0209624_10003635_pt1 | contig 10838 bp, 7 predicted proteins | sample JacPinW_OM2H0_O1_FD_188565 | JGI IMG/M metagenome (GOLD analysis project Ga0209624, IMG submission 188565) | Forest soil microbial communities from Algoma, Ontario, Canada - Jack Pine, Ontario site 1_JW_OM2H0_O1 (SPAdes) (version 2) | ecosystem: Environmental > Terrestrial > Soil > Boreal... | reverse complement strand
TGACACGCCCGACGAACCGCCGGCCCCGCGCCGCGCCCTTCCTGAATCGTGGCCGTCGCCCCCGTTCCCCGGGCACGAATTCCAGGGCTACCCTCTGGTTGGCGTGCCGGTCTCGCCCCACAGCGGCGATCCGTTGATGGCCTCGCTCAAGGGGACGTGGCTGGGCAACTGGCTCAACGACAACAAGATCGACATCTACGGCTGGGTCACCGGCGAATACAACTACAGCACGTCGCAACACAGCAACCAGCCCGACTCTTACTGGATCGTTCCCAATCGGGCCGAGATCGACCAGTTCGTGCTGCGCTTCGAGCGGCAGGCCGATATGGTCCAGACCGACCACATCGACTGGGGTTTCCGCTTCACGAATCTCTACGGCATCGACTATCGCTACCTGACGGCCGGCGGCTACTTCAGCCAGCAATCGCTGCAGGAGAATTATCTGTACGGCTACGACCCGACCGAAGCCTATGCCGAGGTCTATGTCCCGTGGGTGGCGCAAGGCATGGTCGTTCGGGTCGGCCGCTGGATCGCCTGCCCGGACATCGAGACGCAGTTCGCGCCGGACAATTACATGGGCAGCCACTCGCTCTTGTTCACCTACGACACGTACACGCAGTCCGGCATCATGCTCACGTTCTGCTTGAGCGAGCAATGGATGTTCCAGTGCGCGATCACGGCCGGCACCGACATGGCCCCTTGGTATCCCGGGGCGACTCCGACCGGCTTCTTCGGCCTGCGCTGGGTGTCGAAAGACAACCGCGACTCGATCTACACGTGCCTCAACAACATCAATAACGCCAAGTTCCGGACCTTCGAGGAGTACGGCGAACTGGTCGGGCACGACAACTTCAACTACGTCGTCAGCACGTGGACCCACAAGTTCACCGACAGCGGCAGCATCCACACCAACACCGAAGCCTATTACATGTGGCAGTTCGACGCGCACGTGGGCGGCACCTCGAGCGTCGCTCCGGTCGACAGCTTCGGCGGCGGCGGACTGGGCGCGCTCATTCCAGGCGATGCCGCAGCTTACGGCGTGCTCAACTACACCGAGTTCCAGCTCTCGAAGAAAAGCTTTCTGTCGGTCCGCAACGAGGTCTGGGAAGATCAGAAGGGCGAACGAACGGGCTTCGCGAACCTCTACTCCAGCCACGCGATCGGCATCAGCTACAACGTCAATCCCTTGTGGCAGGTCCGCCCTGAGTTCGGCTATTACCGAGGCTATTACCAACGGGCCTTCGACGACGGCAACGCCATGGGCGAGTGGATCGTCGGATTGGATACGACGTTGCGATTCTAAACCCGACGGGGATACCTGCGCGACCGTCGGCAGCTTTCGGTCGGAAGGGGCACTCCCCCACTTCGGCCGAAAGCTTTTTTCATTCGAACCCGCTGCGTCGGTCGCAATGCAAATTGCCTGGATCGGCCGGGCGATCTCATGCAAAATCACCTGTCCGCAACTGGGCGCATGCTTCTTGAATGCGCTGGCGGTGGTCGCCCGTGCGAACGAAAGTGTCTCACGCATCATTGCTTAGGTCACGCGTCGGACACGCCGCCGCTCGCTCGGAATGACGTTTGCCTTTCTGGACGCCGGACCGGTGGTGAAGGTTCTGGCGTCGAGCCGAACGGGTCAGGTCCCTGGTCTGGATTGAAACCGCTATCGGCCGCGCGCGAAATCTGACTCGCGAGAAGCGCGGCGCCGAACTGAGACGACGACACAAATGATCTCGCGCCTGCACGATGCGAGGCCGGCTGAGCCTGGCATCAATGCTCTCGTTTCCGGAATGCTCGAGAAGACCGGCGACACCTGCGCGCTTGACGATCCTTCTTCCCAGCATTCCGGCGATGAGCCGACTTACAAGTTTCCCGTGAGCGCGAACGACGCCCGCCGCCATTCCGAGCGACTCGCGTCGTACATCGCGGTGTTTTTCGGATGGCGCCAAGCGGCCGGGTCTTGAGGTCGCCGCTTCTTTCCATGGCGCTCATGTCGAGGCGATTGAGGTCACGGACCAGTGCCGCGGGGCTCCCGCCCGCAGAGTGGTGAGGATTCAATGAAGCTCTACAGCGTGCACTTTTCCTCATGGCACGATTTGTACTACGTCATTGAGACGCAGTCCGATCGCGGGCGCGTCGTCTATGCGAATGCCTGGCGAATGTGCGCCCAGTACGTGGCCGAGCGCCTTCAGTGCGAGCAATCTCTGGGGGACGCGGCGGGAACATGCCCTGACATCCAAGACATGCTCGCGACGACTCAGCCCAATGCCCTCTATCGGTGCTCGGCGACGGACGCTATCCGTCCACGCCCGTTTGGAAGGGTTGGGCGAGTTTTACAGAGTCGCTTTCTCCGGCGCTTTCGCCGGCGCGTGACTCGCCTGCTCCCGCGCTCTCTGCGAGGAGGCGATGTTCGCACAGCACGCGAAGTGCGCCCGCTCATCGAGTCGCGATGCTAATTGATCAGCGGCGGCCTGGCGCAAAGAGACGCCGCCGAGACTCGCTGGTCCCGCTGAAGTTCGCGGGCGAAGTCCGTGACTCCGCCAAGTCCGCTGGTAATGACGCTCCTCCCGACGGGGGCGCCTTCCCCGAGCACCAATTGGAATCCTGGCCCGACGACTCGACCTAAGCCGAGGACGACAACCCGTTCACCAGATCCAAAGTGTCGAGCAGAATCATTGAGCAGCAGGCTTCCTCAATGAGTCTAGCGAATTTCGCGGATTCGTGAGCCCGGCGTTCGCAGCGTGAAAGGAACACGCACCCGGGAAATCTTGTCGCTCGAGGCCCTGGGGCGTACCGTTGAGACTGTGACTGTGGGCCGCGCCGCGTGACTTCCGGGGATCTCGAGCCCGATTTAGAGGAGCCGGTCGATGCCGCATCAAGCACTCTCAACCCAGGAGATCCACACACTCTTCATTGAGGAGATCTCGGACGCGGGCGGTGTCGGTTCGGACACCTTTGACGACGGCCAGTGGCTCTTTTGTCGTTCCATCCTGCCCTGGCTTGCCGATGTGCGACCTCACGACGAAATGAAAGGCGGCGTGGCGCTGAGGGCAACGGACTGCGAGATCGCGATTCATCCCTACTTGTTCCGCACGGTTTGTCGGAACGGAGCAATCATGGCGCACGCGATCGAGACGCGACGGGTCGAGAACTCCGACTTTCGACTGCGCGAAGAGGTGACCGGAGAGCTGCGAGAAGCCCTGCGCACCTGCTGCGGGGAAGAGGTGTTTACGGACGCTGCCCAAGAAGTTCGGTTGACGGTTCACCGTGAGGCTGACTTGGCCCTCATGATGTTGCCCTTCATCTCGCGTCTGCCGTCCCCGGCGGGACTCGAAATCTTGAGGCAAATCGCCACGCGATTCTTCGAGGATCCGGCACGCTCACAATTCGCCCTGGCGAATGCCGTGACGTCGGTCGCGCGAGATACCCGCGATCCGGAACTGCGTTGGCGGTTGGAGGAGTTCGGCGGAGGCCTGCTGACAGCCCGCACCCCCGCGCCGTCGTTTGATCCCAATCAGGCGCACGCCGCGTTGTCTGACGAGTGCGTGATCACCTGAGCTGCGCCAGCGCGGATCTCATTCGGCCACGAGCGCGTCGACGAATGTGTCGGCATCGAAAATTTCGATGTCGTCAATCTTTTCGCCGACGCCCACGTACTTGACCGGAATGCCCATCTGCTGGCGAATGGGAACGACGACGCCTCCCTTAGCTGTGCCGTCGAGCTTGGCTAGCACGATGCCCGTGCAGCCGGCCGCTTCGGCGAAGCTTTTCGCCTGGCTCAGGCCGTTCTGGCCGGTGGTGGCGTCGATCACCAGCAGGCACTCGTGCGGCGCGTCGGGGATTTTTTTGGAAACCACGCGGCGAATCTTGGCCAGCTCGTCCATCAAGTTTTTTTGCGTCTGCAGTCGGCCCGCCGTGTCGATGATCAGCACGTCGCAGCCTGACGTGAGCGCCCGCTCGCAGCCGATGTGCGCCACGCTGGCCGGATCCGAGCCGGCGGGCTGCGTGACGATTTCGCAGCCCAGCCGCTGGCTCCACATGGTGAGCTGCTCGACGGCCGCCGCGCGGAACGTATCGCCGGCCGCCAACAGCACCTTTTTGCCCCCCGTCTGCAAGAGCTTGGCGAGCTTCGAGATGGAGGTCGTTTTTCCCGAGCCGTTGACGCCGGCCACGAGGATCACCGTCGGGCCGCTCGCCGACTGCTGGATGGGCGAGAGGGGATCGTTCGGATTCCAGGCCGTTTGCTGCGTGCCTTTCAGGATGGCCTTGAGCTTGTCCTTGACGATGCCCCAGACGGCGTCGTTGACGACCGTGCGGCCCATATATTGTTTGCGCAGCTCGGTGACGATTTCGTCGGCCGCCTTGACCCCCAGGTCGGCCTGCACGAGCCGCGATTCGAACTGCTCGAGCTTGGCCTCATCGAGGATCTCGCCCACCTTGAAGATGTCGCGGACGTCGGTCTTCAGGAGCTGATGAGTTTTTTTCAGCCCCTGCTTGAGCTTGTCGAACAACCCCATCGCCGCACGTCCTCGTCAGCCTGCCCGGTCTTCGTTGCGCATCACATGTCTCGCGCGAGAATCATACGGGCAGGGAGAAGGGGGCTCAACTATTGGCCGAATGGCAGGGCACCAAATGTGGGAATGACGAAAGAATGATCGAATGACTAAAGCCCGAATAAGTGCCCACTCCCGAAGAATTCGTGCTTCGGGCCTCGTGCTTCTTTCGTCATTCGTGCTTCGTGCTTTTACTCGGGTGGGTGCCAGTCGCCCCAGTGGTCGAGGTAGTGGCGGTAGGCCGGGCTGGTGGGGGCTTGCTCTTCGAGCCAGCGCTTCGTTTCGGCGACGATCGCGTGTTCCTCGTCGAGCGACAGTTTGCCCAGGAGCACGCGGCTGCGGAGAAAGACGAAGTAGGTGTCGAGCACGTCGCAGCGGCAATAGTCGTTGAGTTCCTCCGCCTGGCCCGCGTCGTACATGTCCTGCACCTTCGAGCCGTCGATTTTGTTTTTGCCGGGCTTGCCGATCAGGTTGGCGAGCAGGTTGAGGCCGCCGACCACGTAGGACGCCCCGAAGTTGGAGAACAAGTCGCACAGATCGAGATGCGCGTCGAAGTTATAGCGGTGGCGGGCCTGTTCGAAACTCCTGGCCTCGAGGTTGAACCAGGCCGGCAGGCTGATGCCGTAGCGATAGGCCGCCAGCTCGAGCACGGGAATGTCGTAGCCGCGGCCGTTAAAGGTCACCAGGATCGGCCGGCCGTAATGCTGCCAACCCTGCCAGAACCGCTTGGTGATCTCGTGCGGACGGTAGTGGGGCGGGTCGAGGACCGAGAGATCGATCAGCCGATAGCTGGCGTCGACCTTGGCGATCGCCAGCGCGATCGGCAGGGTGAAGGTGGTGGGGAGAATGTCTTTCCCCTTCTCCTCCATCAGCTGCGCGCGAAAGCGGGCTAGCGCCTCCGCCGCGGAGAGCTTTTCGCTGGGATACTTCACGCGCGCGATCAGATCGCCGTCGCCGACCGCTTCGACGTCGAAGACCAGATAGGTGGGTTTGCGGCGGTTGTCGTCCATGCGCCGGCGCCCCTCCATGCGCCCGTGCCCGTTGTCGGGCGTCCGTCACGTGAGAGGGTCGTTGCTGCCCGTCGCGCCGTGCAGCTTCATTTCTCGCTCGATGTTGTGGCTCATCGTGCTGTGCCACATGCCGTAGGCAAAGTAAATGAACAACCCAGCCACAAGCCAAACCACAAGGCGGATCCAGGTATCGAGAGGCAGAAACATCATCATGGCGAGGTTGACGAGAATTCCGAGCGGCGCCACGACGAAGAGTGCCGGACAGCGGAACGGCCGCTCGGCGTTGGGTCGGCTGACGCGAAGGATCATCACCGACGCGCAAACGAACACAAAGGCCAAGAGAGTCCCGATGTTGACCATCTCTTCGAGCGTTTTGACGGGGAAGAACCCGGCCGCCAGTGCGACCAGCACGCCGGTCAACATGGTCGAGCGGTGCGGCGTGCGAAACTTTTCGTGCACGACGCCGAAGATGCTGTGCGGCAGCAGGCCGTCCCGGGCCATCGCCAGGAAGACACGCGCCTGGCTCAAAAAGATCACGAGCAGCACGCTCGTCATTCCCGCCAGCGCGCCGACGGAAATCAGCCAGGCGGAGCCGCGCAGCAACGAGCTATTGGTCGCTTCGGCTTTGTGCCGGAACGCGGCCGCGACAGGGGCGCCCGTATCGATCTGGTAGTAAGGCTCCATCCCCGTGATCACGGCCGTCATCAGGATGTAGAGCACCGTGCACAAGATCAGCGAGGCGAGGATGCCGAACGGCACGTCGCGCTTGGGTCGGATCGCCTCCTCGGAGTGGGTGGAAATCGAGTCGAAGCCGATGTAGGCGAAGAACACCAGGGCTGCCCCTGCCATCAGTCCGGTCAAACCATAGGGGCAAAAGGGGCCGCGCACGGAGTCGTCGAACGGCGTGAGCATTTCCTTCAGGCCGAGCCAACCGAGCAAACCCCACTTCTTGACTTCGGCCGGCAGCGCTTTGACCTCGGCAACCTGCTCGGAGTTCAGCTCCTTGGCCAGTTCCGGGTGCTTTTCGAGCAGTTGTTCGCCCGTTGTGTGCACGGTGACCGCACCGGGGGGGAGTTGCTCCTTGATCTTGGGATTTCGCTCGATAAAGTCGCCGACGTCGGTCATGTGGCGCTTCTCGACGGGGATTTTCGTCCAGTTATCGCGATTGATGTAACCCCATCCGAGCACGATCACGAAGATCACGACGGCGACTTTCACCACCACGAGGACGGCGTTGGTCGTCGCGCTTTCCCGGATTCCCAACACCAGGATCACCGTGATCAGACCCATGATGAGAATGGCCGGCAGGTTCATCACGCCGCCGGAAAACGGGTCGTTCAAGAGTTGCGCAGGGATCACCCATTCATGTCCCTCGCCGACAAAGACCCTCGAGGTCGCGCGGACGAACTCGTTGAGATAGCTCGACCAGTGGGCTGCCACGACCGAACACGACATGGCGTATTCGAGCACCAGGTCCCAGCCGATGATCCAAGCCCAGATTTCGCCGAGCGTGGCGTAGGTGTAGGTGTAGGCGCTGCCGGCGACGGGCGCCATCGACGCAAACTCGGCGTAGCAGAGCGCGGCGAACGTGCAGGCGAGCCCCGCCACGATGAAAGAAATCATGATGCCGGGGCCCGCGTCTTGTGCGGCCACGCGCCCGGTGATCGAGAAGATGCCGGCGCCGATGATCGCGCCGACGCCCAGCGACGTGAGTGAGATGGGACCCAGGACGCGGCGGAGCCGGTTCTCCCCTGCCATCTCTTCCAGCAGCGTTTCCAGCGTTTTACGCTGGAACATCCGCTTCAACATGGACACGACTCCCCAGGGCAGATTTGCCGTCGCGTCCCCGCGGTGCCGAGCGGCACCCGTGACGGGACGTTTGATGCCAGGTTTGCGGCACTGCGAACCCCGGGAAGGCGAAACAATCGCCAAGCGCGCTCTCGGGGCGTTCGGCCGGACTGATCAGTCTAACCGAGCCCGCCCCCGAATTAAAAGCGCCGTGCGCGCGGCCGCCAGAGAGTCGTCCAGCGAGTCGTCTACTGGCAGATAAATTCGACCTCGAAGACGATTTGCTTGAGCTTCGGGTGATTCGTGTCGAGCGTGACGTGAACGCTATCGGGGCTCACCCGCGTGACCGCCGGCGATCCGGGGGGCAGCTCGAAGATGAAATTGGCCCCCTGCTGCTCGCCCGAGGTGATTTCCTTGTTCGGCACGACCGTGACCTTCAAGTACTCCGCGTCGTTCGTCGTCTTGAGAACTTTGAAGTTGTCCTTCATGCCGTAAATGATGGCCGGCAGCGTGACCTTCGAGCCGACGTCGCGGCGGACCTGACCCAGGTTGAGCCGCTGCTTCTCGTTCTGCCACAAGCCCCGGCCTTCCGGCGGCAGGAACAGGATCGGTCCCGATCGCGTGCCGGTGACGTCGATCTCGATCGTCTTGCCCCCCTCGAGGGTGGTATGGATTCGCAGCGGCACGCGGAACGTCCCCACCGGCATATCGCGATCGACCTTGACGGTGAATTCATAGCCCGCTTTGCCGCGTAAGCTCATGAGTGCCATGACGTCGAGGGGCGCGAAGGTCACTTTGACGTGCGGGTTGGCCGAATCGATCGACGTGACCTTGAACGCGTCGATCATCGAGGCCACCTGGCCGGTCGTCACCCCTTCTTGAACGTCGGTCACGTAGCCGGCGTGCCAATCCTTTTGGGGAATCACCACGTACTTCTCGACGACCTTGCCATAGACCTTGAACTGGATGTCCGGCGCGTCGGGATCGCTGGTCCAAATCGTCGCGTACTGGGCGAAGTTCGTCTGCAGTTCCTTGCCCCGCCAGGTCAGCTCGACGTCGACCGATTCGCCCGGCATGACCTTCTTCTTGGAGAGGGTGCCCACGGTGCATTTGCAGCTCGACGGGCCAACTTCGAGAACCAGCGGGCCCTGGCCCTCGTTCTTGATGGAGAAGGTGTGCTTCTTCTCTTCGTTCAGTGCCATCGAGCCGAATTCATAGACGCGAGCGCCAACTGTCGCCGCCTTGGGGAAGGGAGCCTTTTCGGCCAGAGGCGGCCGCTTCGGCTTCTTTGCATCGTCTTCCTTCGGCGGCGGAGGAGGCAAAGGCTGGACGGGGCCCTTGCCGCGCGGGTCGCCGAGGGTTCTATTACCTTCGGTCTTCGGCACCCACGGGGCATAACGGGCGCACCAAATGGTCCCCGCCAGCGCTCCCGTTCCGAGGACGACTCCCAGTATCGCGCCTAGAGCTCGCATGGCCTCGCACTCCGCCAAAAAGCAACGAACAGGGCAGGCTCGCGCGAGCCCGCCCTGGTCGATTTTCAGACCTTCATTCTAAACGTGCCCACAGCGCGTTCAATCACGGCAAACGGCATCGCCGCGAAGATCCTTGAGGAGGGGTCGAAGAGAACGCCTGCGCCTGACGGGAAGAATTCGCCGCCTACACTACGACCAACCCGGCGTCCGCGTTGGGGAAAGAGCCGAATGTCCAGGTTTTTTCGCGACCTGACCCAGTTTATGTTGCCAAAAGGCATCAAGCCACGTTGATAGACGGAAACCATGATGGCAAAAGGCCACACGCCTCCCGGCCGGGCAGAGTTCGGCAGAAACCGGCGGCCTGGAACCGGCAACCGTTCGTTGATCCGCAGCAAGTCGGACCTAGAATTGCTCCAGAAGTGAACCGAGCCTGCCACACCCGTGGGGGCGATCGGAAAGCAATCAGTAAGGTGAAAAAATGGCCATTACTAAAGATAAAGTGCTGTCGCTGGTCGTCTTCGCCGCGGTTGCCGTGGCCCTGGTCACCATCCTGAGCGCGGCCGCCGTTCCCGGCATCGGCCTGTTCGTCGCCCTGATGGTCTCGCTTGGCGGACTGGCGCTGATTTGGTTCGCCGAACCGCTGGGCGAGACCGCCTGCTTCTCGCGTGGCGTGCCCCGCCCGTCGCCGGCCCCACTGATCAGCCTGATTGGCTGGATTTTCTTGGTCGGCTATCCGCTCTTGATGACCGTGGTCACCCGGGCGATTTAAAGGCCCAGTCCCAAGGTCCAAGGTCCAAGGTCCAAAGTCGCGAACGGCCGGATCCGGCTCACCCGGGTTCGGCCGCGCGGCTTTGGGCCTTTTTTTGTTCCACCACAAAGCCGACCCAGCCGGCTACAGCGGTCCCGAGTCGCCTTCGACCTTGGACTTGGACTCAGGTCACTGGACGTCCTCGGGGGGGAACCCCCTAGGAAAACTCCCTATTGCCGAACTCGCGGCGAAGTGATCTATTAACTGAACAATTCTCTCTCGCGCGGGGGGAGTCAATCGTCTGGGTGTGCGGCCCACCCCGGCCGCCGATGCCCATGTTGCGGATGGGATTAGGGATTGGCGTCCGCCGAGCGAGACGAGGCGGTCGGACGGCGCGACTGAACGCACGAACGGGTCGCCGATGAGCGTCTCGACCAAGGGCGAGTTTTTCCGCCTCCTCAAACGCAGTGGTCTGCTCTCGCCCGAAAAACGGGTCGAGGCGAAGCACCTGTGCCAGGGCGTCACCGACGCCACCCAGGCCAGCAACGTGCTGGTCCAGCACAACCTGCTCACCGAATGGCAGGCCGCGCAACTGCTCTTGGGTCGCACGCAGTTCTTTCTGGGCAAATACAAGCTGCTCAAGTTCCGCGGCCGCGGCGCGATGGGCATCGTCTTCAAGGCCCAGCACCCCGATTTCGATCGCAGCGTCGCCATCAAGGTGCTGCCCAAGTCGATCGTCGACCGCCCCCGCTCGGTCGCCCGCTTCTTGCGCGAGATCCGCTCGACGGCCGCCCTCAACCATCCGAACCTGGTCGTCGCCTACGACGCCGACGAAATCGACGGCACCTACTGTCTCGTGATGGAGTACGTCACCGGCCGCAGCTTGAAGATGCTGCTGCAACAATTCGGACGTCTGCCGCCGGTCTGGTCCTGCGAGTGCATGTATCAGGCGGCCCTCGCCCTGCAGCACATCCACGACTGCGACCTGGTCCACCGCGACGTCAAACCGTCGAACGTGCTGGTGACGACCAACCCGCCCGATCCGCGCCCCGTCGTCAAACTGCTCGACATTGGACTGGCTCGTTTCGTCAGCGAAGTCGAAGAGGAGGGCGGCCTCACCCGCGACGGCCAGATCGTCGGCACCGGCAACTACATGTCGCCCGAGCAAGTGGCCAACGCCCGCAAGGCCGACATCCGCGCCGATATCTACGGCCTCGGCGTAACCTTCTTCGAGCTGCTGACCGGGACCTGCCCGCTCGCCGGTCAAACG
>Ga0209624_10003634_pt1 | contig 10839 bp, 11 predicted proteins | sample JacPinW_OM2H0_O1_FD_188565 | JGI IMG/M metagenome (GOLD analysis project Ga0209624, IMG submission 188565) | Forest soil microbial communities from Algoma, Ontario, Canada - Jack Pine, Ontario site 1_JW_OM2H0_O1 (SPAdes) (version 2) | ecosystem: Environmental > Terrestrial > Soil > Boreal... | reverse complement strand
CTGACGAGCTACCGGGCTGCTCCACCCCGCGTCAAACGTCTGATTTTGTGAAGGATCATGTAGCAAGCCCCCCCTAAGAAGGGAAGTGCGGCGGGCCCACTTATTCGTCATAATGCCCGGCCAGCCGTTCCGGCGGGCTTACCGGTCTGTCATGCACGCGCTCATCGAAACGGCCACGGCCGAAAAACCCGCATTGCAGCCCAATGCGGCGATCGGTCCGGCCGTGCGCGCCATCGCGGCCCATATCCTGGCCCAGGCGCGCACCGCTTTGGTCGATCCGGAACGTTCCAGCGAGGACGCGGTGCACGACTTCCGCCGCGCCATCAAGGAGTGGCGCGCGCTGATGCGGCTGCTGGCGCCGTTCATCCCCGACGCCTCGCGCTGGCGCCATGAGGCGCGCGACCATGCCCGCTCGCTGTCGCATGCGCGCGACAGCGCCGCGGCGCTCAACGCCTTCGACGATCTGCTCGACAAAGGCATGGTGCTTTCGGAACGCTCGACCGCCACCATCCGGCAGCGCATCGAAGCGCTGCGCGGCAGCGAGGAACAGGCGGGGCTGACGCCGCCGCTGCGCGACGCGATCCTCACCTGGCTCGATACCGCGGCGGCCTCGGTCGAAACCTGGCCGCTCGATCCGTTCGACTTTTCTTCGATTGCGGCGCAACTCGCCGCCGGATTCCGCAGCGCGCGAAAGCGCATTCCGGCCGACTGGTCGCTGGCCGGCGCCGGCGATCTGCATTCGCTGCGCCAGCGCGTCGTCGATTTGCGCCACCAGATGGAACTGGTCGAACCGCTCTGGCCGCGCTTTGGCCGGATGTGGACGGAAGAAGCCGAGCGGCTGCGCGACCGGCTCGGCCGCTGCCAGGACCTCGAAGTGCTCAAGCGGCTCACCGAGCCGCATCAGCCGCTGGCGCCTTGGCGTTCACGGCTCACGCCGGCGATCGCCGAACGCTCCGCCGCGCTGGCGCAGCGCGCCGCCCGCATCGCCCACCGGCTGTTCGCCGAGCGGCCGAAGTCGCTACGCCACCGGCTCGAAATGCTGTGGGAGCACGGCCGTTAGTCAGCCACGGACTGATAAAACAGGTAGCCCGCGCGGCCGTTTCATATCTGTTCCTCCTTCTCCTACGACATTCGTCTGCCGACAACTGCCGTGACCGTGCAATGCCGCAACCGGCAGAGAAGGGTCATATCAAAAGATATTCCAGCATAATGGGATACGAAATTATTGGAGCCCCTAATGAACGAAAATGCAGCTCAGAAGAATTCGCCCACCTATCGGCTGGCGGTACTGGACACCGACTTCCTGCTTGGCGACTCCATGCGCGGGGTGCGGCTGCAGATTGAATATGAAAAGGCCGAGGAGCGGCTGCGCGCCTGGGGAGTGCGCTCGACCATCGTGGTGTTCGGCAGCGCGCGTGCGCTGCCGGCAGAGAGTAGCGGCAAAGCCGTGTCCAAGGCGGGGACGCCGCCGCGTCCCGCCGGCCGATCGGCACACTGGTATGAAGAGGCGCGGCGCTTCGCGCGGATCGCTTCCGAGCGAGGCGGCGCGCTCCAGCCGCGCGATGGCCTCCGCGACAATGTCATCGCGACCGGGGGCGGCCCCGGCATCATGGAGGCGGCAAACCGCGGAGCCTCTGAAGCCGGCGCGCCGTCCATCGGCTTCAATATCGGGCTGCCGCACGAGCAAGAACCCAACGCTTATTCGACGCCGGACTTGACCTTTCAGTTTCACTATTTCGCCGTGCGAAAATTTCATTTCGCCATGCGGGCAAACGCACTTGTCGTCTTTCCGGGAGGATTCGGCACCCTCGACGAGCTGTTCGAGCTGCTCACGCTGATGCAAACCGCCAAAATGCCCATCATCCCTGTCATTCTCGTGGAGAAGTCGTATTGGACCCGCGTCATCGATTTTTCGGCGCTCATTGAAGAAGAAACGATATCGCAATCCGATCTCGATCTTTTTTCTTACGCCGATGATGCGGAGGACGCCTGGCGCGAGCTGGTCAGGCGCGGCTTGAACACCGGACCGCGGCCGCCGGGTTACCCCTCGATCATGTTCTGAGCCGACGCGATCCAATCCGTCCTGGAAGGCATAATCAATGACGCTGGCAACTACATCGTTCGCCAATGGGGCCATCGAGGTGGCGTTTCTGCAGCAACAGGGGCGCGATCCATTTACCGCAACGCCCGAGCGAGTCGCGCAGACTAGAGACGTCGCAACTCGCATTGCCGATTTCATCGGCGAGGCGAAATCGACGATCGATATCGCGATCTATGATTTTCGCCTTCATGACGAGGCTGCGACGATCGTCGCCGAAGCACTGCGATCGCAAGCGCGAAAGGGCGGTCAGATCCGGATTGCTTACGATCGCGCCACCAACCCGGGCGCCGATGCTTTACCCGCCGCCGCGCCGGCGCACCTGGAATCCGATCAAAAGCCGCTTGGAACCGACAGCTTCGTTCGCTCTTTTGCCGATGTCGCGCAGGTCAAGAGCATTACCGGTTACCGGGTTCTCATGCACAATAAGTATATTCTCCGCGACGTCGCCTCGCCCGACGCCGCTGTTTTCGCCGGCTCATCGAACTATACGAACGACTCGTGGGGGCTTCAGGATAACAACCTGCTCTGTCTGCGTTCGCAGCAACTGGCCGCCTATTACGCCGGGGATTTCAACGACCTTTGGTCACGCGGAAAAATCGTCGACTCGACCGGCCAGCGCGACACCGGCACCGTGCGCCTAAATGACGTGCCGGTAACCGTCGCGTTCACGCCGGGCGACAGCCCGGCGGTGTTGAAGGAAATCGTCGGCGCAATCGCGGCCGCCCGCAACCGGCTTTACGTTGCGTCCCCTGTTCTGTCCTCCGGACCGATCCTCGCCGCGCTGTCGGAAGCCATCGACCAAGGCCTGCCTTTGGCGGGCCTCTATGACGGTCCGCAAATGGATCAAGTCGAGCGACAGTGGAAGTCCACTCATTTCGGGGCGGACAAAATCAACACTTGGCAAAAAGTTGCACGACACCTGGTACCAAAGAATTCGATTCCCTTCGACCGCCAGAATAAATCGCAGCCGCACAACTTCATGCACAATAAGCTCGTCGTTGCGGATCAGATTGTCGTGACGGGAAGCTTCAATCTCTCCAACCATGCCCTGGGCAATGCGGAGAATGTGCTGCTCATCCGCGATGCGGCAATCGCCGATTCATACGCGAACTATATCCAGCGCCTGGCGGCGAGCTATGCGGGCGAAAACAAGCCGGCCATATAGCGCTGCGATGCCGTCATCGTCTCGATTTCATGCTTCCTTGGCGCCGGAAATCGACGCAGCCTTCGTGCTCATACCCAGATAAATCTCCTGCACCTGTTCGTTGCGCTCGAGCTGCGCCGCCGGACCGGCGAGCGCGATGTGGCCGGTTTGCAGCACATAGGCGTAATCGGCGATGCCGAGCGCGAGCGGGATCGACTGTTCGGCAAGCAGTAGCGTCAGGCCCTGGCGGTGCAGCGCCTGGAGCGTGTCGTACAGCGCATCGACCACGGCGGGCGCCAAGCCGAGGCTTGGCTCGTCGAGCATGAGGAGTTTCGGTTCGCTCATCAGCGCGCGGCCAAGCGCCAGCATCTGCCGCTCGCCGCCGGACAGCGTCCCGGCCGGCTGGCGGCGGCGCTCGGCGAGCCGCGGGAATAACTCATAAACCCGCTCGAAAAGCGCATCGATGCGCGAACGGTCGATGAGCGCGGTGGCGCCGAGCCGCAGGTTTTGCTCGACGGTCTGTTTGACGAAGAGCCGCCAGCCTTCCGGTGACAGCGCCAATCCCTTGCTGACGATGGCGTAAGCCGGCGCGCCGAAGATCGTCTCGCCGCGCCACTGAATGCGGCCGCGCGCCGGGCGCACCAGGCCGGCGATGGCATTGAGCGTCGTGGTCTTGCCGGCGCCGTTGGAGCCGAGCAGCGCCACGATCTGGCCGGCCTCGACGGCAAGCGAAATATCGGCGACGCCCACGAGGTCGCCGTAGCGCACTTCGAGATGCTCGACCTCGAGCTCAGGCATTTTGTTGGCCCCGATCCCGCCGTCGGCGATGGCCGCGGCCGAGATAGGCTTCGATCACCGCTTCCTCCCGGACCACCGATTCCGGCGTGCCGGAGGCGATGACATGGCCCTGATTGAAGACGAGAACGCGCTTGGTCAACGTCATGATCACTTCCATGATGTGCTCGACGATGACAATGGTGATGCCCATGCCGTGAATGCGGCGCACCAGCGCGATGGCGTCCTGCAATTCGGTCGGCGTCAGCCCGGCAAGCGATTCGTCGAGCAACAGCAGCCGCGGCTCGGTGGCGAGCACGCGCGCGATTTCAAGGCGCTTACGTCCCGGCGTGCCGAGCGAACGCGCCGCGCGATCGGGCGCGAGGCCGGTCAATTCGACAATGCGGCGGGCGTGCTCGCGGGCGTCGTTGCGGTGCGGATGCCGCAGGAACGCGCCGACCATCACATTGTGCAGCACGCTCATGTCCTCGAACGTGGTCGGCACCTGGAAGGTGCGGCCGATACCCGCGCGCGCGCGGACTTCCGGCAGTGCCTGGGTCACGTCTTGCCCGGCAAAGACGATCTTGCCGGTGGTCGGCATGGTTTCGCCGGCCAGACAATTGAAGAACGTCGATTTGCCGGCGCCGTTCGGCCCGATGAGCCCGATGATTTCGCCCTCGCCGACGTTCAAATCGGCGCCGCGGACGGCGAGAAACTCGCCGAATGCCTTGGAGACTTTGCTGGCCTCAAGCAGCATGGAGCCGCTTTCGCAATCGTGGCGCCACCCGCTGCCACAGCTCGAACAAACCGCCCGGCTCGAAGCGCGCGATGAAGACGATGATGCCGCCGTACAGGATATAGGTCAGGCCCGAGCCGCCGCCGCCGAACAGGCTGTTGGTCGCGGTCTGTAGCGGGATCAGGATCAAGGCGCCGACCAGGGGGCCGAACAATGTCCCGGCCCCGCCCAACGCCGCGATGATCAGCATCTGCACCGAGATGAGAATGCCGAACGCGCTGTCGGGATCGATGAAGCCGGTCTTGATGACGTAAAGCGAACCGGCGACCGCGGTGAAGGCGGCCGAGAGCGCCAGCGCCTGCAGCTTGGTCTGGCGCACCGGCACGCCGAGACTGCGCGCGGCGCGCTCGCTCGCTTTGATCGCGCGCAGATAGAAGCCGAACCTGCGGCGCTCGATCATGGCCGTGGTCAGCAGCACGATGCCGAGCACCGCGAGAAAAATATAGTAATAAGGAATCTCGCTGCGAAACGTCAGGTCCCACCAGCCGCGCGCCCGCGCCGGACCCTGCAATCCGATCGCGGCGCCGACCAGATCCCAGGTGCCGACGAAAATCCGGATCAGTTCGGCGACGGCGATGGTCGCCATGCTGAAATAATGGCCGGTCAGGCGAAATGTCGGCATGCCGACGATCACGGCGAGGCCGATCGCCAGCACGATGGCGATGGGAATGCCGGCAATCGGCGGCCAGCCCCACAGCGTATAAACCAAGAGCGGCATATAGGCGCCAATCCCGAAGAACATGCTGTGGCCGACCGAGACCTGGCCGGCATAGCCGCCGACAATGTTCCACGCCGAGGCCGAAATTGCCGCCAGGAGGAAGGTGACGCCGATGTCGAGATAAAATGGACCGGACAAAATGAGCGGATAGAGCAACAAGGCCGCAGCGGGCAGGACAACACTCACGCGCGAGGACAGAAACGGTTTCACGGCCTGCTCACACTTTACCCATCAGGCCTTGCGGCCGCAGCCAGAGCAACGCGACGAACAGGCCATAGACGACGATGTCCTTGTAGATCGGACCGAGCCAATAGGCCGACACCGCCTGGATGAGGCCGATGATGAGGCCGGCATAGAGCGAGCCGAGCACGCTGCCGAAGCCGCCGAGCGCCACCACCACGAAGGCGACCAGGCCGAAAGTCTCGCCGACCGACGGCGACCACGGATAGGCCGTCGCCAAGAGCGCCCCGGCAATTCCGGCGGCGCCCGCGGACAGGCCCCAGGCCAAAGCCTGCATGCGATCGGGCTTGATTCCCATCAGCATCGCAGCGGCGCGGTCCTCCGCCACGGCGAGCAGCCTGCTGCCGATCGTGGTGCGGGTCAGCAGCAGGTGCAGCGACACGGTCAGGACAATGGCGACCGCGCCGGCGACGAGCTGCGCCACCGGCAAGAAAATTCCGCCGAGCTTGATAGTGCCGCCGAGCGTCGTCTGCGGCAGCGACACGAAATTCGCTGAGAAGATGAAGAACGCGGTATAGCGCAACAAGAGCGCGAGCCCGAAGGTCGACAGGATTTGCGCCAGCATCGGCCCGCGGATGACGTGGCGGATAAGCGAGAGATAAATACCGATGCCGAGCACGAACAGCGAAAGCGCGGCGGCGGCGATAAAAACCGGCGGCCCGCCATGCAGCCAAAGCACCACCAGGAGCGCCACATACATGCCGAGCATGACGAATTCGCCGTGGGCGAAATTGATGAAGTTCATCATGCCCCAGATCAAAGTGAGACCCGAGGAAAACAGCGCGTAGATGGCCCCCAGCAGGAGGCCACCGACGACCACTTGCACAGCAACCATTATTTTGCGTGCCCAGTACTATTGCGCCCAGCCCTACTGCACCCGGTCCTATTGCACCCAGTCAGCCATCCGCCGCATTGTGAACGAGAACACCGCCGGCCGGACCTGTCAATCACAGGCGGCGCGGCGATGACAACGGGGGGTCGACTTGGCCGAGTCAGACGAGGCAACGCAATACGATGTGACGATCTTGGCGGTGCGACCCGGCACGCATCCGCAGGCGCTGGCCGTGCTCGGCAAAACCGACGATGCCGCATTGCTGGCGTGCTGGTACTCCGACATCGGAGCCGTCAATCAGATCCTGCTCATTCGCCGGATCGCGGACGCCGCCGCCAATACCGAGCGCCGGCTCGCCGCGCTCAGTTCAAAAAGTCCATTCGGTGTCGGCGAGTTCATCACCGGCATGACGATGGACACTTACGTCTCATTCGATTTCATCGCGCCGCTGCGGCCGGGCGTGTTCGGTCCGTGTTACGAGGTGCGCACCTATGTGCTCAAGCCGGACGGATTGACGCCGACGATGGAGCTTTGGCGCAAAGCCGTGCCCGGCCGCGCGACGGTGTCGCCGGTCCTCGCCGCGATGACCTCGGTGACCGGCGCGGTGACGCGCTTTCTCCACATCTGGCCCTATAAGAGCTTCGACGAGCGGGCGCGGCTGCGCGACAAGGCCGTCGCCGACGGCGTATGGCCACCGCCCGGTGGACCGGGGCATCTCGTCTCGCAACAGGTCGACATTTATCTGCCGGCGGCGTTCTCGCCGATGAAGTGAGCGAGCGCGGCGGCAACCCGACCGATCACGCCGTCCCAATCATCAAGCGCGGTCCGGCGGAACAGCCGCGCGGTTGGATACCAAAGCGTGGTTTCGCCATCGAGGCGCCAGCGCCAGTCTGGCGCGAATGGCACCAGCACCCAGACTGGACGGCCCATGGCGCCGGCGAGATGCACAGCCGCGGTGTCGACGGCGATGACGAGATCACACAAAGCCAGCACCGCCGCGGTGTCGCTGAAATTTTCCAATTCGCCGCCGACATCGGTCACGCGTTTTTCGTCTGCCAATTGTTCGGCATCGGTGTCGCGAACGTCGCGCTGGATACTGACGAAGCTTGCCGCGTTGGCGAATAAAGGCGCAAGCTTGGCAAACGCAATCGAGCGGTTGCGGTCGTTGTCGTGGCTCGCATTGCCGGACCACGCCAGCGCGATCCGCGGCTGCGGCAGCGCGCCGACGCGCGCCGACCATTTCGTTCCATGAGTCTGGTCGACCGATAAATAAGGCATTTGCGCGGGCACCGTCGAAGCGTCCGTCTTCAAGGCAAGCGGCAAGCTGCCGAGCGGACAGTGAACGTCGAACGCCGGCGCCGCCTCGCCGCGCGCGATCACCGTTGCGGCACCATCCAGCCGCGCCAACAGCGGCTTTAATTCGGGCTGCACTTCGAGGATCACTTTGGCGCCGTTCGCGGCGAGAAGCGGCACATAGCGGGCGAACTGGATGGTGTCGCCCAGTCCCTGCTCGGCATGCAACAGAATAGTCTTGCGCGCTAACGGATATTCGCCGAGCCACAGCGGCCGTCCGCGGCTGCGCTCAGCGGCCATGCCGGTGCGCCGCCAGCGCCATTCGTAGTCGGCAAAGCCGCGGCGATAATCGCCGAGCGTGAGCAGCGCCAGCGCCTTGTTGAAATGCGCGTTGGCGTCGTCCTTGCGGAGCGCGAGCGCCTTGTCGTAGCTGGCGACGGCCTCGTCGAACCGCCGCAGCTGCGCCAGCGCCTTGCCGCGATTGAGCCAGGCGATCGGGTAATCCGGCGCGGCCGCAAGCGCCCGGTCGTTGGCGGCGACGGCTTCCGCGTAACGGCCGAGCGCGATCAGCGCAACGCCGCGATTGTAATGCGCCACCGGATGGCCGGGCGCGAGCGCCAGCGCGGCGTCGAACGCGGCCAGCGCCCGGTCCGGAAAACCGAGCGCCGCCTGGGCGAGGCCGCTATTGAGCCGCGCCTCCATATTTTGCGGCATGCGCGCCAGCGCGATCTCGAATTCGGCGAGCGCGTCTTTGGCGCGATCGAGACTAAGCAGCACATTGGCATGCTGGTTGAGGATAGCCGCGTCGTCGGGCGCCAGCGCGCGTGCTTTGTCGAGGCATTCGAGCGCCTCCGGCGCGCGCCTGAGCGCGAATAACGCCTGGCCGAGATTGCTCCAGGCATACGGCGACTGCGGTTTGGCTTTCGCCGCCGCGCTGAACAGGCGCTGCGCCTCGCCGAACTGGCCTTGCTGCAGTTTGACGCCGCCCAGAAGATTGAGCGCGTCGAAATTATCGGGCACGGTTTTGAGGACGCGTGCGTAAATTTTTTCGGCCTCGCGGAGCTCGCCGCGACGTTGCAGGCCGACGGCTTCGCTGAGCGATTGGCCGAGATCGAACGAACCGGGCCGCGAGTTCATAAGCGGTTGATCTTGGCGATGCGGCGCGTCATCTCCACGGGCGTTGCCCTGTCGGCCTCGTCTTTAAGCGCCAGCGCGGCGCGCGCCGCCGGCCGCTCCAGGCAGCGCGTCAGCCAGGCCTTGAGATTCGGCACCGCCGACAAATCCATATCGACGGCGCGGCTGATGACAGCGGCGACATTGAGATCGGCGACGGTGAATTCGCCGCCGAGCAGATAAGGTTTCTCCGCCAAGGCCGCGTCGAGCACTTTGAAGGGCGCCGCGACGACTTTCAGTGCTTCTTCGCGCAAGGCTGCGTCGCGCTCGGCCGGCGGCAGGCGCACGGCGTGCAGCGACCAGATATTGACGCCGCGATCGACCTCGGAGATCGCCCAAAAGCTCCATTGCCACGCCAGCGCTTCGCCGTGCGGCGAGCCGGGATAAAGTTTGCCGGTCGAATACTTCTTGGCGAGGTAAAGCGTGATCGCCAGCGATTCGAACAGCACGAAATCGCCGTCGACGATGAAAGGCAGCCGCCCGTTCGGATTGAGTGCCGCAAACTCCGGCGCGCGCGCGCCGGCGGCGCCGATCTCGATCGGCAAATGGTCGAACGGCACGTCCAGTTCTTCCGCCACCCAAAGCGCGCGAAACGCCCGGGTGCGGGCGATGCCGTAGATACGCAATCCGGACATGTGTTCTCCCCCGGCAATGGTGGAAACCCAACATACTCGACAATCGGTGGCCGCGGACAATATGCTTCGCCGGCTTTTGCAATGAGGACGGCGATGGCGGCTTCTTCCCAGCACGGCCGTGTGGTGCTCCTGACCGGCGCCGCCGGCGGCATCGGCGCGGCGATGACCGCGGCGCTCCTTGCCGACGGCCACGCGGTTGCCGCGGTGGATCGCGACGTCGCCGCCCTCGAACGCCTCGCGGCGCGGCACGGCGGCCTTAAGGAGCGCCTGCATCCGATCCGCGCCGATCTCGGCACCGCGGCGGGATGCGACAGCGCCGTTGCCGCCGCCCGCGCGCGGTTTGGGGCCATCGACGCGGTGTTCAACAATGCCGGCGTCGGCATGTCGAGCGTGCGGCCCGATGCCGAGGTGCGCGTACCCGGTATCGAGGAGCTGACGCCGGCAATCTGGGAAAACTTTATCGCCATCTTCGTGCGCGCGCCGATTGCGCTGGTGCGAGCGGCGCTGCCCGACATGAAGCGGCGCGGTTTCGGCCGCATCGTCAACAACACCACAAGCTACGTCACCATGCTGCGCGTCTTGCCCTACGGCGCGGTGAAGGCGGCGCAGGAATCGATGTCGGCGGTCTGGGCCAAGGAACTCGACGGTTCTGGCGTCACCGTCAACGTGCTGGTGCCCGGCGGCCCGACCGACACGCCGTTCATCGCCGACGAAGCCGGTTGGCCGCGCGATAAAATGCTGCGCCCGGAGATCATGGGACCGCCGGCGGCGTGGCTGGTCGCCGACGAGGCCAGCGGATTTTCCGGCCGCCGCATCACTGCCGCGCGCTGGGACACGGCGCTTAAGCCCGCCGAGGCGGCGGCACGCGCCAGCCGCGCCATCGGCTGGCCGGAACTTGCCGCCGATGCGGTTTGGCTGGTCGACAGCAAAGGCCAGGGCGCCGCCCGGCCGTAGGAGGAATGCCGATGCGCCTCGGAATGTTCATGATGCCGGTGCATCCGCCAGCGCGTTTCTTCACCGATACGCTCGCCGAAGACGAAGAGAAGTCGCTGTTGGCCGACCGGCTCGGCTTTAACGAAATGTGGCTCGGCGAGCATTTCTCGGCGACCACCGAGCCGATCCCCTCGCCGCTG
>Ga0209624_10003633_pt1 | contig 10841 bp, 7 predicted proteins | sample JacPinW_OM2H0_O1_FD_188565 | JGI IMG/M metagenome (GOLD analysis project Ga0209624, IMG submission 188565) | Forest soil microbial communities from Algoma, Ontario, Canada - Jack Pine, Ontario site 1_JW_OM2H0_O1 (SPAdes) (version 2) | ecosystem: Environmental > Terrestrial > Soil > Boreal... | reverse complement strand
GTAATTCGGATGCGCTAGCCAATCCTGAAAATACGGCGCCGGATTTGCGACGCCTTCGGTTTTGAAAATTGGATAATTGCTGAGCGGCAAAGTGTTGGCCCACTCGAGCGATTTTTGAATGCTGTCCAGATTCCGGTCCATCGTGTCTTTCGCGAGGCGAGTGGTCCACGACTCGTTGAACCATTGCTCGAACGCACCGCCCTGATACGCCCAATTTTCGTGATAGTCCGAAGCGGTAACGATCGGGAAAATTCCAGCGAGGTGCGGAGGCTTCGCAATCGCCGCAAGCATTTGAGTCGCGCCAACATAAGACGAGCCCCACATTCCAATCACTCCGGTTGACCACGGCTGGTGCGCGAGCCATTCGATGGTGTCGTATCCATCTTCCGATTCATGCTTGAACGGATACCATTCGCCTTCCGAGGAGAAACGTCCGCGCACATCCTGCGCGACACAAACATATCCGGAAGCAGCGACGCGCATGCAAGTGTCGAGCTCTCGATTTTTATCGTACGGAGTTCGCGTGAGGATCACGGGAAATTTTCCGTCGGCCTTCGGACGATAGACGTCTGCGTGAAGCATGACGCCATCGCGCATTTTTATTGCGACGCCGCGTTGAATAATTACGGCGTAAGTTTCATCAGCACGGCTGGTGCGCGGCGCGATCAGAAAAGCGATTGAGATTGTGAAAACTAGCGCGGCGATCAGTACCGCTCGTGCATTGCTAAAATAATTTGCTCGCATGGATGGGAATCGTAACTGCGGCCTCCCTTCAAGTAAATTAGAAAATGGAGGCTCCGGGGATACCCTACCCCTGTCGCGAGCATCAGTGTGAATATAAAGGGGGTTAGTGGAGACCCGTTTAGCATCCGTATCAAAACAAAGGGCTTAGTACAGTGGCGAGTGACTGGTTGTGTATGGCTAGCGGCCAGAGTCCCTCCCCCTCCCCTGTTTTGGTAAGTATCCCCTGTCGTCAAGTAACGTGGTAAACTGACGAAGTGACAGGCAGGCTGCTTACCGAGGAAAGAAGGGGAAAATGTCCTCGGTGCGAAGAGCAATCCATGACAGCGAGACAGAGAGAGGTGTATCTTTACCTTCCGACAAATCAGAGCGGAGGGCATTTGTGTATCTGGCTTACTTAGACGATTCGGGCACAGGAAACAAAACAAGTCCATTCCAAATGATGACTGCGGTTATCATTGCAGATCTTCAATTTACCATCCTTGAAATCCTCATGAGTGCTGCCGTGGAAGCTATCATTCCGTGGGAAAAAATGGATAGTTTTGAGGAGTTTCATGCATTCGATTTGTACTGGGGGAAAGGGATATTTGAGGGGATGGAGCAAGAAAAGCGTTTTACCGTTATCAAGGCGCTTCTGACTGTCATATCTAAATATTCCGTTCCGATTGTCTACGGAGCGGTTGACAAGGCTAAGTTAGCCGAACAGTTTTATGGCTCTGCTGATCCCGTTGACTGTTGCTTCCGCTCATGCATGAGCGGGATAGATCAGTGGCTCAGGCAACAGCCAACAATGAACGATAATGCGTATGTGCTCCAATTAGGATTATTGATTGTTGACGATTATCAGGACGGAAAACTTAAAAACCAACTTAGAAATTCGTTTCGACGGTTCAGAAAGCAACTCCGGCCACCTACTGCGCGTTTTATGAGCAATGAATTTGAAAAAGGGCCGTGGCAGCTTCACGATGCGATGTATTTCGGCAACTCCAAAGATTCAATCGGCCTACAACTAGCAGACTTGTGCGGATATTTTATCGCCAGACATCTACAAGGGTTTGCGCCTAGTGAGGGATTCTATGATTTAATCAAAGACCAGATAGTTTTTTCAAAGCTGGAACCTGAAAGCGCGCCAAAGCAGCCTTGACTTTCGTTTCTCCGTATGCGTTCATGGGAATATGACGCGACCGCAAAAAATGACACCGCGTAAGGAAACGAAAAAGAAAATGCGTCCCGTGACGAAGGACGCATTTTTTAGCCTATTAAAGCGGGCTGCTACGCCACCCGCTCACAAGCTCTCTCCAAAACACTCTTGAACTGTAGGTTTCCGTTGTGCCGCCGATTATACCGGAAAGTGTATTCGTTCAAATAAGTTTGCAAGTACGCGGGCGAAACGCTGTGATACACGCCGCCGATTCCCCGCTTGATTAGGCTCCACAATCCCTCTACGGCTTGAGTATGAATGTGCCCGTTCTTGACGTAGTGAGTCCGGTGCTTCACGGCGAAGTGCTTGTACCGTGCTGGCCGTCCGTTCCGAGTATGTAGCTTCGGAATGCCTTTGTAGATTCCAAGTTCGTCAGTGTAAATCACGCTTCCGGGTTTGACGTGCTTGCGAATCGCGCCCAGCAATTCTTTTTTGGTCACGGCAGGAATGACACGCGCCAAGACTTTTCCGCCACGTTGCACGATGCCGATAACAGGAACTTTCGGAGCCATCTCACGTCCGCGTCCCCACTTTTGTACGCCGCCGAAAAAACTTTCGTCTACCTCAACCGTTGGCCCCTCCAGTTGCAGATCACCGTCAGAAAGCAAGGAGCGAATCTGCTTGAACATGCGCCATGCGGTCTTGTAGGTCACTCCGGTTTCGCGCTGAATCTGTTTCGCTGAAATCCCGCAACGGGTTGAGGACATCAAGTACATCGCGTAGAACCAAGTCTTAAGCGGAGTGCTGGACTTGTGGAAGATAGTTCCTTCCATCGGTGAAATCATTTTGCCGCAATGAGCGCACGCATACGCTGGCCGTCCAGCAACGCGGTAGAACTTCCGCTCTTGCTCGCAAGTATCGCAATGAGTCACGCCGCCCGGAAAGCGTTGTTCTTTCAGGTGTTCTAGGCAGGATTCGTCATTCGGGAACATGGTGTTAAAATCTCGGATGGTGAATCGCAGGTGCTTTGGGATGCTCTGTTTAACTTTCATCGCTGCTCTCCAGTGGTTAAATCGTATCAGAGAGCTTACTTGATGTCAAGGGATAATTACCCCTGTTTTTGTCATGAATATAAAAACAAAGGACTTACGGGCGCGAATCATGCTAAGAATATAATTCTAAAGGACTTATTTCAAATCTGGGTGTAAGTCCCGCGCTTTCATGTTGTTACGCACCCGGCAAAACGTGCCGCCCTCGACGGCAGCGTTATGCGATCCCAACAATAGAGTCTTGAGTTCGGCCCTTACTGCGTCAGGGCAAGCAGGAGCGGGGAGATCCGTTCTTGAAATGATGATAGGAGCGGATTTTCCTAGTCTGCGGTTTAGGGTAGCGCGGTTGACATGTATGAGTCAAGTAAACTTTAGTACTTAGTACTAAATATATCTAATGGCGGAAGAGTTCGAAGAGTCATTCGAATGAAAAAAGACAGAGGCTCTCAACGCAGAGACGCAAAGGGCGCTGAGAAAGGATTCGACGAAGACGCTGTCACTCGTGGCGGAGGGCTTCGACGGGATTTGTGTTCATGGTGCGGATGGATGGGATTAGGCAGGCGCAGAGAGAGACGAGCAATAGGAGCGCGCTGACGATAGAAAAAGTTAGCGGGTCGGTGGGCGTGATGCCGAACATTAGAGCTTTGAAGAATCGGGTGATTGCCCAGCAGGCTACGAGGCCGAGACTGGCTCCCCAGAGGACCGGGCGCATTCCTTGCGTCATTACAAGACGGACGATATCGCGCGCGTCGGCGCCGAGCGCCATGCGGATTCCGATTTCGCGCGTGCGCTGGACGATTGAATGTGAAACGACGCCGTAGATTCCTGCTGCGGCGAGAAATAGGGAGAGCGAGCCGAAGAGAATTGAAATTACGAGGAGGAGTTTGTTGGAGCCGCGGCCGCCGACGGATTTGCTTACAAGATCCTGCATGGGAACGAAATCTTCAAAGACGACGGCGGGCTGAATGGATTGAATGACCGTCTTCGCTTCCGACACAACAGAGTTGGAGTCGCCGGTGGTGCGGATGATGAAATACTGGCGCGGCATAAAACGGCTTTCGAGCGTGACCTGCCGGTAGTCTTCGTAAAGAGCGGGGGCAGCTTCTTCTTCCAGACCGAACATGCGAACGTCGCCGACTTCTCCGATGACTTCGAGTGGACCGCCATCGGATTCCCACGACGACGGCTGACTGACCATGGCAGCAGCGGCCGGACCGGAAGGGTGGCCTTTGAATTTTTCGATCAATTCCTGTTTCAGGCGGAGAGTAACCAAACTTTTTCCGATTGGATCCTGGCCTTGCCAAATTTTTTCGGCGAGCGCCCGGCTGATGACAACAACTCTTTTCGATTGCGCGTCATCTTGAATGGTGAACTCGCGTCCCCTGAGCAGGGGAATTCCCATCGCACGGAAATAGTCATGACTGACCGCCGTCATGGCGGGATTGAAATCAGAGCCGACGCGCTTTCCGTCCACGACAAGCGGAAGGCCCCGGTAGCTGTAGCGAATGGGAACGCCGCCGGCCATTGCCGCTGAGCTGACGCCGGGCATTGTTTTCAGACGCAGCAGAACCGATTCGGCGAATTCCGTGACCGGGCTGGAACTTTTCTTCCAAGTCTGAGGCAGATGCAGTTGAACGAGGAGCAACTGTTCGCTGTTAAATCCCCAGCTGGCGTGGACGATGCGTTCAAAACTATTTACGAGCAGGCCGGCGCTGACGAGCAGAACGATTGCGAAAGCAACTTCGAGTGAGACGAGGAGATTGCGGAGTTGGCCGTGCTTGCGTCCAGTGGTGCCTGCGCTGCCTTGTTGAAGGGAGGCGTGCAAATCTTTGCTGGATGCTTTCCACGCGGGCATGATTCCTGAAATTAGTCCGGCGAGGAGCGAGAGGGCTAGAGAGAACAGCAGGACGCGATAATTCATTGCGGCGCGATCGAGTCCGGTGACGCCCGACAAATGAAAGATGCGTAGGAAGCGGATGGCCCAGAAACCGGCGAGCAATCCGACGCAATTCGCGAAGAGCGCGAGCACTAAACTTTCGGTAAGTAGCTGGCGAAAAATTCCGGCGCGTCCTGCGCCGAGCGCGGCGCGGACTGCTAGTTCTTTTTCGCGGGCGACTCCACGGGCGAGAAGAAGATTGGCTACGTTGGCGCAGGCTAGAAGGACGAGCAGAGTGACGGCACCGAGAAGAGTCCAGAGAGCGAGTTGATATTTGCCGACGACGATATCGTAGAGGCGGAAGACGCCGGCGGTGGACTGAGTCGACTTGTCGCCATTTTCCTGCGCATTATTTCTTACAAAAGTATCGAGTTCGGCTTGCGCTTGCGGAAGAGTTGCATTTGGACGCAGGCGGCCGAGTCCGTGAACTTGATTGTAAAAGCCGCTGCGCTTGGTGAGTGGAATCCAAAGTTGAGCGTCTTGATCGGGGAAGAAGAAAGCTTGCGGCATGACGCCGAGCACTGTGTAAGGTTCGCCGCTGAGGCGAGCGGTAGTGCCGATGATATTTTTATCTCCTCCGAAACGGGATTGCCACAGGCCGTAGGAAAGTATTACGGATTTATCTGCGCCAGTTTCTTCTTCTGCGTTTGAGAAGGTGCGGCCGATTATCGGATGCGCGCCGAGGACTGAGAAAATTTCGGTACCGACATAAGCGGCTTGCAATGTGTCCGCGCCGCCGGAATCGAGCGAGACGGATGAAAGATTTAGTTGGAAGGGACTAATTTTTTCAAGAGTAGCGCTTTGCGATTGCCATCGATCGAGTGTTTCGCCGGAAAGTCCGCGGCGCACGTCGAGATTTTTTGTGCCCCAGATGAAGACAAGTTTTTCGGGCTGCGAATATGGGAATGGATGCAGTAGAACCGCGTCGACAAAACTGAAGACGGCGGTATTCAGTCCGATGCCGAGACCAAGTGAGAGCGCGACGATTGCTGTGAGGCTGCGATTCCGCAGGAGCATGCGGAAGGCGTAGCGGAGGTCGCGAAAAAAGGAATTCATGAAGGCTCCTGAAACCTGTGAGATTCGTCGTTCACCTAGGCAGTCTTCAGGCGCATCGTGCGATTGAGCAGGTTGCGTCCGATGATCGTCAAGATGGTAAGCGCGCCGAGAGCCATCACAATCATCCAAAACATCGGGTGATACGGCGCGAGATTTGAATATTTGAGAAACTGCACTGGCCAGGAAACGGAAAAGTACATTCCCGCGAGGTTTTCCGTGGTGGCATTGGAGATTGGCTTATTGAGGTACTCGGTTACGGCGTCAGCCACGGGAGAGTAGGTTGCCGCGAGCAGCGCGAGGGACGCCAACAAACCGGTTGGCGCATGGCGAGCGATGCGGCAAGATGCCCGATAGAACCCACCGGAACGGAAATCTTCGGAGTATGCCGCGCCGAGTAGCCAGATGCCAGCCAGCAAAAGCGCAGATGAAAACAGAATTGCGAAAGCTGCGCTTAAATGCATCTCAATGCCCGTAACTTTTATCCGCGACATGAAGGAATCTGTCCAAATAGTGAAGGCTCCTGCGCCGGGAGCTCCGGGGCGGATGGCTTCGAGTTCTTCGGCCACCATTGCAGCTTCGTCGGTCCGTCCTTCGGCGGCCAAGAGAGGTTGGAGCACCGCATATCCGGAGCGCATGAAGCTGATTCCCGAGCGGCGGTCAACTTCGGATTCGCCGTGGGCGCGCATAATTTCTCCGAAATGCGCCACGACCCAGGCATCGCGTTTAGCAGTTTGTTTGTCGCCGCGTTCAGAAGCTGCCTTGGCGTCTTTCAATAATTGACTAGAATACTTCTGCACCGGCCATGTGCTGATCCAACCTGCGCGCAATCCGTCTGAACCAACTATTTCAGGATCAGTGGTTCCAAGTGACCGCAATACGTCTCTATCCAGTGCGAGGCGGCGATTGCGATACGAATCGAATCGAGGGGATTCCAAAGCTTTGCGACCGTCGTCGAGCCACCGCGGATCATTTTCGATTTGCTCGCGCGGAGATTGGGTAATGGGATTTAGATCAGGATTCAGTTCGGCTACGCGCTCTTGAGCTCTGACTAGAAATGCGACAGCATTACCCGGGTCCCAAGCTTCCAGTTTCGCGGACCAACCGCGCGCTCCGGGGATCCAGGATGTCCGGTAAAATCCTTGCGAAAGAATCCAAGTGAGGGACGGATCCATGGAGACAGCTTTGTTTGATAAGGAAACCGAATCGGGAAGTGAGTCTACTCGCATGGCAACGAACGCAACTGTCTTGGCGTCGCCGCGCAATTCCGCTTCGCGCGCAATCCTAAGGAGCTGACCGCGCTGTGCCGCCTCATGATTCGGCTGCCAGCTTGTGACAACAGCGCGCAATCCTTGATTCGCGCTGGGAATCAGAAGTATGGCGAGAGCGGCTACGGTGACTAAGGCCGCGAGGATGCCCGGTTTTTTCACCGGAGCCAGATCCTTTTTATTGTCGGAAGAGGTTGCACCATTCCACCACGCTTTGCCGAGTGACATGATTCCTCCTGCGAGCCAGCTAAGACTCTGTTGAGTGGATTCCATTTGTGGGAGTTCTGCTTGCATGGCTAGCGCCCAGTCACGCGAGTCGGCGGGCCAGAGCGAAACTATTTTGCTGAATGCGATTGCGATAAATTTCTGCGACGCGCTTTGCTGACGCGAATTGTTTGCTCGCTGATCCAAATTATTTATTTCGCGCATGGGTTTGATTGGGAACACGGTTAGGCGCGCTCCAATTCTGGGTCGCCCAGCAGGATGCGCGTATGTTGACGGGCGGGCTTTAGCGTGGCGCGCGCGGATTTTGATTTACTGGCGCCGCGTGCGGCGGCGAGAGCCTCGGTGGCCCAGGCGCGTCCGCCGGCGGTTAGCCGATACATGTGTCGCGGTGGGCGGCCAGCGCGGTCTTCCGGAAGAGCTTCGGAAGTTTCCCATTGGGTTTCGAGCCAGCCGCGCTCTTCCAGACGCATCAAGATCGGATAGAGCGTGCCGGACATGAGTTCGGTTTCTCGGCTGAGCGCGTAGCCGTAATGCCACTGCGTCGGCTTCGCGACCAGCGCGTTGAGCAGCGCGAGAGTTTGTTTGGAGGTGCGCATTTGTTTTGAACTGTGCATTTGTTCGGAAGTACCAAATCGTGTCGCCATAAATGAAATCTACCTATGTAGAGTTTTGTTGGCAATGGAACGCGCGGACAGCTGTACTACAGGATTGACCTGTCCTTAAGTACAGGTGGGCATGGATTGTTGGCGGCGAATTGTTGCGATATTTATTGGGCGAGGGCAAATTTGAAAATGGAATTTTACGTGGGAGGTTTAATCATGATTAAAAAAGACAAAAAGGGATACAAAGTAGTTTCAGAAAAAGGAAAAAATCTTGGGAGCGGATACAAGACGCGCGCTGAAGCGCAGAAGCGATTGAGGCAGGTGGAGTATTTCAAGCACAAGGGCGCTTGATTACAGAAAGCGGATTGACTCTGACCGTCGATATCAATAGGGTAAGACTCCGATTTCGTCACCTCGCGTGAAAAAATTAGGCGAGATGGCGCGGAGTGTGCGTGTTGGAAAGACGCGAACTTAAAGTTCCTCTATCGATCTTCAGCATCTGCTTCTTGTTCGCAGTTTGCATTGTTGCCGCCTTCGCAAACAGTTGCTCAGCGACGTGGATGATTCAGGCTCAGGAATGTACAAGCCTCGCAGACGAGAATCCGAACCAAGCCATTCGGTCGTGTACGGCGGCACTGAATTCAGGGAAACTCTCCACTCATGATGTGGCGGCCGTATATTCCGCGCGCGGAGTGGCCTATATCAATTTGAAAAAATCTCAGATGGCTCTAGAGGATCTCAACCAATCGATTTCAGTGGAACCACACGTGGAGGCCTTCAACAGTCGCGGGATTGCATACGATATGTTGGGTGATTATGCGCATGCGCTTCAAGATTACGATGAGGCGATTCGATTGGAACCTGGCAACGCCCATTCTTATAACAACAGAGGGTTGGTGTACTCGGAAAAAGGAGACGAGGAAAAAGCGATTCGGGATTTCGACAAGGCAATATCGCTTAAACCGGACTACGCAGAGCCGCTTACGAATCGCGCGGGGACCTACCTGATATATGGTGAGTACGACAAAGCGATTCAGGACTGGACTACGGATCTACCCTTGGAGCACAACTCTCCCGCCATCCTTCACGATCGAGCGCTGGCCTACAATGGGAAAAAAGAATATTCCAGGGCATTGGATGATCTGACCCACGCAGTTGATATGATGCCGAATGCCGCGGAACTCTATTACGCGAGAGCCGCAACATATTTCAACCTAGGAAAATTTGATCTAGCCATCCTCGACTGCCGCAAAGCAATTTCACTTTCCCCGACAGATTTGTACCCCGTAATTTGGTGTTACATGATGACTGCTCGAAATGGAGCGGGTGCTGATGTTAACGCACTGAAGCTGAGTCTGGAACGGCGGGACACACCGTGGCCCACACCAGTCGTCCGGATGTTTGCTGGACAGATGACACCAGAAGAACTTCTGAAAGCCGCGAAATTAGAGGGGAAATCATCGGTGTGCGAAGCTAATTTCTATATCGGGGAAGATGCTTTTATTCACAACCGGCCGGGCGATGCAAAAACACTTTTTCAAAAAGCAGTTTCGTCTGGTGTTCTAAATTCTCTTGAATATTTCGCAGCACGCGCGGAACTGGATCGTATGATGAAGATTCAAGCGCACTGAGGCCGTGCGGCAGAGGGCAAGAGCTCAATATCCACAGGCTTGCGGATTATGCACAGGGGTTGAAAGAAACCTGCCAAACTGTACTTGACGTAATCTTTTAATCTGCTATACTCCGAAATCACCCAAGAGCATCTGGGCGAACGTGTCAGTAGCAGTATTGGTTGTCGTGTCAGGGGCTGCCGAAGTTTCGGGATTCCTGCAAGAACCCGCGGTGAGGTCAGCTACGAATACCGGATAGAAATTTTTCGAGCATCGCGCAAAACTCCGAAGAAACGGAGTTACGCCCGGCGCTCGACGCCGGGTTTTTTATTTTGCGGCCGTAGTTTTGGCGGCTTCTTCCCACCGGGAGTGGGAAGCTCAGGTGAACCTGAGGCACCGATCTTTGACAACTGAATAGGTAGGCATTGCGTAATGCAGATGCCTTTTTTGTGTTTTGTTTCAGGGAGCAATCCTTGAAATAGGGCACAAAATGGGGTTTGTATTGCGTAACCGCAAATATTGCACGAGCCGAGCGAAGTTGTTGTGGATATAAAGATGTGTAGGACGAACTGTGAAGGCGATGCTTATCTAGGTGAAGAATCGGAAGGCGTTCAAGTCCTCTCACAAGGATTTGGGGTTGACCGGTGCGACGCGCTGGGTAAGTTTTATGATTAAGCTACTAAGGGCGTACGGTGGATGCCTTGGCGCCAGAAGGCGAAGAAGGACGTGGCAAGCTGCGATAAGCCCCGGGGAGCCGCAAGCAGGCTTTGATCCGGGGATTTCCGAATGGGGAAACCCATCCCGATGAACTCGGGATACGGCCCGCTGAATACATAGGCGGGTGCGAGCTAACCCAGGGAAGTGAACCATCTCAGTACCTGGAGGAAAATAAATCAACAGAGATTCCGAAAGTAGCGGCGAGCGAAATCGGAACAGCCTAAACCGTCGTGCTTGCACGGCGGGGTTGCAGGACCGCATAAGTAGAGTTATCAATCCGGAGGCTAGGTGAACCTGCTGGAAAGCGGGGCCACAGAGTGTGATAGCCACGTAACCGAAAGCTTACCGGACTCGAAGCGGTATCCTAAGTACCACGGAACACGTGTAATTCCGTGGGAATCTGGGGAGACCACTCTCCAAGGCTAAATACTCTCTGGCGACCGATAGTGAACTAGTACCGTGAGGGAAAGGTGAAAAGCACCCCTGCGAGGGGAGTGAA
>Ga0209624_10003632_pt1 | contig 10844 bp, 12 predicted proteins | sample JacPinW_OM2H0_O1_FD_188565 | JGI IMG/M metagenome (GOLD analysis project Ga0209624, IMG submission 188565) | Forest soil microbial communities from Algoma, Ontario, Canada - Jack Pine, Ontario site 1_JW_OM2H0_O1 (SPAdes) (version 2) | ecosystem: Environmental > Terrestrial > Soil > Boreal... | reverse complement strand
ACCGGTTCTCGACGAGATCGATGCGTCCCACCGCATTCCGCGCGCCGATTTCATTCAACAACTCGACCAAGGACACGGGATCCATCTTCATGCCGTTTACCGACACCGGAACTCCGCGCTCAAATCCGATAGTGACCTGTTCTTCCTTGTCCGGCGCTTCCTGCGGCGAACGAGTGATCTGCCATGTCGTCGGCAACGGAGCATTTCCCGCGTCTTCCAGTTCGCCACCCTCATGACTGATGTGCCACAAATTCCGGTCTCGGCTGTGGATCTTTTCGCGGCTCGCGCTCACCGAGATGCCATGCTGTTCGGCGTAGTCGAGACAATCCTCCCGCGACTTTAGGTTCCACTCGCGCCACGGCGCAATGATCTTCAATTCCGGAGCCAGCGCCTGATACGTGAGTTCGAACCGCACCTGATCATTACCTTTTCCCGTGCATCCGTGCGCTACCGCAGTCGCTCCCTCGCGCAGAGCCACTTCCACCTGGTGCTTCGCAATCACCGGTCGCGCCAGTGAAGTCCCCAGCAGATATTTGTGTTCGTACACGGCACCCGCCTTCAGCGCAGGAAACACATAACCCGTCAGGAACTCTTCACGCATGTCTTCGACAATCACTTTGCTCGCCCCGGTCGCATAGGCTTTCTCTACGACCGCTTCGATGTCGTCTCCCTGACCTACATCGCCGACCATCGCGATCACGTCATAGGAATAATTTTCCTTCAACCATGGAATGATGATCGAGGTATCGAGTCCACCGGAATAAGCGAGTACAACTTTCTCAGGCATGAGCGCTCCTTACGGGCAGACGCACCGCGCCGCCCAGCAATAAATAAAGAATGGATTTTTGAACGTGCAGCCGGTTTTCCGCCTGCTCGAAAATGACAGAGTGATCGCCGTCCATCACTTCGTCGGTGACTTCTTCTCCGCGATGCGCCGGAAGGCAATGCATGAATGCCGCGTGCGGCGCGGCCTCTGACATCAGTTCCCGGCTGACCTGATACGGCTGGAAGATACGCGCGCGCTCCGCAGCTTCATCTTCCTGCCCCATGCTAGCCCAGGCGTCGGTGTAAATCGCATCGACGCCTGCGACTGCAGCATGGGGGTCCGTGAGAAATTCCAGTTGAGCGCCGGTTTGCTTTGCGATCTTGCGCGCGTCGGCCACAATCCCCGCGTTGCACGTGTAACCCTTCGGCGTCGCAATACGGATCGACGATCCCAGGCACGCACAAGTTAACAGCAGGGAATGCGCGACGTTGTTTCCGTCGCCGACGTAAGCCAGCGTGATATTCTTCACGTCCCCAAACCGTTCTTGCAGCGTGAGGTAATCTGCAAGAGCCTGGCATGGGTGCTCGAGATCGCTCAGCGCGTTGATCACCGGTACCGATGCATGCTTCGCCATTCCCTCAATCGTTTCGTGTGCAAAAGTACGGAGTACGATCACGTCGATCCAGCGCTCGAGGTTATGCGCAATATCGCTTAACTTTTCTCGCGCATCCAGTCGGCTCTTGGATTGATCGACAAACATCGCGGTCCCTCCAAGGCTTAGTATGGCCGATTCGAACGTCACGCGCGTTCGAAGGGAGGGCTTCTCGAAAAACATAACCATCTGTTTCCCTGCAAGTGATCGCTGGAATACGGATGGGCGAGACTTCATCAATTCGGCCAGGTGCAGCACTGCCTGAACGCCCTGGGGTCCGAGGTCGCGTGTAGATACCAGATCGGGGCACCAGAATACATCCGGAAATGTTTGGGGCACGACTGGTGCCCGGTTCTGTAAAGGACTCGTCAACTTCAACTCCTCATTCTTCAATTTCATTCTCCACTGCGTTCAGGCGCAGGTGACCTCTGTTCCACAATTCAGCTTCGTCAGATAAAACTGCGGTAATGCTTCTGCCTCTGCGGCGGGCAATATTCGTACGCGCCCCACACCCTGCTTCAACGCCTGTGCACAAGCCGCGAGCTTCGGCAGCATTCCGCCGCTAACCACAGATCCCGTAGCCAAATCTTGCGCCTGTTTCGTGTTGAGCCACGGGATCACGACGCCTTCGGCATCCTTCACTCCCGGAACATCGGTGAGGAAGATCAGCGCGTTCGCATGGCAGGCCGCCGCGCAAGCCGCAGCCATCTCGTCAGCGTTGACGTTGTAATATTCGCCGTCCGCACCGAGCGCGAGCGATGCCAGCACGGGAATTCCGCCCTGCTGCCAAAGAGCTTCGATCCAGCAAGGTTCCACAAAGCAAATCTCGCCTACGAATCCAAGGTCGTTGCCACGAACATGCTTGCGGCGGGCGCGGAACGACATTCCGTCTCCGCCGCAGAACCCCACCGCGGGCATGCCCGCTGCCTGGATTGCGGCCACCATCTTTTTGTTGACCATGCCGCCGAGCACCATCAGGGCTACGTCGCGCGTCTCCGCGTCTGTGACGCGCAGTCCACCAATAAACTCGCTCTGCTTGCCCAATTGCTTAAGCACGCGTGTCAGCGCGGTACCGCCGCCATGAACGACGGCCACCCGATGTCCATCCTGTGCCAGTTCCGCAATCGCCCGCGCACACTTGCGCAGAACCGACGCGTCTTCCAGCGCTGCTCCACCGATTTTGATCACAATCGTCACTGCAGTCCTTCTTCCTCGCCCCAGCCGTTCATCAGATTCAGATTCTGCACCGCCTGCCCCGCCGCACCCTTGAGCAAATTATCGATGCACGAGATCAGCACGAGGCGCCGTCCGTCTTCCGCCAAACAGAAACCGAGATCGCAATAATTCGTGTGCAGCGAGAACTGCACTTGCGGTAGCTTGGGCGTCTGAAAAATCCGCACCCAATGCTTTCCCGCATAAAAGTTCCGGAAGCACGACTCCACCTCGAGCGGCGCCATCTCCCGGCTCAAGTGGAGATAGATCGTCGACAAGATGCCGCGCGGTATCGGCAGCAGATGCGGAGTGAAGATCAACTCCTGCGCGCATAATGCAAGCTGCTCCACGATCTCGCCGGTGTGCCGGTGATTGAATACCGAATATGCGGAGAGGTTATCCGCCACTGATACAAAATGTGTTTTGGCGGTAGGCTCTTTTCCCGCACCCGAAACTCCCGACTTCGAATCCGAAACAATCCCGCGGCTGCGATCGACGACTCCGGCTTTGAGCAGAGGAGCAAGCGCCAGGATCACGGAGGTCGCGTAGCATCCGGGATTCGCCACCAACTCGGCGCCCACGATGCGGTCCGCATTTAACTCCGGAAGCCCGTACACTGCCCGGTCGGTCAACTGCGCCGCTGTGGCCGGGTCGGCATCCTCGAAGTTGTAAATCGAACGATGCTGCTCCTGTTTCAGCCGCCAAGCGCCGCTCAAGTCAATTACCCGCAGCCCGTGGCTGATCGCCTCTGGTACCAGCGAACGCGAGACCTCGTGCGGCGTCGCCAGGAACAAAAATTCCACGCCCTGCTGTTTGAGCGACGTCCACGACAGCGAGTGCAAAGGATAACCGCCGTTCCCATACAGAGCAGGGAAGACGTCGGCGAGATCTGCCGGGCCACCGTTGTCGGACTGCCGCTTCAACAACGCCGGCTTCGCAAGGCGTGGATGATGCAGAAGAATCCGCGTCAACTCCAGCCCTGAATAGCCGGTCGCTCCGAGCACTGCGGTTTTGAGCTTTCCGGCCATTAGCTCAGCATTTCCTCGATACGTCCCGCCAGCGTCCGGGCCTCATCTTTATCCGGACAGACAATGAGAATCGTGTCGTCGCCGGCGATTGTGCCGACGACTTCGCTCCAGTCCGTCTCGTCGAGTGCCGCTGCCACTGGTTGTGCGCTTCCCACAATCGTTTTGATGACCAACAAGTTCTGCGCGGACCGGATGTCTAAAACAAATTCGCGCACCAGTCGCGAAACTGGAGGAAGCGCGATTCCCGCTCCGTTATCACCGTGCGGCAGCGAATATCCCTGCGAGGTCTTGCTCAGGTTCAAATCGCGGATGTCCCGCGAAAGCGTCGCCTGCCCCACTTTGAATCCCCGCCGCCGTAAGTGCCGCTGCAGGTCCTCCTGGCTGGCGATGGACCCGTGCTTCAGAACATCCAGGACAGCCCGTTGTCGCAATGTTTTATTCATGATGAATAAATATTCACTACATTGAATAATTATGTTTCTATCTTACGGCCCTGAATTGAAATGTCAAGGGGGAATGGACCTTATCTTCATTACTTTCAGTGTCCGCCGCCGAAGGCGATGGCGAATGCTGCTGCGGAAAAAGCACCGCGGCGCGCCACGCCTTGGTAGACTACTTCGCGGTCACGGAAGCGCAGTCATTTGAGGGATGCGATGAACGCAAAGCCAACTCTGACGGCGGAACTGCTCGCCGAGTTTCTGGGTACCTTCATCCTGATGCTGTTCGGCATCGGAGTGGTGGCGATGGTGGTGCTCTTTCCCTCGAAGAATCCCGGTGAAACCATTCACGGCGGATTCACCAACATCACCCTCGGCTGGGGATTGGCCGTGACCATGGGCATCTACGTCGCCGGCAAGGTCTCCGGAGCGCATCTGAATCCGGCTGTCACGCTGGCGGTCGCTGTATTCAGAAAATTCTCGTGGAGCAAGGTCATTCCTTATTGCGTCGCTCAGACCGCGGGAGCATTCGCTGCCGCGGCACTCGTCTATTGGAACTATCTACCGGCCTTTCACCAAACAGATCCGCGATTGGAGAACACGGCTGGCATCTTTACCACCTTCCCAGCCTTTCCTGGAACACCGCAGGCTGGATTTCTTGACCAGCTGATCGGTACCGGATTGCTCGTCCTTCTGATCTTTGCGATCACGGATGAATTCAACATGCCGCCCGGAGCGAATCTTGCACCTGCGCTGATTGGGTTGGTCGTGGTTGCCATCGGGATGAGCTTTGGCGGGATGCACGGATACGCGATCAATCCGGCGAGGGATTTTGGCCCGCGCCTGTTTACGGTCGTCGCTGGTTTTCGAAACAACGGCCTCACCGACGGAACTCATGTCTGGTGGATTCCGATCGTCGCGCCGTTGCTGGGTGGACTGGCCGGAGCTGCGATTTACGACTTCGGAATCCGACGATTTCTGAAGCCGTCGTAGAAAGAAGTGGGGAGGAATTGTGAAATACGTTTTGGCGCTGGATCAGGGGACAACGAGTTCGCGGGCTCTGCTGTTCGGTCAAGACGGCACAGTGCGGGCGGTGGCACAGCAGGAGTTTGAGCAGATCTTTCCGCAGCCGGGTTGGGTGGAACACAATCCCGAGCAGATCGCCTTCTCCCAAATCGCCGTCGCACTCGAAGCCCTTGCCCGAGTGGGAGCCGGCCCCGGCGACGTGGCCGCGATCGGCATCGCGAACCAGCGTGAGACCGCGCTGGTCTGGAACCGAGAGACCGGACAGCCGGTGCACAACGCCATCGTCTGGCAAGACCGGCGAACGGCGGACGTCTGCGACCAGCTACGCAAACAAGGCCACAGTGAACTCATCCAGCAACGGACGGGGCTGCTGATCGATTCGTACTTTTCGGGCACGAAGATTGCGTGGATCCTCGACAACGTTTCGGGCGCCCGTGCACTTGCCGAGGCTGGAAAGCTTGCCTTCGGCACAGTCGATACATGGCTGGTCTGGAAACTCACGCAGGGTCAACTCCACGCTACCGACGCGAGCAACGCTTCGCGGACGATGCTGTTCAACATCCATAGCGGGGCTTGGGATCGTGAGCTGCTCGAGTTGCTGAAAATTCCGGCGTCGATGATGCCCGAGGTGCGGTCGTGCAGCGAGACATACGGCAACGTAAGCGGCATCGAAGGTCTCAACGGAATTGCGATCGCGGGCATCGCGGGAGATCAGCAAGCGGCGCTCTACGGACAACGATGCATCAAGCCTGGAATGACGAAGAATACATACGGCACCGGGTGCTTCATGCTGCAGAACACAGGCCGCCGCGCGGTGCCATCGTCGAACCGGCTGGTGACGACCGTCGCGTGGAAGATCGGAGACGTGACGGAATATGCGCTCGAAGGCAGCGTCTTCGTCGGCGGCGCGGTGGTGCAGTGGTTGCGCGACGGATTGGGATTGATTCGCAAGTCGGAAGAAGTTGAGACGCTCGCGCAATCCGTGCCGGATAACGGAGGAGTTTATTTTGTGCCCGCCTTTGTCGGATTGGGTGCGCCGCATTGGGATTCGTACGCGCGTGGATCGATCTTCGGGCTGACTCGCGGAACTTCCGCGGGACACCTGGCGCGCGCCGCCGTCGAGAGCATCGCGTACCAGGTGGCGGATTTGCTGGACGCCATGCGGCGCGATTCCGGCGACGCGGTGCAGGAGCTGCGCGTGGATGGCGGCGCTGCCGCCAACGATAGCCTGATGCAATTTCAAGCTGACATACTCGGAGTGCCAGTGGTGCGTCCAGCAGTGACGGAGACGACGGCGATGGGAGCGGCATACCTCGCCGGCCGAGCCGTTGATTTCTGGCCGGCTGGGCAGGAGGAAAGTTCGGCCAGGGATCGCCGTTTCGAACCACAGATGGCTCCAGAGAAAGCGCGAGTTTTGCGCGAGCGATGGAACGAGGCCGTGTCTCGGTCGAAGGCGTGGGAAGGCTGATCCTTATTAAGGGCTGTTCCGCGGCACAGATGCGATCTCATTCGTTTTTTCGGCCACTTACGCAAAATATTCATTCCATTTGAGTTAGGAAGTTTTGGCCCGTTTGAGCCCGCGCAAAATATTGATTCCAAATGGTTTATAGGTAAAATATTCAAAAATAAGGAGATAGCGTCGAATTGTCGGGTGGGCCGATTTTCCATGAAACCCCGTAAGGCACCTGTTTTCATGCTTTTACGGGATTTCGAGCTTTGCGACGGATTGCAAAATATTGATTCTAAATATTTTACGGGTAAAATATTGGTAAATAAGGAGTTGTCGTTCGGTAGAACGGGGCAACGATCCGTCATTGAGTTGTGCCGGTCTTGTTCTCCGAGGATGGAGCGCATGCCTCCAGTGTGGACTTTCTATTGGCTCAGTAAAGGTTGGATGTCACAGGAATGGACTTTATTTTGGGTGGGCGCTGTGGAAAACAGCTAGCTTCGAAAAGGGTGTGAGGACTTGTCGAGCCCTGTCGGTGACAGCATGCTCAACGCTAACGGAGCATGTGACTCTGTTCTTGTTAGGTTCTCCATCATCAGCGGCTCTAGCTGAGCAACAGGATACTTTTTGCTCCCGAGTACAGGTGAGTTAAAATCGGGATTTTTCGCCAAGGATTCCCGCTACTCTAGAATCACCTGTGATGACTAGAACTGTATACATGCCATGCGTAACGATCGACGTTTCAACAGGCGCGACGATGCCCCAAAGTTGGTCCCTACGGGCTCCTTCAATCGAGTACTCCTTATTGGAGGAAAGAAACTGACGCTTTTCCAATCGGTTGGTCTGATCGTGATCGGTTTGGTTTTTGCTGGTGGTGTTGGGACTTGGTTGCTGATGACCGAACTCGAATGGTCCACCTCTTTTTTCATTATGGCAATTGCAGGCGCTCTGAGCCTTTGGGGGCTAGTAATGATCGTGAACGGTGTTGTCGCATTCACCAGAACAATCCGCGGAACGAAGCGGTCTGTACACAAGTGAGCGAAAGTAAGACAGTTTTTCGGCTGTCGGTTGATGAGTGTAATAGAGATTTTTCGCCAGTTACACTTGCGGAGTTGGTTTCAGATCGCTCATTACGAATCGCCGAATGCACAGATAAGACGCAAGAGCAACGGCGACTAGAGTGGTCACTGGCCACATCCGCCAATGAAATCCCGGCGCTGGTTGGGAACTGAACCCGACGCCGCATGCAAATACATGAGCAAACGGGAGCGGCGCGATAAAGAAACAACAGAGCGGAACGCAGAGCAACGCCGCGGCAAGCCCAGTTGCGGCAGCAACTCGCGAGAACAGGAATGTCAGAACAATGGCGAGGATGAAGAGAAGAGTTCCTCCGTCGGCCATTGATAGCAGCGGCCCAGTGAGGCATCCGCCGCTAAATTCTGTGCCATCTAGGCCCCTTGTGAGTTGAAGTGCGAGACAGACGCAGAGTAGAAAGCTGCCAGCCTGAAACGCCTGCCCAGCATCGGGTTTCCTCAAGTTCAAGTCCCTCCGCTGTGTGCATTCTTGCAGCCCTCCGTGTTCTCTACAAGATGACTGTTGTTATCAGGCGATTTCACTCATTGAGGGTTGGCGGCTGGGCTGGCCGGGGCAATGAGTGTAATAGGATGTTCCGACAACTATCCCGAGGGATGCCCGAAGAAATCATAGTACGGGCTATCGGTAGGTGATATTTTGGTGAACCAGCCTTGTCATGATTCGAGGGCTTCCATCGGCAGGTGTGAACCAGCGCCGTCGTTCGGTCCAATTGCCGTGGTCGTCATAGATGATCTCCCACTCCACGTTTCCTGCATGTATGCTCGATTTGTACTGAGGATCAACGAAAATTTCTGACCCGGTTTGCTCCTTATCGGATGCGTCAAGGACGCGGAGCTTGGTAAAGATTCCGTCACGGTCGAAGGTAAAGGTCGTGCGAAGGACCAGTTTGCCCTCCGTATCGTAGAATTTCTGCTCACCCGAGTGTTTCTCGTCGTTGTATTCGACAACGAGCTTTCCCGGCAGTGGGGAATAGTCATCGCCTGATCCCATCTTGAATGGGTCAGTGTTTTGCTCAACAACTCGACCTTTCTCGTCGTACTTGAATTTAACGTGGTACCACTGCGTGAGCTGACCGCCGCTGAGATCGGAAACCTTCAGATCAACGACGCGTTTTGCGTCTTCAACAAGTTGAACTTGCTCAAAGAACTTGCGTCGCCCATACTCTTGCATCCTGCTCAAGGTGATCTTATTGTCGTCGTACGAGATTTCCGTCAAGGTCTGCGCGTAAAGCTCGTATCCAAGAGGCCTACCCCTTGGGTCATATTTGAAATTTACGTAATCATTCATTTCTTGCTTGTCGCGGCCAGCCTTAAACTCAGCAAGACGACCGTCTTTGTCGTAGGTCCAACGTTGCCACTCGTTCCAGTTTGCAAATTTCCCATCGTTTCGATGATGGCTCACATTTTGGTCCTGTAGCCTTCCGCTCACCCAAACATTTGTCGTGGTCGATACCCCCAAGTGAATCCTCGTCGACGCGCTTTATCAGGCGACCGTCATCGTCGAACTTCAAAGTAGTCTTTCTGTAAGGACGGGAACTTTGGCGTGGGTCCGTTAACTCGCGCTCGACACCGGACACGAGGCCTTTCATATCAACTGTGTCTTGATAGTCCAAACCACCCTGCATGATCACTGTCATCTGCGAAAAGATCGGCGGGTTTGTCGGAGGGCCGGGGAGTTCAGCGATAGCTTTGGCCGCTGGTAGCGTGGACATTTGGGCTACTGCGAAATTGCAGAGAAGCGCGAGGGCAACAGGTCGTAGCAGCAAGCATCGTCTCATTCGGATTTTCATGTTACGACGAGATGAGGGAACACACAATTCAGAATTAGCTGTTGTTACCAAGGCGTTTACACTCATCGAGATCCCGGCTGAGCTGGTCTGGTCCGGGTCAATGAGTGTAATGGGATGTTACGCCAACTGACTCGGAGCGCCTTTCGCGTCCAGTCCAAAACGGCGTTGATTCTATAGTGGTTTGCGGTACGATATGGCGTTCAAAAGCCTCCATGAAGAATCTGACTCTAACGACTGCTTTCCTCCTGTTTGCCTGCCGTCTACTTGTCGGTAGTACGAATCCTGCTGCACAACAGTTACTCATCACTTCCAAGCAGCAGGCAAGCCTGTTTCACGACAACGAAAGACCGATTCAGCTTGATGTCGATTTTGTCGCGCAGATGAATACCCCTGCACAAGGGCATCTGACGCTCAAATGGGGAGCAACGGACCGCTGGTGGCGGAAGATTGTCATGGGCGATTTCGAACAAATTGAAATTCGAAATGGCGATAGGCTCTACACCCTCCGAAATATAAGTTTTAAGCCAGTACGAATCGGCGAACTCGTCAGCTTGCTCCAGTTCGCGGAAGGCTCCGAAGGGTTGCTGGTAAAGAAAGAAAAGCAACGTGTGGAGAATGGCGTCGATCTGACTTGTTTACAGGTTGAACAGGAGAAGGTCAGAGGCAAGCATGAGGTTTGTGTGAATTCTACATCTCGCGAAATTTTGAGCGACGAGTGGCAAGAACCACCTGATGAGCGGCGCAGAGAACTGTACAACGACTATTTCGATTTTGAGGGGCATCGCTATCCGCGCAAGCTTCAGCTTTTAGTAAACGGAAGCAAGGTGATAACAGCAAACGTAAGCAATCTGGCGACAGCTGCCTTTGACCCGACAATATTAGTCGCACCGAAAGGAGCGATTGAACGCCGCCAGTGCAAAGATATGAGACATGCAGTGCCCGTAAAGACACCAGACCCGATGTATCCCAAGTCTGCCAGCGCAAACAAATTGATGGGGGACACGACGGTCGCTATGACTGTCCTTGTCGACGGTTCCGTTACTGACATTCAACTCGTCGGCAGTGCAACTCGGTCGATGGACGACGCTACTCTTCAAACCCTGAAGAGCTGGAGATTCAAGCCAGCCATGTGCGGACCGGAACCCGTTGTGTCGGACATCGAAGTGGTCGTAAGTTTCAGGCTGGAGTGACTCCCCTTCGCGGCGATTCCTCCGTAAGTGTCGAAATCAGGCGATTTCACTCATTGACCATAGATCTGTCTGCTGTAGTAGCTTGGCCCAGAGCGTTTGCTTGCGTGACGGGATTCGGCTGAGTGACTCCACAGAACCTCTACTGCTAGCTCATGGCTCCTGGAGGCAGGCGCGAATGATGAGCAGGGCGACGATGGTTACA
>Ga0209624_10003629_pt1 | contig 10850 bp, 14 predicted proteins | sample JacPinW_OM2H0_O1_FD_188565 | JGI IMG/M metagenome (GOLD analysis project Ga0209624, IMG submission 188565) | Forest soil microbial communities from Algoma, Ontario, Canada - Jack Pine, Ontario site 1_JW_OM2H0_O1 (SPAdes) (version 2) | ecosystem: Environmental > Terrestrial > Soil > Boreal... | reverse complement strand
TCCAATATGTAGACGAAGTGAGTATCTGCGCCAGCAGAGGATCGGGATAGAGCGCGATTCTGGCCACGAGGTTTTCCAACTGTTTCTCTGTAAGCAGTGGAGTCGGCGGCGCAGGTGGTGGGGCGGCTTCGGCCGCGGGCGGAGGTGGCGGGGGAGGTGGAGGGTTCTGAGCCTTTGTCTGAAAAGCAAAAAGTGCGACCAACAAGAGAAGGAGCATGAGCTTGGAGGATTTGTCTTCGAAAATTGAAACGAGGCGGAATCTTAAATACACGTTGAGGCGCAAAGTCTCAGCCAGAACATTGTTCAATGTGCGAATCCTGCCTGATATCACCATGTTTCCTCCTTCTCACGATTCAACAGGGATCCGTTTTGACCTCCTGGCAGAAGCACAGCGCAGGAGAAGTATTAGATCGCTACACAAGCGGCTGATCTCGCAATGCTCCCTTACTTTCTGTCTCAGGAAGTTTCCCAGATCGCTATCAGCGTCAGAGCTGTGGCGAAGGCCATGAGCAAACCAATTGCTTTCCGTTGAGTATTTGGATTCTCCATATTCTTCTCCTAGGAACGGGCATTTTGACACACCGGATTCGTTTTCAATGTTCGTGCGCGATAGAGTTTGTATTAGCTGGTCACACGCTCGACTACGAGTCCTTTTTCTTCCGAGTAAATCAGGTACTCACCAGGCGCAATGCCCTCCAGCCGATTTACTCGTACGCGCGCTTCTTCAATTTCCGGCACGGAAGTTATCCAAATAGGCCTGCCACTTCGTAGCCGCTTATAAATATCAAAATTCGTCTGCATGGAAACCTCCGAGATGTTAAGCGCATTTCTTCGATGCACACGTGCAATGGGGGCACACGAGTGGCCACGATGATCACTGAATCGACGGCTTAGAATCAGCTATTTGGAGTGGTATACGTGTTCCAATAAGGTAATTTCTTCGCCTCACCCGCGCATTGGGAGTACCACGTTGGAATCGTCAGCCCTACGTACAGACTACTTTATAAACTGGGAATTCTTGGGCCTGAAAAGACCCAAGAATCGTCACAACCTTTTAATCAGCTATGATTCAATTGCGTTTAAGGGGCGCCCAACTATATGCAGAGCTCTGTGGTGTCGTTCCTGCTTGGCCATGCTTCAATTCATGCCGCCGCTCTTTGAAGGGTCGGCTCTTTACATGCCCACAGCATTGCCGGAATTTCCATCGGGCAGGCGTCTCAGTTGCTCCAAGAGCAGGACCGGATCATTCTCACGTTTCCAGAAGTCGAAACCGTCTTCGGTTCCATCGGACGATCCGACAGTGCCACCGACAACGCTCCGCTGGATATGTACGACACCACCGTCATGCTCAAGCCCCGCGGTGAGTGGCGACCGGGAATGACTTACGAAAAGCTGATTCAGGAAATGGACGCCAAACTCCAGTTTCCAGGACTTTCCAACACATGGACGATGCCGGTCGAAAACCGTCTCGATATGGAGTTAACCGGCATCAAGACGCCTCTTGGCTTGAAGATTCAGGGACCAAATCTGGAAGGCATCCAGCAGGTTGGCGCGCAAGTACAACAGATCCTCTCAGCAATTCCTGAAATGCGCTCGATCTTCGCCGAACGTGTCTCGCAGGGTTTTTATCTCAACATCGAAGTGATTCGTGCAGAGGCAGCTCGCTACGGTCTAACGATCGCTGACGTTCAGCAAGCGGTCACCTCGGGAATCGGGGGCGAAATGGTCGCTGAAAACGTCGAGGGCCGCGAGCGTTATCCGGTGAACGTCCGATACAACCGCGACTTTCGGGACAACGTCGAGGAATTACAGCGCGTCCTGATTGGTGCACCATCCGGCGCACAGATTCCGATTTCCGACGTCGCGAAAATCTCGTTCTCTCGTGGCCCTTCGATGATCCGCGATGAAGACGGCGCGTTGACCGGGTACGTGAACACGAACGACTACGGTGGTTTCGTTACGCAGGCGAGCAACTTGCTAAAACAAAAACTCGCGTTGCCACCTGCCTTTACCTATAAATGGTCCGGCGAATACGAGTTCGAGCTGCGGGCAAAGGAACGGCTGCAGTTAATTCTGCCCATCGTCTTTTTTGTCATTTTCCTGCTGCTCTACACCGTGTTTCACTCCATCACCGAAGCCGCTGTCCTCATTTTCCCGACGATCTATGCACTGACGGGCGGCCTGATTCTGCAGAAGCTGCTCGGTTATAACTTCAGCGTCGCGGTGTGGGTCGGCTACATTGCTCTGTTCGGCATTGCCGTTGAAACCGGCGTGGTGATGGTTGTATTGTCGGCGGCATGATCACCTCAACGATTCACGTGCTGATTCTCGTGCCCGTGTTCTTTGCCCTTATGAAAGAAAGGGCCCTAAAGCGAGGGACGCTAAAGCCGAAACAGGAAGTGGAAGCAAATTAAGGGAAGAACAGCGATGAAAGTTAGAGACGGATAACAAGCGGACGCAAGTAAACTGGATTTTCCTTGACTCTGTAATGGTTCCAGGGCTGAGGATATTCGCGTGAGAGCAAACGCACCTACAAACCGGCCCTTGAATTCTGGTGAGCTGGCGCGGTTGGCGGGAGTCAGTTCGGACACGCTGCGCTATTACGAGCGGCGCCGACTTCTGCCTTCCGTGGCGCGTTCGGCGGGTGGTTATAGGTTATTCCCGCCCGAAACGCTCCATCGCGTGCAATTAATTCAAGCCGCGCTTTCCATCGGATTTTCGGTTCGTGAGCTATGTGACATCTTCCGCGAGCGTGAGAGCGGGGCGGCGCCCTGCCGACGAGTGCGGCAGCTCGCAGCCGAGAAGCTCGACGCTGTCGAAGCCAGGCTTCGCGAGTTGCAGTTCTGCCGGCGCGAGTTACGCAAGGCGCTCGGGGAGTGGGACCAGCTGCTAGCCAAGACTCCGCGCGGTACGCAGGCTCGATTACTGGAAGCGTTTGCTGCAACTCACCCGAAGAGCGGTACCCGAAGATCTCCTCTTGGAGTACTGGCTCGCGGCAAACAAAAAAAGGAGAAATGATTATGAAATTGCTTTTAGCTGTGGCGCTGTATTTGGTTGCGAGCGTAAGCAATGCGTATGCCCAACAGACTTCCAGCGATCCAAAAACCGGGACGCAAGATTCGCACGCTTCGTGCCCGATGCACGACGCGCACGCACAGATGAACGATCGTGGCGAGAAAGGCATGGGCTTCTCTCAGACATCTACTGCGCACCATTTCTTTTTGAATTCGAGTGGCGGAGTGATTCAGGTAGAAGTGAAGGATGCCAGAGACGTTTCCGATAGAGCCAATATTCGCATGCACCTAATGCATATCGCGCGAGCATTTGAAGACGGCAATTTCGATATTCCCATGTTCGTGCACGACACGGTGCCCCCTGGAGTGCCGGAAATGAAGAAGCTCCGGGGACAGATTCATTATTCCTTTGCAGAGACTCCGAACGGCGGGCGCGTTGTTATCTCTTCCACGGACAAAGAAGCTCTTACCGCCATTGGCAGATTCTTGCGATTCCAGATTGAAGAACATAAGACTGGCGATCCGCTGGAAGAATCACCAGAGTCGAACCAATAGGCCAGCGAGCGCCCCGACAAGTATGAGCCACGCAGAGTTCAATCGAAATCGAAGCAAAAGAAAGAGGGAGGCGGCAAAAAGTGTTGCTGTCGGGGCATCTACGATTGAGGCTCGGCCGAGTTGCCAGGTAACCACAGCCATTAAAGCAAGTGAGGCGACGATTACACCATCTAGAAATGCTCCAGCGATCTTGGATTCTCGGATACGTGGCAAAAGAGGGCCACAGGCAGCCACCAACAGGAATGCAGGCAGGAAAATCCCAACCGTGGCGACAATTGCGCCCGGTATTCCACGGAGCAAATAGCCAATAAATGCGGCGGTGGTGAAAACAGGACCGGGAGTTACCTGTCCAATCGCGATGGCATCTACTAGCTGTGTGTCTGTCAACCAGCCGCGATGAACAACCAAGTCTGCACGCAAAAAGGCGAACAATACATATCCGCTTCCGAATATGACCGCACCGAACTTTAGAAAAACAAGAAAGAGAGATCCCAGGCTAAGGGGAGCTGCAGCCCCCAACGCTGCACTGGTTGCAGCGGCGAGCGACTTTGGCCAGCGCGCGGAAGAACGCAGAATAGACAGGGGAGCGAATACAATCTTTCGGCCGCTACGAATGATTTGGTCGACTAGGATAGCCGCGCCTCCCGCAAGCAAAAGTAACAGAAGGGGGTGCAAGCCCCAGGCGGACAGAACTATGGAAACAAGACCCACGACAGCGATAAACCAATTCTTTATGGCTGTTCGTCCCAGTCCCCATAGAGCTTGAAGGATTACGGCAATGACGACTGGCTTGATTCCATAGAGGATGCCCGACACCGCGGGTACCTTGCCGAAATGCACGTAGACCCATGCGAGAATCCCTACCATGCATGCTGCGGGAAGAATGAAACAAATTCCCGCCACTAGTAGCCCGGGCCACCCAGCCAGCAAATAGCCGATGTGAATTGCTAGTTCGCTGGAGCTGGGTCCCGGAATCAGATTGCTTGCGCCGAGCATGTCGAGAAACTTCTCGCGAGAAACCCAGCGGCGCCTGCGGACGAGTTCGTCTTCCATAATCCCGATGTGGGCTGCGGGCCCGCCAAAGGCGGTAGTACCTAGCCGTAGAAAAAATCTAGCGAGGTCGGAGAGTGAGGCTCTGTTTGGGGCAGCGGAAGACTCCGTACTAGGCATAATCGAATAGCGTCATGAATCCAAAGTCCATATGAAGCTGCTGGTGGCAGTGGAACAGAGTTAATCCTGGATTGTCGGCGACGAAATCCACTTCGGCTTCCTGGTAGCCTCCGAGCATGAAAACATCTTTCATTATTCCAGACGTGGGATTTCCGGCCAAGCTGGTCAGCTCAAAGCTGTGACGATGAAGATGTATCGGGTGAATGTCGTCGCTCGCGTTGCGCATGCGGATGCGGTAACGCTTGCCTTGCTTCAAGTGAAATGAGGCGGGAGTCATTTCGTTGCTCATCGGGTAAGACACCCCGTTGATGGTCCACCGGTTGAAGCCTTCTTCGGCGGCATTGTCTTTGGCGAAGGTCATATCAATCGTGTCTTCTGGTGAGGCAGCGGTCGTTCCTGGTTTCGCGAAACGTGCATAGTTCCACTTGAAGGGTGGGGGAGCGATCCATTGCCCTTTTCCCGTGGCCCCGGCGTACTCCACGATGATGCCCATGCCGTGTCGTCGATCATCGTTGTCGAGATCGCCCATGATCCAAACGCCAGGATGCTTCATTTCGACGATCGCGGATATCCGCTCGGCAGTACCAATCCACAACACCGGAATCTGCGAGGGGTTCGGCACAGGATTGCCGTCGAGCGCCACAACGTTAAAAGAGTGACCCGGCAGAGCGAGGCTCCGAATCTCGGTAGCGCTTCCGTTCAAAACATGAAAGAGAACTCGTTCACCGTGCTTTACCCGAATCGGTTCGCCGTGACCAAGCATGCGTCCATTGATGGTGAACGAGCCGTACCCCACTTCATATCCGTGGGGCATGCCCTTGGCGAGCGATGCTTTCATCGCTGACTCACCTGTCTCTTCGAGTGACTTGTTTCGAGTTGCAGGAGACAGGAAATCCTGCGCCATGTCGCCACCACGGCTGAATATGGGTTCGAATTCCTTCAGAACGAGAAACACTTCCCGGTCGTATCCGCCCGGATCGTGTTTTGGTTCGATATAAACCGGGCCGACTTCGCCGCTGTATTGGCCAGCGTAAAGGTCTGCACCCGCACGATTATGTGTGTGATAAAACCGCAAACCTGAAGGATTTGGCGTGAACGTGATGCGCCGTTTGCCACGCGCAGGAATGAACGGCGTGCCCTCTTCGGCGGACCCGTCTACATCGACAGAAACTTTCTGGCCATGCCAATGCAGTTGCTCGGGCTCGTCCGTGTCGTTATATATCGCAACGGTTGCCGACTGACCTTCCTTGAACCGCAGAAGCGGTCCTGGAAATTGCCCGTTATACGATTTGAGGGAAATGATTCGTTTGGGCGCAATTTCAATGGGAGATTCTTTGATGTGCAATGTGTAGTCGGCTGCACTTGAGTCATCATGCGCCGCTGCTGCTTGTGCAATGCAGGGATTGGGTGCAGACAGATGCGCAAGGCTTTCTCCAGGAGAAAGGACTATCGCGCCAGCTGCCAGACTGCTTGCCTTCAGAAATTGACGCCTCGCTTCCTGAAAATCGCTCATGAGCTCTCCCGAAAGTCTAAGGGTTGCGCTTAGCGTCAAGCGACCAAGCTCCGCCTCCCACTGAAATGAGGAAAAGCAGCGAACACAGCATCGCAAAATCGGTACGCATGTCACTTACCAGGTACCAGAAACCTTGATTCACACGAAATAGCTCTGGGATCTTGGTGGTCACAATTGCGGTGGAGATCACAATCAGGAGTGGAATCGCAGCCGCTCGCGTCCATAGCCCTAGCAGCACCAACAAGCCACAGACAATCTCGAAGGTTCCCACAAAGTGCGCTGTGAAATGGGGGTGCGAAAACCCAATCCTAGTGAAGCGGACTACGCCCATATTGGGATCGATGTACTTCAGAATGCCCTGCGTAAAAAAGACGAGCCCTACAGCTAGGCGAATGAGCACAATGCCCGCAGGCCCCGTCGCCGGCCCGAAGAAGAATCGAAAGGGTGACTTCATCTGTATTTCCCATCCTTTTCCGAACGGAGAAAGGTGTTCACGATGGGAGCGAACATGGTCCCGAGTTATGCGCCGGCGACAGACGATGATGAGTCTCTGAGAATTTGAACGGCCACCCAGCAACCCAAGAGCTCTAGGACCAAGAGCAGCACTGCACTCATCCGGAAAGCGAGAGTCAATTCGCCCGGCGCCCTCCGGAAAACATTGTCAGAACCGGGGCTCAGAAAATGCGAATACCCGCCAATCGCTAGTGGAACAGCCAAAAAGAGAAGTAGCCACGCACCTACTTTGGGGAAACGTGCCCATAACAAAATCACAGCAATCAGAGGAATCAGATTTGCAAGACTCGCGAAAAGTGGGACTTGCTCTGGCGTCAAAGTGGACCCAAGTCCGGCAAGGAGCTCAAGATGCCAAAAGACCACTACCGCGTGCGTCAGGACAACCAGCGTCGCGTACCAATATAATTTCCTCATCGCAAGTGCCTCGGGGCAACCGAGGAGTAGAATTGAAATGAATCACGAGTGTAAAGGACCATTGGAAGAAGGTCTACACTATCGGGGCCCCCGAGCGGCGGTCTTCCAATGCGCTGAGAGAGTACCTCCCGAGCCTATTTGTCGACTTTCCCGGTCAGCACATCCGGGCGAGGATCACCAACAAATCCTTCCCGATTGGGCATTTTCACGCGAGGAAGGGTCTTTTCGTTCAACTCTGCTTTTTCGTCGACAATTCCGTTCAGGAATAGAATGAACGCCGTAACTGCGTAGGTCTCGTTGGGCGTAAGACTCCCTGGTCGCGCATACGGCATAGTGCGATGTATGTAATCCCAGACCGTGGTCGCGTACGGCCAGTAGCTGCCCACCGTCTTCACCGCGTTCTTGCTCCGCAGCGTACCCTGACCTCCAACAAGCGCGGGATATTGCAACATTCCCTCGCCACGATCTCCATGGCAGTTCGCGCAGAGCGTCTGATAATCGCGCCGTCCTTGCGTGACCGTGCCGTGCCCCGCAGGCAGCCCAGCACCATCCGGGGCCACCGAAATGTCGCGCTTGCGAATTTCTTCTGCGGTCGCTGGTCTTCCGAGTTTGTAGGTTGGAGCTTGCGCAAATGCGGCTGTGACTACAGCGATCGTCGCGCAAAGAATGAAGACCCTAGCCTTGTTCATGGCTCACTTTCCCATCTTTGTGGACGTACCACACCTTGATGCCATTGTAATGGTCGGTTGCGTTTAGCCCGCGTACTGCCACAAGTTCCTCTCGGGCCGGTTGCAAGTAGTCGGTTTCGTCCGTGCATCGAGATTGAAGCGACGTCTCTTTCCCGTCCCACCACCACGGAAAACGGAAACGAGTGACTGCTTTCGGCAGTATCGGCTCATTGAGCTGCGCGACTTGCCAGCTCTTTCCGCCATCCGCCGAAACCTCGGCCTGAGTGATCCGTCCTCTGCCCGACCATGCCAGACCGGTAATCTCATAGAAGCCCGGCCCAGTTAGTTCCTGCCCACCCGCGGGGCGGGTAATCACAGACTTGGCTTCCATCACGAATGTGAATTGTCGCGCCTTTCCGTCCGGCATCAGGTCCGTGTAATGACCCGTTTCGTACGCCGTCATGTAAGGTTGATCGACTACCTGAACGCGCCCCAGCCACTTGATATTTACATTGCCTTCCCAGCCCGGAACGATAAGCCTCACGGGGTATCCCTGCTCCGGGCGCAAAGCTTCGCCGCTTTGTCCGTAAGCCACCAGCACGTCATCCAGTGCCTTCTCAAGAGGAATGCTGCGTGCCAGTCGGCCTGCATCCGCGCCTTCAGCGACGATCCACTTCGCGCTTGGTTTTAATCCGACTTGCTCGAACAGAATCCGAAGCGGGACGCCCGTCCATTCGCTGCAGCTTAGAAGGCCATGACTCCTCTGCGGATCCCTGGCGGGCCGACCTATCTGCTCACCTCCGCTATTGCCGGCGCATTCAAGGAAGTGAATTTTTGAAACGGAAGGAAGGCGATGGAGGTCGTCCATGGTGAAGATGAGCGGCCGGTCCACTAGGCCGTGGATCATTACCTCGTGAAGGCGAGGATCGATTTCGGGGACTCCCGAATGATGAACCTCGTAATGTAATGCGGAGGGCGTGATGATGCCGAACAGATCCTGTAATGGGGTTCTGCTATAGCTCGATGCCGGTGTGATTGACTCAGGAAAGAAACGAACGGATTCTTCGAATGGCGACCGCTCGCCGTAAGCGCGTCTTGGCGCTCCCAATTCCTGCGGGACGCCAGCCGAAGGGACAGCTACGGCCCCGAGGGTTGCGCTCGCGGTTGTGAGAAACGCTCTCCTGGTGAGTCCTTGCCTTTTCATAGACGATCTACCGGTCTCTCTTCTCACGTGTGCGGGCTGATTTTGAAGTTGAGCCTGCATTGCGTGCGATTTGCCTGTCCGGGACGCAAGGGCAGCAACAACCGCTTCGTTGCTGATAGGCAATGACGCCACGGCGATTGTCCAATTCAATTTCACAGCACTGCAACAGCATGGTTCTTAACTTGCGCCGAGCGCGTTGAACCCGAGTTTTCATACCTGAGACCGAAAGGCCGGTCTGCTTTGCTGCCTCCGACTGCGTCACATCCTTTAGTTCGGTGAGAAGAATCGCATGCCGGTATGACTCTGGAAGAGTCTCGATCATTGGCTGAAGGCAGTGAGAGAGCTCTTTCAAGGCAGAGTAATCGATTTCGGATTGTTCGGTTGGAGCAGGCAAATCAAAATCCTCGGCAAGACCTTCCGTAGGCCTAGCATTCTTACGAAAATAGTCCACGATCGAATTGCGCGCGATTTTGAAGATCCAAGCTGGCAGCCGCCCTCCATCCTTCACAGCCGAGAGATTTCTGTGAATGTGGAGGAAGATTTCCTGCACCACATCTTCTACATCGGCGGGCTGCTTCACGCGGCGTGAGACGAATGATCGAAGACGCCCATGAAAGTCCTCCCACACGATCTGCGAGTCGGCTCTATCTTGCGCGGTCTTCATTGGTATTCAGTCGTGCCTGTTCACCCTAACCACAACAGCTTGATTTCTCGGATGGCTCACAGCAACTCGTCTGTTGCTTAGCGGTACAACATGATTCCGCCGCTTTCTTCACTGCCTTTGCTTCAAAGAAGTCCTTCAAGTTCTCCGATAGCTCGAACGGACGAAGGGATGCCAGACGGTCAGGACTCTGGCCGTCGTAAATCTCCGATAAAAGTGCGTTTACGATAAGTGGGACAGGAGCTTCGGCATATTCCTTGCCTTCATAGACCCATACCCGACACTCTACGCCGCCGTCACAAGCACAAGCTCCGGCACAGGAGTCGCACCGAGTTTCACGAAACGTCAGCGCGATGTCGCGGCCATTGATTCTGATAGTGGGCGACGACAAAAACTTGAGTTTCCGCGCGGTTTCTTCGGAATCCACAAGCACTTTGCGCGTCGAAACATCCGTTCGTGAGGCCTGAAGGACCTCCTGCACCATGCGAAGTGCCGTTTCAAGATTAGCGTCGGTCCCTTTACAGCGGGTGCAGACGTCCAAGTCAAGATACAGAAACTCGATTTCGACCTGCTTTTCCGGGTCAGTTCTTGTAACTCCCATTGTTTATCACTCCTCGGTAAAAGTGTTCATTGATAGAGACGACATACTCGGGAAAAGGACGCAACAGCAAGGGTTCTCCGGCATAACAGCCTGCCCTGCGGCTTGGGTTTGGCAGGTCACTGGGAAATTCCACAATACCCGACAATTGGCGACGTCTTCGAGATCGATGGGAAACCTTTCACGTCGTCCAACCGTAGCGTCCGTCGCTGGACATTTTTTGGTGCTGACAGGAGCCATTTCCGAACAGGTCTCAGGCGATGTTCATTGCGACGGGAGCTACTGTTTTGAGTCCAGCACAGCGATCGCGCCAGGAGCGTCACTATTTTCGTCGCACACTACCCAGTTTCGCGTTGGCTTTGGAGAATTCTTATTGCGGGGGCTTGATTTGAACTCACGATCCCTTGTGCCAGAGCCCGTGCTCACTAGGCAGGTGCATCTCGTTCGTGCACACTTCGGTCGATCGGACAGACTTCGACGCAAACCGCAGACTGAACCCCTTGTTGAGACAAACCTGTGAATCACACCCCCAAGTAGGAG
>Ga0209624_10003628_pt1 | contig 10850 bp, 10 predicted proteins | sample JacPinW_OM2H0_O1_FD_188565 | JGI IMG/M metagenome (GOLD analysis project Ga0209624, IMG submission 188565) | Forest soil microbial communities from Algoma, Ontario, Canada - Jack Pine, Ontario site 1_JW_OM2H0_O1 (SPAdes) (version 2) | ecosystem: Environmental > Terrestrial > Soil > Boreal... | reverse complement strand
CCGCACGCGCGACGACCTGGCCGTCGTGGCGCTCGACGACGCCGGCGCGGTGACGGTCTACGCGACTCGTCACGACCTCATCGGCCGGCCGCTGACCGAGCTGCCGTTCGTGCGCGACGTCGAAGAAGCGGAAGAGCTCGCCGCTGCCGTTACGTCGCTGCACTCGACGCGCCTCACGCTGTCGGCCGGAACGCTGACCATCGAACCGCTGTCGACGCCGCCGTACGACCGCCGGTACGTCGCGCTCGCGCTCGAGCGCGGCGGCCATGCGGCGGCCGATGAAAGCGATCCGGCCACCGGCCTGCCGCAGCGCCCGGAGTTCGAGCGGCACGCGCACGGCGCGCTCGCCGACTGCGAGCGCGAGGGCAACTCGCTCGCGGTGCTGTTCCTGGACGTCGACCGCTTCCGCGTCGTGAACGAGCTCGGCGACCACACGTCCGGCGACACCGTGCTGCGCGAGATCGCCGCCCGGTTGCGCGACGCACTGCCGGATGCGTTCGTCGCGCGCTTCGGCGGCGACGAGTTCGTGCTCTTGCGATGCGAAGACGTGCCGGGCGCGGCGCGTGCCACCGCCCAAGCCGCGGCCGGCATTTTCGCGATGCCGTTCTGGGTCGGCGGAAAGCCGGTGTATCTCACCGCGAGCGTCGGCGTGGCGACGGCGCCCGATGACGCATCGGACGTTCTCGCGCTCATCGGCATGGCTGAAGCCGCCGTGTTCGAGGCGAAGCGTTCGGGCCGCAACACGGTGCGCTGGTACCGCTCGCCCGGCTCGACGTCGTCGCTGGAGCGCGTGCTGACGCGCCGCGACCTCAACGGCGCGATCGAGCGCGCGGAGTTCGAGCTCTACTACCAGCCGATGTACGACATCGAGACGCGCGCGATCTCCGGCGTCGAGGCGCTGCTGCGCTGGCGCCATCCCGTGCACGGCTTGATGCTGCCGGACCGGTTCATCCCGGTGGCGGAAGAGTTCGGTCTGATCGGGGACCTCGGCGCCTGGGCGATGGACCGCGCGATCGCGCAAGTGCGCGAGTGGTCCGACATCGGGATCCCGTCGGTCCGCGTGAGCGTGAACGTGTCGGCGCGCCAGCTCGACGGCGACACGCTCCCGGCGCTCGTGCGCACGCTGCTCGCCAAGCACGACGTCGCCGCATCGTGTCTGGAGATCGAGATCACGGAGTCGTCGATCATGCGCGACGTGCCCGCCGCGGTGCGCCTGCTTCATGCGCTGCGCGCGCTCGGCGTGCACGTGTCGATCGACGACTTCGGAACCGGCTACACCTCGCTCGGCTTTCTCAAACGCTTCCCGGTCGACGTGCTCAAGATCGACAAGACGTTCATCGCGGACATCGCGGACGGTGCGTTCGACGGCGCGGTGGTCCGCGCGGTCACGACGCTCGCGCGAGGCCTGGGCGTGCGCACGGTCGCCGAGGGGGTGGAGCTCGAAGAGCAACTCGACCGCCTTCGCGCCCTCGATTGCGACGTTGTGCAAGGCTTCCTGTTCTGCCACCCGCTGCCCGCCGCCGCGTGCACCCCGCTCCTCGCCGCAACCGCCCCCGCCGGCTAGGCAGGGTCACCGACGGACCCGCCGAACCCGGGTGGGTCGCGCCGAGATAGCTCAGTTGGTAGAGCACAGGTCTGAAAAACCTGGTGTCGCCAGTTCGATTCTGGCTCTCGGCACTTTTGAAAAACCCGCGTCCTCGTACAGGCGCGGGCTTTCTCTATTCTGACCTTCAGGCGGGCGCTGTTCGCCGTTACCTGCTCGCGGCGGCTGCATGAACTTTCCGCAGCTCACGATGATCGGCGGTTGGGCCGGCGATTTGTGGATGTAGGTTCCCGTTGCGACCGGCTGCGCGACCGTCACGCCCTGGAGCATCGTCGCGGATCGCCCGCACGGCGCATGCTTGGCTTGCTCTAGAAACGTAAAAACCGAGGCGCCGCGCGTGTGAAACCGGACCGGCCGGGCACAACCGATGCCGGGACATTCAAGCCCACTTGTCCCACGCCCCGGTTCCTCCAGAGGGACGGGGCGTTGCTTTTGTCCGCGCGCCCCAATGAACTTAATGGAACTATAATCAGAGCGGCAAACTCCGCGGGGGTCCGCGGCGAACGCCGCGTCGTTCGGAAGGAGCGGTTACGGAAGAGCTGGAGGGTCTTGAAGGACAGGCGGTCGCGCTCGTTCGCGATGCGTTTCGACTGTTCGCACCGTGCTGCGTCCTGTGGTCGATGGGCAAGGACAGCACGGCGCTTCTCTGGCTGATGCGCAAGGCGTTCCTGGGCAGCGTTCCGGTACCGGTCGTCCAGCTCGACACGGGGATGGAGCTGCCCGAGGTCTACGCGTTCCGCGACCGCATCGCCGCGGCGTGGAATCTCGACTTGCGCGTCGAGATGTGCCCGCCGGAAGAGTCGAGCGATCCGAGCCTGCCGCCGCAGGCTCGTGCGGCGGCCCGCAAGACCGAAGGACTGCGCGCGCTGCTCGCGCGCGAGGGCTATCGCGCCGTGTTCGTGGGGATCCGCCGCGACGAGCAGGCGACCCGCGCCAAGGAGCGGCTCGTGAGCCCGCGCTCGCTCGATGGCACCTGGAACGTGCGCGAGCAGCCGCCGGAGTTCTGGGGCTATACGCTCACCGAGATCCCGCACGGCGGTCACGTGCGCGTGCACCCGCTGCTGCCGTGGACCGAGCTCGACGTGTGGCGCTACCACAAGCGCGAAGACATTCCGATCGTTCCTTTGTATCTTGCGCGCGGCGGGATGCGCTACCGATCGCTGGGCGAGAAGAACATTACCGTCCCGGTCGCGAGCAGCGCGGCGAGCATCGACGAGATCATCGCCGAGCTCGAGACGACGCGCGAGCCCGAGCGCGCCGGGCGCACGATGGACCACGAGAGCGAAGCGTCGTTCGAGCGGCTGCGCACCGGGGGGTACATGTGAGCCGCGACGCTCGCGTCGTCGTCCTCGGCCACGTCGACCACGGCAAGTCGACGCTCATCGGCCGCCTGCTGCACGATACCGGCGAGCTGCCGCCCGCGCGCATCGCCGAGATCGTCGCGAGCAGCCGCCGGCGCGGTCTGCAGACGGAGTGGTCGTTCGCGCTCGACGCGCTGCAGGACGAACGCGATCAAGCCGTCACCATCGACACCACGCGCGTCTGGTTTCGTCTGGGCGAGCGGCGCTTCGTCATCATCGACGCGCCCGGGCACGAAGAGTTCCTGGCCAACGCGATGACCGGCGCGAGCGACGCCGACGCGGCGATCCTCGTGGTCGATGCGGACCGCGGCGTCGAGGACCAGACGCGCCGCCACATCTATCTGCTGGGCCTGCTCAGCATCGCGCACGTCATCGTCGCGGTGAACAAGATCGACAGCGTCGCGGAGCCCGAACGGATCCTCGCGGCGGGCGCGGCCGCGCGCACCGCGCTCGAGGCGGTCGGCGTCACGGTAACGGCGACCGTCCCGGTGTCCGCGCGCGACGGCGACAACGTCGCGACGCGCTCGGCGCGCACGCCCTGGTACGACGGTCCCGCGCTGGCCGAGCTGCTCGCCGATATCGTTCCGCGGCACGAGACCGCGGCGCGCGAGCCGCTGCGCATCTGGGTGCAAGACGTCTACCGCCGCGGCGACGAGCGCGTCGTCGCCGGCATCGTCAGCGCGGGCCGAATCGTCGTGGGCGACCTGCTGCGGGTCTCGCCGTCGGGAAAGACCGCGCGCGTCGCAGCGCTCCGCGCGTGGCCGCACGATGCGCAATCGGCGGGACCGGGCGATTACGTGGGCGTCGTTTTCGATTCGCCGGTCTACGTCGACCGCGGCGACCTGCTCTCGCACGACCACGACCTGCCGGTGACGGTGCGGTCGCTGCAGCTGCGCGCGTGCTGGTTCGACCGCGAGCCGCCGCACGTTCATGAAACGGTGCGCCTGCGCGCCGGCAGCGCGGACGTCTCGGCGCGCATCGTCGGCATCCTCGAGGCGACCGACCCGCGCACGCTCGCGCCGGCCGAACACGGCGCCGCTTCGCGCGGCATGGTGTACTCGCTCGCGCTGCGCACCGCCGTACCGCTCGCACTCGACCAGGACGAGCGCTGCGCCATCGCGCGCCAAGGCTTGCCGGTCGCCGCCGCGCATGCCGTGAAGCTGCAGCCGCAGGGTGCGAACGTCTTCGCGTCCTCGCATCTGGTCAACGCGACGGCGCGCGCGCACCGCAACGGCCACCGCGGGCTCGTGTTTTGGCTCACCGGCCTGCCGGGTGCGGGAAAGACGACGATCGCGATGCGCGTCGAGCGCGAGCTCTTCCGGCGCGGCTACCAAGTCTACGCGCTCGACGGCGACACGCTGCGGACGGGTCTCACCAGCGACGTGGACTTCTCGGAGGAAGGCCGCAGCGAGAACATCCGCCGGGTGGCGGAAGTCGGCAAGCTGCTCGCCGACGCCGGGACGGTCGCGCTGATCTCGCTGGTCTCGCCGGCGGCCGCCGACCGCGCGCGCGCGCGGGCCATCGTCGGCGAGCCGTTCCGCGTGGCCTACGTCGCGGCGTCGGTCGCCACGTGCGAGGCCCGCGACCCCAAGAACCTCTACAAGCGCGCGCGGGCGGGCGAGATCGTGGGCTTCACCGGCGTCGACGCACCGTACGACGTTCCCGAGGAGCCCGATCTGGTGCTCGACACCGAGCGCTACGACGTCGAGGCGACCGTCGCCGCGGCGGTCGAGTACGTCGCGGACGCCGTGCGGATCACCGCGTCACCCGCATCGATCAGCCGTTCGGTGTGATCGCGTAAGCGCAGTGTAAGCGGCGCGGCGCAGAATCGCCTGGTCTCACCGCCCACGGGGTGCCGCCTGTGAAGGTCATCGTCGACGGGATCCAGTGCCCCAGCGCCGATCCGCGCCTGCCCGACGCGAAGGTCATCGGCATCGTCCGCGCCGCCGGCGAGCAAGCCGCGGTCGAGCTTCTGCCGGTCGCCGTCGAGCCGCAGCTCGTTATCGATCTGATCCCGGCGGAGCTGCCCGTCCGCTCGGTGCTGCGCTTCGCCGGCTCGTGTCAGGAATCGGCGTGCGCGCACTTCTCGGCCGGGCGCTGCGAGCTCGCGAGCCGCGTCGTCGCGCAGCTGCCGGAAGTGGTCGACCGCATCGCGCGCTGCGCGATCCGGCCGCGCTGCAAGTGGTGGCACCAAGAAGGGATCGCCGCGTGCCGGCGCTGCCCGCAAATCCTCACCGAACCCCTCGCGGCTACCGGCACGATGGTCGCCGTCGCAACGCCTCACGTTTAGGAGCACGAGCATGAGCAACGAACTCAACCCGCAGCCGCTGCCGCCGCAAAGCGTCGACCTCGGCCACCTCACGGAGACGGTCACCCGCGCGGTGCAGAATGCGCTCGCCGGCCACCGCGGCACGCCGCTCATCTTCAACCCGCGCATCATCGTCGGGATCATCGCCGAGCCGACGTTCCTCAACCAACTCGAGCAACAGGGAAAGCAAACCGGCTGATCGTCAGCGAGCGCGCATCGCGGTGACGCAGTCCGCGATGCGCTTCGCGCGCGTCTCCGGGCGCTTGGCGTCGAGGACGGCGCGGACCCATTCCTTGCGGTGCGTGAACGCCATCTTGTCGAACGCGGCGCGCATCTTCGCTGCGCCCAAAGCCTGCGCGAGGTCGGCCGGCACGTCGACCGTTCGCTCCTCGGTGTCCTCGCGCAGCGTCACCTTCACGCGGTCGCCGCCCGCGACGCCCGCGCCCTTGCGAACCTCGCCGTTGACCGGGAGCATGTGGCACCCGCCCATCGGCGAGAGCGAGCTGCGGTACGAATAGCCGTTGATCGTCGCGACGACCGGCACGCGGCTCTTGCGCCCGAACCAGCGCACGACGTCCGCGGTCTCGAACGCGATGCCGCATGCCGCGCTGTCGGGAGATTTTTCGACGGTCGTTTCCAGCTCGATGTCGCCGGCCATGATGCGTGACGGTTACGCCCGCGACGCGCTCGCATCCCGCCGAATCGTGACCGGAAGGTTCGAACCGGCCCGAACGCGGGTACCCGGTGTGCAAAGGGAGGGATGCCGATGGCAGCTCGTTCGACCACTGCGCGCAAGAAAACCACGCGCAAGAAAACCACGCGCAAGAAGACCTCCGGGCGCAAGAAGACCGCGGGACGCAAAAAGACGACGACCCGCAAGAAGACCACGGGCACCCGCAAGAAGAGCACGGGCACCCGCAAGAAGACCACGACCCGCAAGAAAACCACGTCTCGCAAGAAGAGCACGGGCGCGCGCAAGAAAAGCACCGGCGGCCGCAAGAAGGCCGCGAACGGCCGCAAGAAGACCGCCTCGCGGCGCAAGTACAGCCGCAGCACGTCGGACACCGTGCGCAAGGAGATGCACGAGTACAAGCGCGGCAAGGCGCGCAGCGGTCCCGGCGGCAAGGGCGGCAAGGTGAAGAGCCGCAAGCAGGCGATCGCGATCGCGTTGTCCGAGGCCCGCGCCTCCGGCAAGAAGGTTCCGGCGCGGCGCGGCGGCCGCAAGAAGAAGAGCAGCTAGAGCTCTCTGCAGCAGGTCAGGACAGGTCGTAATCTATCGTGACGGGCGCGTGGTCCGAGAAGCGCTCGTCACGATAGATCGAGGCCGCGCGCACGCGCGGCGCGAGATCGGGTGTGACGAGCTGGTAATCGATGCGCCAGCCGAGATTGTTCTCCCAGGCGCCTTTCCAGCCCGACCACCACGTGAACTGTTTGAGATCGTTCGGCCGCACCACGCGAAACGCGTCGACCCAGCCGACGCGGTCGATCACGTCGTCCATCCACGCGCGCTCCTGCGGCAGAAAGCCGGTGACGCCGGCGCAGCGCGCCGGGTTGAACACGTCGATGTCCAGGTGCGCGATGTTGTAGTCGCCGCACACGATGAACGGGTGGCCTTCGTTCCTCATGCGCGCGAGGTTCGCGATGAAGCGGTCGAGGAAGTGTTCCTTCACCGCTTGCCGCGCCGGCCCGGTGGTCCCCGACGGCACGTACAGCGACGCGACGGACAGCCCGCCCTCGAAGTCCATGCGCACGAAGCGCCCTTCGGCGTCCATGTCGGGCATGTCGAGGCCGCGCACGACTGCCAGCGGCGGCCGCTTGGCATAGATCGCGACCCCGCTGTAGCCTTTCTTCTGCGCGTCGACGAAAGCATAGTTGAAGCGGGTGAGATCCAGCGCCTCGGGTGGAAGCTGGTGCTCCTGCGCCTTGGTCTCCTGAAGGCATACGACGTCGGGGTCCTGCGCGTCCATCCAAGCGAAGAACCCCTTGCGCGCGGCGGCCCTGATCCCGTTGAGGTTTGCAGTAATGACTCGGAACACGACCCCGACCATTGAGCCCGGAAGCTTCCCGATCCCTCGCGACCGGGAGGCCGTCGTGGCCCATCCCAACGGCAAGGACGTGGCGCTGACGAATCTGCGCAAACCGTTCTGGCCCGAGCTCGGGATCACGAAGGGCGACCTGCTGCAGTACTACGCCGACGTCGCGCCGTTCTTGCTGCCGTACATGGAAGACCGCGCCCAAGTGATGAAGCGCTACCCCAACGGCGCGGACAGCGAGTTCTTCTACATGAAGCGCACGCCGTCGAACGCTCCGCCATGGCTGCGCACGTGCTCGATCGAGCACGGGTCGGGCAGCGTGATCGCGTTCCCGATGATCGACGACCTCGCCGGTCTGCTGTGGCTCATCAACCTGGGCTGCATCGACCTCAACGAGTGGTACTCGCGCTGCGACGACACCGACCGGCCCGACTACCTGCACTTCGACCTCGATCCGGTGAAAGGCGGCGGCACGTCGTTCGCGACGGTGCGCGCCTGCGCGCTGCACGTGCACGAGGCGCTCGATGACCTCGGCATTCCGGCCTATGCGAAGACGTCCGGCTCGTCGGGCATCCACATCTACGTGCCGATCGAGCGGGGCCCGCTGCAAAAGGAAGTCTGGACGTTCGCCAAAGCGTTCGCGCAGACGATGGAGCGCATGCATCCCGATGTGATCACCGCCGAGTACCGCATCGCGAAACGCCCGGCGGGCCGCGTGTTGGTCGACTACAACCAGAACGCATGGGGCAAGACGCTGGCCTCCGTCTACTCCGTGCGCGCCAAACCGCGCGCGACGGTGTCGACCCCCGTCACCTGGGACGAGATTGCAGCCGGCTGCGAGATCGAAGACTTCCGCCTCGACAACGTGCGCGAACGCTTCGTCGAAGTCGGCGACCTGTGGGCGCCGATGAGAAAAAAGACGGATCGCTTGAACCTGGAAAAGTTCATCCCGAAAGCGCCACCGAAATCGCGGCGCAAGCAGCCTGCGAGCTAGGCCGTCAGCGTCGACGCCGGTCCGCGCTGCAGCTGCGGGTATGCAAACAGCAGGTTTCCGACGATCGCGGGCGGGATCTCACACATATAGGCTTGCAGTATTTCAACATTCTTGCCGAGCATGGCGGCATCAGCCGGACTCAGCGCAAAGGTCCACTCTTGACGGAACGTGCGGCGTTCCTCCGCGCAGCGGACGTCCATCAGGAGCCGGTAGTCTCCGGCGCGCCAAGCGATGTCATTACGGATTCGCTGCGCCGTGTCCGCATAGATGGTCTGTTGCTGAAATGCAGGGAAGAGCTGCAGGGCTCGATCGCGTTGTCGATCGGGCGCTAGCGTTCCGGCCGCGATTTCGCGCTGGAGTATCGGGATGGCGTAGGCTTGCCATGCCGCTCGCAGGTCGGCACCCGTCAGATCCAGTCGTGTCTTCGTCCCAGTGTCGACGAACATGATGTCGTACGGGTATGCGGCGTCGGCGTCGGCTTTGAACGGAACCCAAATCTCGCCCTCCACCGAATCCTTGCCGCCTCCCTCGTTGCTGATCGAGCGCTTGCGGTTGAGATAAGCATCCAAGACGCATTCGGGCTCGCCGCCCGCGCGCTGCGCGCGCAATTGAATGCTCGTGATCAGCGATGCCGCGTTGCGCGTCGCGATCGTGCCCGACAATCCGCAGCACAAGCCGACGCCGGTGAAGCCGACGTCGGGGAGCAGGCTGTGATAGACCGTGATGTCACGTTTGCTGCTCCAGCGGCGCCAGGCGGCGAAGGCGTACGGTTGAACCACGCCGATGACGGCGATGGCGAAGGTTCCCCAGGTTATCAGCGGTGGCGAGTCTCCCATGCCTAGGAGTTCGACATAAGCGAGCATCTGCCTGCGGCGGCGGACAGTTGGCGATCGGCAGAGTAGGAACGATCGTGATTCCCTTTGGTTATCCGCCCATGGAGATGCGCGCCGTCTCCGACGTCCCCGACGGTCCGCAGTGGCAGTACGAGCCAAAGTGGGACGGATTCCGGTGCCTGGCGTTCCGCGACGGCCGTGACATTGCGCTGCAGTCGAAAGCCGGCCAGCCGCTGCACCGCTACTTCCCCGAGATCGTCGATGCGCTCGGCCGTCTGCACGCGAATCGCTTCGTCCTCGACGGCGAGCTCGTCGTGCCGCTCGCCGGCGCGCTCTCGTTCGACGCGCTGCAACAGCGCATCCACCCGGCCGCGTCGCGCGTGACGCTGCTCTCGAAGCAGACGCCGGCGTGGTATCTGTGCTTCGACCTGCTCGACGAGGACGGGATCGAGCTCGTCGAGCTGCCGCTATCGGAACGGCGCGCGCGGCTCGAAGCGTTCGCGCGGCAGCTCGACGGCGAGACGTTGCGCCTGTCGCCGGCGACGCGCGACCGCGCGGTGGTCGACGGCTGGTTCGCGCGCGTCGGGGGCGCGCTCGACGGCGTGATCGCCAAGCGCGCCGATGCGGCCTATGCGAGCGGCACGCGCGACGCGGCCGTGAAAGTGAAGCGCGCGCGCACGGCGGACTGCGTCGTCGGCGGCTTCCGCTACGCGAAAGGCTCGACCACCCAGGTCGGCTCGCTGCTGCTGGGCCTGTTCGACGACGAGGGACTGCTCGACCACATCGGCTTCTGCAGCGCGTTCTCCAACGAGGAGAAGCGCGCGCTGCTCGAGCGCCTGCGGCAATACATCGGCGAGCCCGGGTTCACCGGCAGCGCGCCCGACGCCGCGCCGAGCCGCTGGAGCCGCGATCCCGAGCGCGACCGCAGCTACGTGAAGCTCAAGCACGAGCTCGTGCTCGAAGTCGGCTTCGACCAAGTGACGAGCGGACGCATCCGGCACGGCACGAAACCGCTGCGCTGGCGGACCGACAAGGCGCCGCGCCAGTGCACGATGGAACAGCTCGCGACGCCGGACCGCGCGCTTGCGCTGCTGGAGTGATCGCCGCGGACTGAAATCACCGCCGCGCGGGCACCGCCGCCGGTGTGATCGATGCGCACTACGACGACGCGGCGTCCTACCAACCACGGTGGGATGCGTCCGTCGAGCTCGAGCTGGAACGCCAAATCGGCCTGAATTGGTGCTGGGCCGCGGTCGCGAAAGGGATCGTCGAGCACTATGGTGGTCCTAAGCGAAAGCAATGCCAGTACGCGACGAAATTCTTACGGCAAGCGAAGAGCTGCTGCCGCGCCGGAAAACCGCCGTTGCGCTGCGACGCGCCGTTCGCCGTCGACACGGTGCTCGGCCATTACGAGATGTACGCGGCCCCGCCGTACCGCCGCGCGGTCGATCTCGAGACGCTGCGCCAGGAGCTGGAGCGGGATCGACCGGTCGTCGCGCTCATCCGGTTTCCGGCCTCGGTGCACGCGGTGGTGATCACCGCCGTGAGCGTCGCCGGCCGCCGGCTCGCGCTCTGCGACCCGTGGCTGGACCCCGAGCGCACGGAGATGGACGCGGACGCGTTCGAGCGCGCGTACGACTTGACCGGCCGCTGGTTCTACACGATCCGCACGCGCCCGCGCGCGCCGGCGTTGCGGCGCCCCACGATCTCGCTGTTGC
>Ga0209624_10003627_pt1 | contig 10851 bp, 8 predicted proteins | sample JacPinW_OM2H0_O1_FD_188565 | JGI IMG/M metagenome (GOLD analysis project Ga0209624, IMG submission 188565) | Forest soil microbial communities from Algoma, Ontario, Canada - Jack Pine, Ontario site 1_JW_OM2H0_O1 (SPAdes) (version 2) | ecosystem: Environmental > Terrestrial > Soil > Boreal... | reverse complement strand
GGAGAGGGTAGAGAATAAAAACAACTATGATCGTTGAAAAAGCAAGTGATAAAATGATAATGATATACAACATCCCGTCTATTCATTGGACAATTTTCATATAATCTTCATATGACCCGCCTAATCTAAATATAGATGCCTTCTGGCCGGAATCTTAATTGTATAGTTTCTGCAACATCAGCTAAATCTGGCCATAACCTCCTGACACAAGTTGCCTTAGTCAATTGCCAAGCAGGCGTTTGATATCAGTCGAAAGATTATCTAAATAAAATAGCCGACGGGTAGCTGAATTATCCGTTGTGTTCGCGCAAAACGGTCTCAAAGATACCTCGCCCCAACCTGGATGGGATCCGATGCAAGGCGCCACCCGGCAGTTCCCGAAGCCTTCGAAAGCCACCCAATGCTTTGAACCGAGCTTCGGACAGGGTGTCTGCATCGAACCCGAAACGTGGGCGGATCGACGACGCGCCGGCGAAATCGCCATCGACAAGGAGAATGTGTCTTACGCCGCTATCCCGCGCCATAGCTAGGTGCTCCCATCGGTAACTTCCGTTCGGAAACGCGTAGATCAACATTTGCAACCCTAATTCGCTTCTCATGTACCGCTCACAGTTTCGGAGGTCCTCTTGAAAATACGCATCCGTCTCGATACCCATCGACGCATGACTAAAAGAATGCGCCCCAATGTCATGAAAGGCACGGATTTGCAGGATATGCTCTTTAGTCATCATTGGTGTCGGCGTGAACAATTCTCCAACCGCAAATTGCTTCTTTAAAAACTGAAAGAGTTTCTTCTGCTCCTCGTAAGGCTTGTTTTTGAGAAACGCGGAGAGACGGTAGCCGCAAGCCGCCGTAGGCTCTAACCGTGGAAAGCCAGGTACCTCGACATTTCGTACCGTGGCGGGTGGGGCCTTTCCGATGAAATCTTGTACGAGCACGTCTAAGGGTGGCAGGCCGCTTTCGATACAACTTGGAATGACGTTCTGATTCGCCCGGATTCGGAACCTATCGAGAATGGGCGCAGCGACTTCGATGAAGTCTCTATAACCATCATCGAAGGAAAGAACCACCTTCGGCTTTCTTCCGCTCTCCCCTAGTGCGTCGAGGGCCACAATATGGAACTCATTTTTAAGGAATATTAAGAGCTCTTCGAAGAGCCTCGGGTTCAGGGGTCGATATGCGCTCCCGTCCGGTTGGCCGACGCGATGGAGATTCAAGATAATTGACTTTCCCGATTTGGCGATGTGGGATATCCGGCGAGCTGCCAATATCGGATTCCCAAATGAGAGAAAGGCGCAGTTTTTTATGATCTCTCGGACGAGACTCATTTGAGGACTTTTCTGAAGTGATCGTGGAGGGCACCGGTCGAAAGAGGCCAATTACCAAAGTGGGAACGCATGCCCGTGAATTGCGTTCGCCCGATGTTGACCGGGTTAGACTGTTGGTTTCCTTGTGGCCGCCGCCCGGCGGCTCCAGATCTTCACCCGTCAATTTCTGCTTTTTTTTCGACCAAAGTCGTGGGTTGTTTCGAGTAGCCACCAGCGGCCATCAGTGCGGCTGGAAGTGGTCCATGCGACTCGGCACGCAGTCTCTGCCAAACACAGCGGGCAGGATTACCGAGAACGGTAATTCCCGGTTGTACATTGGCCACCACCACCGAGCCAGCGCCAACTATAGCGCCTGCACCAATCTTCACTCCTGGTAATACGATCGCGCCGGCCCCTATGACAACATCGTTTCCGATTTCTATTGTCGCATCTTCTCGAGCTTTTGGCACCTTTGAGTTACCTTGGCCGACGGGTCCACCGTCCATCAGCATACATCGGGCAGCCAGTGTAACGCTATCCCCAATAATGATCCCGTTCCGACCAAGAATAAAAACACCATGGTTGATAGACAAGTTTGTGCCCACTCTAACGTTTTTTGGCTTCATTACTTGATAGTCATTACCGTGAATAGTAACATCCCAGCGACCAAAAACGAGACGCGCCCTGATAGTCCGAATGGGTCGTTGAATAAGTCTGACCAAAGGCCTTAACCCTAAGCGCTTAGCAAACTGTCTAAACTCTTCACTTGAAAACATCTATTCCGTCCCTCCTAAACGGCGCTTGTTTCACGTATCGATATACAAAAACAAAGGCTGATTACCCTGCGCCATCCCGTCTTCGAACGCTCTGTTGAAGAAGGAGACAATCGAATGACTAATTAATCGCAGAAGTGCAAAACGACAGGCGAGGGGCGTTACGCTGAGACCCAATCCCATCAATTATTTAGGTCTCCCCAGAATTATCCAACCCCCTGGCATACAGGATACGCCTCTGATCAGAGGATTGTCCGTGTTCAACCGCTCTGCAAGCGACCGTAGACAAAATACGCAACCGATGAGCGTGATTAACCCCGCCGCTGCAAGCGCCGTGATACCCTTGATAAACATCTCGCAGGCGAATACGGCTGAGATGAACGCAAAAGAGACCACAATCAACCTTTTCACAGCTGACGACCAAGCAAAGCCGACGAGCTTTCTTCCTACCCATGCGGATAATAGCCCCTGCAAAGCGAGGGCTGCAGCCGATGCTTGGCCGACGCCGACAAGGCCTTGCGCATGCGACAGCCAGAGCAGCAGCGCCCCCTGGGTGAGGGCCCAGAGTGCTTGATTCGCTATCGCCAACCGAGCCGACCCCTTTGCTAGGGGAAGAAAGCCCAGGGGCCACGATAGGGCTTTGCAAAACGCGCCAAGCATCATCCATCGGAGCACTTCAGCTCCTTCCAGAAATTGCTCGGTGTACAGAATCTCCATTATCGCGGGGGCAAAGGTCAACGTTACTAGCAGCGCGGGCAGCGTAATGAGAACGGCAAGCTCCAGCTGTCGGTTGACCAATTGAGTCGCAAGGTCGCTGTCGTGGATTATTGAGGACAGACGCGGATAGTAATCCGCACTCATCGCTGACAACACGACGGCGGAAAAGGTGCCCGATAGAGCCCACGCGGCCTGGTATATGCCTGCTGCGTGTATTCCAAACCCGTTGGCGATAATCGTACGCGCAAACAAGTCCACTCCGGCCGCGGCGATCGCAATGAAGATAAACGCTGAGCCTAGACGCAATAATTGCTTCGTTTCTCGGCACGTACCGGCCCAACTCAATGCTGCAGAACTGATCTTAACTCGCCTCGAAAACCAGCAGGATACTCCGAAACTGATTAGTGAGGTGGCGATAAGAACGGGTAAGATGCCATTCTCGCCCAGCCAAGCGTAGAGTCCCACCGCGAGTGCAGTACTCAGTAAGGCGCTGGAGATATTCGTCCACGCGACATCTTCGATCCGTCTTAAGCCCTGCAGCAAGGCCACCCGGCCGACGAACAAGGCGTTGAACACCAAGGTGACGCCTAGGATGGAGATGGTCACTGCATGACTAGTCGAATGGAACAGCCAGTCGCTGATGGGTCTGGCCAGTGTTATCGCAAGAAGCCATCCGCACAGCCCGACGACCCAACACGCGCGCCGCAGAGTGCGCACGGTTCGAGCAATCGAGTGCTCGTCTTGCGCTCGGACGATTTCGCGAACAGCGCTCGAACTGATGCCGTTGAAGATAGTAGCAACTAGATCAGTCCCTGATAAGTAGAGCCCGATCAGTCCAACACCGCTGGGACCAAGGTAAATGGCAACGATTTTAACTCTTAGGAGACTTATGAGATAATTGAGGATCGCCGATCCGCCCATTACCGACCATGAGCGCATCAATTGGCCATAGGAATGTTCGTCGGCGCAGGCACCTTTGTTGTGTTCGCCGAGTTCAGCGCCGTATACCCGTAAGTAGCTCATAGTATTAGTATATGTTCGTGGCTCACGGGAATCAAGCGTGAGTGAAATTCGAACGACGCGCTTTGTTTCTCTGACACGAAACCGGTCAATTCCTTGAACTTCTTGACTTCTTTGCGACGCGGAATTCTTCAGCGGACAAGGAACAACGCGAAACCACCGAGCGGCGGGCGGTTCAAACCGATGGAGTGATAGCTACGCTTCGAACGGATAGATTCTATAAGGTATCCAAGCAGATGAAAAGCTTCCAAAATTCAGCCATACGAATTGAACCGCAGCGTAATAAGAGAGCACCCCTAACTGTGCATGGATCGCATTGGACTTGCTAGCGCCTACGGCGCTCATCAAAAAGGGAAGTCGCGCAAAAACAACGATCTGAAGCGGCAATAGGTACAACGCTACACGGTCAACGGCCGTAGTGGATGAGGAAATAACGAAAAGTCCGAGGAACACAAGCGATAAGACCGCAAACCAAGTCCAGAGACGGGTTGCCGGTTCAGAGAACTGGAAGCGCACCCGCCATTTCAGATAGATTACAGCAGGAATCGCGTTCATTAACAAGCGGACAAGGGCTCCGTCGGACTGGTATTGGGTCTGGACGTAGTTGGTATACAGCGCTCCAACTTCCTTTTCGAGCATGAGTTTATATGCGATTCCGAATGTCAGACCAACCCAAATTGCCGCCCAAAATCGGTTCTGAGTAGACGCTAAAGCCGCAATCGGCATGAGTAATAGCGCTGATATGTGAAATGTCGCCGCCACAGTTACCCATACTACGAACCAAAGTGCCGATTTGTTTTCCAATGCGTTCAAACCGAGCATCGCTATGCCCAGCGCGACGCCCTGGCGGCTGTATCCCATGGCAACCACAATCACCATGTAGGGAATCGCAACCGCGAGGCCAAGCCATGGTAAAGTTTGGCGACGGCAAAACATCACCAGACCCGTTGCGAACAGAGCGCCACACATTAGGTTGACGCCATATATACCACAGTCAATTTTCGTGCTTAGCCAATTTAGCACCAAATAACCCGGGTCGTTTTTAACCAGGATCTGGCTGAGATCGCGTCCCGCCACATCGTCCAAGTATTGGAAATAGTTAGTCCAGTCGCCCCCGACATCGCTGCGTAACCCAACTAGCATGGTTGTCGCGAGCCATACGAATAGCCATGAAAAGAATGAGCCGCCTGCACGAGCGCCGTCTTCAATTCTCGGACGTCGTGACCGCGAACACAGTGACGTCACGGCAGGAACTAAAAACATCAGCCAATATGGCCACATTATGATACTTCTCCGCAGATATTTAATCGCGGAAGTTTCTGCGGCCCAGCAAACGACTGAAGCAGGAGACGCGAGCCGTGCAGGTCACGACTGTTCAGCCGGCCAACAATTCAGAGTAGACGGTCGCATAACGCGCGACGCCCTCTTCCAAAGCGAACTCACGACTGTTTTCGCGAATATTGATGCGCTTCGAGTCGTTAAATGCAAGAATCTGGTTGATGGCGCCGCTGAGTGAAGCATCCGAGAAGTCGCGCACGATCACCGATCCGTTTCTTTCCAGAGCGATGATGCTATCCATATCTCCGACGCCCGAGTTCGCAATCACCGGAACTCCACAGGCGAACAACTCCGCTAGTTTGGTGGGCGAGCAGCCTGCCTTCGACACGTCGGCGCGGATGAAAATGACAGACATGTCGGCGAGCGCAATCAGGGAAGGAACCTCGTCCCGATCCGCGGACCGGAACAACACCTGTCCCGGGGGGATGTTTCCCGCTGCGCATTCGGCTTCAATCAATTCCTTCCCGTTATTGCAAAGAAACAAGAACTGGCTATTGGGTCGCGCTTTTAACAGCTGCAAAAACAACGCAATCATTTCGGCCAGTAGATAGTCAGGCCCGAGACTTCCGAGGTACAGTAATATCGGTTTTCCTCGAACTCCAAGCTTTGCGCGCGCGCTCTCGATATCCGCGGCGCTAAGTCGACCGCGGTCGAAATGAGAGAAGTCCGCGCAACACGGCACAATTTGAAATCGCCGGTCGGGCCGCGGATCGTCGCGTAGATACCAGGATGAGAGAAGCTCACTTGCTTTATGCGTGAGACACACGATCTTGTCCGCCTCTCGGATCATCGGTCCTTCAATTTTTTTTAAACCCGCGCTAATCAGTTTTCTGGCGCCCCGGCTCTTCACCAGGCCCCCGTCAGCGACAAAATCACGGAAGTCAAATATGAACTTTGTGCCGAGAGTTCGCTTAAATTCGTAGCCGACAATCCCCGGGATGAAACTGCGGCAATGGACGACACGGACGCCCTGGCTGCGGACAATAGCACGGGCCGCGCGCCGTAACTCCAACAGCGTAGCTGCCTGTCCAACAAACTGCGGTGTGTTCCTGTAATGCCGACGAATCCAGCTGATGCCCGCCTCGTCGAAAAGTTTCTGATAGCGGCCGACCAACTCGTCACGGCCAGCCTTTTCCGCGCTGACGACCCGCAGCTGAAAACCCTTACCGGCTAGCCCTAGTAGATACGGGGCTACCTGGGACCGGCCGATGTGATCGGTTACTCCGTCGTGGGTGATGTAAAGAACGCTCACGGTGCGACGTCAAAGCGAATAGCGTGCAGCCAACGGCTTAGGGCGGCCTCGCTTGTGAATCGGGCTCCTCGGGCAAGCGAACCTTCCCGCCAGTGGCTCCACAAGACATCGTCTTCAAGAGTCTTGCCGAGGGCCTCCCGCCAGACCGCCAGACTGGTAGGGAACGATGCTGCGGGCACCGGTAGCAAGGCTCCGACCGGCGTGTACTCGGCCAGCACACGATCCGGGTCGCAGACGCCTTCGCCAATCATGGCCGCTCGAACCCCGCCGCCTCGGCAATCGGATGCGAGCACGGGCACTCCTAGCGACATTGCCTCCAAAATCACCATCGGCAGCCCCTCGGCATAGGAGCTCAGCACCAGCGCACGAGCCCCAGTCATGTACGCCGCTGGATCCGCTACCCTTCCTACAAAAACGACCTCCGCCTGAGGATCTTCGACGCGGTATCCGATGCGAAGTCGCAGGTCCGCCGCCAGCCGAAGCAGGCGGTCCAGAAGGGGCCCTTCCCCCAGAAATATCAACTGCACCCCCGAGCGGCCCTTTATGAAACAGGACCAAGCCTGCAGGAGACCCTCCAAATTCTTCTCCGAACTCAAGCGGCCGCACCAAATAAAGCGCTGCAACCCATCCGACGGTAGCCGGGACACAGTCCGCTTCGCCTCCACGAAGTTTTCGATGTGCGTGATGCGGCCAGGCGCCAGCCGGTAAAGCGCCGCCACCTCTCCGGCGAGCGGTTCGCTGACGGTGACCACGCGGTCCAATCTCCGATAGATCTGGGCCACTAATGGTCGAAATGAAACCATCAACCGATTGATCGGATTGCCAACTATATTGATGTGGCAAAGCGCAATCTTGCGGTCGTGGCCGCCAGAGAGGACGCTGATTAGGTCGGCTCCCCACAAATTGCTGATGGTGATGTCGATCTTCAACTTCTTCTTGAGGCGGCCGAGCCGCCAAGCTGCAAGGGCGTACGCAAACGGCCGGAGAGCCAGCGGCAGCCGGGGAATCGGTCCTATCAGATAGGTGGATGCGACGCCCGGCCGAGGCAGAGCTGGATCGAAACTGGCAAGGAAAACTTGACGCTCCGGAGCGGCGAGCAGCTGCGCCAACGAATGCACCATCCGCTGGGTCCCGCCGAAGCCCTCGACGAGAGAAGGGACCAGAAGCAGGAGACGCTGCGTGGTCATTGGCGCACCAACAACCTTTCGCACTGATCAACCGCATTCTGGATCGAAAAGTCTTTCGACCGTTCGATTGGCGCCGCCTCGTCATGCCCGCTTGCCAGGGACTCGTCCATAGCCGCCGCAAGCAATTTAGCATCTCCCACCGGGCACAAGCGTCCACACATCCCTGCACCGAGAAATTCCCGAGGGCCGGGCGGGCAATTCGTGCTGACTGCCGACATCCAGGCCGCTAAAGCCACGATAAGGACGGTGGGGCTTCAACCCACCAAAATCCAGGTATGAAAATATGCGCAACGAGGTCCGAAAGGCCAATTTGCACCTCAGCTGAGCGCGGGATTCGCCCTCGCCAAGGATGAGTAGGCGAGCGTTAGTATTCTTCGGCCGGCCGAAATCAGCCCTTCGCGAAGTCAAGAAAATGAAGCCCTGATTAACCCCTCATTGCGGTCTCCCAAAGGCCTCGTGGATGCTTCCGGCGGGCTTTGACCCTGGACACCCGGCAATGACGCGCTCAGGCCGCGGCGTGCGCTGGACGTTCCTTCTCTAGCCACGCTTGGAACATCAATATACTCCACAACCGGGCCGTCCAGTCATAATGTCCGCTCAAATGTTGTTTCCAAGTTTGTCTTACAAGCTTCGCATCGAGATAACCTTCGCGGGATAGACGTGATTCGTCGAGCAGAGCCTCCGCCCAATCGCGCAAAGGGCCTCGAAACCATTCTCCGACCGGAATGCCGAATCCCGCTTTGGGCCGTTCAATCAATTCACGCGGCACGTATCGGTAGAGCACCTGTCGGAGCGCCCATTTGCTCTGCCCCCCCCTGAGCTTCATGTGCAGCGGGAGCTGCCATGCGAGCTGAAACACCCGATCGTCCAGAAATGGAACCCGAGTTTCTAGGCTTACGCCCATCGCCGCTCTATCCACCTTCGTGAGGATGTCGTCTTGCAGGTAGGTCAGGGCGTCCCACGCCATCATGCGGTTCTCGGCATCGACGACTCCCCCGAGGTTGTCATCAAGTCGAATCGTCACTCGCTCGGCGCCATGCACGAGGTGGGCGTCCGGCGGCCATTCGGTAACGAGGCTTCGATAAAGATCATCAATGTTTCTAGCCGTTTGCAGCCGGTGCGCGAGCCTTTGCGCTTTGTCGCCCAAACGCACGACCCGGTCGGCGCTTGGGAGCATCTTGCCGGAGACGTTCCACAAGACATCTGGCATGACATAAATTAGAGCCCCGATCGCGCGTCGCAAAGAAGGCGAAAGCCAGCCCACCCCGGCCCAGACGCGCCGGGCCCAAAGGTACCGCGTATAGCCGCAGAAAAGTTCGTCTCCACCGTCGCCGGACAAAGCTACTGTAACTCGCGTTCGCGCACATTGAGCCACCAAATGTGTCGGAATTTGAGAGCTGTCAGCGAATGGCTCGTCGTAAAGCGAGGGCAATTGTGGGATGACGGATCGCGCGTCTGCGCTTGTCACGACGATCTCGTGGTGATCCGTTCCTAGGTGCTGCGCAACGCGGCGGGCATGCGGCGCCTCGTCGAAACCAGCCTCTTCAAAGCCGACCGTAAAGGTTTTCACGGATCGCCTCGACTGGGCCTGCATCAAAGCCACGATCGTGGATGAATCCACGCCGCCGGACAAAAAAGCTCCAAGCGGCACATCGGCGACGGCTTGCCTTGCTACCGCCGAACGTAGGACTTCCTCTAGGGCGTCGACCGCCTCACAATCCCTCTCGAAAGGCCTCTCCAAGCCTTGCAAGACAACGTTGGTCAGCCTCCAGTACGGTTCGATATGAACTTCGCGACGAGCCAGATTTTTCGCATCTAACGTCAGCAAGGACCCGGATGGCAGCTTGCTGACATCCTCATAGATCGAGTAAGGCGCAGGGATGACGCATAACTGAGTATAGAGCGCAAGCGCGTTGCGACTAATGGAGTTAGCAAACGTGGGATATCTGAGAAGCGCCTTGAGTTCACTGCCAAAAATAAACGCTCGCTCTGCTCCGTCGCCGACCCAACCATAGTAAAGAGGCTTTTCGCCGAAGCGGTCGCGAGCTAATGTCAACCGGCGCTCGGCGCGATCCCACAAGGCAAAAGCGAACATCCCCACCACCCGTGGGAGCACGGCGTCCACATTCCAATATTCGAACGCAGCGAGCAACGTTTCCGTATCGGAACGCCCGCGCCAACTGACGCATGAGCCTGAGGCTTCAAGTTCCTCTCGAATATCAATGTGGTTGTAGATCTCGCCGTTGAACACGAGGACGAAGCGCCCGTTGCGCGAGATCATCGGCTGATGTCCAGCGGGCGAAAGGTCGATTATCGCCAACCGACGATGAGCCAAGCAGACGCCAGCCGCGGGGTCAGTCCAAATGCCGGAGTCGTCGGGGCCGCGGTGCGCGAGCGCGTTCGCCATGCGAGAGCCGATCGACTCGATCGCATCAGGCCATGTCGAGGCCATAAATCCGGCTATACCGCACATTTGACTTGCAATTTGCTCAATGAAGATGAGGGATTTGAAGAGGATAGCTTACAGAAAGGCTCTGATGTCGAACTGGTGAAAGACACCACGTCCAATTCTGATACAATTCTGATTTGAAACCTTGAGCGGAGCGAAGCAGACTAGGATTTTTGAAGCGAGGCGGACCGTCCCGCCTGCACCGACTCGGGGGGACCATCTGAGCGTTTTGTCCAGTCTCTGAAATCCCTTCCGATCTTGCCGCTCAAACCGCGTGCAATGGCGAAGTAAAGAACTGGAGCGTCGGCACCCAACAGGTAAGATAGAACTTTGAGTATTCCGTTCCTCTTGGCAGTGCGCCCCAGACCTGCTAAAATTGTCAATACGTTGCGGATCGTCCTCGCATTCATATGCCACCCATTGAGAATCATTGTATTCTTTATATAATAGTATAACTTTGCTGACGTATACGGTCTTTGACTGACATCTGGGTGAAATTGTACTGCTTCAAGCACAGAAATGACTTTTCCGGCCTGCCGCAAGCGAAAGAAATAATCAACCTCATCGCCATATATATAGAAATCCTTGTTTACATTACCGACCTTGCAAGCCACGGCGAGATTTATCAGCGCTCCATTGAACAAGTAGGCGAAAGGGTAGGTCCCGTTGGGCGCTTGCTCGCGCAACCGCTCCAAGGTGGTCAGTTTGCGTCTCGCGCCCACGATGATGGGTAGGCCTGCTTTGTCGAGCGTCGCTACCGGAAAGACGAAATGCGTCGGCCTATCTTCGCAAAGAACAATCGATGAGG
>Ga0209624_10003626_pt1 | contig 10858 bp, 10 predicted proteins | sample JacPinW_OM2H0_O1_FD_188565 | JGI IMG/M metagenome (GOLD analysis project Ga0209624, IMG submission 188565) | Forest soil microbial communities from Algoma, Ontario, Canada - Jack Pine, Ontario site 1_JW_OM2H0_O1 (SPAdes) (version 2) | ecosystem: Environmental > Terrestrial > Soil > Boreal... | reverse complement strand
TTTCTGATGCAATTTTGGCGGCCGGGCTGGGCAGGTGCAGCGCGCCTCGGGCTCACGCACGGGACCTATTGTCTCGGCTGCTGTGCGTTGTTGATGGCGCTGCTGTTCGTTTTCGGCGTCATGAATCTGGTCTGGGTAGCTGCATTAGCGCTGCTTGTTCTCGCCGAAAAGGTCTTGCCCGTCGGGCCGCCGGTTGGCGTCGCAGCCGGCGTGGTCGCCACGCTCATTGGCCTCCTTATGGTTGTAGGCGTAACGTTGCCCGCTTAAGCGGAGGGCGACGGAAACCGGAGCAATGGGGCTTTGAACGTTCATCCACTTCGCTTTTTCGGTCGGCCAGAATCCAAAAGGTGCTGAGCATATAGAAATCGAGATGGCCAACCGCCGCATTGGGTCGGTTTACCCGTTTGCGATCCCGTCGGGAATGACCCTTATTTGCGCTTACCGACGGCTGGAATCGAGTGAAGCGGCCATTGCGGGATGGAGCGTCGGGAATGCGACGGGGTGAGGAACGGCGCTTTCGGAAGCTGTATGCACGCGGCTTGCTAACCAAGACGACCCCTATGCCAGGTGCGCGTGCTTGGCGAAGAGCGCGACTTTGTCGCTGTAGGTTAGGCGCACCTCACCTTTGCATTCGGCGCACTTGAAGGTGGAGACTGTAATGAACCAAACCCCTTTTTTGATTATCAGGTGGCCGCAGCGCTCACATTCAAGGGTGAGATCGACGGCGCGCAATCCGGCTGAAAGTGTCATCGCATCGCTCCTCACCGTTCAGGCGGGAGCGCCAAGTCTCTCAGCCACCGACGCCTGCGGGCCTTGGGCCTCACTGTCGATGATGACTGTTCAGATAAGCTCTCGAAGACTCAATTGTTAGCTCTGTACCGACACGTACCGAGTTCAGGCTCGCCAAAGTGACCCCTGAGACGCAAGAATAAGCGGTCGCCAGGCGATGGGGAGTACAGCCGCAACGCCGCTCGGCCGGATTGACGGGTAACGCTCCCTTGCCGCGCTGGGGTTTGTCGCGTGGAGGGCATGTCGGATTTGCCCTCGCCGGGCTTCCGTTGTTTTGACAATGGCTAGGTCAATGCCCAAAAGTACGTATTGACAGTGGCTGAAGAGAGGTCCCTCACGTCGCTGCGACTGCCAGCGAAACGGCTTGGAGACAATGAAGGGGCCCAGCGCAGCTGCGCTTTTGTCTTCGTTGATTTGACAATTGGCGCTCTATCGGACGTACGCAAGCCTTCGCAGCAACCCTCAAACAATGAATCAGTGCCGCTCGCTCATGTCAAAAGAGTTCGAAAAGCTCGAAGCGCTCCTCTACCTGTCTAGGCCCAGTGAACGCGAGCCGCAGGTAGATCGCGGCGAGGCGACCAAACTCGCCGCCCGATGGAAGTGGCTGGCTCATCGGGATCGCGAGCAGCGCATTGAGTTGCCTCGCGGCGGGCCCGACCGGGGCGCTCTTCGGGCCGGGTGACTCCTCGCGAGGTCGACCAAAGGCCCGTCAGGATAGGAAGAGCAGCACGACTTGCCTGAGAATCTGCTGCCCAATATCGCGGTCGTTGAGACATTGGCGGCCGCGACCGGCGAATAGCTCGGCAATCTGAGGCCTGGCGTGACCTCCCATCCTATCATCGGAGACGTGATCACCGCCGTCATCGTCCGCCCCAAGGGACCGCCACGCGCAAGGGAACCCGCCGATGCAGGCGATCGCGGCCTGACCGCGCGCGCCTGCCGGCGCGAGCCAACGCTGTCGCGCAACACCCGCATCGGAAATCATGTTTTCACACGACCTCAGCCGCGGGGAGCCAATCGACAGGTCGCTCGGAACTTCCGCTCCGGGTTCGTCAGCCGTCGATCATCACGCGCAGCCGAAACTTCCGCTTCGGGGTCGGTTTGACCATTCGCCAGACCCTCGATGAGTGGCTGCTATTTGCGCGGAGCTGCCGGCCAGGCTCGACGTGAGCCGGATGATGCTTCGCCATTTGCGATCAATCCGGCTCAGCCGGGGGCAGAGTTACACCTCTGTCTGGCCTGCTGCCGGTTTCGTGGACACCGAGAAAAGGTGTTTGCTGAAGCTGGAGGTGGCCCATGGGAAGGCGAGTGTTTGCGCGAGAATTTAAGGTTGAGGCGGTCCGACTGATCCGGGAGCGTGGCGTCAGCGTGGCGCAGGCGGCGCGGGATCTGGAGATCGATGAGAACATGCTCCGGCGCTGGGCGAAGGAGCTGAGCGCCGATCCGATGCAGGCTTTTCCTGGCCATGGCCAGGAAAAGCCTGAGCAACTTGAGATCGAGCGGCTGCGCAAGGAAAACGCCAAACTGCGGGCGGAGCGCGACATCCTAAAAAAGGCAGCAGCGTTCTTCGCGAGGGAAGCGCGATGAAGTTCGCTTTCATCGCCAAGCATCGGCATGTCTGGCCGGTGTCATGGCTGTGCGAGGCGTTGGACGTCTCGCGCTCCGGCTTCCACGCCTGGCTTCGTCGAGGACCAAGCGCCCGTGAGAGAGCGGACGAAGGGCTAATCGTAAAGATCCGCTCGAGCTTCGTGGGGAGCGCTCGCACCTATGGCGCGCGCCGCGTCTGGCGGGACGTGCTCGCCGAAGGTCTCTCCTGCGGCCTGCACAAGGTCGAGCGTCTGATGCGGATGAACGCCTTGCGCGCTCGCCCGCGACGTCGAGGGCTTCCAAAAGATGATGGCGCAAGATCGCTGGCTGTCGCTCCCAACCTTCTCGATCGGCAATTCGCCGCCGAGCGGCCGAACCAGAGGTGGATCGCGGACTTCACCTATATCTGGACGGCCGAGGGCTGGCTCTATGTCGCGGCCGTGATCGACCTCTTTTCGCGAAGAGTCGTCGGCTGGTCGATGAAGGCCGAGATGACCGCCCAACTCGTCACGGATGCGCTCGTGATGGCGATCTGGCGGCGCGGAAGGCCCGACGCTCTGCTGCATCATTCAGATCAAGGCAGCCAATATGCGAGCGAGCAGTTCCAGCAGCTGATGGCCGACAATGGCGTCGCCTGTTCCATGAGCCGCTCCGGCAACGTCTGGGACAACGCCGCGATGGAGAGCTTCTTCTCCTCGCTGAAGACCGAGCGGATCGGCAAAAAGGTCTATCGCTCCCGCGACGCCGCGAGAGCCGATGTCTTCGACTACATCGAGCGGTTCTACAATCCGGTCCGCAGGCACTCGACCCTCGGATATCTCAGCCCGCTTGAGTTCGAAAGAAAGGTGGGGTTAGCTTAACTGCCTGTCCACAAAACCCGCAGCAGGCCAAACTGCTGCTAGCATGCGCGGCTCCCGGGCGAGTCTGAATGCCCGATCTGGCGTGAGAATTGGGCATGCTATGTACACCCAGACGCTTCACATCCGATCGGCGATCGACTCCGGTCTCATCGGATTCGACAGACCGCCTCAATGGATCGCCGCATACATGATCCCGTCCTCAGTTGCGGCTGCAGCGTCGAATTCGGCGACGATACGGCCGAGGCGGGCGACCAGAATGCGGTCGGAAATGGCGAGGATCTCGGGAAGGTAGGACGAAATCACGACCACCGCCTTGCCCTCCTCAGCCAGACGGCGGATTTGAGCGTGGATCTCCGGTATCGTAGCGACGTCGACGCCGCGTGTCGGCTCGTCGAAGATGATGATGGACGGGTCTTGGACGAGCGACTTGGCGATGACGACCTTTTGCTGATTGCCGCCGGAGAGTTCGACGATCTTGGCCTTACGCTGCAGCGCCGCGACCTTCAGCCGATCAACCCAATATGCCGCTAACTTATTGCGGGTGACGCGCGAGAGGAGAAAGCGCCACCCGACCTTGGTCGAGAGCTTCCCGATGTAGATATTGTCGTCGATCCGCATTGTCTCGAAGAAGCCGTTCTGCTTCCGGTCCTCGGTGAGGTAACATATGCCCGCGTTGATCGCCTGCTTCGGCACGCGATATCGGACCGGTTTGCCATGGAGCTTGATCGTGCCACCGTTGATCAGGTTGCGCTTCAAAGCGCCGTAGATGACCTTGGCGACCTCGGTCCGGCCCGAACCGATGAGGCCGGCGATGCCGACGACCTCGCCCGCATAGACTGAGAACGACATGTTCTTCACCACCATCCCCATGGTGACGTTCTCGACCGCCAGCACCTTCCTCCGGTCTGCCCCCCGTGGCCGGTGGCCGGCGTGTCGGGCATAGTGCGTTTGGGCGATGTCGCGACCCACCATGGCGCGCACAAGTTTTTCTCGGCTCATTTCCGCGGTTTTAGACGAAACCACTAGCTTGCCGTCGCGAAGGACGGTGATGCGGTTTGAGATCTGGAGCGATTCCTCGAGCGCATGCGAAATGTAGATGATCGCCGTCCCCTGTGCGCGTAGGTCTCCCACGAGATGGAAAAAATGAACGATCTCCTCGGGGGTGAGGCTAGCTGTCGGCTCGTCGAATATCATGATCCGCGCCTTGTTGTAGACAGCGCGCGCGATTTCCACCATCTGTCGCTTAGCGGCGCCGAGAAGCGCTACTGGCGTCGCGGGGTCGATATGGAAGTTGAGAGACTGCAGGAGCTGCTGAGCCTGGATGTTGAGAGTGCGGAAGCGGGTCAGCAGCTTTTCGTTGCCGAGCTCGATGTTTTGGGCGGCCGTCATCGACGGCACCAGACTTGTTTCTTGGTAGACCATGCAGATACCGGCGGCGAGCGCGTCGCGCGGCCCGTCGAAATGGGTCGACTTGCCGCCGACGAAGATCTCGCCGGAGGTCAATTTGATTGCGCCGGCGATTGCCTTGCAGAGCGTCGACTTGCCGGCGCCGTTCTCGCCGACCAGTGCATGTACCTCTCCGGAACAAAGCTCGAAATTGATGCCATCGATGGCGTGGATACCGCCATAGATCTTGCTGCCGTTGACCACTCGCAGCACCGCACCCTCAGCGGCGGACGCCTCCTTGACGGCGTCTCGCGTCAGCTTTTCGACATCGTTCATGGCTTCGCCCCTGACGTGTCTAATAACGCCCGTCCGTGCCCTTGGGAGACGATGACGAGACCTCGCGCTGTTTCGCAAGCCGCGGTGACGCCATGGCAGCGGCCGCCGACGCGGCTATGCAGGCTCTCGATGACGTCACCATCCTCGTCGATCCTCGCGATGAGGCCGTAGGAGCGCGGGGGTGCCCAGGGTTTTTGGATGCCGAGCGCCTTGATCGAGCCACTTTGCATCGGCTCGAGCGCATCGCCGCTGGTCGCGAGCGCCGGCGCGATCCAGTATTGGGGCGAAATCGTCCGCATCATCTCCTCGCGGAAATCATCCTCACGCAGTACGAATTCGATGAGGTGCGTGCGCAGTGCGAAAAGTGACAACCAGAAGCCGCCGCCGACGGCTCGGCCAAGCCGCGCGGGATAGCCTGGCAGGTTGCGGATAATGGGTTCGACTGTACCGAGGTCGCGCCCCATCACAGCGGCGCGGCAGACACGGTGGCTCCAGCTTTCGGTGAGCCACAGGAACCTCTCGTCCCTCGAGAACGCCAATCCGTGAGGATAGGGCAGGTTGCGAATGACGACCTTCGGCGACTCGAAGCCCGGCCCGCACACGATGATGCGGCCAGCGCGGTTTTTTTGCATCAAGTCGCGCCGCCACTCGACCGCCGTATTGAGCTGGCTGCCCTCACTCACGAAAATGTTGCCGTCGGCCGTCGCCGCGACGCTGGTCAGGCAGTTGAGCGGCTGGTCCTCAACTTGGTTGAGCCAGCTCTGGCGGCCCCGACCGTCGACCGCTGCAAGACCCCGTCCGGCGATGCACGCGATTAGCCGGCCGTCCGGATGGATCGTTAGTCCGCCTACGTCCGCCTCGAACTCGGCCACAACGGCGCGCGTCTGGTAACCGGGGCCAGAGAGCCGCGATACGCGGCGTCCGGCCGAGATATAGAGCGCGCCGTCCGGGCCCTCGACTATATCGTCGGACCCAGGGAGTGGCTCGCCGATCGGCCGGCAATGGTCAAGCGCCTCGTTGGGACTGAGCGCTCCATCAAGGGACGGAATCGCGTGCTGCTCCGCATTTGGGAACAGGATCTGATGCACGTCCCGCAGGAAATGGGTGAAGGCGGCCATGGGCTAGCTTCGATCGAGTCGCTTGTCGCCCCAATAGGCCTCGTAGTCGGTCCAAGTCGGGTCGCCGCCGTCGAGCTTGATCCGGCCTATGCGGTTGTTCTCGAGTCCTCCCAGATAAAGGTATCCTTTGTGCTCGCGCATTGATGTCACCGTTGAATGGGAAATGCCGGTTGGGTCCCAGTACGATTCGAAAATATCGCCCGCCTCGTTGAAGCGCAGCACGCAGCCGTGATTGAGCCCCGGCGCCAACCATTCGTCGCCGGGCACCTGCTTCACCATGCGCAGACGGAAGCCCGGTTTGCGCGCGGCGAGGTCGAAGGTCGGGGTGCGGATGCCGACCAACGCCAGCCAATACGTGCCGTCGGAAGCGCGGTTGATGTTGTCGGGATTGCCCGGCAGCGACTCGATCGCGACTTCGAGTTCACCCTTGCGCGGGCCTGCTATCCAGTAGCGATAGATCTGGCAGAGCGTGGTACTGGCGATCAGCAGCGACTGCCCGTCGTGCGAGATGCATATGCCGTTCGGAAAATAAAAATGCGAGATCAGCGTCGAGGTCTTGCGGGTCGCCGGATCATAGACCACCAGCCTGCCGTTGGGCCTGCCCTCGATAATGTCGAGCGCGTTCGTGGTCATTTCGTAGCGCGTCGTGCAGTCGCTGAAGTAGATCTTGCCGTCTGGCGCGATGTCGAGATCGTCGGCCATGCGCAGCCGCGAATCGTCGTTGAGCTTGTACCAGGTGCGGTTGGTCTCGTCGGTGAGCTTGAAGACCGCGCCGCTCGGCTTGACCCCATAAACGCCCATGCCGGCGACGCAAACGATGAGGTTCTCATCCCGATCGAATTGCATCCCCAGGGGTCGGCCGCCGATGTGAGCGAATATCTCACGCCGCTCGAGATTGGGTCCGGAAAAGCGGATGATGTTGCCATCACGGGTGCTTCCGTAGACCCGGTCCTGCCGGTCGACGATCACGTCCTCTGGGCCCTCGATCTGGTTGAGCCCGATTGCCTCGGCATGAACCAGCCGGTTGTTCTGAGCGAGGGCCGAATTGCTGTCGGGGGCGATTGAGGGAGCGGGAGACAACGGCACACGCGCCGGATTGACATAGGTCTTTTGGATCACCTTGCCGCGATTTTTTGCCCATTTCACATCGATGCTGACGGCGCTAAGAAGAATGACGCCGGTGGCGGCCGAAGTCACGTAGCCGGGAATGCCCATGCGGACCAGACCGTTGGTCAGCATGAAGATGATGATCGCGCCGATCATCGCCCGCCAAACCGTGCCGCGGCCGCCCGCGATCGAAGCTCCACCCAGCACGACGGCGGTCACCGCCTGAAATTCCCAGCCGAGACCAGTCGTCGAATCGGTGCTCCCCTGGCGCGCTGCATAGAATACGCCGCCCAGGGCACAGAGCACGCCCGACAGCGCGTAGGTCGCCAGCAGCATGCGCTGGACGCGGATGCCTGCGTGGCGAGCAGCCTTTCGTGAGGCGCCGATCGCTGTGAGATGCCAGCCGTAGCGCGAGCGGCTCAGAAAGACATGACCGATGAGCAGGACAAAAATCAACGCCGACGCATTGACCGGCACTCCCAGGACGCTGCCCTCGCCCAGGAAGTCCCAGGCGTCGCTGTCGATCGAGTTGGTGGCGAAGACAGTGGCAAAGCGCTCGTTGAGCAGATTGACGCTGGCGCGCAGGATGATCAGCGTCACCAGCGTGGTGAGGAACGGCCGTGCTTTGAGATAGCCGATCAGCAGTCCATTCCCAGCGCCCACGATGGCGCCTGTCGCCAGTGTGGCGAGCACCGCAAGCCACGCGGGAAGGCCGAGGACGAACATGCAGAAGAGGGCAGTGAAGTTGGCGACGGCGAAGATCGCCCCAACGCTGAGGTCGATGCCGCCAGAGATCAGGGTAAAAGCCATAGCGAGCGCGACGAAGCCGAATTCGGCGAAGAGCCGCGCCAGCGACAGTGCGTTCTTGACGGTGCCATAGTCATGAATGGTGAGCGAGAAGTAGATTGCCAGTCCGATCATCACGGTGAACGGAATGACCGGCTCGAACCATTGCTTCAGGAGCAGTTCGGCGAACAACAGCCGTGGCGACCATGCGTAGCGAACGCGCTGTGTCCGACGGCTGAGCGCTTCCAAGGGGGCAATCGACATCGGCCTGGCTCCAGTCGGCAGCCGCTCCCGCCATGAGGCGGGGGCGGGGGCGCGTCGGTCGGCGATGAGCTGCTTCTAATGAGCTACTTCTTCGGTGTGGCGTCGGCCGCGGTCGTCGGCGTCGGGGGCTTGGGCACGGCGTAGCAGTTTGCGCCGCTTGCATTGGACTTATCGAGCCATATCGGCCGCGTGTAATATTCTTTATGGCTGCTGCCGGGTTTGGCGTCCGCCTCCAGCAGAGCCACGGCGGCTAGGAAGGCGTCGCGGCCCTGCTCGCCCGCGGTGTAGCTCAGGAACTTGTAGAAGTTCCCCTGGTTCACCTGGTCGCAATCGAGCTGTGAGCCCTCGCCCGACGCATAGACCTTCACCTGGTCGATCTTGCCGGCGTTGCGGATCGCCTGCGCTGCGCCCGATTGCATGATGCCCCAGAAACCGATGCTGGCGCAGAGGTCGGGATGTTGCTGAATCACGGTCGCAGTGATGTTCAGGGCGTTGTTGGCGTCCCACTGCGCCGCTTGGTTGGACACGACCTTGATCGCCTTGTCCTTGTTCAGAGTATCCATCACACCCGCGATCTGATCGACGCTCGCTGCGGCGGTGAGTTCGCCCTGTACAATCTGCACCTTGCCCGAGGCTCCGGAGCCGGTTCCACACGCCTTCACCACATCCTCGGCGAGCATGCGTCCGACTTCAAACCAGTCGGCGCCGACGAAAGCGTCCGACTTGTAGTTCGACGACATGTTCATTTGGATGACATGGGTTCCTTGGGCCTCAGCACGTTTTAGCTCTTTTTGCAGCAGCGTGACGCTGGGGTTTTGGACGACGATTACGTCCGGCTTCTCGTCGACCAGGGCGGTCAGCGCCTGCTGCATCGCCGCCGGATTATTGTTGGGATCGCGGATCACAAAATTCATACCGCGCCATTCCGCCTCCGTCTTGATCACGCTGCCCCACTCGTCCATCAGCGGCACGCCGGTGGCGATTGGGAGGAAGGCGATTGTCTTCCCTTTGAGGTTCTTGTCATAGTCCGCGCGCAGTTCGTGCGCCGTCTTGGTGCCGGCCTCCTCTTGCGCCAGCGCGACCACCGGTCCGCCAACGAGCGCGGTGACGGAAAGCGCCCTGATGAGAGCTGTCAAAGTACATTCACGCACCATGTCACATCCTCCCTGGTTATGATTGTTATGCGCGCCGGACCAGCCGAGCCCAATCGCCTTCAGCTTTCAGTCGCCTTGCCGAGCTGTCTCCTCGTCTCGTGGGTGTAGCAAGTTGTCCAAGATGATCGCCGCCAGCAGCACCACGCCGCGGATGATGTTCTGCACCTCGCTGTTCACGTTCATAATGGTGAAGGCATTGAGCAGCGTGCCGATGAGGGCGCAGCCGGCGACGACGCTGAAGACGCCGCCACGCCCACCCACCAGGCTAATGCCGCCCAGCACCACCACGAGTATTACGTCGAAGATCGTGGTTCCCTGCACGATCGCCATCTGCATACTGCCAGTCTCGCCAATCCAGACGAGCCCGGCGAGCCACGCGAGAGCGGCGACGAGCACATATTCCAGAATCGTAAGCGGGCGTAACGCCACGCCTGTAAGGCGCGCCGCCTCGGGATTGTCGCCCTGCGCATAGATGAAGCGGCCGATCGAGGTCCGGGACAGGAAGGCGTGCACGACCAACGCCGCTGCGGCGAAGACGAGGATAGGCATCGGGATGCCGAGCAACGTGCCGCGCCCGGCGAACACCAGCCACGGAGCGTCCAGCGGGGCGTAAGCGACGAAGGCCGACGCAAACCAGTAAGCCGCGCCATAAATGACGTAGGCGGTTGCGAGCGTGACGAACAACGCCGGCGCTTCGACGAAGGCGACCATGACGCCGTTGAAGAGACCAACCGCAACACAGATCGTAAGAGCGAGGACGGCCGCCCAGAACGGGGGAAGGCCTCGCGGAATGGCGGTCAGCGCGACACACCAAGAGCCGGCCATCATCGCGACCTCGCTCAGATCAATGCCGCGGCTAATGACGATCAGCCCCATGCCGAGGCCGAGGATGCCGAGCTTTGAAATACTGCGCAGGAGATCAAGAAAGTTGGCAGCCGTGGCAAAGCCCTGCAACCCCAGGCTAAAGCCGAGCAGCAGAACGACCGTCAGCGCGGCGACGATCTGCTCCTGGCTCAGCTGGCCAACAGCAAGCCGCCATGGCTCAAACCTGCCCGCTGCCGCGCCCGGCTGCATCACCATGCCGAGATATTTCCTCCCATGGTCGACCCACGGCCGCACAGTCGGGCCGGCCGCGTGGCCACTTATTCTTCGCGCAACCTTCCGCTTCGTCGGTCCGGTCATTCGAGCTGCCTGCCCGGATTCCGGACATTCTTGAGATTGCGGTGTACCGAGGCTGAGGCTGCGCGAGTTTCCCTTATCTGGCAATGGTAATAGGCCGATGAACCTTAGTAAAGGCCGCGACACCGGCGCTGGTGGCTGCGGTCGCGCCGATGGACGGGTAGGACCCGGTCGAATGACCGCTATTTGCGCAAACGCGACATAGCGAGGCATCCGACGATAGAGCCGCTGGCGGGTCCTTCTGTTGGCAAGACGCTCGCCACTCACCGGCTCAAATATTCTGCAAGGCTGT
>Ga0209624_10003625_pt1 | contig 10858 bp, 11 predicted proteins | sample JacPinW_OM2H0_O1_FD_188565 | JGI IMG/M metagenome (GOLD analysis project Ga0209624, IMG submission 188565) | Forest soil microbial communities from Algoma, Ontario, Canada - Jack Pine, Ontario site 1_JW_OM2H0_O1 (SPAdes) (version 2) | ecosystem: Environmental > Terrestrial > Soil > Boreal... | reverse complement strand
CCGGCCACACCAATACGCCGGGCGCGGTGCCAGTAGATGGGTGGACGAAGTAGCAGTCTGCAGTGCCGTCCGGCGTCTTCACGGTCACGTCGGATTCGGTGACCGTTACGGCGTTGGCTACTTTGGGCAGCAGCATGACGACGCCTGCCGCCAGCATGATGCCGAACTGCTTTCGCGTGATTAAACCGAGGGCTTCGTACCGTTCCTGATCCTCCGCAGAATGATCTCGATCGCACATATATTCGCTCCTTGTCTTTCGTTTCTCACCGGCGCTGGGTCGCTGGGCCTGATTGCGCGGTAGACTGCGAGCGCACCGTCATGTTTTACCTGAAAATTTCCGTTTCGCGTTTGCGGGTCGCTCGATCACGAGGATTATAACTAAAACCATACAAATCGCCGATAGGAGGGGTTCCCTTAGATCTGCGAAGTTCCCGAATCTTCCACCCACATTTCTTGACCAGCTTCCGAAGATGGCGTTTTCGACCTTCGCTTCGGACGCGAGGTCACGCGCAACATGGACGCGAGGCTTGTCCACGGTTTCTGCTTCGACAACTTTCAATCGAACTTCGTCACCAACGCGAAGAAAGGGTTTTCCACCGCACATGTTCGTTCTGTGGCAAAACGAGGCTGCCAAGGTCGAGTGCGGGCGCTGAGGCGATTTTACCAAGGGTTACGGATAAGTAGTCCCGCGCATCACGTCACGTGGCACATGGTTCCACGGCACTTCGGGGAGCCGCATTGGCAGGGACAAGAACAATGAAAGCCGTAATCAATGGTCAGCTCTTCTCCTGCCCGGATTTTTCTGAAACTGTACAGGAAGATTTGCCCGCGGATTCGGCGCATCGACAGATTCGGATCGCAACTATGATTGATGATCTCGGCGCCGCTTCCCCTTACTGATCCATCAAGTTTCGAGAGTCGATTCAAGCGAACAGTGTAAATCCGATCTGCCATCCCCGCGCGGAGCATCCTGATAGCACGGCGCATGGCTTCACGCTCACTGATCCGTTCACCTGTATATTGAATCACCCGTTTGCGCGGAGGAATTGCTTCTCCCGCGAAAACGCCATACCGTTCGATGCGAGAGCGGCCAATGCAAAGTTTGAAATATGTAAACTTCGGATTGAGACGTGGAACATGATGTTTCGTAGGCATACCAACAGTGCCGGGCGGCCAGAGGCCACCACTAAGTAATGGGCAACCTCGTAATCGCTAGCTGCAAATTGGGTGTTGATTTGTCAACGCCAAGCACCGCAAGTGGCTTGGTGTGCTGCATTGCTTTGGCTTTCTTCGGCGAAGGGCACCAATTGCGATCCGCGCACCCGTGTCAGGGGGAGACTTTATCAACAACCTTAAGCGGCTTGGTGTGCTCTAGGGCCCTGGGCTTATTCAGCTTCTTGGTCTCTTTCTTTTTCGATGCCATCATTTTTCTCCTTCCAGCGAATCGCGCGCGTGCGCTGTCACCATACTTATAAGCAAAAAGCGCGCCAATGTAAACGGTCGGTTCCGAGCCCGCTGTCCCCTTTCGATTCTGCCACGATAGCCGCAACCACACCTCGGTCCCGCGAGTTTCGTGTTGAACCATTCGTCCTAGATTGAAATATTCAACGGCACATCACAAGGTTCGGAGTTTTTCGATAAGGCGCCCGTGCCTGGTAAACGATCTAACCGGACATGTGGGTACTGAAACCAAGTAATCCGACCAGAACCAGTTTCAGGGGCCAATCAAGCCCGTGGTAACGCTGATTGTTGCGACTGTGTTATCGGAATTCAAATTGATGAGTACCTGCGTTCTCTCAATCACTACGCCGCTTCCGACGCGTTTGTCGCCATAGAGAGTTTCCTTCGCAGAGTCGATGGCTGTATCAAATCCACACTTCTTGAGGGCCGCATCTGCAACCTCGGAACGCATTCCGGGTCGAATGTCTTTCTTTATATGTTTCGCGCAGTCGAGTTGAGATCTTTTGTCGCAGGAGGCTTGCAAGATAACCATGCTGGCGAGAAAGAGAATTCGCATCACATTCCTCGTCCTGAGAGAACTTGAATGTGGATTCTCGACGGGCATAGAGCACATTTATCATTTACAGCGGATGGGTTAACTCACAAACGATTGCTTCGTGTTCTGCCATGCATCGAGGCTTCGATTCGTGCCCAAGTGCCTGATTAACGCCGTAACCGGAAAAGTGGGTACTGGAACGGACTTGTCCAGTTATCCGACTAATCAGGAGTTGGCCGAGCAGCGATGGTAGCGTTTCCCCGAAGCTCTTCACTGTGCTTTCGCCAGTCGCAGTGATTCTGCTCATGCAACCTGAATTTGCCAACGGCAGTCTAACGGAGCAAACCCGATTCCGATAAGCCGACGAGTCGTAAAGGGCTACACGATGAAGACTAAGCTGACCGTCGTGGCTGTTTTTCTTGCAATCGCCCTAGGCGGTTGCGCGGCCCGGAGTTCCTGCCCAGGATGCCCATGTATTGGGCCGAATGGTGGGCCGTGCGTTAACCCAGCTCAGTCGTCGCACGCTCCCTCCAGGAAGAGGATACCGTGAAATCCGCGCCTACTTTAGCCGCGATCCTGGCACATTGCACGCCAGTCTAACCGGACAAGTCCGGTTATCCGACTTCCCGGGAGTTGACCCGAAATCGATGGGTCGGCCAGAGGGAGTGCGGTCCCCATGAATCTTTTTCGTTGGTCTCCCCGTATAGCTCAGTATCCAAGCCTCGGGGAGATTCGCCCCTCACAATGGGAAAAGGAATCCCAGTACCTGGGCGCGGCATAGGCTGTGGACGCTTGAGGAATTGGTGGAGCAAACGTCGCGGTAGTGGCAGACGGGGAGGCGAAGCAATGAGCATCAACGATTTACCGGCGATTATGGGAACAGTTCTGATTGTTGCCGGCCTCGTCCTAGTGGGCGTTTCCACATGGTCCCGTGCCGAGGGGAGTGAAAAGACCACTCAGGCCGGGGCGCTCATCATTGTGGTCGGCGCATTCCTCTTGGGGCTGTCGATATTCGTGTCGCATGGAAAATAGGACTCAGGTCCGCGCGCCATTCAAATTAGGACACTAGCGGCCTTTCTGGTCGGATGGTCGGCAAACCGGAAGTTATCCAGAAACGGAGTTCTGCGAGGCGTCGGTCGGATGCCCAGGTCCTGATTAACGCCGTTCTCGGACAAGTCCTGGCCTAGTAGTCCACATGTACGGTAATCCGACTAATCAGGACTGAGGCAACCTGCGGCGACTTCGCGGTGTCAGACAAGGCATAATGCAATTCAGATTCGCCCATCACCTGTTCGCGGCGGCGCTTTTTGGGTGCCTTTTGACTGCGCAACAGTCCCCCGTGAATGAACCCGCGGATTTGCGAATCGAGTTACGCTCAACCAGTGGTTCCGACCGCTTCAAGGTAGGCGAACCAATTGAACTGGAGGCGATTTTCTCGAGCAAGGCTGCAGGCAGGTATCTAGAACCTTGTTCGTTGTTTGGCAAGCCCAATATCAAACCAAATTTTGGGTTTCCACTTTGCCGGTTCCGCACGCGGTGGTCCATGGCCATCAGGCCGGATAATGGCTGGACCTACAGTACTCGCCAAGAAACCTGGGATGGGCCTACCTTTGAGGTTCCCAATCATGACCTTTCATCGAATCCAGTCTCCTACTCATATATGCTGACCGACGCATACCGTTTCGTTGAGCCTGGCGAATACCACGTCACATTCACAGTTACCGTCGGGCTCGACGACGAGGGTACACAGCGGCCGCCGGGCGCTAACCCGGGAGCGAACCCGCATTTCGTCACTCTGACTCGTGAAATCGTTCTTCAAATTGTTGCGAAGTCCTGATTAACGCGCTAACCGGACAAGTTCTCTAACCTTTCGAAGCCCATTTCATGAGGCCCCCGACGCCCCTCCATACCGACTGTATAAAATCTATGACCGCGACAAGAAAGCAACCGAGACTAAGCGCCCCAAGGATGCAGGCAACTACGCCGAACAGTAACGAAAATCCCGTCTTCTTGTGGTCCGAATAATTGGCGGAGAACCAAGCAGTGACAACGAACGCAAAAAACGACCACCACCCGAACATCAGCCATATCCACCACCCGAACTTCCTGCGCACGTTGCGCCAGTGTTCGGACCATGCCGTCATGGGCACTTATACCATGCGCCTCTGTGTCGTATCTCGCCAAGTCCTGATTAACGCCCTTCCCGGACAAGTGAGGTACCACTTTACATCTCCGATAATCCAACTTATCAGGAGCTAAGGGACAAAACGATAGACTGCGCACGTGCTCGCCTACTTCCAGTGAAAAACGAAGGAAAGGCCCGCGACAAGGAGCAACATGAGGAGAATAACCACGACCGCGCAGCCTAGCAGCTGAATCTGGTCCCTGGCCCATCTGCGCCCACGAAGACGAAGGTCACCAGTCCCCGACATGACGACCTCTTCGGTGAGAGCGACTATATTTGGATAGCTCGACTCACCAGCCCATCCTAGAGAATTGTTGAAGCTCTTAGGTTCACTGCTGGTCTCTGCGGCTTGCTCCCGATTCAGAAGTTGCCCAATCAGGGTCTTGGATTTTCGTCGTAACTCTTCGGGAATTGGCTCTCCGACCGATGCCTTACTGCGAAGCATTTTCTTTTCATCTGTGTTGAAAGGAGTGCCCGAGTGTTCCGCCTCTTTTGAGAGTAACTCAATCATGTGTTCCACAGGATCTTCGTGATTGGCAAAAGGGTTTCTCATGAACGGTAAACATCCGAATAGATAATACTTAGGTCATGTTCAGCCGGGCATCAGAAGCGTGCGATTTTCATCCATAAAGCCAACTCCTGATTAACGCCGTTACCGGAAAAGTGGGTTCCGGTACCCAAGTTATCGCTCTTCCGACCTAGCTTTTATTTCGGATTGTCCTTGGCTGCGAAGATTCGCTTTGCGATTGCAGTCAAACACAGGCTCCAAACTAGGCTATTTCCGATCATCGCCTCCCAGAAGAAGTCAGTGCCAACCCGCTTTCCAATCAAAGTGAAGAGCGGGAACGAAGCGATGTTCCAAGGCATGACGCTTCCCCGACCGAGCGCCGAATTTCCGGAATGATACGCCCATGCCAAGAACTCAAATGTGAAGTGCAAAGCTAGCAGCACAACAGCGACTGCGATCCAAGTCAACGAACGTTTAGGTGCTGTCATTGCAGACCGTCAATTTACCGCAGCTAGCACAGTCGGGATAGCGCCTGATTAACGCGCAAACCGGACAAGTTGTGGCCAGTGCCCACTTTTCCGGTTATCCGACTAATCAGCAGTTAGACCAGCTTGGTTGGAAGAGTCGCCGTCGACCAAGTACTGTCCCTACTGACCGCGGTTCAGTGGAGCATCGCATACTCCGCTTTGGCTTGGTTCAAGATTGGTATTTCCGGATCGGCATCTTTCCAGAGCGCGAGGAAATCCTGATAGGCCGCGCGGGCCTTGGCCGGGTCGCCCTGCAATGCGTAGGCACGGCCGAGGCCGAGATGCGCCAGGGCGCCGATCAGCCCATTCTCGACCAAGCCGCGGTCGTCCACAATCATCTGAAACTGTGCAGCTGCTTCCGTTCCCTGATGCGCCGCCAGATACGCTTCGCCGCTTATGTAGACCGGCACCATCGGAGGAAGGAACTGGTTGATCGGATAAATCAGCGCGTGCGACGAAACGCTGCGCAGATTCCCTACGCCTTCCTGCGTATTCCCCAGACGAATTTCCAGAGTACCTCGAATGGCCGGGAGCGAGCCGAACCGGATGTATGTGGCTTCGGGAAAACGTTTGCTTAGATCGTCCGCGAGCTTTTGGGCTTGTTGCGCATCTCCCAAGAGCGCCCACACCATGGCCGCCTGCCCTTCCAACTCCCGGTCCGTCATGACGCCGCCCGCATTCTTAACCGCCGTTCGTGCCTCCGGGAGATTGCCACACAGCGCCTCCAGAAGAGCGGCGTTCATCTGATAGGTGGCCGTCACGTTGTTCGCTCCTTGCAGTTTGGCGGATGCGATGGCGCGCCGCTCCAGATCGCGGGCACGCGAAAGACGGCCGCCGTAGGCGGCAGTGTATGATTGGACTTCGTCGGAGATCCCGGGAGGACCCTCCCACGGGCCAGCCAGCTGTTGTGCCATTGTCGCCGAGTCGTTCTGAAAAAAGGCAAGATAGTAGACCTCATCTTGGAACACGGTAGGATTAACGTGGTTGGCTTCAGCCTTCTGTATCAACCCGCGTGCCTCATCCATGCGACCGAGATTGATGTAGGCCCAGACGACGTTACGGTAAGCAAGGGGCGTCGGAGCAAGCCGCAGTACCTCGCTGAAACCGCTTAATTGCTCGTCCAATCGTCCCGCGAAAAAGCCCCAGGAGCCGAGCGCGACGTAAGCCGCTTTGTCGCGCGGGAAGAGGTGCGTCCACTGGTCGGCAATTTGCGCGGCCTTCTCGACATCTCCGATCACCATGGCATTGTACGCGGCGGAGATGGAAAGCTTCTCGCGGTCGCTCGTGCGATCGCGCAAATCATAAGCTTTTTGGATGTCGATGGCAGCCCGGTCATTCTCACCCAGAGAAAAGTACGCGACCCCCTCTGTACCATAGGCCGTCGCGAAATCCGGATCAATGCTTACCGCTCTCTCGACGAATGATATGGCGGATGAGTAGTCGTTGCTCCAAAGAGCCTGGCTGCCCAAAGACCAGGCTTGCAAGGCCTCGAGCGATGGGGTCGTGGCTTGGCCCAGCGGAACATCGAATTCTTGGAGTGAGGCGCGGGACTCGCCGAGCTTGGAACGGAGTCCGGACGAGGCCCTGCCGAGGGCGGCGATTACGTTCTTTTTTCCGTCCGCGGTGACCTGTTCGCCTGCAAATGTTTCGCCGCTGCTGCAATTGAGAGCCTTGAGGTCGAGTACATACTGGTCTCCGAGGGCGGCGATCGAACCATCGATCACCGTCGTCGCATTGGCGCGCTGGCAGATTTCTCGCGCCACGTCCGGCGTCAGCGGCGTATCGCGAGGCTTTTCCATCAGCCGTAATACCTCGCGGATTTGATCGTCGGAAACGAGCTTGATGAACGGTGTTTGTTCGAGCTGCACGGAAAGCCCCTCGCGAAGGGTGACGTCGAACACTGGATCGCCCGTCGTATTCGCGAAATCCGCGACGACGATGGAGTCTTTTTCAGTTAGCTTGGAAGAATGATGGAAGTATAGGTAACCGCCGCCTACCGCAACAACGGCGACGGCAGCGGTGGCAATCGCCGCCCAACGCATTGCTGGGTGGCGGCGTGCGGGAGGAATCGAAGTGCTGGACGTTGGCTCCAGCGGCGCGATAAACCGGTAACCCACGCGGGCGAGAGTTTCAACGTAGACCGGAACATCCGCCGAATCGCCTAACGCCGCTCGCAATTTCTTTACGGCATTATTCACGCCATGCTCGAAGTCCACGAATGTGTCGGCCGGCCACAACCGCTGCTGGAGTTCTTCGCGCGTGACTACTTCGCCGGCATGCTCCAAAAGCATGGCCAGTATGTCGTAGGGCTGACCTGGCAACCTTATGCGCACGCCGTTCTTGCGGAGTTCGCGCGAGCTGAAATTTACCTCGAAAGAGGCAAAACGCGCGATGCGGGGCTTGCTAGGAGGTTGCGACATTACGATCCGATTCGATGCCGCGAAGTTTACCACTAAATACTAATCCGCCAAAAGCGGACGCTTCCGCTTATCTAGGCTCATAAGCCCCGTTTCCTGAGTCGTTTACGCAGATATATACCTCTTACCGCCAAACTACCTCCCGGGGATTGCTCGTCCGGCTTGAAAGGCCCAAGGTGCGCGGCAGGTCCGCAAAATCTCAGAAAAAAATGCGGACTCCGGCAAGCGACATAGATGCGCTGGTCGATCACAAGGAGAAGAAGACTATGAAACTCAGGAACGTGCTAAACGCAACTAAGGTAGTTTTATGTGCGGCTTTGCTGCTAGCAACTTTGTCCGCCAGTTCGGCGAAGGCTCAGTCAGCGTTTAATGGCAAGTTTACGTTGACAGAGAACGCCTATTGGGGCCACGAGATCCTTCCAGCGGGTGATTATGAACTCTCCATCGCGACCACTGGACTTCCTTCAATCGTAGTCGTTCGGGACGCGACGACCGGCAAGGAGGTCGCCAAGCTGTTTCCTCAGATCCGAGAATTGAGCATTAAGGGCGAAAGCGAACTGCTCATCGGCACCCGGGGCAAACAGTCCGTGATTTACTCCCTCAGAGTGCCCGCGCTGGGCATGGTTTTCATCTCGGATCCCGATCTCGCACGGGGAGCCGAAAAAGAAGCCCGTAATGCGCGAGTTGTTCCGGTGATCGTTGCCTCCAAGTAGCGACCACATGACACTCGTGAGCACATTAGAAATGGGGGACGGAACCCTTCATGGCCGGTCGGTTCCAGCCCCCGTTTCTTTTCGGATTCGAATGAAACGTTTTCCTTACCCGGGCGGTCACGTCCGCGAAACGGGGAACTCGGAATTGATCCACCTGCCTGATTAGCGCGCTTACCGGAGAAGTAGAGTACTAGAAAGGACCTTCTCCGGTAATCCGACTAACCAGGAGTTAGCACGCTGGAACTTCCCAGAACCGGGCTTCCAGCCTGAAATAACTTCCGGTTAGCCCGCTAATCAGCCACTTTTGTCCTATTCATGGATCGATTGACTCTTCACGGACACCTTCACTAAGATGCGTCTGCAATTCGGTCTTCGATTCCACATTTCAAACCCAGGCGGCCTCGTCAGAAGGAGTTCGGGATGGCGGCACGAACTTACGACATCGTTACGGTAGGGGGCGGGATCGCTGGGTCCTCATTGGCCGGAGCGATGGCCGAGCGAGGCGCCAGGGTCCTGGTGTTGGACCGGGAAAAGCAATTTAAAGACCGCGTGCGCGGAGAGGCTATTGTGTCTTGGGGTGTGGCCGAAGCGAATGAACTCGGAATTTGCCACCTGCTCAAGGAAAAGTGCGCCCATGATGTGCCTTACGTTGAGGCTGGTTCGGGATTACGAGACCTCAGAGCGACGACGCTGCAGCAGTTACCTCTACTTTCCTTCCCGCACCAGGTGATGCAGGAAACACTGCTTTCCGCTGCGGAAGACGCTGGCGCGGAAGTGCGCCGCGGAGTTAGCGTTGAGCAAATCGAGAGCGGGGCCGAGCCTACCGTGGTTGTAGATGGACACGGTCACGAGCGGATCTCAGCCCGTCTCGTGGTTGCCGCCGATGGTCGCGGCTCTGCGGCACGAAAATGGACCGGTTTTCGGATTTGCGAACAAAGCAACGGCTACTACATGGCCGGTGTGCTGCTGACAAATGTACACATGTCCTCGGAGACTTTTTATGCTGTGTTCAACCCCGACCTCGGCACATGGACCGGTCTGATTTCCCGGGCGGGCGACCAATTCCGGGCCTACTTTGTTTATCCCAAGACGACGGGCTACCGTCTTCAGGGTGAATCCATGCTCAGTCTATTCGTTCGTGAGTCAGCGAAATCCTATGCTCCGATAGCCGATTACTGCGCGGACGCGAAAAGTATCGGGCCCTTGGCCAGTTTTGATGTGAGCGGCAACTGGGTGGAACACCCTTATCGCGATGGCGTGGCGCTGGTCGGCGATGCTGCGGCAGCCACCGACCCCACCTACGGCCAGGGGCTTTCGTTTGCTTTGCGTGCCGTGCGAGTGCTTCGCGACGAACTTACGAAAAGTTCCGATTGGGAAGCCGCAGGGCACCGCTACGCCGAACAGCACCAGCGGAGTTTTCATGCATGCCACATGGTGGAGGGATGGATACGCGCCATCTTTCAAGATCCCTCGCCGGAGGCAGCGGCATTGCGGACAAGAACCATGCCCCTGATTGCAGAGGATCCCACACGCGTTCCTGATCACATCTTTAGCGGCCCCGACCTGCCATTAAACGAACAAGTGCGTGCGCGGTTTTTCGGCGAATGCTGATTCCATTTCCCCTCCTGGATCGATCAAGAATGCCCGGTTGGTCACCTCCCGCTTAGTCGGCAAACCGGAGGTTTAGACAGAAACGGAGCTCTGGGACGTCGGTCGGATGTCCAAGTCCCGATTAACGCGCTTACCGGACAAGTTCAGTACCAGCGTAGGGCATGTTGCCAATCGCAGTGTGGGCGCGGATGTACGACAACTGGCTGTCAGCACATGCCAGCGTCAAGGTTCAGAGATTCGGCGGCCCCATCTACCCCCTAGGCCCCTTGGGCGGCGGTGACAGGCTGAACCTGTAACTCCTTGTCCAGCACGAACACCTTAACCGTATCTCGCAGAACGCCATCAACGGCCATGGCTGCGGCTGTCTCTGGAGACTCCAGGACTTTCATGTAAACCGCTACGTCGCTGGGTTCCGAGCAGACGGCGAAGTGATTGTCCTTGCCCGCCCCGTAACTTATGGGTTTGGTGACGCCCATACTCTTGAAGAGTTCACCGTGGGTTCGAAATCCCTGCTCCCACTTAGCGGCGTCTTTACATTGCGCGATGACCAAAACTTTGGGCATGTCTTTGTCTTCTTGAGCGGCTGGTGCAGAGTTGCTGTCATATCAGTAGACGGACGTTGAGCATTTCGACTCGCGGGGCCGGGTTACCGAAGGGTCTTTAGGCTTCGAGACTGCCGCGACTATACACCCATTTCGCATTCTCGCGACAATTCTGCTGAATGGACCGAACGGCAAATGCCTGATTAACGCACTTCCCGGACAAGTGAAGTACCGCTTTACATCCCCGATAATCCGACTAATCAGATGGGATGAGAAGGCCGGTCTCCAGCGGGATGCGATACGCTCCCAATGAACGACGCGCTCGAGGCGCAAAGGAGACCGGCAATGAAGAAGATTAG
>Ga0209624_10003624_pt1 | contig 10859 bp, 10 predicted proteins | sample JacPinW_OM2H0_O1_FD_188565 | JGI IMG/M metagenome (GOLD analysis project Ga0209624, IMG submission 188565) | Forest soil microbial communities from Algoma, Ontario, Canada - Jack Pine, Ontario site 1_JW_OM2H0_O1 (SPAdes) (version 2) | ecosystem: Environmental > Terrestrial > Soil > Boreal... | reverse complement strand
CAAGTGGCGTCGGGAGGTTCTTATGGCATTAAAAACTCACGGAACCATGGCAGTCGATTGGGAACAACGCATCGACTTTGATCGCTTACGCCGTGAGCGCTTGGCGAAAGCCAAAGCCTTGCTCGCCAAGTCCGAAATGGGCGCGCTGCTTTGTTTCGATATGAACAACGTGCGCTACCTGACCTCGACACACATCGGTTCGTGGGCGCAGGATAAGGCGAATCGCTTCACGTTGCTGCCGCAAAACGACGAGCCGATTCTTTGGGATTTCGGCTCCGCCGCCAAGCATCATCAACTGAATTGCCCGTGGCTCGATGGACGCTCCCGAGCTGGCATTTCCATGTTGCGCGGCGCCATGACGCCGGAGATGGGGCGCGCCGAAGACGTCGCCAAGAAGATTCGCATCGAGCTCGAAATGCGCGGCCTGCACAAAGAGCCAGTTGGCATCGACATTATCGAGTTGCCCGTCTTATTTGCGCTGCAGCGCGAAGGCATCAAGGTAGTCGACGGCCAGGCGCTCATGTCGGAAGCCCGCGTGATCAAGACGCAGGATGAAATCTCGCTGCTCAATACTTCGGCCTCGATGGTCGACGCCGCCTACGACGAACTCTACCGCGCCATGAAACCGGGCATGCGGGAGAATGAGGCAGTCGGCCTGGTCAGTAAGGTTCTCTACGATCTCGGCTCGGAATACGTCGAGGCGGTAAACGCAATTTCCGGCGAGCGCTGCAATCCGCATCCGCACGTCTTCTCGGATCGTTTGCTGCGCCCCGGCGATCCCGTCTACTACGACATTCTGCATTCCTACATGGGATACCGCACCTGCTACTACCGCTGCTTCACCGTCGGCTACTCTTCCCGCCCAATGGTCGACGCTTACAAACGTTGCCGCGAGTATCTCGATGCGGCCATCGAATTGGTTCGGCCGGGACGCACCACCGCTGAGATCGCCGCAGTCTGGCCGAAAGCTGAAGAGTTTGGTTTCCCCAACGAAGAGTCATGTTTCGCGCTGCAATACGGCCACGGCATCGGCCTCGCTATCTGGGAAAAGCCGGTGATCAGCCGCCTGGTCTCGTTCGAGCATCCCGTCACCATTGAGCCGGGCATGGTGTTCGCGCTCGAAACTTTCTGGCCCTCGACCGACGGCTGGAGCGCGGCGCGCATTGAAGAAGAAATCGTGGTCACTCCGACGGGACACGAAGTGATCACCCGCTTCCCCGCGGAAGAGCTGCTTGTGGCGGGCGCGCACTATTTCACGGTCAACGGACCGCTGCCCACCACACGAGAGACGGAGGCTCCGCCCAGCGAGAAGGTGCTGGATATGATTGAAGCCAGCGCAAAAACTGAGCGGGTAGGAGTTTCGGACTGAAGGCCGTAATGTAAGCCCTTCCCAATAAAACATTATGGCCTTCAGCGTTGTTATGCCCGCTCTCGAGATGGCGCAGGAAACCGGCAAGCTCATTGCCTGGCGAAAGAAGGAAGGCGACCGCGTCACCAAAGGCGAGCCGCTTCTCGAAGTAGAAACCGATAAAGCCGTGCTCGAAGTGGAAGCGCCCGCCGACGGCGTCCTCGCCGGAATCACAGCGGCGGCCGGGGCCGACATTCCCGTGGGAAAGACGATCGCCTGGATCTTGGCTCCGGGCGAAAAGCCTCCCGCCGAAAACGAATCGGCGGCCTCCGCGCCAGCAGCTCGAGGCAAAACAGAATCGCATGCCGCCCAGGTCGCAGCGAGCGCTCCACAACCTTCTGCCGTTCAAAGCGCGAGGATTTCTCCGAAAGCGCGTCGGCTCGCGAAAGAACTAGGGGTTGACCTTGCTGCCGTGCGCGGCTCCGGTCCGGGCGGCGAGATCCTCGCGTCCGACGTGCAGGCTGCGCCAGCGACGTCCGACGCAGCCCCGAAGCAAGGCGGCATCGAAGTCCCCAGCACGCTCGGTCGACTGATGGCGGAGCGCACCACGCAAAGCTGGACTAGCGTCCCTCACTTCTTCGTTACCCGTGAAATCGAAGCCGGAGCACTCAACGAATACCGCGAGCGGCTGGCGCCAGAAATGGAGCGCACGCACCACATCCGCATCACGCACACGGATCTGCTGGTCGCTTTAGTAGCACGCGTGCTGCTCAAGCATCCGCGTCTGAATTCGAGTTGGACCGCCGAAGGGATTCGCCTTCACGACCACGTGAACATGGGCGTGGCCATCGCAGTGAACGATGGCGTGGTCGCCCCGGTAATCCCGAACGCGCACAGCGCGAGCCTTGGGGAGATTGCGACGCGGCGTCGCGACCTGGCCGAGCGTGCGCGGGCAGGGAAGTTGCACCCCGCCGACCTGGCCGATGCTACCTTCACGATCAGCAACCTGGGAATGCACCACGTGGACCAATTCACCGCCATCATCATTCCGCCGCAAGCGGCGATCCTCGCGGTGGGCAGCGTCGCCGACCGAGTCATCGCCGTAGATGGCAAGCCCGCCGTCCAGGCGATGATGGGGCTCACGCTTTCCTGCGATCACCGCGCCGTGGACGGCGCGCGAGCAGCGATGTTCCTGAGCGATCTGGCGGAGGCAGTTCGTCAACCAGAGAAATTTTCTTGAACAAAAGCTGAGTAGCTGAGTATTGCGAAGTGACGCGCTTAGAGACCGAAGAGATCGGTTGCGCTCAGAACCCGCCGGTAAAGCGACGCTGACGTTTTCGCCAATGCGACCCTGTAGGTATTCACTTTTTCGTTAACGAGCGCGTTTTCCGGGCAAAAATGTAAGCTCTTCGACTCTGGTACTCCACTTCAGGGGAATAAGGATCTCGCTCGATGATCTCTTCAATTGCAAACCCCGCAGCCTCTATATAACGTCGGATCGCCTGTGGCTGAAAAAGAAAGAAATCCATCGAGATAGGCCGCCCCCACAACTCATCCTCGTGAAGGATTTCGTCACCGGAATGAAATGCCAGCAGCAGTAACCCGCCCGGTTGCAGTACTCTCTGCATTTCCCAAAAGACCGAGAGCAGCGATTTCTCGGGAATGTTGACGATGGCATAGAACGCGGCAATCCCTGCAAGCGTTCCATCTGGAAGGTCCAGAGACATCATGTTCCCTTCCCGAAAGGAAATGTCTGGGCTGAATTGTCGTGCCTGCTCCAACATTCGCGGAGAAAGATCCAAGCCGAAGACAGTTGCGCCGGCATCGCGCAGGTACCGGGCGACCTGGCCCGGCCCACAGCCCATATCACATACCTCGCCTCGTCCCACGACCTTGGCGGCAAAGCGATCGAGCAGTTCCCGGTCAAGTGGCTTGTGCTGAAGTTCGCTGAAAATTCGGCGTGCATACTCGTCCGCGAGTCGATCATAGCTTTCGCGAATCGATTGTGTCCTGTTGTCATTCATGTGGTTTCGCTGGATGGCACCGGGAGGGCGCCAGCCGCTATTGTGCCATCGGTCTGGTAGACGCGCTTCTCATTTGACGGGCAATTCGGAAGTAGTACAAACCCGGGGTCAGGTTGGGAGATGAGTCTGGATAGGGTACAGGCGATCACACGCATTGAGGACTGCCGACCTGGGTCAATGAGCGTGAATGGCGATATACGTCAACGAACCATTGTGAGGCAACAGAGTCAGGCCGCTCGTGCGTATTGGCCATCGGCGCAAGCCAGGAGAGCCATCATTTCGTCCAGGCTAGCGATGTCGAATTCACGCATCGAACTGGCCTGCTCCAGCCTGCCGCGTACAGATTGACGGGGATTAAACAACTTGAATCGAATGTCGTGGTCGTTAGCCCACCGTTGCAGAAACACGAGCATGCCCAGACCTCCGCTTTCGATGGCGGTGACTTCCGAGAGATCAAGAACAATGATTCGGGCATCGCTTTGTAAGTTGACTGCTTTGCGTAATTCAAAAGCAGCTTCGCTCCGGACAATGCGGCCTTCGCACTCAATGACAGCCATTTCGCCGATGTTCTCAACACGGATACTTAGCATATTCATCTCCCGCCTTAGCCACTTCTCGTGACTGCACGTGTCGTACCATTGATTTGCAAGTTGTATTTTCTGCAGGTACTGCGAATCAGTCGAACTAGACTAAGAGTTTTCGGCGGGGCACCAGGAAAATTTGCGCTACAGCAAATGCTGTATCCCGGCATAAGTGTTGTAGTCCCGCGGTTGTATTCATTTTCATTGACCCGACCCTCAATGAGTAGAAATGATTTCATGACAATGTCGGCTTTGCTCGATTAGTGTCCATCACGTAGTGTCCATCACGCTTCGGGTTTGCCGCGAAGCCGCACCTTGGACCTCTACACCAGTCTGGCAAGCATCGGATGTTCGATTCAATACCCTATATCCCGTATAACCGCCGTTTTGATCCGCGCAATCCATCGCAACTTCTAAGGAGTTTCCCCACAGTCGCATCCGAGAACTTTTTTCCACGTTCGGGCTGGGGAGGCCGTGTGCGAGGCCATTCGCCTACACCACAAAGTCAGCCTTCTGAATAGCTTCGGTGCGCCTTCTGTCTGGCATTTCGATTGCGACTGTACCGATGTGAGCGTCGCTGTCGGGAGGGCTTGTGATGAGGAGAAACCGTTTCTGGATTGAAGTCATCACGCTTTGCGCGGGAGCTGCCTTTGGCCTCGCACTCGCGCTAGCGTTCGTAGGCGCGGTCGTCGTGGCCTTCGGACAAACCGCCGAGCCACCACAGTCAGTTACCCAACCCGACCGCCAGCATACCTATGTTGGCATGGTGACCTGTTCGCGCTGTTTCGCCAAACATTCTGCCAAGATCGGGGCCGCCGCCACCGACTGCGCGCGTGTCTGCATCCGTGACGGAGCTAATTTCACCTTCGTCAATGGGGATCGGACTTATCTTCTCGAGGGAGATCCAGCGGAGCTGAAACGAGTCGCTGGACAGCGTGTGCAAATTGTGGGCGCTCTTAACGGCGGTACGATCACCGTCACCTCCGTCGCCGAAGGGACATAGCCCGCAGGAGGCTTCAGCGCCGTCCTTGATTCACCTGGAACCGCGATTTAGGTTGTGGGACGATTCCAAGGTCAGTGCTATGGTGACGTTTCATATGAGGGATCGCCACGCGCTGCCGAATCAGCCTCATAGATCAGGTTTTCTGCATCAGATGGAAGGGCGAAGCCCGCCGTTTGAAACGTTATGCCGACAACATCAAACGTTTTAACGTAAGGAGCCCCATCTAAGAGTTTTTCGAGAATTTTCAATGCTCCTGGATAACCGCCTGAGTTGTAAGCTTCCGCACTCGTTTTGTGATCCCAGAAACTGATGGTTGCGACTTCTCTGCCATCGGCGGCCGCCAGGATTATCAAATCCCGGAAGCCTTCCTGCTTTCGCAGCCAGGGAAGGATTTCACGCTCCATGAGATTCGTAAATTCCGTAAGAGAGTTCGGTTTCAAGCGTGCAGCAACTTTGCGGGCGAACATTAGGTAATCCTTCCTCGATTCATGTGGTCAACCGAGTTGGCTGTCGGCAGCAAGACAAGGTCAAGATCAAGATCTTTTCGCGGCCGGGAGAACTGCTCCCCCAGCAGTTCTCCCGACTCGGCTTTACCCCCTCGAAGGAACGGCTGGTGCGCGCGAGGGGCTTGCGGCCTGACGTTCTTCCGCAAAGTACGCCATCTGGTCGCGCGCCAGCGTTCACAGCACGGCAATTTGCCGGAACTCTGAGAAAAAAGCAACGAAACTGTTCCCGTACTTGAGCTAACCAGCTAACGCATTGGAGAAAAAGCAGTTACTGGAATTTCTGATCTACCATGCTAGAATCTCCCGCATTCTGCGAGGGTGGGCTCTCGTATGCAGCAGGGCAGACCAGCGGGACGGATTGTTCGTTTTGGGTCCTTCGAGGCCGATTTCGGGGAAGGAAAGCTCACCAAGGGCGGGATCCGGATTCGTCTGCAAGAGCAGCCTTTACAGATTCTTGCGCTACTGCTGGAGCACCCCGGTCAACTCGTGACGCGAGAGGAGATCCGACAGAGACTCTGGTCGTGCGACACGTTTGTGGAGTTCGACGACGCATTGAATACGGCGGTGCGGAAGCTGCGCGCGGCATTGAACGATTCGGCTGATAATCCCAGGTTTCTGGAAACCGTTCCCCGTCGAGGCTATCGTTTTATTGCGCCGGTTGCCTGGATGCAGGAACCGCAAGCCGCGGCTCCAGTCAGGTATCGGATCGGTCGACGCGCGTATCTTTGGTCTGCCGCGGCTTTGATCGTGGCTGCCGCAGCCGTGGGAGGATACCGGCGTCTTCACCGTCCTGGTTTCCAAATCACTCCGAAGGACACCATCGTCCTTGCAGATTTCTCTAACTCTACGGGCGATGTAGTGTTTGATGACACGCTGAAAACGGCGCTCAACGTTTCGCTGCGCCAGTCGCCTTTCTTGAATGTCCTCTCCGACAGCGAAATCGCCAAGGCCCTGCAACAGATGACTCGTCCGGCGAGCACGAAGCTCACGCCTGACGTGGCCCGCGAGGTGTGCCAGAGGGCGAGCAGCAAGGCGTACCTCGCCGGATCAATTGGCAGTCTGGGCAGCGAATACGTAGTGGGGTTGAAAGCGGTGAATTGCCAGAGCGGAGACACGCTGGCGCAAGAGCAGGGAACGGCGACATCCAAGGAGAAGGTACTCGAAGCACTGGGTGAGGCGGCATCGAGGCTGCGAGGCGAACTGGGCGAGTCGCTGGCAACAGTGCAGAAGTTCGATGTTCCGCTGGAGCAGGCCACTACCTCTTCGCTCGAAGCTCTGAAAGCGCTCAGTCAGGGCAGAAAAGCGTCCGACGAGAAAGGCCCCGCCGCGGCTCTCCCTTACGATCAACGCGCCATTGCGCTCGATCCCAATTTTGCCATGGCCTACAGAGCAGTGGGCATCGACTACACCAATCTCAGCGAGCTGGGGCGGGCCAGCGAGTACTTCAGCAAAGCATTCCAGTTGCGGGAGCATGCCAGCGAGCGGGAAAAGCTGACGATCAGCGCCGACTACTATTCGTATGCGACTGGGGAACTGGATAAAGCGGCCCAGTCGTTTCAGGAGGAGATGGAGATCTATCCGCGGGAAGATGCTGCGTACGTGAATTTGGGACTTGTGTATGCAGCGCTCGGGCAGTATGAGAAAGCCACGGAGATCACCAGGCAAGTCGCACGTCATGCACCCGAGGCTGTAAGCGAATACGAGAATTTAGCCAACTATGCCCTTGCCTTGCAGCGCTATGACGAAACGCGGCAGGTCATCCACGAAGCGCAGGTACGAAAAGTGGATGACTTCATATTGCACAACGCATCTTATGCGCTTGCTTTTGGCGCGTCGGACCTCGCGGCGATGGCGGATCAGAAAAGGTGGTTTGCCAGCAAGGCGGAGTTTGAAAACGTCGGACTTGCGCTTGAATCCGACACCGAGGCGTTTAGGGGTCATCTTCACAAGGCCCGAGAACTAACCAGGAAAGCGGTCGACTCGGCCATACGCGCGGATAACAAAGAAAGTGGGGCAGTCTATTTGGCCATTTCCGCTCAGCGCGAGGCTGCTTTCGGCAATGCGACGCAAGCCCGGCTGACAGCGGCAGAGACTTTAAAGCTTGCTCCCGCGAGTCAAGGAGCGGCGAGCGAAGCAGCCCTGGCCTTGGCAATGGCCGGGGATACAGCCCGAGCCGAGTTCCTGGCTCAAGATCTACGTAGACGTTTCCCACTGGATACTCAAGTGCAGTCGCTTTGGCTGCCGGCGATTGAAGGGCAATTAGCACTGGACAAAAAGAAACCAACTGCTGCCCTGAATGTCCTGCAAGCTGCTTCCGCCGTCGAGTTCGGGCAAATTCCCTTCGTCAACAATATCTCCTGCCTCTATTCAGTCTATGTTCGCGGAGAGGCTTACTTGGCAGCCGGACAGGCCGAGGCTGCCGCCGCCGAGTTCCAGAAGATTCTCGCCCACAGCGGCATTGTGTGGAACTGCTGGACGGGAGCCCTGGGGCACCTGGGCGTGGCGCGTGCGAACGCGTTACAAGTGAGAACGTCGCAAGGCGCTGACGCCGACGCCGCCCGCGTTAGGGCGCTTGCAGCTTACAAGGATTTCCTCACTCTATGGAAAGACGGCGATCCCGAAATCTCCATTTTGAAGCAAGCCAAAGCCGAGTACGCGAAGCTGCAATGAAACGGGAATAGAACTGCCGGGATGGAGGGTTTGTCAGGCTGTTAGGCTTGCTTCTTTCCAGAAACCACGCGGCACGAAAATCTAAGGTACAAAAGAAGTTGTTGGTCGGGGCGCGCGGATTTGAACCGCGGACCCCCTGCGCCCAAGGCAGGTGCGCTACCAGGCTGCGCTACGCCCCGACATAAGTAGCAGAATTGATTCTAAAGCACTTTCCAACTTCGTGACCACTCCGGATCATGATTTCCGGCTTCGACCGTGCACAAACCGTGCACTTATCCGCTCACTGCACCACGACCGTGCACATTCGCTCATCATTCTTTGATGCCATTTCGCTCGCCCGGCGGTTGAGCTTCTCCAGAGCTTCGCGCTTCATCTGCAACTTCATCTGCGAATACTTCTTGAAGACCTGCGCGTCTCCCTGGCGGAGCATTTGAGTCACCCATTCATCGGCTACGCCTCCAGCACTCAGTCGCGTGGCATAAGTGGATCGAAGGTCGTAGATTCGAAAATAGGGAACCTTGGCGCGCCGAAGCGTCTTGTGCCAAACCGTCTTGAATGTGGTCTGGTGCCCGCTCTTGTTCAGATCGCTCGGAAACAAGAACGGGCTATCCCCCGCGATGGCAATCTGGCGACGAAAGGCTTCGATGGCCAGCGGAGTAAGAGGAACCTCGGCGGTGCCGTTCGGAGTTTTCGAGTCCGGGATCCAGACGACCGCGTTCTGAAGGTCGACTTGATCCTTCTTCATAGGAGTCAGTTCCTTGTAGACTCGCAATCCAGTCTCCGTAATCATCTGCACGGCGTTTTTCATGTACTCGGGTCCATGAAATTCGATCCGTTGCTGTTCCGACCAGGTAACGTAATGCGGCCGGAACAATCCTTTCACGGCGACCGGGAATTCGACGCCCGAACAGGGGTTGGCCGCAAGCAGCTTCTTGCGGACCGCCACGTTCAACATACGCCGGAGCACCCGAAACTCCTGGTGCACCGTGGTCGATTTGAGAACTCCCTTTTCACGATACCCGCGAGCGAGCTTGACCCGAACACGCTGCCGAAGGCGCAGGCGAAGGTAGTCTTCGATGGCGTCGGCTGTGATATCCACCAGTTTTCTGCCCGGGAACGCAGCTTTCAGATGGGTAGCGCAGCGCATGTTCGCCTCGTGGGTTTTCTCAGCGCGTAGCGGTGGTCTTGAATAGTTCTCAAGAAACGAATCCACCCACTCTCCAAAACCCAGGGCCTCTCCTTTCCGAATTACCTCTAACAGATTGCCGTCCCTGGCTTGCAGACGCTCGCGAAGCTTGCGGTTGGCCTCCTCCCACTCCTCGGTGTGGGCGGACTCTCTGCAGTATTTCCCGCTTCGATCCCTGTAGCGAATCCACAGAACCTTGCCGTCCTTGCGAGAATAGACAACCCCGTCCTGCTTTCGTTGTTTAGACATTCACCATCTCCTGTCTGAATGACGCGCGGAATGACTCGAGATCCGATTTAAGGAACCGGATGTTCCGACCCATTACGCGGAGATGGGGAATCTGCTTTCGTTCAACCCAAAGATACACAGTCTGCGGGCTCACTCCAAGGAATTTTGCCGCCTCCTTCACCCTCATCGGAGGTTCCAGCGCGCGGGCCGAGTGATCGAGAGGTTCCGCGTCGTCATATGGGTGCTCTCGACTCGCGCCGGTCGGCAGAGTCCCCGAGGTGCGCATTGGGGTCACGACCTGCGATGGCTTCCCTTGGGCTGACAAAGGCCGCCTCCTGCCTAAATCAAGTAGCGGTCTTTTAGTTCAACTTTGAAACTCGGTCAAAGGACGGCGAGAGCAAACGTGGGCGGTGACAGCGTGATCGCGAAGCTTCGCAGGGCTCCCGGCTTTATCGAGAAGCCGTTGAACGGATTCGGGCCCTTGCGGTCCGACCCACGAAGGGCTCATGGGTGGCGACGATGAACACTTCTTCGATAAAAAATTGTCGGATTTCAGAGTATTTGATAAGTGGTTGCCGTCGAAAATGCAGCCTGGTTGGAAATTTGCAGACCTATTCCGGACTCGTGACAAACCGTCGCGGAAACTCGGCGAGGGATCGAAGAAGCAACGCACTGTATCGAGACGCGAAGACGATCCCAGGAGAAGGCAAAAAGGCCGAGCCCCAGTCGATATTCAGCAAAAGCAGCTCGACCAAGGAAGATCGTCGATTTCACACGCATGGGAGTGAGTTTTCTTGCAAGTGATATATACATCACATAACGCTTGAAAATGTATTGAAAGTGATGTATAACTCACATTATGCAAACGCTGGCAGAACTCGGCGAAGCGGTTTCAGGCAGACGAAAGACTCTTGGCCTGAACCAGAGGGAGGTAGCCCTACGCTCCGGAATCACCAGGGAATCCCTTGTGCGTCTTGAACGAGGACAGGTATCGGAGTTCGGTTCCCGAAAGCTACTGGCGGTTCTCGCGGTACTCGGCCTTGAAATGACTTTCACCGAGGTAGGAGTCGCAGGCACCCTCGATGAACTGCGGCGCGAACGGGGTGGTGCTTGAAACTGAATGTCCATGTCCTCGGTCACCACGTTGGCATTCTTGAACAAGTCGGCGACTTCAAGAGCGTGATGGCCTACGTCCCAGACGTGGCGCCCGAGAGCCTCGTCTCTTTGACGATGCCCGTCCGCACCGAATCGTACCCGTGGGACGACCAACTTCACCCCATCTTCCAGATGAACCTTCCGGAGGGCTACCTCCT
>Ga0209624_10003621_pt1 | contig 10861 bp, 6 predicted proteins | sample JacPinW_OM2H0_O1_FD_188565 | JGI IMG/M metagenome (GOLD analysis project Ga0209624, IMG submission 188565) | Forest soil microbial communities from Algoma, Ontario, Canada - Jack Pine, Ontario site 1_JW_OM2H0_O1 (SPAdes) (version 2) | ecosystem: Environmental > Terrestrial > Soil > Boreal... | reverse complement strand
GCACCGCGGAGACGCGATTAGCAGGAAGACCTACGCGCTTGGCGTGTTCTTGAATGGTCGCCTCGTCCGGAGCGAGATAGACGCAGTACACCTTGTCTCCAGTCACGTAGCTGTGGAGCCACTGAATCTCCGGCCCCATTCCCTTCAGAACGTTGACCGACTTTTGCGAGACTTCTCGCAATTGGGCGTCGGTGAGGTTGCCGGCTCCCGGGATCTCCCGTTCGATTACAAATTTGGGCATAAACCTCCGCCTTGATGTGGACCGATGCTAGCACGCGGAGTGAGCAGCTTCAAGGCGCGGTGGAAAAAGTCCATCTTGCGACATCGGGATTCGCCTATGGCTCTCTAAGCCAGTGGTGAAGGCTCGGCCCGCGCACCATCGGCGGCGGAGCAAATGCGTACTTCGGGCTGCACCCCAGTCGCGCGATGGTAACGGGCGGAGATTTGCTGGGCGAATTCCTTGGCGCGCGTTCTGTCGACAAGATTAATCGTCGATCCACCGAATCCGCCTCCGGTCATGCGTCCGCCGTAATATCCGGACAGGCCTTCGGCGGCCTCGACCATGATGTCTAATTCGCGGCAACTGACTTCGTACAGATCGCGAAGACTGCGATGCGATTCGCGCATCAGTTCTCCGAAGCCGCTCAAATTGCCCGCACGAAGGCGGTTGGCGCCATCCAGTACCCGTTCGTTTTCTTCCACTACATGGCGGCAACGCTTGTAAATGGTCAGGGGAATGTCTTTGGCGTGCTCCGCCAGTTGAGGGAGCGAAATATCGCGCAGCGCACGGATATCTGGATACCACTTGGACAGAATTCTCACACCTTCTTCACACTCCGCGCGCCGGCGGTTGTACTCGCCGCTGGCGTGCTGGTGTTTGACCATTGTGTCGCAGACCACAATGCGCACGTCGTCGGGGATGGGGATAAATTCGAACTCGAGGGAGCGGCAGTCGAGCAATAGGGCATGACCCGCTTTTCCCAGGCACGCTACGAACTGGTCCATGATGCCAACCCGGGCGCCGATGAATTGATTTTCCGCACGCTGGCAAAGCTTCGCGACCTCGGGCAGGGTCATCGACACTCCGTCAAGAGTCATCAGCACGAGAGCGCTGGCTACTTCGATGGCTGCTGACGAACTGAGCCCGGCGCCTACGGGGACGTCGCTCTGCACGATCAGATTCGCTCCCTGAAGCGTGTGCCCGTTTTGCCGCAGCCCGATCGCGACTCCAAGAACGTAGTCGCACCACGCACCGGTGGCGTGCTGCGGCAAATTATCCAACTCAAATTCGAAAGATTCGGGAAACTCCTGGGACTGAATCCCTAGTTTGCGTTCGGGACGGGTACTCGCATCAATGCGAGTGCGCAAGTCCACCGCGCTGGGCATGACAAATCCGTCGTTGTAGTCAGTATGCTCCCCGATCAGGTTCACACGGCCGGGCGCGCTAAATCTGACCCACTGCGTGCCCTGGAATTGGACCAACTCCTGCGACTCCATTCCTTAGTCTCGATAACTCCGGTATCTGAACTATCAGTTCGACAGCACTGCTAATGCTCCGCGAAACATTGCGTCAAACGATCCTTCCGCTCCATTTCTTTTTATCAGCAAGACAGCTTTCTCAGCCGCTGCCCGTTGGTATCCAAGATTTGCCAATGCGGAAAGCACATCCTCTTCGGTTGCGTTTAACCGCGGGGTCTCCTGTGCGGAAGGCGAGCCCGGTTGCGGCATTTTATCGCGCAATTCCAGAACCATGCGTTCCGCGGTTTTCTTGCCGATGCCCGGAATGCGAATCAGCCGCGTGATGTCATTTCCGCGGATCGCGGCCACCATTTCGTCCGCCGCCATTCCACTCAGGATCGTAATTGCCAGCTTGGGGCCGATTCCGCTCACCGTGATCAGCTTTTCAAACAGAAGCTTTTCCGCAGGCCGCAAAAAACCATACAAGGCAATTTGATCTTCGCGTACGTGAGTATGAATGTGCAATGCCACCTGCGAACCGGGATTGGGCAACTCGGAAAACGTAGGCACGGTAATGGTGACGTCGTAGCCGACTCCTCCGGTTTCGACCACCGCCTGATTCGGATGTTTTGCCAGCAGGGTGCCGCGCAGATGAGCAATCATGCTCCGCCATTGTATCGGCACGGATGCTAATCGGGAGAGCGCTTTTGCGAAGACGTAAGAACTAATGAGCGCTCGAGCGCAAGGCGACAAAATCGGTCATGACCGGAACTCCATGCGCGATTTTCACCCGTAAGAGCGCCTCGAAGGGTTTCAATTCAGCCGGCTTCGAGACGTTGAGCCGCTGCAGTAACTCTTTCAGGGAATTCTCCCGGCACACGTACTCCACTGCGGCTTGCGTGCCGAACGTGGAATTGCCGGCGAGGATGAGCACAGACCGCGCCGGATCCAGGCCGGGTAATAATGCCACGACAGCGTAGTCTTCGGTGGTGGGCTGGTTAGCCGGTGAGGGCAGAAATGCGTTCGGTTCGCCGGGCTGAGGATGAACATTGATAATCGCGAGATCGCCCTTGCGAGGCCCGGACGCCAATCGCTGAAAAACGAATTCCCGCGTTCCGGGAATGTCGCGCAAGGTCAGGTTCTCGGAAGGAGAGCCAACAAAGATAAGGTCATTGTTTTTGGCGTCGTCGAGTGTGAACAATGCTCCGCGCTTTACATCGAGTTCGCGATTGAGCCGGGAGAATACGAGATCCAGTTGGTGAATGGCGAGCACTTCTCCCACGCCGGTGTAGTGGTCAAGGATGAAGGCACGGGAATCCGATGCCGGGTTAAAGTAACGCATTCCCGTCTCAGGTCGTCCGACGAAACTCCCATTGCTAAAGACTACCCACGGCCGCTGCGAAGTCGTGACAAAACGATTCCAGAAAATCTGATACTCGGCAGGAGCCGGTTCCGGCGGGACGAGTTGCCGCCGGACCCGGTTGGCTAGGATTGCCGAGGTGACCAGTGATGCTGCCAGAAGCAGCGACAGAATTATGACGGCGACGGCCCAGCCCCGAACCAGTGTTCTATCCGACTCGCGTGTTCTTTTTTCGACTAACGCCGGGGCGGGATAAGCCGAAACGGGAGTCGGTGTGCGGGCATGAAATGAGAGCGCATAGGAACCCTTAGGAAGTTCCACCAAAATCGGATCGTCCGGGCCTTCGTGCAAGTAGTAGTCCGCAAGCTTCATACGCAGACGGCCAGCTTGCACACGAACGGTGGAGTCGCTCTGCGGATCGAAGCCGGGGTGCCGGCCCAATATCTCCGTGGCAATCTGGTATTCCTTAAGGGCGACGCCAGGGCGATCGAGGGAATGTTCGGCGAGATAGCGCAGAAGCTTGCAAAGGGATTCTGACGTCTTGAGGCTATGACTATTGGTAAGCTTCTCTATTTGCTGGAAGCACTGCTCCCGCCCGGCGGCGAACGTGTGCGTTAAAGCCATTTAACACTCAGGTAACAACAGAGCCTATCTTACTGCAAAACGACGACTTCAGTCTCGTAACGGTATCAAACGTAGTGATACCGGCTCGATAATACTTTTGTACTACGGACTTGCAAGCAATAAGCAACGGTATACCTCTGTTCTGTGCGATCCAAGCGATCGAACCCCCTGGGAGGCGTATTCATGAGGAAGTCAACCCTTGCTGTCGCGGCGTCACTATTAGTGCTCTTCGTTCTTTCGTCACAGGCGGCCTTTGGGCAAGCGGTCTTCGGCAGCATCATTGGAACGGTGACCGATCCGTCAGGCGCCGCCGTCAGCGGCGCGAAGGTAACCGTCGTCAGTCAGACCAAGAGCACTTCGGAAACGACGACTACAAATGAGAGCGGCAACTATTCGGTCACGCACTTGATTCCCGATTTGTATACCGTGCGGGTCGAGGGGAGTGGCTTCAAAGTTCTTGAGTTTAAAGATATCCAGGTTTCGGCCGACACAGGTACGCCGGTGAACGGGCAGTTCCAGGTCGGCTCGACCAGTGAGCAGGTGGAGGTCACGGCAGAGGCGGAGCAACTGAAAACCGACCGCGCCGACGTTTCCATCGAGTTCAACGAAAAGTACGTGGAAGACCTTCCGATCATGAATCGGAACTTCACATCGTTTGAACTTCTGTCGCCCGGGACGCAAAAGATGGTGGGTTGGAGCCATGCTGCGACCGAGAATCCGCAAGGCAGCCAACAGATCTTTGTGAACGGACAACACTTCAGCGGTACGGCATTCGAACTGGATGGAACTGACAACCAGGATCCGATTCTTGGAATTATTGTCGTCAATCCGAATCTGGACGCCATTCAGGAAACAAAGGTCGATTTGCAGAACTATGACGCTGAGTTCGGCAAAGCGCTGGGCGGAGTCGTAACAGTGCAGACGAAGTCCGGCAGCAATGACTTCCACGGGGAGGGATTCTGGTTTCGGCGAACCGATGCCACTGCCGCCCGCGACCCGTTCACCGAATATGCTGCGAATGCGATTACCGGGAAATTCATTCCCTCCGATCGCTGGCAACAGTTCGGTGGCACCATTGGCGGCCCAATCATCAAGAACAAGCTGTTTTTCTTTGGCGATTACCAGGCGACGCGCGAAAACAACGGTACGACCAACGAGTTGACGGTTCCTACCGCGCTTGTTCAAAGTACTTGCAATCCCAAGAACAATACGACCGGTTTTTGCGATTTGAGCCAATATCTGGGTCAAGAGCAAGGCGGTAACCCAGCGATAGGGATCGCAGGAGGACAGGTCTTCGACCCTACGACTGGGACAAACGGCGCGGGCCGTACTCCATTCACGAACAATCAAATTCCGATTGCCAATATCTCTCAGCAAGCAGCCAATATTCTCGCTCTTTTTCCAGCGCCTACCAACTCGCAGGTCTTTAATAACTTTATTACTGCTGGGTCGGGGACATACAAACAGGACAGCTTCGACACGCGAATCGACTTCACTGCCAAGCCGACGGTTCAAATCTTCGGGCGATTCAGTCTCGACTATTTCAACGTAGCCGGTAAGGGTTCTTATGGCGCACTCGGCGGCGTAGGATTCGGGCCGGGCGGCTTGTCCGGCAGTTCCATCACCCATAATTACAGCTTGTCATCGGGAGTGACCAAGACGTTCAGCGCTTCGTTGCTGGCAGACTTCCGCTTTGGCTATTTCAAATACAATCCTGTTGCGTCAAAACCGGATGTTGGGACCACGCCGATGACCACGGCGGGCATCCTCAATGCGAACCTCACCGGAGCGCAGGCGCTTGAGACCTCCGGTTGGGGCGGTTTCATATTGAATCAGACGCCTTCAGCGTCCTCCGGGGATGGGGGCAACTTTGGCGCCCCGACTGTCACTTGGGGCGATGGCTTGGGTGTGGCGCGCTGCAATTGCCCATTGACAGAGAGTGAACAGCAATTCCAATGGGTCACGAACTGGACCAAAATTCACGGCAATCATCAATTCAAGTTCGGCGCCGACTTCAGGTACGCGCAAAATCTGCGCGTGCCGAGCGACGCAGGCCGCACGGGAGATTACACATTTGATTACCGAACCACTTCAGGCGGGGCAACCGGCGGAGTGGGCGGTCTTGATTGGGGAACCTTCCTGCTGGGTGATGTAACCCAGATGAGCCGCTATGTCAGCACCAGCCTCGACGCAGCGGAGCGTCAGCACCGGATGTTCTATTACGGACAAGACACATGGCGCATCACGCCCAAGTTGACTCTTAATTATGGACTGCGCTGGGAGGTTTATTTCCCGGAGTACGTCAATGGGAAAGACAAAGGCGGCTTTGCCAATCTTGTTCAAGGCGAGGACCGAATAGCGGGTGAGGGGTCGTTCGGATTGAACGGCAACATTAACAATGCCTGGGATGCATTCGCTCCCCGTTTAGGAGTTGCGTACCAGTTGAACCCCAAGACGGTAATTCGCATGGGTTACGGCCGCAGCTTCGACATGGGAGTTTTCGGCTCGAACTTCGGCCACACGGTCACACAGACTCTGCCCGTGCTTGCCGCGCAACTCGCGCAAGGTCCCAGCCAGGAAGTCGCCGCCTTCAATTTGGCGCAGGGACCGCCGCTCTTTACGTTCCCCACGATCCCTTCCAACGGATTGCTACCCGTATCGGGACCGAACTGCTATCAGCAATCGATTTTTGTCGCCGGACAGAATACGCAGCTTTGCGTTCAGCCGCATATCCGTCCGACAACTCAACGGCTGCCAACGCTTGACGCCTGGAACGCAACAGTACAACGTCAGGTCACCAACACGATGTCACTTGACGTGGCCTACATCGGTAATAAAGGAACGCACGTGTTTGCCGGTGATGGGCCAACGTATAACGTTAATAATCCTTCCATCGATGGGTACTGCGCCAATGCCGGATGTACCGCAATCACACCCCAGGCATACCGCCGGCCTTACTACAACAGGTTTACCTACACGGGTTACGCTGATCCAACCAACACGGCTGCAAATTTCCCTGGCGCACCCAGACAAGTGCCAGGCGTACTCCAGTGCTGCTCGACGGACCAGGGTAATTATCTCGGCAACGATGCCAGCAGCAAATACGATGCGCTTCAAGTGAAGCTGGAAAAACGGTTCTCGCACGGCTTCCAGTTGCTTTCGCACTACACCTTCGCTCACGCATACAAATATGACAGCTCCTATTACCCCGATGATCCGAAAATCGCCTACGGACCGGACGATGAGGTCCGAAATCACGTCTGGGTCAACAACCTGGTTTACGAGTTACCATTCGGCAAGGGAAGGACGTTTGCGTCAGGTGCTGGTCGAGCGGAGGACTTGATTATCGGAGGCTGGCAGATTACTGGGACTACAACCTGGGGCAGTGGCCTGCCCTGGACGCCAAGTACGAATGAATGCGGCGGTGAAGAGGATGTGGGAGTTTGCCGTCCAAGTAAAGGGACGGGGTCGTTCCATACGGGCGCCGGGTCGCTCCAGCACCCAGCAGATGCACCTCCGTTTATTCAGTTCTTCACACCGCTGGCTTCTCTTAGCGGACCGTTCGCGGATCCTGGTAAGGGCAATCTGGGCAACATCGGAGTGTTTAGCTACACCGGTCCCCGGGTGTTTTACGCGGATGCTTCGATTCTGAAGAACTTCGCCCTGATGGAGCGGCTCAAGCTCCAATTCCGCATGGATGCATTCAATGTCTTCAACCATCCGGTACTCGGATTCAACAATAATCAGAATGGTGGAACCTGTATCGATTGCGCGGGGAGCGGAATCATTACGGACATTGAACATGATGCAACCCCCGGCTCGGCGACCGGCATGCGCCAGCTTGAATTCGCTTTAAAGCTTATTTTCTAGCAGTACTGCGAGCTTACCGCGGGAAGTCTTTCGAGACTTCCCGCTTTTTCGTCTGTGGGGAAAGTATGCGGCTGAACTAGAATCGGCGAAGGCAATTGGGAGAAAACCACACTTGCTTCACGGATTACGGCCGCTGATCGTTGCACTGGTTCTTCTAGCCTCAGCCGGTTCCTCTTCAGAACAAACTTCCGCTCCAACCCCAACAGCGGCACTCAAACCCGCGAGGCTACCTGCGAATAGCGACGCCGGCGATCAAGCCTGCGCCCGCTGTCACTCCGCGATCTACGATTCTTATGAACGCACGGCGATGGCTCACGCCAGCGGTCCTGCCATCGATGCGATCACTCCGGCAGAGTTCACGCACAAGCCATCCGGCATGGACTACAGGATTTACAGCGAAGACGGCCGTGCCTGGCTGAGCTTTGAACGTCCGGGCTTGGAACGGAAAGAATATCCGCAGGTTCGCGGCAAGCGAGAACTGCTTTACTACATCGGCTCGGGACGCCGCGGACGCAGCTATCTTTTCAAAACCGGCGATTTTCTTTTTGAGTCTCCCGTGAACTGGTATGCCAATCGCCAGACTTGGGATATGGCCCCGGCCTACCAGTCGGCGCGCGAGATGCCGCTGAATCTGCCAGCCTATACAAGTTGCGTGCGCTGCCACGTCAGCGGCATGGAGGCCCCGCTGCAAGGCACAGAAAATCACTATCCGCAGCCGCCTTTCACTCATGGTGGAATTTCCTGTGAGAGGTGCCATGGTCCAGGAGCGGCGCATGTCAACGGCGGCGCAATTATCAATCCCGCCAAACTGGCTCCCGCCCGCCGCGATGAAATCTGCATGCAATGTCATCTTGAGGGCAAGGTCGCCATCGATCGTCCTGAACGCCACGTATATGACTTCCGCCCTGGCGATTCACTCGCGGATTTCATTCGTTACTTCGTCCTGGTCGGCACGAAAGGCGCCGGTCTTGGGGCGGTCAGCCAGGTCGAGGCTTTCGCGCAGAGCGAATGCAAGAAAAAATCGGGCGACGCGATGTCGTGTACGAGCTGCCACGATCCTCATCGCTCGCCTTTGTCCGATGAACGCGTTTCGTATTATCGGGGGAAGTGCCTCGCCTGTCATGGTGCGCCCTTCGCGGCCAAGCATCATGCGGATAAGCCCGACTGCACGTCGTGCCACATGCCTGCGTCGCTCAGTACCGATGTGGCGCATACGGAAGTGACGGATCACCGCATCGCAGCTCGCCCGCAAATTTCCGCGCAGTTGCTGGAAGATACTCAGGAGCGGCCGTCACCACCGCGCCTGGTTCCGTTTCCTTCCACACAAGGTGTGGACTCGCGCGACCTGGCGTTAGCCTGGCAATCTTTAGTGGAAAGCGGAATGGTGGCCGCCAAGCATCAAGCGCACGAGGTTCTAGTCGCGGCGATCAAGCAATTTCCCGAGGATCCCGCTCTTCTTTCTGCGCTCGCTTACGACGCACAAGAACGCAACGCCATGGCACAAGCTCGCGAGTTCTATGAGAAGGCGTTGAAGATCGATCCCACATTGATCGATGCCGGCGTCAACCTGGGAGTGATTGAGGCACAACAAGGACATGTGCCAGCCGCACTCCGCCTGTGGCACGACGCATTCGACCGGGCTCCGTATCGAAGCAGCATCGGAATGAACATCGCCCGCGCGTATTGCGAAACGGGGAACGTCGCTGAGGCCAGAGCGGCTGTCTCTCGCGTGCTGGAATTCAATCCTGACTTCGGCCCGGCGGAACGAATGTTGCAGCATTTGGACGCTTCGCCGTCGAATTGCGGACGACCGTCACCATAGACACCGCGTATCGCGGATCTTAGAATCGAATTTGAGGATGAATGTGGCCGCACAGAGCGCATCTCGCACCAGCGGGCAGTGGTTCACTACAGCGAAACTCCCGCTGCTTTCGGGAATCATGGCCGCGAGCTTTTTTTGCAACACAGCTTGGGCCCAGCAGTCTGCCGTTGATCTTCAAGGCAATTCCGCGAACCCGTTTGCCGCCTCGCACGGCAAAGTAGTCGTCCTTGTGTTTGTTCGCCGCGATTGTCCGGTTTCCAGCCGTTATGCTCCGGTGATTCGGAGCATCGGCAAACGCCACGAAAACGATACGAATTTCTTTCTCGTCTATCCCGATAAAACGGACACTCCGCAACAGATCCGCAGCTACCTTCGCGACTACGGCTACGCGCTGCCTGCTCTTCGCGACCCCAATCACGTTTTAGTGAAGCTGGCGCACGTACAAATCACTCCGGAAGTCGCTGTCTTCGATGGCAATCATCGGCTCATTTACGATGGAAGGATAGACAACTGGTATGTGGATCTCAACCGTGCGCGTCCCCAACCCACGACGCACGAATTGGACGATGCGATTCAGTCGGCGCTAAATGGCAAGCCCGCAGCCGCTCGCGAAGTCAGGGGAGTCGGATGTTACATCTCCGATATCGAATAGCCCTCGCCGCCGTAGGGCTCATGGCCGCATCACTCTTGAGAACTCCGTCATCGGCAGGCGCTTCGGCACCACCGGAAAGTCGGATCACATTCGACAGAGATATCGCTCCCATCATGTTCCGCTCGTGCGCCTCGTGTCACCGGCCAGGTGAGGCTGCTCCGTTCTCATTGCTGACCTACAACGACGCGAAGAAACACGCGCATCAGATTGCCGATGTGACGCGCGACCAATCCATGCCGCCGTGGTTGCCCGAACCGCAGGCACTGAAGTTTTCCGGAGAAATGCGGCTGACTCCACAGGAAATAGGATTGATTCAAAAATGGGTTGAGCAGGGCGCGGTCGAAGGCAATGCCTCCGACCTGCCTCCGGCGCCAAAATTCGCCGAGGGCTGGAGCCTGGGAAAGCCGGACATGGTTCTTCAAGCGGAGAAGCCTTTTGTTCTTCCGCCTCAGGGCACCGACACTTATTGGAATTTTATTTTCCGCGTGCCTATCGCCGAGACGCGATGGGTGAAGGCGGTCGAGATTCGTCCCGGCGACAAGCGCTACGTTCACCACGCCAACATTCTCATCGACCGCGACGAATCTTCGCGGCGGCGAGAAGCCCAGCCGGGCGCGGGGTTTGGAGGGATGGAAATTCGTATCGAGTCGCAGGTATTTGAACCCGATAGCCATCTGTTGTTCTGGAAGCCGGGTACGGTTCCTTCGGTCGAGCCGGAAGGCATGGCGCTGCGGCTGGATAAAGGTACGGACCTAATCCTGAACACGCACATGCAGCCATCGGGAAAAACCGAGATCATCCAGCCCAGCATCGGCCTCTATTTCACATCGCATCCGGCAACAAAACTGCCGATGCTCTTGCAAATTGAAGACGACACCAAGCTCGACATTCCCGCGGGGCTGCGTGAGTTTCCTGTCACTGACGAATTTATTCTGCCTGTCGATGTGACCCTGCTTGCCATCTATCCGCACGCGCACTACCTGGGCAAAGACATTGCGGCTTGGGCAACATTGCCGGACGGATCGAAGGAAACCCTAATTCATATTCCGCAGTGGAATCTGAATTGGCAGGCCGT
>Ga0209624_10003619_pt1 | contig 10865 bp, 6 predicted proteins | sample JacPinW_OM2H0_O1_FD_188565 | JGI IMG/M metagenome (GOLD analysis project Ga0209624, IMG submission 188565) | Forest soil microbial communities from Algoma, Ontario, Canada - Jack Pine, Ontario site 1_JW_OM2H0_O1 (SPAdes) (version 2) | ecosystem: Environmental > Terrestrial > Soil > Boreal... | reverse complement strand
CGGCCCCGAATTTAGTGGCTGGTACATATCAGATCAGTGTGTCCAAGGAAGGATTTGCAACGCTTGTGAGATCGAGTGTTCTTGTTACGGTAGGCTCCGAGGAGGTAATCGATTTCAAGCTAAACCCAGGCGAGGTTAAGACGAAAATCGAAGTTTCAGGGACACCGCCCGCTATGCAATTGGCCAGTTCGACCTTGGAGGCAACCGAGAACTCGACCACAGTTCGCGAATTGCCTCTGAACGGGCGCGACTGGACGACTCTCGCACAGCTGCAAGCCGGAGTCACCGGCGTGTATCAATACCCGCTCGCCCTGAGTAATCAACGGGCAAACCGCGGTCTCGGAACGCAGTTAAGCATCGGCGGAATGCGTCCACAAGGAAATAACTACCGACTCGATGGAATCAGCATAAACGACTATTCCAACGGAGGGCCTGGTAGCGTTCTCGGCGTCTTGCTCGGTGTGGAGGCAATTCAGGAATTTTCTGTCATCACAAACAGCGCGCCAGCCAGTTATGGCAGGACGTCGGGCGGAGTGATCAATTCCATTACGCGCTCTGGCACAAATGAGCTACACGGCTCAGCTTATGAGTTTCTGCGCAACAGCGCGCTCGACGCCCGCAACTTCTTCGACACAACTTCGTCTCCGCCCCCATTCCGGCGCAATCAGTTCGGAGCCGATGCTGGAGGGCCGATTGTCAAAAGCAAGTTGTTTATTTTTGGCGATTACGAAGGCATTCGTCAGCTGCTTTCAACAACCACCGTGGACATTGTGCCTTCCGCCGCGGCACGCACCGGAAATCTAACCTCAGGCCCTGTTACGGTGGATCCAAGTGTAGAGCCGTACCTGGCGCTCTATCCCCTTCCGAACGGTCCGGTCGAGGGCGATACCGGCAATTTCACGCTTCCCACTCCGCAGAACACCAACGAGGACTTCTTCACCTCACGCTCGGACTTCGCCATTGGGAAGGGTGATAGCCTGTCCGGAACCTACATGTTCGACAACGGAAAAACGGAGGGACCGGATTCCTTCAATAACAACATCATCGGGACCCTGTCCCGCCGCCAAGCCGCAGTTCTCGAGGAAACGCACTTATTCGGCGCCCACATGGCCAACTCGGCACGATTGGGTTTCAGCCGTGTAGTCTCGCAAGCAGCAAAGAGTTTAAAGGCGATTAACCCTCTGGCAGCAGACACTTCGCTCGGCTTTTTACCTGGCCAACCCGTGGGAATTATCACGAACTCGGAACTCTCGACGTTTCCGGGGGGCTTTGGCGCCGTCGGCGAGTTCGATTTTCATTACAACTCGTATCAGTTCTACGATGATGCGTTCGCGACGGTCGGAACTCATTCACTGAAGTTTGGTTTTGCTTTTGAAAGCATACGCGACAACGAACTGGGCAAAACCAGCCCGCTCGGCCAGTTCGTGTTCGGATCACTTTCCGCCTTCCTGCAGGACCAGCCATCGTCGTTTAACGCGCCAATCGGGAGCGGAATCACGCCACGCAACCTCCGGCAGTCTATTTATGCGGGATACGTTATGGATGACTGGAGAGCGCGGCCCAATTGGACCCTCAATCTGGGGCTGCGCTATGAAGCAGCGACGGTTGTGAGCGAAGCCCATGGGAAACTCTCGAATCTGCCATCGTTGACTTCAACAATCCCACACCTCGGAGATCCTTTCTTCTCAAATCCGACGAAGCTCGATTTTGAACCGAGGGTGGGCTTTGCGTGGGATCCGCTAGGTCACGGCAAGACATCCATCCGCAGTGGATTCGGAATATTCGATAATCTACCTCTCCCCTATTTGTTTGCGGTGACGAGCCTTCTGTCGGCCCCGTTTTTTGAATTGGGCGATCTCACGACGCTGCCGCAGGGGGCGTTTCCGAAAGAGGCATTTCAGCTGTTAACGGCGCCCACCCTTCGTTACGCGTATATTCAGCCGAATCCTCCACGCAGCTATGACATGGAGTGGAACGTCAACATTCAGCAGAATATTGCTCGGGATACGGTGCTGCAAGTGGGCTACTCGGGATCGCGCGGCGTTCATCTCCCCTACTTCACAAACAATTTCGACATGGTGCTTCCAACGTTGACGCCGCAGGGCTATGCATGGCCGGTGAATGGGACTCCTCTCAACCCGAACGTAGGCCAGATCTCTGGCACTATGTGGAACTCCGATTCCATTTTCCATGCCCTCGAGGTCGAGGTAACTCGCCGACTCAGCAGAGGGCTGCAAGGCGGGGTGTCATACGCGTGGGGCAAAATTGTTGACTCGGGTTCCGAATCGGCGAACAGCAACCCAGGTACCTTCGCGAACAGCGTCCCCACGCTTTGGTTCGATGAAAGAAATGGGCGTGGACTCGCCGACTTCGACATTCATCAAAACCTCTCGGTCAACTACATCTGGGAAATCCCGACTTTCACAGGCGGGCCACGAGCGCTGCAATGGGCATTAAACCGTTGGCAATGGGGTGGGATTCTACACAGTGTCTCCGGCGAACCGTTTACACCGATAATCACCGGAGACCCGTTAGGAATGAAGGGCGATCAGTTCGACCGGCCGAATGTACTGACCGGACCGGGATGCAGCGGCTCTCGGGTGAATCCGGGAAATCCGCTTGACTACATCAAAACGCAGTGTTTTGCTTTCCCCAACCCGAGCACCCGGTTTGGAGACGCGGGGCGCAATGTTCTTATCGGTCCAGGCATTCTCAACCTGGATACCTCGCTAGCTCGCAACGTATGCGGCTCAGAGAAGTTTCATGCGCAATTCCGAGCTGAGTTCTTCAACGTATTGAATCACACGAATTTTGCGTCGCCGGTGTTAGCGACCAACAATACCAGCCTGTTTGGAGCCAACGGAGTCCCAATTTCTTCGGCGGGCGTCCTCACCTCCACGACCACCACATCACGCCAGATACAGTTCGGACTGAAGCTGATCTGGTAGACATGCGCTCGAAAAAGCGCGAGCCGATGCCTGGCTCCTGGAATCAGTCCGCGTCGGATAGTATGAGCGTATCGGAGGGCCGGCTGCTGGGTTGAGACCTGCGGCGGGCGCGATTTTGCACACAGTTCATGGCAAATTGGCGGGCGCGATGCTGGCCGGCATGCTGATAGCGAGAACTTGTGCGTTCGCGCTGGACCCGGCGCTAGACGTCAGCCAGTACGCGCATACCGCCTGGAAGATCCGGGACGGCTTTGCCAAGGGCTCCATTCTCTCCATCGCCCAGACACCCGACGGGTACCTCTGGCTTGGGACAGCTTTCGGCTTGTATCGCTTCGATGGCGTCCGAAACATCCTCTGGCAGCCGTCGCCCGATCAGCACCTCCCCTCCAGCACCATCACGAGCCTAGTCACGTCGCGCGACGGGACTCTTTGGGTCGGCACAAGGAATGGGCTGGCAAGCTGGAAGAACGGTAAGCTCACTCAGTATGCGGAGCTGGCTGGATTGGCCATCCGTGCTTTGGTTGAAGATCATGAGGGCTCGATATGGGCCGGCACGAATGGGCCTCCTGGGCCTCCCGAGGGAAAACTCTGCGAAATTCGAAATAGCCGCGTCCGGTGCCACCCGGAAATGGGCGGTGTTACCCACGGCGTCTTCGGGTTGCATGAGGACGATAAGGGGAATCTCTGGGTCGGATTAGAGATGGGCGTGTGGCGATGGAGACCTGGACCGGCTGAATTCTATGCGGTGCCAGGCCTGTCGGACGGAAGAATGCAGAGCATGGCCGATAGTGAGGATGGCAGTGGTTTAATCGCTGCGACAGGCGCAGTCATGCGCCTGGTTGATGGAAAAGTGGCGCCGTTATATCGGTTCCCCACTGCGAAGCGGGGGTTCCGTTTCCTCAGAATGCTCCGCGATCGCGACGGCGGTCTGTGGATCGGACCTGCGGGCCGGGGCCTTGTGCACATACACCAGGGAAGGACCGATGTGTTTTCAGAATTGGACGGCCTCTCCGGTGAGGACATTTACGATTTATTCGAGGATCGCGAGGGCAATATTTGGGTCGCCACTGTCAATGGGCTTGACCGCTTTCACGAGCTTCCCGTGGTCACATATTCCAAGAAACAAGGTTTATCGGATATTCCCTGGGGAGGCTTGTTAGCGGCGAGAGACGGAAGCGTTTGGTTCGCTACCCTTAATGGGTTGAACTGCCTGAGTCACGACCAGGTAGCCGTGTACCGCCAGCACAGGACGGCGCGTGGGCAAGAGGTTGTCGGCAGCGGACTACGGGACGAGGGAGTTGGATCTCTCTTTCAGGACTCTCGCGGGCGAATCTGGGTTTCCACGCTGACCGCGATCGGCTACCTGGAGAACGACCGGTTTATTCCTGCGGCCGCTCCCGGTGGGTTGGTGGAGTCCCTGACCGAGGACACTTCGGGTAATCTTTGGATCGCCAACCGCGACCTCGGCCTCTTGCGATTGTCGCAGGATGATATGTTCCCACCTATTCCATGGGCCGCATTTGGACGCAAGGATTTCGCAGTCATTCTGGCTCCGGATCCTTCGCATGGCGGGCTGTGGCTCGGATTTTCTCAGGGCGGCATCGTCTGGTTTCGTGACGGTCATGTCCAGTTATCCTATTCGGCCGCCGATGGCCTGGGCGAGGGCCGTGTCAATCAGCTTCGGTTCGACGGGGAAGGCGCGCTTTGGATCGCCTCTGATGGCGGACTCAGCCGATTGAAAAACGGCCGCATCGCCACGTTAACGAGCAAGAGCGGTTTGCCTTGCGACGCGGTCCAATGGACCATCGAAGACGACGCCCAATCGGTCTGGATAATGATGCCCTGCGGCTTGGCCCGGGTTGCGCGCTCCGAGTTGGACGCGCGGACCGATACTGCGGACCAGACGGCCCGCACGATTCACGCCACGGTTTTCGATAGTTCGGATGGGCTAAGGCTTCTCGCCGTTGTTGGCGATTATACGCCGCGCGTCGCCAAGTCAGCAGATGGGAAACTCTGGTTCAGTGTTCCAGACGGCATCAGCGTCATCAATCCGCACCACCTTCCCTTCAACAAGCTCCCGCCGCCGGTGCATATCGAGAAGGTCATCACCGACCGCAAGGAGTACCTAGAGAATTTGTCGGGCGGTGCACCGTCCAATCTCCGCCTGCCCCCGCTGGTGCACGAACTAGAGATCGACTATACGGCGCTCAGCTTAGTCGCGCCGGAAAAGATACGATTTAGGGACAAGCTCGAAGGCTGGGACCACGATTGGCAGGATGTTGGCAACCGCCGCCAAGCCTATTACACAGGTCTGGCTCCCGGGCGTTATCGCTTTCGAGTCACCGCTTGCAATAACGACGGGGTGTGTAGCGAAGCCGGAGCGTTCCTGGACTTTTCAGTGGCACCGGCGTATTACCAAACGAACTGGTTTCGAGCGCTGTGCGCGGCTGCTTTCCTGGCAGTGCTATGGGGGTTGTATCGGGCGCGTATCGAGCAACTTCGTCGTCAGGAAAGGAAACTCCGGGATGTGATCGAAACCATTCCGACCTTTGCCTGGACGGCTTTGCCCAATGGCTCCGTCGATTTCGTCAATCGCCACTGGCAGGAATACACGGGTTTGTCCGCCGAGAGGACAGTTGGCGCAGGCTGGCAAGCCGTCGTTCACGCCGCAGACTTGAAGCGACACGCGGAGAAGTGGCGCATCTCTCTGGCGACTGGCGAGCCGTTCGAGACTGAGGTGCGCTACCGGCGGGCTGCGGATGAGCAATATCGTTGGTTTTTGGCTCGCGCCGTGCCGCTGCGGGATCAACGAGGCAAGATCCTCAAATGGTACGGCATCTCGACCGACATCGAGGATCGCAAGCGCGCTGAAGAAGAGCGCGAGAAACTGCGGGCAGACCTCGCGCATGTGAACCGGGTCAGCACATTGGGGGAGATGGCCGCCTCTCTCGCGCACGAGATCAAGCAGCCAATCGCTGCCTCCATCACCAGCGCCAACAGCTGCATCGAATGGCTCGCACACGAACCGCCCAACCTGGATCGGGCTCGTGCCGCAGCAGGCCGAATCGATAAGTATGGGAATCGTGCGGCTGAAATCATCGACCGTATCCGTTCTCTCTACAAGAAGTCTCCTCCACAACGTGAACTGATCGACGTCAACGAAATTGTCCGCGAAATGGTCGAACTGCTGCGCGCCGAGGCCAACCTGTACGCGGTCTCGATCGGCACCGATCTTGTCGCCGATCTTCGAAAGATCAGGGCAGACCGCGTGCAACTGCAGCAGGTCTTCATGAACCTCATACTCAATGCCATTGAGGCCATGAAGGAAACAGGTGGGGTTCTCACCGTCAAGACGCAATTGGGCGAGAATGGTCAACTGCTGATCTCGGTCAGCGATACCGGCGTGGGGTTGCCCAAGGAAAAAACCGAGCAGATCTTTGACACGTTCTTTACCACCAAGCCCCAAGGCAGCGGGATGGGATTATCTATCAGCCGCTCCATTGTCGAGTCGCATGGCGGCAGTTTATGGGCCAGTGCGAATCATGGGCGGGGTGCGACTTTCCACTTCACCCTGCCACTCGCAGCCGAGGCGGCGCAGCTGCCCGACACAGGAACGGGATTCCGGGCGTCATCCGAGGAGAAATCAGATTCACCATCAGAGTAAAGGCACGGCCATGATCGCCGCCTTCTGCGCGTGTCGGCCCGGAGAGATTTTTCGCCTGCTCTGGGCCTCGTGTCCTCTACGGAATGGCAGTTCAGGCGGCGGGCGGCGCAAGCCGAAGTAAATTACAGCACGTAGTCGAGATGGCGCTGCGAAGGTTGCCGATGTGAGACAGCCCGTGGTCCACTCTTGTCGGAAGCGACACCACTGACGCTTGTCTCTGCATCGAGACCGGGCTCAGTCGAGGAGACACAACTCCATAGACCGGATATAACTGCGGGAGGCGCAGGACCGTTCCTGAAATGTCCCGTTGTATTTGCCCTAGAATGGCCGGGCCAAATCCGTGATTTGCGGGCGGATGACGGGCAAACCAGACGTCCGAACTGGCGGAGAGCTGCCGAAACCGAGGGACAGCAAGAATATCGATCCGTCCGAGTTCGTATTTGCTCGATTGTTCTGCAGATCTGCGGATTCGCATTTTCATTTCCGAGCTTAAGTGCACAGAATCGCTTTCCTCTTGGTGACAGAATCTCAGGTAAGCTCCCGGGAATCCGGTGCGCCGATATCGTTCTCGTGCACACCATGAGGTTAATCCCAGCAGGTCGGCTTGGATCGCGCCACAAGCATTCGAACTTCAACTTGCAGCGCGCGTGTCCTATCTTCACAGCCAACCTGCATGGGTGGAGGGCAATAATATAAGGATGGGGGAACAAATGCGACTCCCGCTCTTGATTCTGCATATCCTCGCTGGAAGCATCGGCTTGCTCACCGGCACGGTCGCCATGGCTGTGCGCAAAGGCGGTAAACTTCACCGCGCATCCGGGAACGTCTTCACTGTTGCCATGCTGACTCTGGCCACCAGCGCCTTCTTCCTAGCCATCCTGAAATCCCAGCAGGGCAACATCGTCGGCAGTGTTGGCACCTTCTACCTGATCGGCACGGCCTGGCTTGCCGGACGCCGCGGAGAACGCACGCGTCTTATTGACTGGGGTGCGCTTTTCATCGGTTTCGCCGGTGCCGGTGCGGCTATTGCCTTGGGCGTTTACACCCTCCACAACCCCAACGGCGTCGACAAGACTACTGCCCCGGCCGGCATGAGCTTCTTCTTCGGTGCCATCCTTCTGCTCGCCACTGCAGGGGACATCCAAATGCTCGCACGCGGCGGAATTTCAGGCCGGCGGCGCATCACTCGGCATCTGTGGCGCATGTGCTACGGACTCTTCATTGCGACAGGCTCTTTCTTCCTGGGTCAGCAGCAAGTTTTCCCGGCGTTCCTGCGCGGCTCCATATTCCTGACCCTAGCAGCACTTCTGCCGCTACCGCTACTGATCTATTGGTTCCTCCGGGTGCGGTTCAGCAAGGCTTACAAGAACCAGTTGTCGCCCAACCCGGTGCCGGTGACCCCTTGAAAACGTGATCAATCGCAGGTGCGATACCCTACCGCGCAGGAGTTTCGAGTCGAGTGCGGACGCTAAAGAATATTTACTGCGCGAGCGGCCAACAGGGCTACCGTGGTCAGGGAAATGAGCGATTGAACCATCATGAGTAGTTTGGCCCACGTTGACAAGACTGGACAGTCCGTTGGTGAAAATGCGGTACTGGTATTGAAGGCAAGGAAGAGATAATCCACAAAACCTGGACTCCAGCATTGCTCTCCCATCTCGCGCTTGGCTTGCTGATCGAGAGTCATCTGTGGAAAAAGGAATGCTCCGTCGGTATGTACGCCCCGCAACTCACGCTCACGCGGGCCACCTGCATCCAAACGCCAGTACCACGAGGCGAAGACCAGGATGTTGATAATCCATAAGGCAGCTGCGGAACGCAATAGGTCCTTGGGAGACTGTCGATGCGCGGGTAGACCCGCGACCAGCAGTCCAAGCGACCAGATCATGTCCACAGTCACGATGGAGCTCAGCAGATAGCCCAAAAACTTATTGAGACTATCTTTACCGCGCTGGCGTGCCCACGTAGCGGGAAAGAGCAGCACTCCGACAACAACGATGAGTAGCCAGTCTGGGCCCGCTGAGAGGGATTCAGGTAAAGAAAAGCGCAATCCGCCCACGGCAAGCAGAGCAAGCATTGCGGGCCACCGTGGCTCTAAATGCTTCGAAGTATTTGGCATCGTACTCCATAGTGCGCCGCCGACTTGAAAACAGCAATTCAGCGTCTTTATTCAGAAAGATTGTCGCATGATGGCTGCTTCTCCGAGTCGTCGGGTGGCCCCAAATTCGGCGATTATCACGACGCTTCAGGCCGGCAAGGGATTCGCGCAAGTGAATCCGAATGAATCGACGAGTTCTCGGTCTAACATCTACTGAGGTTATCTCCGCAGCAAAGCGGTTTCAGTAGAGGATGGGAAGGCTTCGTGGATCATAAATGCATCAAGACTTCGGCCTGGCAGATTATTGCCGCTCCATGAATTCTGCGCTCGTCTATGCTGCGTCGAAACAAACCCCTCAGCGATCTTAAAGGCGGCAGCCGCAGCGCCAGCTGCACCCGTCCGACCAATTCTTACAGCTGCTCCCCGGATTGAACCGTTCGTCGGCACGGGCCTGCCACTTCTGCCCCGGCGCACAACCAAGAACCTTTTTGAGACTCGCGGCTGTTACCTTGATGACAGGTAGGCCGATCTTAGCGGCCGCGAGTTCAGTGATAGCTTCTCCTTGATTATTGCTTCGATAGAAGACTTGAACCGACCCGACGACGATCCGAGCAGTGCGATTGTCGAGCCTCGGCTCGTACCGCTGAAATCGAATATGGCGACAAGACGTTGCAAGAGTTCGTTCAATCCGTCTCCAGATCGCGCCTGAAATTGAGTCGAACTGATCGACTTAATCACGAAAGTCTCTCCCGACCCCGTGGCTTGCGCGACGACGACTGCGTCCTTGGTTGGGCTCACTCCGAAAATCATATGGGGGCCTCTGGCTGAACTTACAGATGAGGGTAAAGTTAATTTAGCTCCGATTCGTCCAATGACGATCGGCGAAAGGAAGTCTCGGGCTATCTGTGGTCGTACTGGAGCTTCGGGTACCAGTCGGTGCCGCGACCTTCCGGCGTCAGATCCAACATCAGCCAAAGAGGGTCGAGGTCTGGGGCGCCGCGCGAATCCTGTCCGGCGTCGGCCATCGCACCGCTCATCTCACCACTGTAAGAGTGATAAACAGTTCCGTTACGCCGGGTGAAAACACTGAAGCCGGGCACGTCGGCGTCGCTGGGATTGACGTAGGTGCGTGTGTAATCGCCGGACACATCGGAGACAAACGGGAGGTTCGTGAAGCCGCGGTGTCTCTTATATTCCACCAACCGCTCTATGGGCGAGCGCGCAGTAACGGCAATTGCGGCCCGCTCGCGCAGATTGACAGCAATGCCATTCCAGGAGCTTAGAAACGATGTGCACATGGGACACGGCGCTTTGCGCTCCGGACCGTACATCATGCTGTAAACCATCAGTGTGTCTTTATTGCCGAACAGGCTGGAGAAGCGAATGGGACCAGTTTCGGAGACGACCTCGAAGTCGTTCGGGACCTCCCCACCGTCGGGTAGCGCGCGCCGCTGGGATGCCACGCGCTCGATATGGCGGCGCAGTTCGATTTCTTCCGCGAGAAGCGTATTTCGAGCCGTGCGATATACAACACTCTCGTTAGGAAAATGAGCCGTATTGGTGGCGACAAGTTCCTGGGCCGGTAAAAGCGTCGGAGCCACGGATAGAATCCTCCCGGTCATAATTCTAAGCCATTTCAGAGACGCCAACGCTCCCCCGTGAATCAACAAGGCGATCCAAATCGGTAAGATAAAGGAATCGGGTCACGGAGCGGCGGGGGTTTCGGCAGGAACGGCTCCGCGCGTAGACTGAAAGTAAGCGCTTGTGACCGGCCACCAGCGTGTCAGACTTCGCCAGATGCTGCCGAAACAATGCCGGATGACTTCAGCTAGAGTCGAAAGAGACATCGGGCGTGCCCATGATTTCTCCCCAGGCGCGACGGCATGTTCGGCTTATCGACAACATTTCCGCCAGACTGTGTCGAAAGGACCAGTCTGGTCTCCTAAACATCCTTTAAGGTAGCTACCGATCTCTCGAAAAAAGCCGATGGCCGCGCGTGAATTGATACCAGCAACTCCTGAACAGATCGAGGCAATGTTCCCGAAGCTTGACGCCAGTCAAATTGCTGGGCTAGCAACATTTGGCCAGCAGCGGGACGCGCAGCCTCACGAAGTCATTCTGGAACGGGGCGATCTGCAGCACGGCATCTTCGTCA
>Ga0209624_10003618_pt1 | contig 10866 bp, 7 predicted proteins | sample JacPinW_OM2H0_O1_FD_188565 | JGI IMG/M metagenome (GOLD analysis project Ga0209624, IMG submission 188565) | Forest soil microbial communities from Algoma, Ontario, Canada - Jack Pine, Ontario site 1_JW_OM2H0_O1 (SPAdes) (version 2) | ecosystem: Environmental > Terrestrial > Soil > Boreal... | reverse complement strand
CGAGCTGGCGAAAGATTCCGGACGAGATTCGGCGGGCAACTACGGTCTGCTCGATCAGGTCGCAGCTTTGCAGTGGGTACAGCGCAACATTGCCGGTTTTGGTGGCGATCCGGCTAACGTCACCATCTTCGGCGAAAGCGCGGGATCGTTCTCAGTGAGCGCGCAGATGGCGTCTCCGCTCGGGAAAGGATTGTTTCAAAAAGCTATCGGCGAAAGCGGCGGCGCATTCTTCAGCAGCGGCATGCCGTTTGAACCCATTGCGGCGCGCGAAGAAAAAGATTCCAAGGTAATCAATTCGACGTTGGGCGTGAAGACGCTCGCCGAACTGCGCGCGCTCCCGGCGCAGAAGTTGCTTGAGGCTTTCGGCGATGCTCCAGCGGCATTTTCCTTCAGCCCCGATGTGGATGGATATTTTCTTCCCGAATCCGTGCCCGCGATTTTTGCCGCAGGAAAGCAAAACGATGTTCCTTTGCTTGCGGGATGGAATCGCGACGAAGGCAGTTTCGAGGTTTCCGGTCCGCAAAAACCGACCATGGAAACCATGAAGGCCACCGCGCAAAAAGAATTCGGCACGAAGGCAGAAGAATTTTTGAAGCTGTATCCGGCGACGACCGATGCGGAGGCAAAGCGCTCGATGGAAGATTTCGCCGGCGACCGGTTCATCGCCTGGTCCACGTGGCGATGGCTGGAAGCGCAAGCCAACACGGGCACGCAACCGGTCTATCGCTTTCGCTTCGACCTCGGTCCGCCCTCCGAACCGAATGCTCCGGATATGGGAGCGTTTCACTCGGCGGAAATCGGATACGTGTTCGGACAGCTCGACCCAAATGCGAAACCGAAATGGCGGCCAGAAGACCGCCAGCTCAGCGAGTTGATGCAGAAGTACTGGTCAAACTTTGCGCGCAGCGGCGATCCCAACGGCCCTGGCCTTCCGGAGTGGCCGGCGTATGCGGCTGAGAGTGGATGGAGGCTGATGTATCTGGATGCAAAGTCGGTCGCTCGCAAGGATGATCAGCGCGACCGGGAATTGTTCTTGACGAAACAGTGGTCGAAGTGACGATGTCGCTGACGAATTCTCTTCGAAGCCGGTGATAGATAAGGGTCCGGTCCCGAATCGCCTGACAAGGATCCGGCGCAACACGGCACGGTGTCTCACATGAAAACGTTCGGAGCGCTTCAGATTCGCTCACTCGATCGCCATGACGTACGGGTCATAGCGGCTGCATTTAGGAGCATCGGTTCGGTCCAATCAGAGGCAAAGTATCAACTGTACTTAGAGCAAGAGGCGGCGGGAAGCCGCGTCTGCCTGGTTGCTACCGTCGATGGGGAGTTCGCAGGTTATGTCACCATCAACTGGCGGCCTACATATCCCGGATTTGCCGAGCTGGAGATTCCTGAGATCCAGGACCTGAATGTGCTTCCCACATTTCGCAGACGTGGAATCGCGAACCGCCTGTTGGATCTTGCAGAAGCGCAAGCCGCTCGCCGTTCTTCTGTCGTTGGTATTGGAGTGGGACTGCATGCTGGATACAACGCTGCCCAGCGACTATACGGATTGCGAGGCTACGTTCCAGACGGCCGTGGCGTTACTTACCGAGACCAGTACGTCGGGCAGTATGTCCAGGTAATGCTGGACGACGATCTTGTATTGCATCTCACCAAACAACTACGTACTGAGTGACTTTAGCTGACGGCTACTTCCGGGCAAACTCGCTGCGGTGACGGCTGTAGAAGATGTAAATCAGCAAGCCCAGTCCGAGCCAGACGACAAAGCGCAGCCAGGTAATCACCGTCAGCCCCGTCATCAAGCCACCACAAAGGACGATCGAGATCAGCGGGAACCACGGCACCAGCGGCACTTTGAAAATGCGCGGACGGTCTGGCTGTGTGCGGCGCAGAATGATCACTCCGAGTGAAACTAGAACAAATGCGAACAGTGTCCCGATGTTGGACAGGTCGGCGGCGTCGCTGATGGCAAAAATTCCTGCCGGAATGCCCACCGCGAAACCCGCAATCCATGTGGAATAGTGCGGCGTCTTAAACTTGGCGTGAACTTTGGAGAACAGCGCGGGAAAGAGCCGGTCGCGCGACATGGCGTACCAGATGCGCGCCTGGCCATATTGAAAGACCAGCAGCGACGAGATCATGCCGGTGAGCGCACCGATGACGATCACCGACCGTGACCAGCGGCTCGCGCCCAGAACTTTTAAGGCGTACGCGACGGGAGCATCGGCTGCCGCACCCGAGACGAAGGTCGTGTATTTCATCATGCCCAGGAGCACGATGGAGACGCCGATATACAGCACCGTACACACAATCAGCGACGCGATAATCCCAAACGGCAAATCTCGCTGCGGATTCTTCGCTTCCTCTGCGGCAGTGGAAACGGAATCGAAGCCGATGTAGGTGAAGAACACTATCGCGCCGCCGGTGACGACGCCTCCAAATCCTGACGGAGCGAAGGGCTTCCAGTTGTCGGAGTGTACCAGCGACCCGCCCACCACCAGGAAAATCAGAATGGCGCCGATTTTGATGGCGACCATCACATTATTAGCTTCGGCGGATTCGCGAATACCGCGCACTAACAAGACGGTGAGAATGAAGATGATGAGAAACGCGGGAAAGTTGAAGTAAGCGCCAGTCCAGTGGCCCGATTCCCAAACAGGTGTCGACCAGCGATCGGGCAAGTTAAGGCCGAAAGAAGCCAGCTGCGCCTTGGTATATGCGGAAAATCCTATGGCAACAACTACATTGCTGACGACGTATTCGAGAATCAAATCCCAGCCGATGATCCAGGCGAAGATCTCACCCAGCGTCGCATAAGAATACGTATAGGCGCTGCCGGCGATGGGAATCATCGAGGCCAGTTCCGCATAGCACAGTCCCGCAAAGCTACACGCGATGGCGACCAGCAGAAAAGAAATTGCAATGGACGGTCCAGCGGCGGGACGCCCGTGCATGAGAACGTGCGCCGTGCCGCCTCCGCGCAAAAAGTTCACTATGATGTCGAGCACTTGCGCGTGCAGGATCGAAGGCGCCTGGAAATACTCGCCAGCGGCAGCCGTGCCGGTGAGCACAAAGATGCCGGAGCCGATAATCGCGCCGATGCCGAGCGCGGTAAGCGACCACGGTCCCAAAGTTTTTTGCAGGCGCTGCCCCGGGGCTTCCGACTCCGAGATCAGCTTGTCGATCGACTTGCAGCAGAAAACCTGGTGTTCAGAAGTGCGTATCACTTCCGAGGAAGGTTTCGCAGGTTCAGTTGTGGACGATGGGGACATAGGGAGCACTCAGCATTCAACCATTAACATTCGGCCCTGCAAAGTTCGTCGAAGTACCATACATCGACCACTCCATCACAGCGCCCTGATGCATCGGTTCCCCAATGCACGGGGGGAATCGCTAATCCCCAAGGGCGGAATGCTGACTGCCAAATGCCGAGTGCTTCTTCCTACCGCTTCGCCTGACCACGCGCCATCATCTTCACTTTCGGCTTCTTCGAGCCACGTGGATAGTCGCGTTCCTTCAGCGGATTTCCGCCTTGCGTTTCTTGCGGGAGGCGCGGCGCGCTTTCTTGCGTTCGTCTTTGCTCAGTGCTTTTGTATTGGCCATGAACTCTTTCTATGATTGAGTAATTGTGTAATTTGGGAATTGAGTAATTTAAGAGCGAATGTGCTGGATCGATTCTAAATTACCCAATTACCAAATTTCCAAATTACTCAATTTGCTTTTTCCAGCTGGGCATACTTCTCCACTAACTTCTTCAGACCGAAGCGAGGGAATTGTACCGTAATCTTGGCTTCTTCGCCTTCCCCTTCTCGCTGGTAGACGGTCCCTTCGCCATATTTCGGATGCCTAACCTTCTGGCCGGGGCGGAACCCGCGCTTGCCGGTTGGTTCCGCGACCTGAACTTTAGGCACCGAAAACTTCTTGCCCCGGCTGGCGAAAAACTCGGCGATGTTTTCGATGGAGTTGTAGGGCTGCGCCGGAGCAGTAGTCTTTTGCCGCGTGTTGTTTTGATGGCCGTGCCAGCTCATGCTCTGGTCTTCGTCTTCGTAAGAGTAATGTGTCTCACGGCTTGCGTGGGGACGGCCGCCCTCGGCCCTCCGTTGCGACGAAGTTCGGCCTCCTCGCCCTCCCAATTCCTCCAGCAGCCCAGCTGGCACTTCTTCCAGAAATCTCGACGGAACGCTGGCCTCCGGCATGTCGCTGCCGTATCTGCGCCGATACACCGCGCGCGTGAGGACCAGCTGATCCATGGCCCGCGTCATGCCCACATAGCAAAGCCGGCGCTCTTCTTCAATATCGTCGGGTTGCAACATGGTGCGCGAGTGGGGGAACAACCCTTCTTCGAGGCCGCTCAGAAAGACCAGCGGAAACTCCAATCCCTTGGCGGCATGCAGGCTCATCAGCGTGACCTGCGAACGTTCGTCATAATCGTCGGTGTCGGCAATCAAGGCGGCGTGATCGAGAAACTGGTCGAGCGTTTCTGCCCGGTCGCGTGAATCCGCGGCGGCGTTGACCAGTTCGCGCAAGTTTTCGATGCGCGAGTAAGCCTCCGGCGTGTCCTCGGCTTCGAGCAGCTTGATGTACCCGGTGCGGTCGATGAGGAACTTGAGCACATCGGCAGTGGAAGGAGTGGGCTGTGGGAACCCTGTATTGTCATTTGAACCTGGAGAAGCAGTGTCATCCCGAGCGGAGAGGGAAGGCTCGCTTGCGAGCGTTTCCTCGGAGTCGAGGGACCTGCTGTTCTCTGCCATCTTTCCCGAATCATACGCGCCAAAATTAAACGAAAAATTCTCGAACTCATCAGGATCGAACGCCGTCTCATCAGGCTTACCGTTCCCGCTCAATGAAGTATCGTTATCTTCGAAGGTCTCATCCGCGGAAGCTGCGACATCTAACTCGGTCTCAGTCGCCGCACTCGACTCAAGCTGCTCCGCAAAGCTCCCTGCCAGCAAAGCCCGCCCATCGCCAATCAACTGCTGAAAACTCTTCAGCGCCGCCAACGCCCGCCCCGGCAAAAGCTGCCGCCGAATCGCTTCTGCAATCGCTCCCCACAATGACAATCCCGTTTCCAGCGCCAGATGCTCCAGCGTATCGATGGTGCTCTTCCCAATCCCACGCACCGGCGTGTTGATCACGCGCAACAAAGAAATCGTATCGTCAGGATTCTGAATCACCTTCAAATACGAAATCATGTCCTTGATCTCGGCGCGTTCATAAAAAGAAAATCCGCCGACGACTTTATATTTCAGTCCGTAGCGGCGCATCGCCTCTTCAAACAACCGCGACTGGGAATTGGTCCGATAGAGAACCGCCGCCCGCGGAGTCTCGCCCTTGTCATTGTTATTGGCCTCGCGCAAATAGCGTGCGACAGCGTCGGCAGCGAACAGGGCTTCGTTCTCGCCATCAGGCGCCTCGTAATACCCAATCTTCGTTCCGCCCTGCCGCGACGTCCACAAATTCTTCCCTTTGCGCCGAACATTATTTGCCACCACCGCCGACGCCCCCTCCAAAATGTTCTGCGTCGAGCGGTAATTCTGCTCCAGGCGAACAATCTTCGCCTCGGGAAAATCCTTCTCAAACTCCAGAATGTTGCGGATGTCAGCGCCGCGCCAAGAATAAATCGACTGATCTTCATCACCCACCGCGCACACATTGTGCCGTTCGCCTGCGAGCATCCGCATCAACTCATATTGCGGACGGTTCGTATCCTGATATTCGTCGATCATCAGATATTGAAAGCGCCGGTTGTAATACTCCCGCACCTGAGCCGAAGACTTCAGCAGCCGCGTTGCCTCCAGCAGCAAGTCGTCAAAGTCCAAAGCATTCGCCTTGAGCAATTCTTTTCGATACTCCTCAAACAAATGCGCAATCTTCTCCGTCTTCGGGTCGGCCGATTGCAAATACAGCTCCTGCGCGTTCAGCATGTGGTTCTTGGCCCACGAAATTCGCCCCAGCACAATGCGCGGCGTGAGCTGCTTATCGTCGATGCCATAGCGCTTCATGATCGATTTCATCAGCGACTGCTGATCGCCGTCGTCATAAATCACAAACTTCTTCGTATGCCCAATCGGCTTCGGCTGAGTCGGGGAGGCCTTGAGGCTCTCACGTAGCTCATCTGAGCGTTTTCTATCTCTTTCCTGATCCTCGACCAGTTGCTTTAATCGTGCACTTGTTTCACTTTGTTCTAGCTCCTTCTTAAGTAAGGCGATCTTTGCCTCTCTAGCAACTGTCTCTTCTTCGCGATCCGAATATCTTTTCCTTAAACTCCTGACATTTTCTGCATTTCCCTCCAAACGGGACGCAGAAATAGGAAACTTCTTCTCTATGCAACCGCCTCCATACTGTTTAACTTGTTCATTGTCCAAACGAACTATGAAGGTGTGTTTTCTGAATCTCTTTTGGTGGCACTCTTGACAATCCGGTTCGAGAGAACGGTAACGATCGGGAACGCTCCTGCCTGGCACATCTCTGCACTCGACCCGATTATCTCGGTGGTACAAAACTCCCAGAATGCAGCATCCGTCAATTACGAATCCGCGTTCGGCTTCATCGATCTTGCTCCTGAGAGACTCAGCCTCTCTCTTTATCTTGCCTAACTCTTTTCCCGACCGTTCTAATTCCCCTCTGAGTTTTCCAACGTCAGGCGTGAAAGGGCTAGAATTCTGAGCTGTTAAAAGTTCCGCAATCTTACCCTGACGCGTTGCGATCCTCTGCTCGAGTTCCAGAATCTTTCGCCTGACGGAATCGGGTAAATCGGATGCCTCCCCTTGGAAACTCACCTGCAATTTCTCAATATCGCGCCGCAGCACACGCACGCAAAAAGAATGAAACGTCGAAATCACCGGCTTGGCAATGCTCAGCCCGCCGGTCAGCTTCTCCACGCGCTCGCCCATCTCGGCCGCGGCCTTGTTGGTAAAGGTCATGGCCAGAATCGATTCCGGCATCACGCCTTTGTGCTCGATCAGATAAGCGATGCGATACGTAATCACGCGCGTTTTCCCGCTGCCCGCGCCCGCCAGAATGAGCACCGGCCCCTCGGTAGTTTCGACAGCCTCGCGCTGCTGCGGATTGAGTTGGTCAAGAAAAGACAATGCGGGAGTGGCTCCGGAAGCGATGAATTGATTTTACAGGATTGAGGATTGGGTTGAGGGAGGAGGGTCCCGGTCACACCCACGCCGCCATCAAGTGCCCCAGCCCGCCGCGAACGCACAACCCGTCAGCGCGGTCGTGAAAATACCGCTCGTTGATTTGCTTGCCTTGCAGAAATTCGGTGCGGTGAAAGCCCAGACTCTGCAACTCGTCTTGCAGCTTGGCCGGATCAAAGAAGAGTTGGAACGGCTCTCCCGCCGCTGCCACGCGTTTGGAGAGCGCATCCAGTGCCATTCTCTGGCCCCAGTTCAGCAGCGTGCGGTCCATCGCAAAGTCAAAGACCACACCACTGCCCACCGGCATCTTCGCAATAAAGCTCAACGTCGTCACGCATGCTTCGCGCGTGAGGTACGGCGTCACTCCCAGCCACGAAAAAAATGCCGGAGCGTTAGCGTCGAATCCGCGCTGCTCGAGACCCACATCAAGAGTCTGCCGCTCGAAGTCGATCGGAACAAAGGTCAACGAGGACGGGACCGAAATATTCGCAGCTTGCAACCGTTCGTGCTTCCACGCTTGTGTCGCCGGATGATCGACCTCGAACACTCGCAGCCCGGTGTGAGGGTTGCGATAAGCAAACGTGTCCAGACCTGCGCCAAGAACCACATACTGCCTCACGCCGTGCGCAACGGCGTGAGCCAATTCATCCTCGGCAAAGCGGCTGCGACCCACCATGAACGCGCGAAATGCGCGTGCGAATATGTGGTGCTCTTTCGGATTGGAGCGCAGCGCTTGCTCCGCCTCGCATCCAATAATTCTCAACGCCAGCGGATCGTTCAACACAAGGGGCTGATCGAGAAGCTGATGCGCGGCGCGACGAATCGCCACCATCTGCGCAGTCCGGCTGGCTTTTCCCTTTTGCATGTCAGATCAGAATGGGAATCAGAAACCAAGGCGTCCAACGAAACGCGGCACAATCACGGCACTATATTTCGCCCGCCCTGCGCCCGGCTTTACATTGCTCGCAGGGGCAGACTTCGCGCAAGAACGACCACGAATAAATTCCCAGGTCGTGGTTATCGTTCCACATGAACTTGATGGCGTACTTGCCCACTCCTTCGGCGGACATAGGCATGGGGCGGGCTTTGAACATGGGCAGCGCTCCGGACGCCAGCTTCTGTGGCTCGCCCGGTCTGCGTCCCGCTTTTTCGCGCTCGTCATTGCACATCGCGCAGGGGCAGGCATCGCGCAAAAAAACAAAACTGTAGTGCGAACTGTGGCCGTCCGCCCACTCAATGTCCACGCCCTTGCCGGTGGTCAAGTGCACCTTCACCGACTTGGGATCCGTAGCCGCGGTGGGCGACTGAAGAGGAGACTGCATAAAATCAGTATCGCACAGGGACTGAGGCCTTTCGCGTGCAGCTTCGTCTCGCCAATCGTCTTTCAAATCTCTACAATCTAGAAATGGCGCAGACGTTGCAGCGGACACCTTCGAGCTTCATTCGTTTGTTGCCAAAGGCGGAGCTGCATCTTCACCTCGAAGGCTCGATCGAACCGAGGACGCTGCTCGAGTTGCGCGAGCGCCACGGCGAACGCGGCTCTCTGGCCGACGCTGACCGCATCTACCTTTATACCGACTTCCCCGGCTTCCTGATGTCTTTCAAAGCTGTGACCGATCATTTGCGCACGGCGGAAGATTACGAACTCATCACGTACCGGCTGATGCAACGGCTGAAAGAAGAAAATGTATTGCACGCCGAAGTTTACGTTTCGGTTGGCATCTGCCTGTGGCGGAAGCAGGATTTCGTTTCCATCTTTGAAGGCCTGGAACGGGGACGCGCGAAAGGCGCGCGCGATTTTGGCATCTCTCTGCTCTGGATTTTCGACGCCGTCCGCCAGTTCGGCGCCGAAGACGCGCAAAAGGTTTTTGAACTGGCAGTGCTTTACAGCAATCGCAACGTTGTCGGCGTCGGTATTGGCGGTGACGAGTTGAAAGGTCCGCCGGAGATGTTTCGGGGTGTGTACTCTTACGCGCTCGATCGTGGGATGCGGCTGACCGCTCATGCTGGTGAAACTGCAGGTCCGGAATCGATCTGGGGCGCGCTCAATCTGCAAGCCGAACGCATTGGTCACGCGCTTACCGCGGCGCAAGATCCCGACCTGATTGACGAACTTGCCCAGCGGCAGATTCCGGTGGAAGTCTGCCTGACCAGCAACATCCGCACCGGACTTTGCAACTCCATCGGCGAGCATCCGGTAAAGAACTATTTCGATCACGGATTGATGATTACACTCAACTCCGACGACCCGGCAATGTTTTCCACCACTCTGGCGCGCGAGTACCAGGTGGCTCAGGATACGTTCGGCTTCACCGACGAACATCTGCGCGAACTGGCGCGGAACTCGTTCGAAGCTTCGTTCTTGCCGGCGGAAAAGAAGCTGGAGTTTCTGAACCAGTTCGACGCGGCAGCCGCAAGGTAAACGCAGTTACTTTCGCTTCCAGACCGTTGACCTCCATGTTGTAAAATCTGCCCACTGAATCTCCGCCATGCCCATACGTACTATCTTGCAACTCGGCGATCCGATCCTGCGGCAAAAGTCCCTGCCGGTGAACGATCCGGCGGCGCGCGAAATTCGACTGCTGGCGCAAGATCTCGGCGATACGCTGGCTCACTGGCGCGAGACGACTGGCTACGGACGCGGCATCGCCGCGCCGCAGGTCGGAGTCCTGCAGCGCGTGATTTTTCTCAAGCTACCCGGAGTGGAATCCTGGCCGCTCATCAATCCGGAAATCATCGAACGCAGCTCCGAAAAAATCGTTGTTTGGGATGCGTGCTTGAGTTTCCTTTCAATTTTCATGCAGGTGGAACGGCATCGCCAAATCACCGTGCGCTATCAGGATCTGCGCGGCGAAACTCTGGAATTTCGCGCGGGAGATGACCGCTTTCTCTCTGAACTCTTGCAGCACGAAATCGATCACCTCGATGGAATCCTGGCCATCGATCGCCTTACGGATATCAAAACCGTGATTACTCGGGAAGAGTTCGAGAAACGTTATCGCGACGCAAGCCCGTACGAGACCGCGGCTTCCGTGAAATAGTATTGCCTCATGGCAACTGCTCAATTCCGATCGGCAATCGCGGAGCCTTGGATTTCCTTGCCGCCAGTTCGAGTGGGCAAGCTGCCCCCTGGTCTTGGAACGCCAGATGTTTACGTGGTTGTCGAAACGGAAGATAAGCTCCTTCGTATCGACGTCTATGTCGATGAACGTTGTGCGCCTTTCTCAGATGTCTTGATTTGGGGAGACTTTGTCGTGATCGGCCTCGAACGTCTTCCTCGTTCCGCTCAACCGCGGCGAGACCAAGACGACCAACGTCGGGACCTACTTTAGCCAGTTGCATATAGATGGCAACGTCCTACTCATTGCTTCAGAATCGCGGCTCGTCAGGCTAGCGAATGACGGCGAAGTGATTTGGACTTCTCCGGAGATCGGCATCGACGGTGTTGTAGTGGATCGGATTCAAGATGGTATTGTCTATGGGCAAGGCGAGTGGGGTCCGCCAGGCGGATGGAAGGTATTTGCCATAAGGCTCGACACTGGAGAACCTGTGCCCTGACGTGAAAATTACTAAACAGGCACTGAAACACATGCCAGCCGGCACCGCAACCTCCGAAGCGCCTTATCCGCGTCGTCAGCTAAAGTTTCGCAGGCTCCCCGGGCTATACGTTGTTCTCCGCCTCGCGCCTGACACGCCCATCCCAGCTTGGGCGACG
>Ga0209624_10003617_pt1 | contig 10867 bp, 9 predicted proteins | sample JacPinW_OM2H0_O1_FD_188565 | JGI IMG/M metagenome (GOLD analysis project Ga0209624, IMG submission 188565) | Forest soil microbial communities from Algoma, Ontario, Canada - Jack Pine, Ontario site 1_JW_OM2H0_O1 (SPAdes) (version 2) | ecosystem: Environmental > Terrestrial > Soil > Boreal... | reverse complement strand
ATATGTGCGGCGTGGTCAGGGTCCAATTTCCTTGTGAGGAAGGCGACAGTTGGAACACCGTGTTGGCGGTAGTGCCGTAGAGATTACCGGCAGCGTCGAAGACCAAACTCCCGTAGGGTCCTCCCGCGCCTACAGCGAAGCTACTGTAGAGGATCTTTTCCGTCCACGTGCCATTGCCGTCAGGGGTCAATTCGAAGACGGTGCCAAAGCTAGTACCACCGCTGTAGGTTGTACCGTAAAGGTTACCTGCGGCGTCGAGGACCAAATTACTCTCGGGGCCGCATCCATCCTCCCGATTGTTGTTGAAATCATGAAGAACTTTTTCGCCCCAACCCCCGACGTTGCTGCGCAGGAGCTCGAATACGGTACCACAGTTGTAAGAACCTCCCAACCGCGTCGTGCCATAGAGATTGCCGGAACCATCCGAGGTGAGCCCCGCATAGGGGCCAGCGGACGCCGTGCCCTTGGCGTTGAAACTGTGCAGGACTTCTTCCTGTTGGGCGAAGGTCGACGGGCTAAAGGCGAGAAGAGTCGTGACGGAGATTGCTAATACGCGAGACCATTGAAAGAAGAGTTTCTTACAGAGCATGAGCATTCCTGACATAGGAAATAACAAAAGGCATCGGCTGGGGCTGAGTGGTAAACGGTGCAAGGATGTCACAGCTAAAACGGAGAGTCAAGGTCCAAGATGTTGCAACTTTCTGAATGGTACGTGACGAATTCGGGTTCTTCGACGAGACCGCCTTGGAGCATCCGATTGGCTAGCGACGCAAGAGCGAAAAACGGAACGAATTTTTAGAGGATTGTAGCGGGGAGGGCTGGGCTCCCTTGCTCTTTGGCTCAGCAGAGCAATTCCGGATCGAGAAACACATTGATTTCTTCCTCTGCCGTCGTCAGTCCCTCTGGCAAGCTGCCGCGATTGTATTCCGCCATGCGATTCTTCCACTTGAGGAAATCGGTAATGCTCTGTGGCTCGATGCGCACTTCGACGCGGCGAAGGCTGGCGAGGAGGAGATTCATTTCGTAGCGAAGGCCGGTAGCGCTGCGCAGGTTCTTAACCGATGGATGAACTGTCTCAACGCCGCGGCCACGAACCTCGAGCAGCCCCCAACCCTGCGGCAATTCGTCAATACCTAACAGATTGGCTGGAGTCAGGTAAAAACGCTCGCAGCCTATTCCGCGCTCCGGTTTGGAGCGAAACGGCTTGACGCGGTCCGCGAGGAAATCGCTGCGCGTGACTTTGCACTCGACCAAGACGGAATGATTCGCGCGCTTCCACCCGATGGCGTCGGGCATTTCACCGCTGACGCAGGCCTGCTCCGACAGCACGACGCCGCAGCGATAGGAGCGCAGCCAGCGCACGGCTTTTTCGACTAGTTGGGCGTGTGTCATGGATTTGGCTTCCGACGTCTTGCTTCAGGTTGATCGAGCGCTCGGACCAACGGCAAGAGCAGTGACTACTTGTATCGTGAAAACCGCCGCGCGTGGAAGTGACTCGCTAGCTACTAGTCCGGCGAAAACCAGGGCTCTTCATCGCCTTGATCATTATCGGCCGACGCAACACAGTTTCCAGCAGATAACGCTCTGAGGCCGCGGTTCGGGCGACCTGGCTTCGTGGGGAAAAACCTTCGGCGTCGACAACCACACATCCAGAGCCTGCGCCGCGATGATTGCCGACGCTCGGCTTTTCGATACTGACCTTCCTGATATGGCCGTCGTGCCGAGCATCCAGGGCATTGGCCAGACGCAGAATCGCCGCTAACTGAATCGTAACTTTTTGCTCGTCGGGAAGAAGATCGCGCAATGTTTTGTGGCTTCTCGCAGGCAGCGCGCCGCAGTGGAACCGCGCCACCACCGCGGCGCGATTCACATCCGCGGCTTTCCACCCTACCGGCGCGCCGTGCTCCTGAATAAGGTCCAGCGACGCTTTGTGATGACCCTTATCACCCTTCGACTTGCCGACATCATGCAGCAAAGCCGCAATTTGCAGACTGGAGCGCGCCCCGTCGCCATTGGTTGAAGTAGATATACCTGAATCGGCCCTGCCGGAAGCGAAGAAGCCCGCGTGAGTAAGGCCGTCATAGAGTTCCAGCGCAAGCTTTGCGACACGCTCAGAATGGGCGAAGTCGGGGTCGAGCACCCGCGCCCAGAGCTTCATGCGCCGCATGGCCAGAGCCGGAATTTGTTTTCCTTGCGGCAAACCTGCGCGCCAAACCTGCCACAGCGATTGAGGCCCAATCATCTTCTCGCGATACCGGGTAATTCGCTTATTTCTCTCTTGCAGAATTCGCGCGTGCCACCCCTTGCGCGATGTTTCATCGGGAAAAACGTGACAAGAGAGCGCCGTCGTCCACAACACGTCAAGATCGTGGACTTCCCCCAGAGCGTCTTGAATTTCTTTCAGGTCTTTACTCCAGGCTCGGTGTTCAGCGGGAAGAAAATTCTCGACGATATAACGGAAGCGCTTAATGGCAATGCGGAGCGTGTGCAGCGCGATCTGGGAGCGGTTGTGCAAGGCGGGGCTGTGCAGCGCCCGCGCTTGGGTCCAGCGCTCGAGCGCCAGGTGTTTGAAGACGCCGCTTCCCGGCCTGACGTGAGCCGCTCGCGACGGAAGAGACTTAGCCCATTGCCGCCATTGTTTGCGATCGAATTCGTCGAGAGACTTGCGAGCCGCGCGTTTCTGCTCTTTCTCGCGCTCGGCAAGGATTCGTCGCAACGATTCCGCTGCGGAATCATGTTCTTCGGCGACGCGTGGATGCGAAGAATCACCGAAATCTTCCGCGTTTGAAGGCTCCTGGTGCGACGGCGAGGAAACTTCTGCTGTGGTACTGTTTGTCTTCTCAACCGACTTCCCCGCTCCAGACCTCGCGGGTTCGAGTTTCTCAATCCATTCCAGCATCACCTGAATGTCGCGCAACTCTCCCAGGCTCTGGAATAGTTGTTTCCCCGCCTTCTTCATGGCCTTCCACTCGGCGTTGGGATCGATCGCCCGCAAACCATCGGCGATCGAGCGGCAGCGGCGCAGAGCTACTCGCAAATCGTGAACGGCATCCGCGCCAAACTCGGCTGAAACTCGGTCGCATTGTTCCAGCACCTGCGTCATCCAGTAATGCAGGCCAGTCGTTTTGGTCGGTCTTTTCGCGGTTTGGGTGACAGAAGGCAAGTGCGAAACTCCTGATCGGCGGATTCCAAGTTACCATTTTCGGCTACGTTTTGTGCGGAACCGACCTGCTGCAATCACCAGCTTCCAACCTCTGAAATGGCTGGAGTGCTGTATGCAAGCAAGCGATCAGCACGAAAGGATAAGCGCAGGCGGTGTTCTCCCGGTGATGGTTCTATTACCTCGGTAATGTGCAGGGACTTACCGGTTGGACTTAACCTTGAATGGCAAAGCTGCGGTTAGAGGAGTTGCATATCTCGACTACAACTTCATCGCAAGAACACAGGTCGGCGCAGGCACGAGCCTTCGTGCACAGTCTGAACATTCTCATTAAGTACGCGCGAATGTACGGGTTCGATCATAAGCGCACCGAAGCGCAATTCCAGATCACGTGGAACGAACTGCAGCAGGGCCTGCCGACCGCTGGAGACAGCGGCTTTCTCTTGGGCGTTTCCGACAACAAATTATTGCTGGATGGCATTCCGCTGGATGCGGGACAGGCGGAGCGCAGCTTCACGCAGCTTCTAAACACCGCCGGCCTGGCCAGCCTGCATTTTTCTAAGGACGTAACTGTCGATGATTTCACCCGGTTGGTACGGGCTTTCACGATGGCCGGGTCCAAGGCGCAGGACTTTGCCAAGCAAATCAAAGAGGCGCTGGGCGCTGGCAAACCCAACAGCACCATCAAAATCAACGAAGTGAAGTTTATTGCGGCCGATCCGCTCACGGGCGACATCAGCGTCGCTGCGCAGATTGCCGCTCAGACTCTGGGGCCGGAATTTAAGCAGTGGCTGAACGATCCGCAGAAGTTGTTGCAGTTGATTGCTGCCGCGGAGGGAGCGAGTGCAGGAGGCGGACAAGCGGCGCCGGGGACTCCAATGGTGCCGCTGGGAAGTGTGCCCAACATGCCGGGTGCAACCGGCGGAACTGGAGCTGCGACAGGCGCAGCGCCCGCTTGGACTGGCGGTATGGTTCCTTTGCAGGAAGCCGAAGTCATTCAAGCGATCCGCTTGCTGACCCGCTTCGGACAAGTCCAAAGCAATCCCAACGCTGCCCCTGAGGATTTGCAAAAAGAACTGGGCGAGACCGATCCCAATACTCGTTTGAACCTGCAACAGTTGCTGGGAAGTCTTGCCGCCAAAGCCACCGCCGAGCAGCAAGATGACGCGCCGCTGCTAATGAAGGCCGCCGAGCACATGGCCATCCGCTTTGCCCTGGAGCGCTATCAAAAGGGTGAAGTCAAGGTGAACGCAGTCCATCAGATGATGGAGCACATGAGCCGGCAGATGGATTCCCTGCGGCAGATTTTGCAGTTGCAGGAAGAGAAGATGAGCAAGGCCGGGATTCTGGTTGAATCCCACGCGGACATTCTTGACCGCATGTTCTGGGCCGAAGTGCCCGAGGCAGGAAAGAAGAGCGTGCTGCTGTCGAACGAAGCGCCTTGCGTTCCACCACGCAATCTGCGGCAGTTCGTTGAGGTCCTTCTGGACCGCGAAGACAAGCAGGCGTCGGCCGAGATTCTGGACAACTATTCCAGCTGTTTAGGCGCGAAAGACATCGATCCTCGGCGCAAGACAGCAATTGGCCTCAGCCAGTTGGCCGACCTCTACGCTCGCCTGGGCGGCGAATCCATGGGCCGCGCCATCCGCAAATTGAGCGAGCAACTCAGCCAGGAAAAAGACGCGGAGTTGCAGAGCCTGCTGTGCGCCGCCTTCGTGCGGTTAAGCCAGGAAGCCAGTGCATCGAAAAACTATGCTGCGGTCAATGAAGTTTGCTCCGGCATGGAAGCCATCGGAAAACATCGCCCAGTACTGATGAGCGATCTGCGTCCCCGTGTGGGCGTGGAGAACCGCCTGCCCGAGTTTATCGATGAAGCGCTGCATTGCGACTCTCTGCCCGCCGATCTTCTTGCGGTCTTGCGCCGCACCACCGAGTCCGGCGCAGAGCATCTCGCCGACCGCTTCTTCCGCTGCATGCGCCGCGATGAGTGCGATCGGATGGTCGAACTGGTAAAGGAAATGGGATCGAGCGCTCTGGCGCAACTCCGCGAAACTCTGCGCACCGGCCAATCGCGTCAGGCTTCAACAGTTGTTGGGTTATTGAGCCGGCTCGACGTAAGTACTTTGCTGGAATTGTTGCCGGCACGCTTGCCCGAGTGGAACCGTTTTTATCACGATATCGTCGTCCGGCAAATCGCTTATGGAGCGGCTCCCGATCGTGGGCGCACCCTGCTCGAGTTGGCGGAAGTTCTCGATCCCTTTGTCCTGCCAGAAGCCATCGATGAAATCGGCATGAGCGGCGACATGACCGCGGTTGCGCCGTTAATCGCCATGGCGCGCCCGGGAGAAACGGCTTCCCGCTCCGCATTCATTCAGCTCAAAGCCATCGAGTCTCTGGGCCGGCTGAAGGATCCGGAATCGGTCGCCATTCTGCGCGAGATTGTCGAAGCCAAAAAGACTTTCGGCTGGATTCATCATCGTGAGCTGCGTATTGCCGCGGCGCAGGCTCTGTCGAAAACCGATCCGCGCTACAGTTCGCAGATTCTTTCCGACAGCGGCATGGAGCCGGCCGAGCTGGCCATTGCTCCTTTGGATATGGCTCCAGCCTGTCCCTGGGTCCGGCAACGCCGTTACGAACGCATGGTTCTGGCGAAAACCGTTTCCGCCACCATTGGCAGTTCATGGGGCAAATCCAAGATTGTGATTCGCGAGTTGAGCCTGGGCGGCGGCATGGGCACAAAAGACGACAACATGCGCATTGGAAGCGAGGCCGATCTGGAAATCTCCGCAGGCATGCGATCGAAGATTCGGGCGCACGTTCTTTTGCGGCGGGCACGAGTCAACGAAGTAGGATTTGAAATCGTCAGTACTGACCTGGAAAGTCGCTACCGCCTGCGTCGCCTGTTGGTCGACGCCATGAACCGCGTGCCACAGGGCAAAGGCGATGATTGGGGCGGTGAACGGAAAGTATAGCGAAGAAAAGTCTAGCGATATCGATCTCTGGCCAAACAAAAAGCCTCTGTCCGCTGATGCGGACAGAGGCTTTCGTAGTTCAGATGAATTGTTTCACTTTACCTTGGCGAAAATAATAACCAGGGTATACAGCGCGAGCGACTCGATCAGCGCCAGACCCAAAATCAGCGCGAGCTGAATGCCCGGACGAGCCGCGGGATTGCGCGCCAAGCCTTCAGCCGCTGCAGCAGTTGCCTTGCCTTGCGCCAGAGCGCAGATGCCGGAGGCAAACGCCATGGAAAATCCAGCGGCGATCGCCACCCAGTTAACTTCACTTCCGCCACCGCCCTGCGCGAACGCGGGAACGGCAAATGACAGCGCGGACAAGACCATAAACAGCTTGCTCAACTTTCCCATTGTGTACTCCTCCTATGAATTGCCGCCAGGGGGTGGTTGACGTCATACCGAGCAGACGCCCTCACGCTGAACGGCTTGTAAAGTTCTCGGTTCTCAGTTGTAAGTTCTCAGTAGAAAGTACTCAGCCGGAAGCGCACTCACTGAGAACTGAGAACTGCCAACCGGGAACTCTTAGTGCTCGTCCGCGACCGCGCCTTGCAGATAGACCGTGGTCAGCAGAACAAAAATGTAGGTCTGGAGCAAAGAAACTCCGATATGCAATCCCAGGAACGCAATCGGCACAACTAACGGCACCAGCGAAAAAAACACCAACGTGACCATGTCACCGGCAAACATGTTGGCGAACAAGCGGATGGTCAGCGAAAGAACCCTCGCCAAATGGCTGATGATTTCAATGGGAATCATCAGCGGCGCCAGTGCGGGCATGGGCCCGGCAAAATGCTTCAGATAACCGACGCCGGAGTGCTTGAATCCCTGAGCCTGATAGTAAAAGAAGGCGCAGATTGCACAGCCCAGCGGAACGATGGGAACCGCTGTTGGCGATTCGAAACCCGGAATAACTCCGAGCAGGTTGCAGAAAAGAATGAACAAGCCCAGCACTGTCAGGAATGAAGTGTAGCCTTCACTGTGGTGGCCGATGATCTCGTTGCTTTGGCCCTGGATGAAACCCTCTGCGCCCTCGAACATATGCTGTAACGCGCCGGGGCGATCCACCGAAAGACGCGACCGGACCATCAGGAAAACAACAATGAGGAACAGAAAAACCAGCACTTCCATGGAAAATGAATTCGAGATGGGTTGCGCTGGATGGTGCGGCTCAATGTGAAGCGCGCGCAACAGCGCAGTCACTGGAGCGCCGAACAGATGGTTCAAGAGTTGGGTAAACCAAAGTTGCTCGGGCATAGGAAGCTCTTGATCGTTAGCCTTCTGCTCCAGGCCTGACCTGCCTTGAGCGCATTTCCTGCTATACTCCCCGGCTTAGCGCAGCATAAAGTTCATACGCAGCTTCGCAGGCAATGCCCACCACAGGCAAAAATAAGCCCGCAAGAAGGCCGTTCAGGCTCGCCGGAGAAACAGTCAATATACCATAGGCGCCGACGGCCATCAAAACATAGCGCAAAACGAAACGCCAGACGATGCCCTCCCCCGACTGGACGCGTGATGCTCCACTCGCACGGTCCACAAAGCCGGAGATGACTCGCTTGAGCCAGTGGAAGTTCACATAGGCGATCAGGCAGCCAACGAAGAGGCCGGCGGCTGAGCGGAGACCAAATTTCCACCACGCCAGAGCCACAAAAAACGGGCTCAGTATGGCCATGAAGAGGCGGATGCGAGTGAGCGCGCCCGCATAGAATGCCTCGGCGGCTGCGGCTTGCACCAGTTCAGTGTCGATTTGAGGACGGTCGGACATCGTTGATTAGCTACCAATGATTAGTGATCGCTCCGGGCATGATTAGCGATCCTCTGAGGAGGATAGTCTTGGGGAGGGCACGACCTCCAGCCGTGCCGCCAGCGGCAGATTTTGCAGGCTCGAGCCGCCTGAGGTGTGCTTCTATGAACTGAGGCGGCTTGACCGCGACACCAGGGTCACCAGTCAATTCGTATCGCGCGATACCGTCCGGATCAATTCGACGAAGCCAGCGGCGATGCCCAGCACAATCCCCGCCAGATAGAGCCACGTCGTGTGCAGCCACTTGTCGAGACCGGCGCCAATGAGCCATCCAACGACCAGAGCCGCAGGCAAAACGAAAGCAAGCTGGCTATAACGGCCCACTTGCAACCAGAAGCTCTGTCTGTCTCCAGAATCCTTCTTCTCCGAATTCGGGCGGACTGGATCCATAACATCGCTGCGAGCTGTGTGGAGGGCCGCCTCGCGCCTGCCGGGTGGAGTCAAAAGCAGTTGCTCATCAAACCTTCGGCGAGTTACCGGATCAACTTCGCCACTGCCGGATTCTGCGCAATGCCCAGCGTCCAGTTTACAAGTTGAATGAAGCGGTCGGGCAAAATGCCGATGAACAGCGTAGCGAATCCGGCTACTGCCAAACCCGCTCGCATCGCGAAGCTGACCGGCAACCTTGCGCTGTCCTGGGCTTCCGGCTGGCGCATGAACATGGCATTCGCCATCTTTAAATAATAATAGAGACCGAATACCGAATAGAGAACTCCCAAAGCGGCCAACGTATAGTGGCCCGTAGAGATCAAGCTAAGGAAGATGAAATACTTTCCCCAAAATCCGGCGAGCGGTGGGATCCCTGCCAGGGAGAGCAGAAAAATCAGCATCAGCACGGCTTCCACCGGCGCGCGCGAATAGAGCCCGTTCAGATCGTCGAGTTCGTCGCCGATGACTTTCTTGTGCCGCAACGACGTAATCACTCCGAACGCGCCCAGATTCATAAACGTGTACACCAGCAGATAAATCAGGATGCCCTTGATGCCATCGGGATTGACCTCCGTGGGGGATCCAGCAATCAGGCCGAGCAGCATGTAGCCGACATGCGCGATGGACGAATACGCGAGCAGGCGCTTCGTATTGGTCTGTGTGAGCGCAGCCAGATTCGCTCCGGTCATTGTGGCGATGGAGACAAAGACCAGCACGGGCACCCAGGTCGCACGCATCGGCCCAAGCGCCACAAGAAGAATGCGCAGCAGCATGGCCCAACCCGCTGCTTTCACAGCCACAGACATAAATCCCGTAATGCACGTGGGGGCGCCTTCATAGGCATCCGGCGCCCATTGATGAAAGGGGACGGCGGCGATCTTAAATAGCAGTCCGGTCATCGTCGTGAGCAGCGCAACGATCACCAGAGGCTTGAACTGCTGGATCTGCATCAGGCGCCCGACCGTGTGGCCGATGCTCGCCAGGTTGGTGCTGTTCGTCAAACCGTAGAGTAGAGACAAACCGTAAGCAAAGATGCCGGACGAAAACGCTCCCAGCAGAAAATATTTCAGCGCGGCTTCGTTGGAGCGGCGGTCGCGTCGCAGAAAACCGACGAGAACATAGGTGGAGATCGCCATCAGTTCCAGACCGATAAAGATGAGAACGATGTCGAAGCCGGCAGCCATGCACATCATTCCAACGACCGACAGCAGCATCAACGCGTAATATTCGCCGTGGCTCTCATGCTCGATATCCATGTAGCGCGCGGACATGAGAATCGATATTCCGGTGGCCGCGAGAAAAAGATAGAAGAAATAGATCGCGAAGCGGTCGACCAGCATGGTGTTCATCAGGCCCGGCGCGCCGGACAAACCACTTGCCGCCAGCCAGAGCTGAATCTTGATCACGCCTGCTGTGGCAAACACCACTCCCGCGAAGGCCGTCACTGCGTTGGCCCACTTCATTTCCGCGGGAAGCATGAAGTCGATGAGCAAAATGCCGAGAGCGAACAACGTCAGCAGAATGATGGGCAGCGCCATCAGGTAATCGGTCCAGGAGAATTGTGAAATCATTCCCACTAGTTCTTCCCCTTGGTTGGCGCGGCTTTGGGCGGGTTCACGACTGCGTCCACAACGGGCGCGGTGGCGGGTCGAATTGCGGCGGTAATAGATCCTTCGGGCTGCGGATAATCAGGCCGCACCATCGCGACTGTGTGATTCACCGGCTGCTCGAGAATCTGAAAGAACGGCTTGGGGTATAGGCCGATCCAAAATGCCATGACGATGAGCGGAACAAACGTCGCGACCTCACGTGGGGTGAGATCGTGCAGTTTTTCATTCTTGGGGTTCGTCACCGTGCCAAAGAAAACGCGCTGATAGAGCCACAGCAGATACGCCGCCGCAAGCACGACACCCGGTACAGCCCATGCGCCCCAGCGCCAGTTCTCCATGAACGTCCCTTGCAGAATAGTGAACTCGCCGACAAAACCGTTGAGCAGCGGCAGTCCCATCGACGATAAGAACATGATCATGGTGATGGTGGCGTAGACCGGCATGACGTTCGAGATACCGCCATACTCGGAAATCTCGCGCGTATGTCGGCGCTCGTAGAGGATGCCGACGATCAAGAACAGCGCTCCGGTCGAGATACCGTGATTGATCTGCTGTAAGACCGAACCACTAAGGCCCGCCGGATTCAGAGCGAAGATTCCCAGCGTGCAGAAGCCGAGATGGCTGACGGAAGAGTAGGCCACCAGCTTCTTCATGTCTTTCTGCATCAGCGAAACTAGCGCGCCGTAGATGATCGCGATGATAGAGAGCGCGATCATCCAACTGCGGACTGGAGTCTTCGTCAGAACTTCGGGAAAGAACGGCAGCGAGAAGCGGATGAAGCCGTAGGTTCCCATCTTCAGCAGAACGCCGGCCAGAATGACCGAACCCGCGGTCGGCGCCTCTACGTGCG
>Ga0209624_10003616_pt1 | contig 10867 bp, 14 predicted proteins | sample JacPinW_OM2H0_O1_FD_188565 | JGI IMG/M metagenome (GOLD analysis project Ga0209624, IMG submission 188565) | Forest soil microbial communities from Algoma, Ontario, Canada - Jack Pine, Ontario site 1_JW_OM2H0_O1 (SPAdes) (version 2) | ecosystem: Environmental > Terrestrial > Soil > Boreal... | reverse complement strand
CTTCCCTTCTTTGTAGGTCTGTAGGCGGCGATCTCGGCGCGGCGCTCGACGATCAGCCCGAGCGCGTGCTCGAGCGCTACCGCTTCCTCATCGCCGAGTGAGCTCAGTAGCTCCTGTAGCGCCGACAGGCGCGCCTCGTTCAGCGCTTGCGGCACCGTGCGCCCCGCGTCCGTCAGGCGCACGCGCTTCATCCGCCGGTCGACGGTGTCCTCCTCGCGTCCAACAAAGCCGCGCTCGAACAGCCCATCGACGGCGCGACTCATAGCGGGGAGGGAGACGCCGAGCGATTCAGCCAGGGCCTTCACCGAACGCTCTTCGCCGTCTGCCTCCAGCGCGCACAGTGCCTTGATCTGTGTGAACGACAGGTCGAGCTCAGCGATTGCGTTGAACGTGCCCACATTGGCAGTGCGCATCAAGTAGCTCGCCAGCGCATACATGTCGCGCGTGAGCGCCTCGCGGTTGGCTTGCGCCGATGCAGTAGTTGCTTGCATGCATGCAACTATATAAACGACGCAATGATTGCCTGTGTGCGATGCAACACACATACCCCTTTACAGGGGGTAGACGATCATAACATACGCTTGTACGTTATCTCGTAGGGTGGCATTCCAAAGATTAAAATGCTCAGCAGGACTTACGCTACGATGCGAGGCACCTTCAAGGGCATAGGCCGGAAGGTTGGTGGAGTCAGCTCCCCCAACTGCGCCTAGCTCGGTTCGGCTGAGGGAGTGACCCACCACTGCGCGCCTGTAGCTCAGTGGTCAACGGTTCCACATGGGACCAAAGAGCGTCGGTCTACCACACCGAAGGCCGAGGGTTCGATTCCCTCCAGGCGCAACTACATCTGCAGTATAACGCAGACAATTGTGCGTTAACACTGACAACTGTCCGAAACAGTACAAAGTTTAAGCTATCCCCCACAAGGGGGTAGATTGTGCTACGATACGGCTATGCCACCTGTCGATCGCAACGCACCTAAACGAGGATCGTTCTCTGAATCTTCGTACTCATTGATGGAGTTCTTGAGGGACTATCCTGACGATGCCACCTGCCTTGATTTCCTCTGGCGCGAGCGCTACGCCCCTGATGGTCACCACGCGCATTGTCCTAAGTGCGACCAGACTCGAAAGTTCCACAAGGTCAAGGAACGACCGGCGTGGGATTGCGACTCCTGCGGCCACCACCTGCATCCTCTCGCTGGAACTATTTTCCAGAAGTCATCTACGTCTTTGCATCTTTGGTTTTACGCAATCTTCTTGATGACCAGCACTCGTTGCGGAGTCTCAGCCAAGCAGCTAGAGCGCGAGCTTGGTGTGACGTATAAGACCGCCTGGAGAATCTTCAACAAGATCCGCAATAACCTCATGACTGATGATGATGCTCTGCTTTCTGGCCACGTAGAGGCTGACGAGACTTCTGTGGAGGGAAAGCCGCGAAAGGTTCATGGTCAACATACAGGGATTGTTATCGGTCCTTCTCGGCGCTCGGAGGCTCAGAAACTGCGGCACCGTAGTAGAGCAACTGTCTTCGCGGCTGTTGAACGTGGAGGGAAAGTAAAGGCAACTGTTCTACCTTCTCGACGTGGCGATGTTCTACAAAAGCAGCTCGTGGAATGGGTCAATCCTAATGCGATCCTCTACACAGACGAGTGGGCCGGTTACAACCGAATGGGCGAGCACTTTTCAGAGCATAGTCGAGTAAACCATTCGACAGGTGTATATGTCGATGGCGATATCTACACGAATACGATCGAGGGATTCTTTGGGCAAGTAAAGCCATCGATCAGAGGCACCTACAGAAAGGTGTCAAGACGATGGCTGCAGGGATATCTCAATGAGTTCTGCTGGCGTTACAACCATCGCTATGACGAGCGTGCGATGTTCAAGACGCTACTTCTGCGCGCTACTAGCGGCTAGATCGTCCACCAGCTCGCCAGGGCTGACGTCCAGGCCGCGCGCAAGGCGCATGATTGTCGTCAGACGTGGCTCTCGTGCCCCACGCTCAAATCTTCCTATTGCAGTGGGATGAACGTCAGTCTCACGCGCTAAAGCGTCCTGGGAGACGCCCTGACGGGCTCTCAGCTCACGCAGACGCTGGCCAAAGGCGATGCTTGCGGCTTTTGGGTCCTGATCGAGATAGCCCTCCATGCCCTGCATGCTCGACCTTTAGAGCCGAACGGTCCAGAGCGCGTTGGTAGGGAGCGTTTTGGTCTATGATATCGCGCTTCTATAGACCAAACAAACGGAGTTGATCCTATGAAGACCAAGATAGTCGTGCTTGGTTGCTTGTTTACAGCCTTTATATCGAGCACGTCTCAAGCATTCGTAACTAAGTTCACGACCTCGCCTAGTCACCCATATGTTGATAATTCAAGCATCATCATAAGCTGGAAAACAGATCATAGTTTGCGATCTGGTTATCACTATACTGGCGAGCTTTCAGTTACAGACGATGCTCATTATCAATGCAGAGGCGCAGGGGTTGGTAGCGAAGGTAGCGCATTTGCATCATCAACAAAGCGAGTGCGAAGAGGATCTGTAATGGGACTTTCATTTAATTCATTCTCTAGCCCAAATCTTTTGGGGGAAGCTGATGAAGGCTATCTAGAATGGTGTCCTGGCAATGCCATTGTTATAATATCTGAAACTAAGAATGGAGAACCAGCTTCTCCTGGTGGAAAGAATGTTGGGATAGGAAGTTTTAGATTTTATTCCAAACCTTAGTCAGAATCTTTAGTTGGCTGAGCAGACTTTTTCAAGATGCGTAGAACATCCTTCTTTTTAGGCACAGGTATCTCTATCGGCTTGTGTGGCACGCCGGTCTTATCTGTCCCACGCGGCTGTGTTTTTTGTTTGGGCTCTGAATCATTCTTGTCGGTCATCTACAGGAGGATAGCGCTAATGAGCACATCAGCTCTGGAAGGGGCAGACCTAAAGATAGAGCGAGCGAAGCGACATCTTGCCAATCTGAAGGAAGTAACCAAACGGGCTTTTGATCCCAAGAGTTATGAATTCAGACGAGAGATCGACCATAAGACAGGAAAGCATATTCTCTGGGCTGATCGACTCCCCGTTATTGCTCCTGAATGGAGTGTAGTTATTGGTGAGGTAGTTTTCCACTTGCGATCGGCTCTTGATCACCTGGCCTACCAGTTGGTGATCCTTGATAAAAAGATTCCTACCTGTAAGACTCAATTTCCCATTCGTGAAAGTACCTGTAATAAAAACGGGAAGCTTATGCCGCTCAAAGGATGGCTGATGCCTGAGATCAAAAGCAAAAAGATCCTCGCGGCTCTTCACGAATGCCAACCGTACCAGGGAGGTCACAATGACCCTCTGTGGTTGCTTAGGGTGCTCAATAATATCGACAAGCACCGTCTTATGTTGGTTGTCGTCTGTGTGCTTGATACCGACAGTATGTGGTGGTCCTCGCCGATTACGCCACCCCCTGACGTAACGATTCGCACTGGCATTCTCGAACAAGGCCAGCCAATAGGGTGTATCGACTTTCATGGATTGCAGCCGCCCCCAGAGTTCGATGCCCACCCGTCCTTCTCGATAGCGATCGATGAGGCCGAAGCTCCCATGATCAGCGCAGAGCCGTTCGACGGGATCTTGGAGCAACTGTGCCGTCATGTCGAGATCGACATCATCGAGCAGCGATTTCGACCGATGTTCTCGTAGCTGGTGCGAATCAGCACTATCTAAGCTCATTTAGCGCCTACCCCCTCTGATCCGCTGCTAATTTAAAAGCGCCTCTAGGGCAAGTGCCAAGGCTGGCGGGAGCGTTCCCCGCGCCGGGGCCGTCATTCCTTGGCGCGGGGAAGCCCTTAGTTAGTGTCATTCGGCATTACCCCCTCTGAAGGATCATGTGTGCGATGCAACACACTGGGCCGCGCGCTACGCTCGACGTGAAGTGTCTGACGCTGAGCCCCACGAGGAGTCCGACGAGAGCCCCGCCGAGCAGGGCCCGAACATCATGATGCCCTCGGAGGAGTTCGCCGGCAAATGGGCCAACGCCGCCGCGATCGCGCGCACGCCGCACGAGTTCACGCTGGACTTCATGCGCATCGGGCCACAGGGCCAGCAGGGGATGGTCGTCTCACGCGTGTCGTTTTCGCCGCTGCTCGCCAGCCAGCTACTCGACCTGCTCGGCGAACAGTGGCGCGAGTACACCAAGGAATCGGGCGTCCCGCCTGAGAGCGAGCAGCATGACTGAAGAAGAGCCGCGCAGGGGACCCGAGGAGATGGAGCCGACGAAGCTCCCGCTGCGTGGGCCCAATGTGGTGAGCACATTCGACACGCCGCCTAGTCCCGATGCTGTGAAGGTCCATGACGCGGCGATTCGTAAGCATCTGCAGGACCGCAAACCACGCCAGGACCCGCCGGACGCCTAGCTCAGCGTGCGGGGAACGGCAGCGCGAGCACCTCCGCGCTCGCGCCGTGCTCGCCGACGCTCACGGTGGCGCCCGGCTCGGCCTCGCGGCGTACGAGCGCCAGCGCGATCGGGCCGAGCCTGGGGGAGAGGGCCGTGCTACTCAAATGGCCCACGACCCGCTCGCCCAACCGCAGCTCATCCCCCGACGTTGCCGGCGTTGACAGCCGCAGCCCGCGAAGGTGGCGGTTGGGCTTGCCCTTGTAGTGAAGGCGCGCAACCGTCTCCTGGCCGACGTAGCAGCCCTTGGTGAAGCTCACCGCGCGCTCGTTCAGCCCTGCCTCCTGGGGGATCACGCTGTCATCGAGGTCGACGCCGTAGCGGGGACGCCCGCGCTCGACCCGCAGACACTCGGCGACTTGCTCGGAGACTGGCAGCGCGCCGCGCTCGCGCAAGGTCGCGAGCAGCCGATCGGTGTCAGCTGCGCCGCAGATCAGATCGACGCCCACATCGGTCCTGATCGCCAGGGCGGCGACGCCCTCGATCTGCACCGGCGCGTTTGCCTGCTCTACGTCGGGCAGGTAACCGGTTTCGCCGCTGCCTGCGAGCGCCGCGGCATCAGGGCCGATCAACGACACCAGGCCACGCTCGAGCGTGCGCTTGTGTAGCTCGACCTGGTAACCGATCTTGAAGCGGCGAATCATGTCGAACAGCGCCTGCAGGGCCACGCGCTCGGTGTCGAGCAGCAGTTCGGCTGGGGCCTCGTCCTGGTGATCGCCCACCGCGAGGATGCGCATGTCGCCGAGCATCTTGCCCTTGGGGGTGAGGAAGGTCGCATATCGACCTTCGCCCGGATGTAGTGTCGTCAGCTCGTTCGTGACCTGTCCGTTGAGGAACTCAACCGCGCCCGAGCCGCTCAGCGCGAGCTTGCCGCGCGCGGAGCGATCGAGCACGCCGCAGCCCTCCACGAGCGCCTTGTACTGATACTCCAGCGTGTCAATCGGTGCGCTTGCCACTACTCCCGAGAATAGCCGCGGTAGGCTTCGTCCCAATGGCCACCGCTGAGAGCTTCCAGAGCATCGTCGACTCGCTACCCGAGGACTGGACTGATCTCGAGCTCGACCTGCGGATCGCAGACGAGTCGCGCTACGTCGAGGCGGCCCTATATCTCGCTACGTGCAATGCCCGGCCGTACTCCCATCACGACTGGCACTGGCGCCTGCTCGTCGCGCATCACTTCGGGCACGCCGCCGCCGCGTCCGCCGTGCACGGGGCGCTTGTGTTGCTCGACAATGCCGGCATCGAGAGCGAGCTGGTCCTGCGCGAGACCCGCAGCGGGAGGGTTGAGGTCACGCAGATGTGGGGTCGTCCGCAGTCCGCACGCGAGGAGTTTCGCCGCCTCCGGGCCCAGTAGCCGATGGCGCGAGTGCTGGTGCTGACCAGGGACCTGCTGTTCGGCTCCAACGTGCAGGGAGCGCTGACGCTCGCCGGCAATGAGGTAGAGCTGGTCGGGGACGCGTCGCGGCTCGAGGAGATCCTGGCTATAGGTGGCGATGAAGCGAGCAAGGATCGAGCCGCCGCACCCGCTGAGGTGCTGATCGCGGATCTGACCGACAGTGAGCTCGAAGGCGCGGCGATTGTCTCATCGTTGCGCGAGGGCGGAAGGCTGGGCGGCGTACGCACGCTGGCGTTCTACTCGCATGTCGAGGTGGCGGCGCGCGAGCGCGCCGAGCGGGCCGGCTTCGACTTGGTGGTCGCGCGCTCGCGCATGGCTCGCGAAGGCGCTGAGTTGGTGGCGGGGCTGCTCTGAGCCTGTTCCAAACGGAACTATTGCTGGCCGCGCCTCGTGGCATCGGCGGCGCGAGGGAGCTGTCTCATCCTCGTTGGCACGATCGGCCATGTGGTGCGGACGAACGAGCACAGGCCATCCAGTGCCAGTTGGTCAGCACGGCTCCACGAAGTACCGAGCATCTCCTGTGCCGGCGGCGGCAGTGAGCCGCGGGTGAGCCACGGTCCGCCGCGGCTGATCAGCGGCCGTGCGGCCGCCCACACCACGCCCTCGATCGCGGGGTGCGGTGCGGGCAGGTCGCGCGTGGTGCGCACGGCGGCGCGCGCGATCGAGGTTGGCTCCAGCACGTCTTCGAACATCGTCCGCCAGTAGCGCTGAAACGCCTGGTAGTCAGGCGGGACCGGGCGCATGCTCAGGCCATAGCGCGCGTACCACGTGATCGACTCCGCGTACAGCTGCTCCTTCTCGGCGGTGGTGAGCGGCGTCCCGAAGAGCTCCTGCGTGGCGATCTGGGACTCGAAGAACGTAGCGTGCGCCCAGTAGTAGGTGTCGGGGTCGAGCGCGTGGTAGCGGCGGCCCTGAGCGTCGTGGCCGCGTATTGGTGGGTGCTGATCGCGGACCCAACGTGCGGTCGCCTTGCCGTCCTCGTCGTAGACGACGCCGAGGATTGGGCCGGCCGAGCGGATCAGCCGCTGCATCGGGTTCTCGAACACGTCGGAGTGATCGACCAGGGCGGCTGCGATCGCTGGATGCATCACCTGAAGGACGCCTGCGCGCTGCGTCAGGAGTGCTCCGCGGATGTCCGCGAAGTACTTCCACGTCAATGAGCCTGGGCCGAGGGGCGCGCGTGTGAGCATGGATCAACGTTAAAGCGAGCGACCGCTCGCATTCAAGTCGCATTCATGAGATGCTCTGCAGATGGCGTCAACACGCAGGCGAAGCCCCAGCCAGGCACGTTCGCGAGCGATGGTCGAGCGCATCGTCAGTGCCGGTGCTCGCGTTCTCGAGGTCAGCGGCTACCAGGATGCCTCGACCAATCGGATCGCGCGGGAGGCTGGCATCAGCCCGGGGAGCCTCTACCAGTACTACCCCGACAAGGACGCGATCGTCGCCGAGATCATCTTGCGGTTGATCGATGACTTCGCTACCGCGATCACGCCGGCGTTGCGCGCGGCCGCGACCGAAGCGCCGCCGGATGCGATTCGTCTGATCCTCGCTGCGGTGCTTGACGCGCTGCAGCAGCAGACCGCGCTACTGCGCGCGCTCGCCGACCGGGTGCCGGCGATTGAGCAGCAGCAGGCGCTGCGGCCGGTGCGTGGGCGCCTCGCCGACTTCGTCTACCACAGCCTCGCCGCTCGCAGGGGGGCTTTGCGTCACCCCGATCTCGAGCGCACCACGTGGATGATCGTCGAGCTCACCCAGCAGCTGCTCGTCCGCTACGTGCTCGACGCTCCGCCGATCGAGCGCGAGGACTTCCTCGCCGACGCCTCCCGGATCGTTCTCGACCTTGCCTACCGGGTCGAGCACTGGACGTGACGGTGAAGCTCGCCGGTTAGGTTAGGCGGCCTGCGTGTGCTCTGCCTGGCGCAGCAGCGGGTGGTTGGGGCTCGCGCCCGGTCCGGGTCGCCCGACCGCGTCGCGGGCCTTCAGCTTGGCGCCGCAACGCTCGCAGATGCGATGCTCGTCGACCGATCCGCCGCAGCCGCGGTGCTCGATCAGCACAGCCGGTCCGCCCTCGGGGGCGGCGTAGCGGTCGCCCCACTTCATCAGCGCGACGATCGTGGGCCACAGATCCAGGCCCTTCTCGGTCAGGCGGTATTCGTGGCGCAGCGGATGCTGCTGGTAGGGGACGCGCTCGATCACGTCGTGCTCCTGCAGCCGCTCCAGGCGCGTCTGCAGCACGTTGCGGGCGATGCCCAGATGCGCCTGCAGTTCGTCAAAGCGCCTGAGGCCCAGCAGGATGTCGCGCACGATCAAAAGCGACCAGCGCTCACCCACCACCTCGAGGGCGCCGGCGATGCTGCACGACTGGCTCTCGTAGTCATTTCCGAGCATGACAACAGCTTAGCGGTTATTAGTTGCATGATGCAACTCCGAATCGTGATTCGTGCTATGGTCAGTTTCATCATGCAACGGAAATGGCGCATCTCACTGATCGTGTGTGTCGGGGTGTTCATGGCGAGCCTCGATCTGTTCATCGTCAACATCGCCTTCCCGGCGATCTCGAAGCACTTTGGCGACGCATCGCTCGGCTCGCTGTCGTGGATCCTCAGCGGCTACGCGATCGTGTTCGCAGCACTGCTCGTACCCGCGGGGCGTTGGGCGGACGCGTTTGGGCGCAAGCGCGCATTCCTGCTCGGTCTGGGCGTATTCGTGGCGGCGAGCGCTGCGTGCGCGCTTGCGCCGTCGGTTGAGTTCCTTGTGGGCGCTCGGATCGTGCAAGCGGCCGGCGGTGCGCTGATGGTTCCGACGTCGCTCGGCCTGATGCTGCCCGAGTTCGGCCCACACGAGCGCCACGTGGCGATCGGCGTATGGGCGGCGACCGGCGGCATCGCCGCCGCGGCGGGCCCACCGCTCGGGGGCCTGCTCGTACAGGCCGACTGGCGTTGGGTGTTTCTCGTGAACGTGCCCATCGGCCTCGCCGGCCTCGGCTTCGGCCTGCGTACGCTGGCCGAGCGGCGTGAACAGAGCGCCGGGCACCCAGATGTGCTCGGCGCGCTGGCGCTGATCGTCGCGATCGGCTCGCTCGTGGTGGCAATCGTGAAGGGTCAGGAATGGGGCTGGGGCTCGCCGGCGATCCTCGCTCTACTCGGCGTCACGGTTGTGGGCCTGCCGGCGATCTGGTGGCGTTCCGGGCGTCATCCCGCACCGATCGTGGAGCCGGCGATGCTGCGGGTGCGCAGCTTTGGCCTGGCGGTGGGCGCGTCGGTGCTGTTCTTCGCTGGCTTCGGCGCGATGCTGCTCGCGGGCGTGCTGTTCCTCACGGGTGTGTGGCACGAGAGCGTGCTCACCGCCGGTCTGATGTTGTTCCCAGGCCCGGCAATGGCGACCGCGTTCAGCGTGCCCTCGGCGCGGCTGGGCGCGCGACTTGGCTACCGCATCCCGGGGATCCTCGGCGCGCTGTTGTTCGTGGGTGGCCAGATCTTCTACATCACCCAGACTGGTAACGCGCCCGCGTACGCGTCCGAGTACCTGCCGGGGATCGCCATCAGCGGTGCAGGCGTTGGGTTGATGATTCCCACGCTGACTGGCGCCGGCGCCTCCTCGCTCGCGCCCGAGCGCTTCGCCACGGGCGCGGCGGTATTGACGATGGGGCGCCAGATCGGCTCGGCCCTCGGTATAGCGCTGCTCGTGGCGGTGCTGGGGACGAGCACGCACACAGCGGCTGACTTCCACTCGGCGTGGCTGATCAGCGTCGGCGGCGGTATCACCGCCGGTCTCGCGATGGCGGCGCTCGGAGCACCGGTGAGGCGTAGCGCAGCGGTGCCGCAGACTGGGCGCCCCGTGATCAGTGAGCCGATCGCCGACCCGCTGATTGTCGAGCCGCTGATTGTCGAGCCGCTGGTAATCGAGGACGCGGCATGAGCACCACGCGTGCGGCAATCGATGCTGATGGAGTGCAGACGATGCCAGAGCGCACACGCAGCTTCAGCTGGGAGGACCCCACAACGACTGCTGCCGCGGGCGTCGAACTGACGGGCCTGGAGTGCATGCGGGCGATCATGGCGGGAAAGCTGCCACCGCCGCCGATCGCGCGGCTGCTCGACTTCACGATCGTGGCGCTGGACGAGGGCCGAGCGGTGTTCGCCATGGAGCCCGCCGAGTGGATGTACAACCCAATCGGCTCGGTGCACGGCGGCATTGCCGCGACGCTGCTCGACTCGTGTATGGGCTGCGCCGTGCACACGACTCTGGCGGCTGGTGTCGGCTACGCAACCACAGATCTGCAGGTCCGCTACATCCGCGGCATGAACCACGCAACCGGGCGCGTACTTGCCGAGGGGCGCGTGGTTCATCGCGGCCGGCGCACGGCTACGGCCGAGGGGCGGCTGTTCGTCGAGTACGACGAAACGCTGCTCGCCCACGGGACTACAGGCTGCGTGATTCTGGGCTAAAAGCCCGGAGTGCGCAGCCGTGAGTTGTGACGAAGTTTCAGCGGGGCCTCAGACCGTTCGAGGCTTCGTCATGTTCCAACCACGCGTTGATCGCACTGCGCGGCAGCGATCCGAGGACGATCATGATCGCGCACATCACGACGAAGATCAGTACGACCCAGATGATCCATTTGCGTCCCGCAACCTCGAGGCTGAGCCACAGGCCCAGTCGATCTCTCATCGATGCAGCGTATCTGCACCGTCATTAGCAGCAAGCGAAGGAGACTCGATGAAGTACTACGCGGTTGCGGAGATGGACATCACCGATCCAGCCTGGATCGGGGACTACGTGGCGAACGTCACCGGCATGGTGGAGCGCCGTGGTGGGCGCTACCGGGCGAGGACGTGAACGGGGTGGCGCGGATCAGCGAGTAGACCCAGCCGCTGAGAGCACGCCTGGCGCGCACACGCCGTGGAGGATCAGCTCCACGTGACGACGCCAGTTGGCACTGCCTGGCTCGTAATACATCGTGGATGTGATCCCGCACATCATCATCACGAAGTCCTCGATGGTGAAGTCCTCGCGAATGACGCCCGCATCGGCGGCGCG
>Ga0209624_10003615_pt1 | contig 10878 bp, 11 predicted proteins | sample JacPinW_OM2H0_O1_FD_188565 | JGI IMG/M metagenome (GOLD analysis project Ga0209624, IMG submission 188565) | Forest soil microbial communities from Algoma, Ontario, Canada - Jack Pine, Ontario site 1_JW_OM2H0_O1 (SPAdes) (version 2) | ecosystem: Environmental > Terrestrial > Soil > Boreal... | reverse complement strand
TTGACGTACGGGTAGGTCTTGTCGTCACGCAGCAGAATATTGAACCGCGGCTTCTTCTGTTTGATCAGGTTATTTTCGAGCGCCAGCGCCTCATGTTCGTTCGCGACCGTGATGTATTCCACATCGACCGCTTCCCGCATCAACGAGCCTGTCTTCGCATTCGCCTGCGAAGCCGCGAGGAAGTAGGAGCGCACCCGCGCCCGGAGGTTCTTCGCCTTCCCGACGTAGATCACCTCGCCTTCGGCGTTTTTGTAGAGATAGCACCCAGCCTGAGTTGGGAGAGTCCGAATTTTCTGAAGCAGATCCATGCTGTCGGTAGAGGAGGTAAGGCGCGTCAAACCGAGCCCATGAACCTCAGTGTAGACGCTCAGCCTGACTGCAATATGCACATGCCAGTTCAGTAGATTTGACGCGCCACCCTATCAAAAGTTCCCGAACGAACGTCCGAACGAACAAAACCCTTTCTGCGCTGCGCGGGCTATCTTACTGGAAAATAGCAATTTAGTGGGATGGCAGCTTTGGCATGGCAATTGCTACCGTTGTTGTGTTGCTGTAGTTCCAACAGGAGAGTGAACCTATGAGTTCCACCAATTATCCCCAGGTTTCTACCATCAAGTCTGCCTGCACCGTAGCTGTCGCCAGTGCCCTTGCAATTTGCTTCACAACCGGTTGCTCCACCAAGAACTATGTGCGCTCCCAGACCACTCCCATCATCCAACAGACGAATGATCTGGATTCCAAGACCGCTGCCGACCACCGCTACATCGTAGACACCGACGAGCGCGCCAAGGCTGGCGTTGCCAACGCCCAGACCGCAGCGAACACAGCCGACCAGCACGCCGTCGCAGCCGGACAATCAGCCGACGCAGCGAACCAGGCCGCGCAGCAGGCCTATAACCGTGTCGACAGCCTTAGCGGCGTCGTCGCCAATCTGGATAACTACAAACAGCTCTCCGACGTCAGCGTGACCTTCGCCTTTGACAAGTACGTTCTCACCGCCGCTGACAAGCAGCAGCTCGACGACTTGGCCGCGAACCTGACCAGCACACGAGGCTATATCCTCGCCCTCACCGGTGGAACCGACTCCATTGGCGACCCAAACTATAACTATCAGCTTAGCCAGCGCCGTGCGGATGCTGTCGCGAACTATCTGCAGACCAAGTACAACATCCCTCCGTATAAGTTCTACCTCGTTGGCATCGGCAAAGATCAGCAGGTCGCTAGTGACAACACGTCTGCAGGGCGCGCCAAAAACCGCCGCGTCGAAATCAAGCTGTTGTCGAACATGACCGATCAGCCGGCAACTGCAAGCGCAGCCCATCCAAACGGTCAATAGACTTCCGCACGACAATCCGCAAGGAAATACCTACCTGCAAGGCGACGCGCCGGAATGCTGCTGGCGCGTCGTCTCTTCTCTCCCAGGTCGGCGGGGCAGCATTGATAGTCCCTGCCAGCCGGCCTCTATTTCAAGCGGCTAGCTCTTAAGTTTGCGATAGACGATTCCCAACAGAACCGAAGTCACAATCACCCACAAAAATTGATACCAGTAGAAAAAGGGAAAACCCCACAGCGCAGGAGCAGACCGCGCATAAATCTGCGGAAAACACAGTGCCAGATACGGAAGGACAAGCAGCAGCACCCATCGGCTCCTGCGAGGTTTAGATTGGGTATTCGCTGCAGGCGCAGGCATCGTCATGCAGCAAAGATAATCCATTTTTGGCGGCTCCGTGAATCCATTCTCATCGAGTAAAGTTGAAGATATGGCAATTCCCGCAGCCGCAAAGCCTCAACCGGATGCCCTGCCGGATCCGCTGGCAGAGTCCATTGCGATCATGGCGCGTCTCCGCGGACCGGATGGCTGCCCCTGGGACCGCGAACAGACCTTCGACACCATCAAGCGGCACACCCTCGAAGAGACCTACGAGGTCTTCGACGCCATCGAGCGCCGTGCCTGGCCCGATCTCAAGGACGAGTTAGGCGATCTGCTCCTGCAAGTCCTCTTCTACGCCCAGATGGCCTCCGAGGCCGGCTATTTCACGATCCAGGACGTCGCCGTCAACCTGAACGAAAAACTCATCCGCCGCCATCCGCACATCTTCGCCGGAGCGCAGGTCGCAGACTCCGACGCCGTCCTTCGCAACTGGGAGCAGATCAAGCTATCCGAAAAGAAATCGTCCGCAAGCTCCAGGACCTCCATGCTCGACGACATCCCCCGCGCCATGCCCGCGGTGCTGGAAGCAACCAAGCTCGGCTCCCGCGCCGCGAAGGTCGGCTTCGACTGGCCCGATGCCAACGGCCTCTTCGACAAGCTCCACGAGGAGATAGGTGAACTGAAAGCAGAACTCGACCATCCCCCCGGTGCCCAGCCCGCTTCCGCAATCGAAGGCGAGTTGGGCGATCTTCTTTTCACGGCAGTCAATCTGGCCAGGCACCTCAAAGTCGACCCCGAGTCCGCCCTCCGTGCCACCAACACAAAATTCCGTCGCCGCTTTGCAGCAATGGAGTCCACAGCAGGCGGCAGCGACGCCCTGGCGGCCTCCACGCCATCGGAACTCGACCAACTATGGAATCACGCCAAGAAAGCCGCCAGCGAGCTACCAAGGCCATGAACGCAAGCCCTCATTCGACCATCAGCATCCAACCCCTCACCACCCTCGACCAGTTCGAGCGCTGCGTCGTCCTCCAGCTTGAAGTCTGGGGATACGGCGACGGCGACGTCATCCCCCGGCGCGTCTTTATGGTGGCGAAACGCATCGGCGGACAGGTCATCGGCGCATTCGACGGAGACACCCAGGTTGGTTTCGCCATGTCTTTGCCCGGCTACCGCGACGGCAAACCCTATCTCCACTCGCATATGTTGGCGGTGCTGCCGCAATACCGGAATGAGGGGATTGGCCGACGGCTCAAACTCGCCCAGCGCGACGACGCAATCGCCCGCGGCTTCGACCTGATGGAGTGGACCTTCGATCCCCTCGAGATCCGCAACGCCCACCTGAACATAGCCCGGCTCGGAGCCATCGTCCGCCGATACGAACCCAATTTCTACGGCCCCTCGTCCTCCCCCTTGCAGGGTGGCCTGCCGACCGATAGGTTATATGCGGAATGGTGGCTGCGTTCCAGCCGGGTGGCGAGTATACTGCGCGGTGAAGCCCAAACAACGGAAATCCAGGAACGCGTTACAGTCCCGCACGCCATCTACCAGTGGAAGCAGGACGATCAGCAAAGAGATTTGGCGCGGGCAACCCAGAGCAGCAACCGCGAAGCGCTGCAGTCGGCCTTTCACCGTGGCCTCGCAGTCGTCGGCTACGACCGCGACACAAAGGGCAATGGTAGCTTTCTTCTTGGCCAGTGGAACGAAACTTCGAGCAGGTAACCAACATCAAAGGTGGACAGAGGGAACTCCTCCCGACGGCAATTCGAACTTCGCACCAACAGAAAGACAAGGACCGTACATGCTTAACATCGATGCCATTCACATGCGCGAGATCAACATGCCGCTGGCTCATCCGTTTGAGACCAGCTTCGGCGTGACCACCAGCCGCCGCATTCTCCTGATCGAGCTCGAATCTGACGGCCTCACCGCCTGGGGCGAGTGTGTCGCAGGCGAACACCCCTATTTCAGCGACGAGACAATCGACACCGCATGGCTCATCACAGAAAATGAACTCGGCCCAAGTTTGCTTGACGCCGACATTGAGCGCGGCGGAAGTTGTCCGAATATCTTCCGGCAGGTGCGGGGTCACCGCATGGCCAAGGCTGCGCTGGAAAACGCAGTCTGGGATCTCGAAGCTCAGGTGGAGAGCATCTCGCTCGCGGAACTTCTCGGCGGCACTCGCACCGTCATTCCCTGTGGCGTCTCCATCGGCATCCAGCCGTCGCTCCCGCAATTAATGGACAAGATCGTAACCGAACTCGCCGCTGGCTATCAGCGCATCAAGTTGAAGTGCAAACCCGGCTGGGACAACAAAATCTTCGAGGCTGTGCGCAAACGTTGGCCAAATATCACACTAAGCTGCGACGCCAACTCCGCCTACCGGATGAAGGACCTCGACCACATCACCAGTTGGGACCAGTTCGATCTGCTCATGATCGAACAACCTCTCTGGTACGACGACTTCTATTTCCACTCCATGCTGCAGAAGCGTCTCCAGACCTCCATTTGCCTCGATGAGTCCATTCGCAACCGCCGCGACGCTCTGGCCGCAATCGATATGGAGTCCTGTCGCATCATCAATATCAAGGTCGGACGTGTAGGAGGTTTCAGCGAGGCGATCGCCATTCATAATGCGGCCGAAGAGCGCGGGATTCCAGTCTGGTGCGGCGGCATGTTGGAGACCGGCATAGGCCGCGCCCACAACATCGCCTTATCTTCGTTGCCCAATTTCTCTCTCCCCGGCGACGTTTCGGCATCGAGCCGCTACTGGGCCCAGGACATCATCGAGCCGCAGGTGACGGTCGGCCCCAAGGGAGAGATCACTGTCCCGACGGCCGTGGGCCGCGGCTTCGAGGTGCAGCGCGACCGCATCGAGGCTCTTACAGTGCGCCGACAGACGCTCTTCGCCAAGGCTCGCGTCACCGCCTGACCGGCATCACCGCTCCGGCAGCGGTGTCGCCAGCAGCAAATGAATCGCATCCTGATAGCTCATGGGTTCCAGTGTCTGGAAGCCGCTCGCCTTCGCGCTTGATCGGATGTTCAGTGTCTTCACCATCAGAGCGCGCACACTCAGTTGCATGGAAAAATCCGTAAAGATCCAACGATTGCCGCCCACGCTCGTCTGGTTCATCACGATGGCGCCGCCGGGATAAATATGAGCCAGCATCCCCCAGCCAAAGTTCACTCCGTGAGAGATCTTCCCCTCCATGCGAACCACATAGCGAGTCTTGGCGTCAATCCAGACTCGCCCCTCAAGCCCGGTCAACGCCTCAGCCTCAGTGGTCGGCGGGGTCCACTTTGGGTTCGGCTTGTAATCCAGAACAATCTCCAGCGCACCGCCGTTTTTGCCCGACTGCGGCTGGCCCGGCGTATAGGTGTTGATCATGGCGTCCGGCATTATCGGAACCAGAGTGTCCGCCATCTTCTTCTCCGACTCGCTGTTCTTCACGTGTTTGGAGTAGATTGCAGGCGAAGCGATCATGTCGTTCAACCGTTGCCGCTCCGCTTTATCCTGCTCCGCCGTCAACGCCTTTCCGTCTTTCAGGATCAGGCGCGCAACTGTACCATCTTTGCTTTCTATGACGTCCCGAACCTGCATACCCCGTTCATTGACGGTCTCCATGCGATACCGAAGGTAGGAGTTCTTATGATGAAGCGCCACCAACTCGTTCGCGGCAGCATCCACCACCCAGGAGCGTGGCGGAATCGACATCAGCGAAGCCTCTCCGGCGCCTTCCGCCTTTGCTGGGTCCTGTGGCGCCGCCTGTACGCTGACAATCGCATTCAACAGAAGGAAAAATCCAGCGATGAGACCTATCCGCCGTCCTTTGCGCAGCGCGATCTCTCCTTTCCGAAGCGCACAGCCGCAAAAAACACCGTGCGTTCGCGATGCAATTTCCGCCAACCTGCACCCCTCTCCTGGATCATCTTCCTGCTCAACTCATCTTACGTAAGACGCGGAAGTCGCGCCAAAGGTTCAGCAGGTTGCCTCACGACATGAGCTTGGGTATAGTTCGGGCAAGACGCATCTAACCCACACAGGTCGTACGGGAGAACAAAATTGATCAAGCCAGCAGAAGGTTCCACTGTCATCGGTAAGTCGGTGATCATCCGGGGAGAGCTCTCCGGCAAAGAAGATCTCTACATCGACGGAGATGTCGAAGGAACCGTCACCCTCCCGGACAGCCGCCTGACAATCGGTCCCAACGCTCAGGTCCGTGCCGATGTGAACGCCCAGGAAGTCGTCATCTTCGGAAGCCTCACCGGCAATATTTCTTCCAGTGGCCGGGTCGATCTGCGTCAGTCGGCTGTCGTCAAGGGAGACATCTTTGCTGGCAGGCTTTCCATCGAAGAAAGCGCCGTCTTGTCCGGTCGGGTGGAACTGAAGTCTGCCGCAGACGCCGCGAAGCCTTCAGCAGCGGATATTGCGTCGGCGCCCGCTGCTGCACCGGTACCGGTCGCTGTGTCAGCGCCTGTTCCGTCGAGCGCTTCTCTTTTTCCTCAACCAAAGGCTTAGATCAGAAAGGGAAACAGGCGGATGCTGAGCCGTTTCGGCAGTAGCGATAGTTCAAGTAGTTCCAAAGGCGAGTCCGGTCGTGTGCCTCGCCACTCGAGCGGATGGAGTGAGTTATTGAAACACCTGCGTTCGCAGGACTCACTCCGTATCCTCGACATCGGGCCCACCTCATCCACCAACATCAACTACATCACGGGGCTCGGCCACAGCATCTACATGGCCAACGTGGTGGAAGAAGCATCGAAGCCGGAGTGGCGAGTTCCAGGCGAATCAGGAGAGGAGCCCGTATTTGATGTCGATCGATTCCTCGAGGGCAACCTGAATTTCTCCGGCCGGATGTTCGACGTCGTTATCTTCTGGGACACGGCCGACTATCTGCCCGAGCCCCTCGTCGCCCCCGTCCTGTCTCGCATTCATAAGGTCCTACAGCCCGGAGGCCTGATGCTCGCATTCTTCCATCAAACATCGACCCCGGACGTCCATTTTTGTAGATATCACCTCACCGATACTGATGTCGTTGAAATGCAGCGGGCAGGGAACTATCCTGTCGTGAATATCTACAACAATCGCAAGATCGAGAACATGTTGAGTGAGTACAGTAACTACAGGTTTTTCCTGGCGAAGGATAGTCTTCGCGAAGTCATTATCACGCGGTAATTCCTCGTGGACCCCACCTCCACAACACCTGACTAACTAAAAAAGCACAGGCGCCCAAGGTTAGGTCGCCTGTGCTTATGGCACGCTAAAGTTTTGTGGTTAACCCTTGCCCGTCTGCTTTCGGCGCTCCGCCCACCGTTTTTTCATGGCGTCTGCAATTCTCTTTCGGCCCTCGGGGCTCAGCTTGCGTTTGCGAGGAGTCTTCGCCGCGGCGGCGTTCTTACTTCCTTTGGGACGCCCACGGCCTGGGCGTGTCGCGGGTACGGATACCCCCGCAAGAAGCGCTCGTGCCTGTTGCAACTTTGATATCTGGGCGTCAATCTCCGCAATAATTCGGTTAACTTCCACGTATTACCTCCAGTTGATATTGACAGGTCGAGCTGCTCGGCGGCTTCTCGTAAGCCAATTCTTAATATCAGGCTAAACCATACAGAACGAACTAACCACACGGCAACTTAAGTAAGTCAGCAGCTAAGTTACCTTCGTCGAGCTAGTAGTATGGTCGTCCTCAGTCTTTGCGTCAGAAGATGGAGCCGGAATTGCATAGCCCGGTCCCACCTCATCCAACTCTTCGTAGCGCAAGCCTCCCAGACCATGCCGATGCTGGCTCTCTTCCATGCATCTCTGCAGATCTCTTAGAGTTCCTTGCTTATCCCGAGCAAACTCAGCCTCCATGCGGGTCAACGCATAAGTCAAAATGTCGCTGTGGTGCAGGTCCTGCATATCCGGAGCGCGACGCAAGTTGAGCCACAGACGGTGGACAAGTTGCACCTCGTGCGGCTCGATCGTTGGCGCATGCGGACCAATATGAAAGTTGAGCGACGTTCCATCCGGTTTCACAACATAAAAAGTAAATTGCCGCTTAGGTTCAGGAAGAGCCTCCCACGCCTGGCCCACATGGTAAGCCTGCTCCGCAGCAGTCAACTTAGTTGATAGGCCAGAAACTACAGCTGCGGCGTCAAGCGAGTTAGCCGTCTGCACGAGCGCGGCAAAGATGTCTCCGGCAGGAACGACAAGCAGTGAGATATGTTTCCCAAAGCTCTCGGCCACCGAAACGGCCTTAGTAAACAGCATCTGCTCGTGTTCGCTGAACAATTGCTCCGAAGCATCCACATACTCCGGACCGCCCGCTCCCATCATCCGCGCAGCGAGCACCACAAGATCCTGATCGTCCGTATTCGTGTGTGTCAGAGCCCACTTCAGCGCAAACGGAGCTGCCGAATCCCGCATCGTGACCACTACGGCGCCCGGACGAATCTCCAGCGCTTCACGGCCCACATTATCCTGATGCTCCAGCTGAAAATGTTCCCTCATCTGGAGCGTGGCTAGATCGTGTCGCCGTTTATTGTCTCGCTCCGAAAGAGTGAAAATAAGAAAGAAACCAGCCGCAAAGACAATTCCACTTACAGTAGCAACTGACTTGGTAAATAAATTGACCACTGCGGTCGTAAGCAGAACTAGAAATACGCAAAGCAGGCCAAGCGGTATCTCCGTCTTACCAAATCGCAGGTTAAGCGGCACCTTCCAGCCGCGCTCTCCCTTGTACTTCCACCGCAGAACCAGCATCGCCAGCGCGTTGAAGGTGAAGCTCCAGATCACACCGAACGCATAAGCTTCACCCAGCATGATCACGTTGCCGCGCGCTACGATAATCGTGAACATTTGCAGTCCGGCAACAAGGTTCACAATGCGATAACTGGTCCCAAACTTCCGCTGCGGTTTTCTAAACCAGTCCGAGAGCACACCGTCTTCAGCGACACGCATCAGCACGCCGGTTGAGCCCACAATCGCCGTATTTACCGCCCCACCCAGAATCAGAAATCCGACGATCACAACAAAGATGCGGAAGCCGATTCGCACGGCCAGCGGGCCCACCATGAACATGGCCATTCCCGCGATCAGGTTGTCGCGGTATACCGGAACCCGTACTGAGTCCGGAATCAGCATGACCGCAAGCATCGTGCCTATTCCGGTGAAGATGAAGCTGTAGATGGCAATCACAATCGCCGCGCGCTTCAGGTTCTTCAGCTTGGGATGTTCGATCTCGCGGTTCACTTGCGCCAGCGACTCCTCGCCGCTCATCGCAAGCACCGAATGCCCAAACGCCATCAGCACGCCAAACAGCCCCAGCGACTTCGCGAACCCCGTTCCCTTCAAAAAGCCCAGCGCATCCTGGCTGAAGTGGAGATTACCCGGCGTAGGCAACGGCGGAAGATGCACTCCCAGGTGAATTGCCGAAAAGAATCCCCACGCCAGCAGAATCACGACCATCACCGTCGTAATCTTCATCACCTTCAGGGCCTTGTCGCTCGATTCCTCAATGCCCTTGGTGTTCTGCCACCAGAAATAAATCGTGATCAACCCGGCGATCACCGCCGAAGTTCCATCGACGGGCAGTTGTCTCGCCGCTCCACCCGGATGCATCACCAGCATGCTCAACCAGTGGTGCGTAGCACAGAGCCGCAGCAACTCATTCAGCAATCCGACGATGTACTGCCCAGCCGAAACTCCTGAGATCGGCCCCGTCAGAACGTAGTCAAACATCAGCGCCGAGACACTCAGCTTGGCAAACGTCCCGCCCAGCGCCTCCTTCACGATCCGGTACACGCCGCCCCGCGTGAACATGCTGCAGCTCTCGACGTACACCGCCCGCACAGCAAAGCTGAACAGCATCACGCCCAGGATGAACCAGGGCGCAGCCTTCCCCACCGCCTCCTCGGCAATGCCGCCCGCATAGAACGCCGAAGATCCAAGATCATTAAGAACAATCGCCGCCGCTCGCCAGAAAGAGATAAAGGTGAGCATCACCGACGAAGCCACCACCAGGCGGACGCGGTTCGATTGCGGTAAAGAGAAAGTTTGTTTAGAGGCCATTATCGTTTTTTGCTACCAAAGCGTTCTGCCGAACTGAGGTTGCCGCGACCCACCGTGAAACAGCGAATCTTTTGCGCTTCACGGCTATTCCTCATCCTCCAGCAACTCCTTCAGATCCTCCGCAAAGCTGACGACAATAACCACGGCAGAACCCGCCATCCCAAAAAAGAAGAGAGGCACCACAATCTTTGCAACGATATGAATAACGAAATCCATCAGGGTAGATTGTATCTCCGAACTAGCTATCGAATAACAAGGCAATGTTAGACTTCAAACGCATGCGACAGATCCCCCTGCGTCTTTGGGCCATGGCCGTCCTATCCGGCATCCTTCAGGTTTTACCCTTTCCCATCGCAGGACCCACGCCAATCTGGCGCACCGCCTTCTGTTGGATCGCTCTCCTCCCTCTGCTCTGGGCGCTCCTCGGTAACAATAAGACAGGAAATCCACTTACCGTTTTTCAGGGGACTCTCCTAGGCTACGTCTGCGGCTTCATCTGGTACTTAGGCAACTGCTACTGGATCTACCAGACGATGTATCTCTATGGCGGCCTCGACAAACCCATCGCCGCCGGCATCCTCATCCTCTTCTGCCTCTACCTCGGCCTCTACCACGCGCTCTTCGGAACCCTGGTCAGCACCTTCCATCGCCGCTTCGGACGCCAAACAACGCTCCTCTTAGTCCCATTCGCCTGGGTCGCCGTCGAACTAGCCCGCGCCCGCATCACTAGTCTGCCTTGGGATCTTCTCGGCATCGCCCAGGTCGACAACCCACTGCTCACTCGCCTCGCACCCATAACCGGGGCCTACGGCCTGTCCTTCATCATCGCCGCGGTCAACGCCCTCTGGCTCGTCCGCATTCGCGTTCGCGAGCGCAGGTTCACACGGCCTGTGCTCACTATCGCTGGAGTCGTCATCGTCGTTCTCTACGTCCTCGGTCTACGCTCGATCGCGACTCCCAAAGACTCTCCAACCACAGCAACAGCCACGCTCGTTCAGGAGAACCTCGCGGTCGGAGCCGCGAACACTGGCCCTCAGTACTCCAACCAGCAACTCCTGGATTCCTTCTCCTATCTCAGTCGTTACCCACCCCCGCGATATCTCCTGGGCATTCCCGAACTGCCCGCCACGCCGTCCGTCTTACTCATCCGACCGCAACCCTCCTCCGAAACCGGCAA
>Ga0209624_10003614_pt1 | contig 10878 bp, 11 predicted proteins | sample JacPinW_OM2H0_O1_FD_188565 | JGI IMG/M metagenome (GOLD analysis project Ga0209624, IMG submission 188565) | Forest soil microbial communities from Algoma, Ontario, Canada - Jack Pine, Ontario site 1_JW_OM2H0_O1 (SPAdes) (version 2) | ecosystem: Environmental > Terrestrial > Soil > Boreal... | reverse complement strand
CAATCTCGAGACGTACGGCTGCGTAAGTCTCAACCTTTGAATCGGCCGCAACACCCTTCTCGCGACGGTAGCCTTTGTACTGTCCGCGCACGAGATGCGAAGCATCGAGCGGCCTGATGGCCTTCAGCACTTTGACCTTCTCATCGCGCAACGCCTCGCCCTCGCCGCTCAAGGGTGGCTCCATGGCGAGAAACGCCACCACCTGCAGCATGTGGTTCTGCAGGACGTCGCGGATCGCGCCGGCCTCCTCGTAAAAAGCCCCGCGCCCCTCGACGCCGATCGTCTCCGCCATGGTGACCTGCACACTCGCCACCCAGTTGCGATTCCACACGGGCTCGAGAAAGGAATTGGCGAACCGGAAGTAGAGAAGGTTCTGCACCGGTTCCTTACCGAGATAGTGATCGATGCGAAAGATCGAGCTCTCGGGAAAGAGCTTGAGGAGCGTACGATTGAGTTTCTGCGCGGAGGCGAGGTCGCGCCCGAAGGGCTTCTCGACCACGACGCGGCCGCTCTTGGCGGCGCCCGTGGCGCCGAGGTGATCGACCACGACGGCAAACATGCTCGGCGGTATCGCCAGATAGTAGAGCGGGCACTGCGCCTCGCCGAGCGCCGTTGCCAGCTTCTCGAAGGTCTTCGGATCGCGATAGTCGCCATCGACGTACCGCAGCAGCTTGCCGAGTTTATCGATTACCTGTTTGTTGGGACTTTTTTCCGCGTTGCTCACACTTTCTTTGACGTGCGCAATGAACTGCGCGTCCGTCCAGCCCGCACGCGCCACGCCGATGACGGGGACGTCGAGATGTCCGCGACGCACCAGGTTGTAAAGCGCCGGAAAGATCTTGCGCGCCGAAAGGTCACCGGTTGCACCGAAGATCACGAGGGCGTTCGAAGGCGTGCGCTTCATCAGGACTTGCTCTCGACGTGCCCGCCAAACCCCAGGCGCATGGCCGAGAGCACCTTGCTTGCGAATTCGGCGGCGCCGCGCGAATCAAAGCGCGAGTAGAGCGCGGCGCTCAGCACGTGCGCCGGCACCCCCTCCTCGATCGCGGCTTGGATGGTCCAGCGACCCTCGCCGGAATCGGAGACCCGGCCTGCAAATTTCTCAAGCTTGGGATCGCGCGCAAGCGCCGCCGCGGTGAGATCGAGGAGCTGCGAGGAGATGATGCTGCCGTGGCGCCACACTTCGGTAATCGCGGCGATGTCGAGCGTATAGCGAAAATGCTCCGGGTGGCGCAGCGGCGCGGTCTCAGCGTCGGCCTGGCGCTGCGCCAGGCCCGCATCCGCGTGTTTGAGAATGTTGAGGCCTTCGGCGTAGGCGGCCATGAGCCCGTACTCGATGCCGTTGTGCACCATCTTCACGAAGTGCCCGGCGCCCACCTCGCCGCAATGCAGAAAGCCGCGCCCTGCCGTGCCCGTGCCCGCGGCGCCTGCCTTTGCGCCCAGCGCGAGCGCTGCAAATATCGGCTCCAGGCGCGCGACCACATCACGCTCACCGCCGATCATCAAACAGAAGCCCTGCTCAAGGCCGAGCACTCCGCCGCTGGTGCCGACATCGACGTAATGAATCCCGCGGTTCTTGAGCTCGCCGGCACGGCGGATGTCGTCGTGGTAGTAGGAATTGCCGCCATCGATGATGACGTCGTCTTTCTGCAAAAGCGGCGCAAGTTGCGCGAGCACCTTATCCACGATCGCAGCCGGCACCATGAGCCAGGCCACGCGCGGCGGCGCAAGCGCCTTGACGAAATCCGCAAGCGAATGCACGCCGCGCGCACCGTCGCCGGCGAGTTGCTGTACGGCTTCGCCTGACTGATCGAACGCCACGCAGGTGTGGCCGCCGCGCATGAGGCGCCGCACCATGTTGGCGCCCATGCGCCCCAGGCCGATCATCCCGATTTGCATGTCCGACTCCTTCAGTTCGGCACGCGCCGAATCTGCGCGCCAAGCTGCGCGAGTTTCTCCTCGATCGCCTCGTAGCCGCGATCAATATGATAGATCCGCTCCACATCGGTGCGCCCCTCGGCCACGAGCCCCGCGAGCACGAGACTTGCCGAGGCGCGCAGGTCCGTCGCCATCACCGGCGCCGCCGTCAGCTTGTTGACCCCTTTGATGATCGCGGTGTTCCCTTCGAGGCGAATTTCCGCGCCGAGCCGGCGCATTTCAAGCATGTGCATGAAGCGATTCTCGAAAATCGTCTCGGTGATCGTGCCTACGCCTTCAGCGATGGCGTTCAGGGCCGCAAACTGCGCCTGCATGTCGGTGGGAAAGGCCGGGTACGGCGCCGTGCGCACGTCCACCGCCTTCGGACGCCGGCCCCGCATATCCACTTCGATCCAATTGTCGCCGCACGCAAGATCCGCGCCTGCCTCGCGCAGTTTCGCGAGGATGGCATCGAGGTGCTCGGGGCGCGTGTGCTTGATGCGCACATGGCCGCTCGTGATCGCGCCCGCGACGAGATAGGTGCCGCTCTCGATGCGATCGGGCAGCACGTCGTAGTGCGTGCCGCGCAGGCGCGCAACGCCCTCGATCATGATGGTGTCGGTGCCCGCACCCTGGATGCGTGCGCCCATGGCGCACAGAAAATTCGCAAGGTCCACAACCTCGGGCTCGCGCGCCGCATTCTCGATCACCGTCTCACCGTCGGCGAGCGTCGCCGCCATCATGAGATTCTCCGTGCCGGTGACTGTGACCGTGTCGAGCACGAGCCGCGCGCCTTTCAAGCGCGAGGCGCGCGCGCGGATGTAGCCACCCTCGATCGTGATGTCGGCCCCCATCGACTGCAGCCCCGCGACATGAATGTTGACGGGCCGCGCGCCGATCGCGCAGCCGCCGGGCAGCGAGACATCCGCGCGACCGAAGCGCGCAACGAGCGGCCCCAGCACCAGAATCGAGGCGCGCATCGTTTTGACCAGATCGTAGGGTGCGAAGTACTCGCGCACCGTCGACGGGTCGACCTCGATGCGCATGTGATCATCAACCGTGACGCTCGCACCCATCTGCCCCAGAAGTTCAATGGTCGTCGTCACATCCTGCAGATGCGGCACGTTGCCGATGACGACCGGATCGTCGGCGAGCAGCGAGGCGGCCAGTATGGGCAGCGTCGCATTCTTGGCACCGGAAATGCGCACCTCGCCCTCAAGCGGCGTGCCGCCCTGGATCTGCAATTTATCCACGCGCCACGTTCTGCATGATCTTAGGAGGAGCTGCGCGCCGCCCACTCCTGCGGAGTCAGTGCATCGATGGAGAGCGCGTGGATCTCGCGCCCCATCGGCTCGCCCAGGGCGCGATAGATGAGCTGATGACGCGCAAGGTTGCGCAGTCCGGCAAAATCGCGCGCCACGACCCGGGCGGCAAAATGCGTGTTGTCGTCGGATTCGACGTACACGTCAGCGCCCGGTATACCGGCACGGATGAGATCGGCGACCTGCTGGGGAGTCACGGGCGCCATCCTACCGCACGGCGCGCGCTTCATGGCTTTTCGGCGCGCGCAGCGCCTTGATCGGCGCATTTCGCGTTAGCATTGGCGCATGCCTCCCCGCACCGTCCCCCAAGCCGACGCGACGCAGCTGCTCTCCTCGGCGCGACGGTCGCTACAGATCGAGGCACGCGCGGTTGAGGCGCTGCTGCCGCGGCTCGATCATCGCTTCGCCAGCGCTTGCGAGCTCTGCCTTGCCTGCCAGGGCCGCGTGGTGGTCACCGGCATGGGCAAATCCGGGCACATCGCCCGCAAGATCGCGGCGACGCTTGCCAGCACCGGCACGCCGGCCTTCTTCATGCACCCCGCGGAGGCAAGTCACGGCGATCTCGGCATGATCGCGCGGGGCGATGTGGTGCTGGCGCTGTCAAACTCCGGCGAGACGCCGGAGATCGTGCTGCTCCTGCCGCACTTGAAGCGCCTGGCAGTACCGCTCATCACGCTCACCGGCAAACCCGGCTCGACGCTCGACCGCAGCGCCGCCGTGACCCTCGACGTCAGCGTTCCGGAGGAAGCCTGCCCGCTCAACCTTGCGCCGACGGCGAGCACGACGGCGACGTTGGCGATGGGCGATGCGCTCGCGGTCGCGCTGCTCGAGGCACGCGGCTTCACCAAGCAGGATTTTGCGCGCGCCCATCCGGGCGGCGTCCTGGGACGGCGACTGCTGCTGCTCGTCGAGCAGGTCATGCGCACGGGTGATGCGCTGCCGCGTGTGCACCCGGATACGCCGCTGCGCGATGGGCTGCTCGAGATGTCGCGCAAGGGTCTGGGGATGGCCGTCGTCGTCGATGGCGAGGAACGGATGATCGGGATCTTCACCGACGGGGATCTGCGCCGCACGCTCGACAGGAAGGTGGACGTGCACGCCGTACGCATGCGCGATGTCATGACGCCGAACGGTAAGAGCGTGCCTGCCAGAGCGCTCGCCGCAGAAGCCGTGCACCTGATGGAGGTACACCGGATCACGGCCCTGCCGGTGACCAATGAGGACGGCAAGCTCATCGGCGCGCTCAACGTCCACGATCTGCTGCGCGCGGGCGTGGTCTAGCGCGCCGCAGTCCCTTTCCGATGCGCCCTCCCGCCGCCGCCGCCACGATCCGTTTGCTCGTGCTCGACGTTGACGGAGTGCTCACAGACGGACGGCTCTACTTTGATGCGCGCGGCGAGACCTTGAAGGTCTTTCACGTGCGCGACGGCTACGGTATCCGCGCCGTAATGGCTGCCGGCATCGCCGTGGCGGTGATTACCGGGCGGCGTTCGCGCGCCCTCGCCGCGCGCTGCCGGGAACTGGGCATCGCGCAGGTGATGCAGGGCCAGGAGGACAAACTCGCGGCGCTCGAGCGCCTTTGCACGCGGCTGCGCATTGGCCTGCGCGAGTGCGCCTGCGTGGGCGACGACGTCGTCGATGTGCCGCTCTTTGCTCACGTCGGCCTGTCATTTGCGGTCGCCGATGCGCATCCGGCCGCGCGCCGCGCCGCTCAGTGCATCACGAGCCTGCCAGGCGGTGCAGGAGCCGTGCGCGAAGTGTGCGACCAGCTGTGCGCCGCGCGCCCGCGCCGGAAGCGCACCCCGTGATCTTTCGCATCTTCGCAAGCCTCGCGCTCGTGGTGCTCATCGCAGGCAGCATTCTCCTCGGCCGCCAGCAGCGCGAAGCCGCGACGCCGCAACAGCCGACACAGCCCGCGCAGGACCTTGGCTACGGCGCCCGCGATGCGCAGCTCATCGAGACAGGTCCCGACGGGCGGCCAAAGTACACTCTCAATGCCGCTTTCATCGAGCAGCATCCCGGGGATGACAGCGTGGAACTGCACACCGTCCACATGATCGTAAATGATGACCAGGGCAATCGCTGGACGGTGGATGCGCAGCGCGGCGATATCGCGCACGGCGGCGAAGACATTGACCTTACGGGGGATGTGCACATCGACGGCCTCCTACCCGGCACGCAGGAGCCGGCGGACATCTCGAGCGAGCATGTCTCCTTGAATACGCAGACCCACATCGTCACGAGCGCAGATCCCGTCACGCTCGCGTGGGGAGCCGGCCGCTCGATCCACACGGTTGGCATCATGGCCGACTTGAAGGACAGTCATGTGAAGCTAGAATCGGATGTACATGGGATTTTCCAGCCCTAGCCTGCGCATTGCGACTGCGCTTGCACTCGCGGCGCTGCCCTTCATCGTGCGCGCCGCTCAAGAGGACCCTGCACGGAAAGAGAAGATCTTCCTCGATGCCAAGTCCTCCGATGTCGACTACAAGAAGAACATCGCCCACTTCACGAACATCGTAATCTCGCAGGGCGATATCAAGGTGGAAGCAGACCATGCCGAGGCCGAGGCCACGGGGCTTAACTTCAAGAGCGGCGTGTGGACCTTCAGCGGCAACGTGCGCGTACACGTCGAGAAGCGCGGCAATTTGCACTCGGACCAGGCCGTGGTCGACTTTAAGGACAGTCAGATTGAGAAGGCGACGGTTACCGGCAAGCCCGCTGAGTTCGAGCAGCAGCGGGTGGGCACGGACCAGATCGCCCGCGGCCACGCGGATCAGATCGTGTATGAGCCGGCAGCGGGCGTCGTGCGGCTCTCAAATGACGCCTGGATCACCGACGGCAAGAATGAGATTCGCGGGCCGCTGCTGACGTACAACATCCGGGCGCAGCACGTGGAGGCGCTCTCACAACCCGACAAGGACGACCGCGTGCACATCACCATCAATCCGAATCAGGACGAACGGCCCAAGAAATGAGCTCTCTGCGCGCGGTCGGCCTAGCCAAGAGCTACAAGGCGCGTCAGGTCGTCCGCGACCTGTCCATCGAGGTTCAAAATGGCGAGGTAGTGGGCCTTCTCGGCCCGAATGGCGCCGGCAAGACCACCGCGTTCTACATGATCGTGGGCCTGGTGCCGGTGGATGCCGGGCGCATCTATCTCGGCGACCAGGACCTCACGTATCTTGCAGTGCACAAGCGGGCGCACCTTGGGGTGGGATACCTGCCCCAGGAGGCGTCGGTTTTTCGTAAGCTCTCCGTCGAGGATAATGTGATGGCGATCCTCGAATCGCGCCATGATCTCGAGCGCGGCGAGCGCGAGGGCCGCCTGGAGGAGCTTCTCGAGGAACTTCGCATCGGGCACGTGCGCAAGACCCTCGGCATGTCGCTCTCGGGCGGCGAGCGGCGCCGCGTGGAAATCGCGCGCGCTCTTGCCGCCGAGCCGCGCTTCATGCTGCTCGATGAGCCGTTCGCGGGAGTCGATCCGCTCTCCGTGCTCGACATTCAGCGCATCATCCGCGAGCTCACGAGCCGCGACATCGGCGTGCTCATCACGGACCACAACGTGCGCGAGACTCTGGGGGTGTGTGGCCGCGCATATATTGTTAATCAGGGAACCGTGATCGCGGCCGGATCTGCGGAAGAAATCCTTGCCAACCCCCAAGTGCGTGAGGTGTACTTGGGCGAGTCGTTCCGCCTGTAACGACCCCCTCGAGCCTCCAGGATCCATTGCCCCGACGAACGCCATGCTGAAACCTTCTCTGCAGCTCAGGCTGGGTCAGCAACTGACGATGACCCCGCAGCTGCAGCAGGCCATTCGACTCCTGCAACTGCCCGCGCTAGAGCTCCAGGCCCATATCCGCGAACTCCTCGAAAGCAATGTGATGCTGGAGGCGGACGAGGAAGCCGATTCCACCGCCAACATCGAGACCCTGCCGCCGCCCGTGGAGGCTGCGGTACCCGAGCGCGAACGGGTGCGCGAGGAGACCACCTCGGTTGAAGTTCTGGATGAGGGCTGGAGCGAGCGCAGCGTCGGTGCCGCCGATACGCCCTGGAGCGGCGACGATGAGGACCGGCAGCAGGAATTCGCCGATTCCGCGGACGAGTCGCTGCAGGAGCACCTGCTGTGGCAGCTCGAACTTGCGCGCCTGGAGCCGCAGGAGCTTCCCATCGCACGTGCGATCGTCGATGCCATCAACGATGACGGCTACGTGACTGAGCCGCTCGAGGAGATCGCCAACACCCTAAGGCCCGAGATCGATGTCAGCGCCGCGCGCGTCGAGGAGGTGCTCGCCCGCGTGCAGAGTCTGGATCCGACCGGCGTCGGCGCACGCACGCTCGGCGAGTGCATCGAGCTGCAGCTGCGGCAGCTCGATCCTGCAACCCCGGGCCTTGCCACCGCAGTGCAGATCGCGCGGCATCACCTCGCTCTCGTCGCCGACCGTGAGGTCTCAGCCCTGCGACGCCAGCTGCATTCCACGGACGAGGAGCTCTCCGAGGCGCTTGCACTCGTGCGGGCGTGTCACCCGCGGCCGGGTTCGATCGTCAGCGCAGCGGGCGCCGAGTACGTGGTGCCCGATGTATTCGTGCGCCGCACCGAGCACGGCTGGGCGGTCGAGATCAACAGCGCCACCTTGCCGCGCGTGCGCTTGAACCAGGGCTATGCGAGCCTCATCGGGCGCAATTCGAGCCACGCGAGCATGCGCACGCAACTGCAGGAGGCGCGCTGGCTCCTGAAGAGCCTCGAGATCCGCAACGAGACGCTCATGAAGGTTGCGCGCTCCATCGTCGAGCGGCAGGCCGCCTTCCTCGAACAGGGCGAGGAGCACATGCGGCCGATGATCCTGAAGGACATCGCCGAAGCAGTCGAGATGCACGAGTCGACGATCTCGCGCGTCACCTCCGGCAAGTACATGCACACGCCGCGCGGCGTCTTTGAGCTGCGCTACTTCTTCTCAAGCCAGGTCGAAGGCGCCGATGGCTCGGGAACCTCATCGACCGCGATCCGCGCCAAGATCCGCAAACTCTTGAAGGAAGAAGACTCGGAGAGCCCGTTGAGCGACGGCCGAATTGCGGAGCTCCTCTCAGGCGAGGGGATCCCGGTTGCCCGCCGCACCGTTGCAAAGTACCGCGAGGCCATGGGCATTGCGCCGTCCAACGAGCGGCGCCGCGCGGGCCTCAAACAAATTTGACCAAAACCACGCAGGAGACGAGCTATGCATTTGAGCGTCACCGGTCATCACGTCGAAATCACCCCCGCGCTGCGCGCCTATGTGGAGAAAAAACTCGAACGAATCGTGCGCCATTTCGATCATGTCATCGATGTGCATTGTGTGTTGACGGTGGAGAAGCTCAGACAATCGGCGGAGGCGACGCTGCACGTCAGCGGCGGCGCCATCCATGCCAACGATGTGCAGGCCAACATGTACGCCGCCATTGACGGCCTTGCAGACAAACTCGATCGTTGCGTTAAGAAGCACAAGGAAAAGCGGGGCGATCACCATGCCGCGGAAGCCCAGAAGGGGCTGCGGCTCTAGCGATGCGGATCATCATCGTCAGCGGCCTCTCCGGCTCGGGCAAGAGCGTGGCGCTGCACATGCTTGAGGATCTCGGCTTTTACTGCATCGACAACATCCCCGCCGCGCTTCTGAAGCCCTTCATCTCCTTCACGGTGCGCAGCCCGCAAAAGACCTACGAGCGCACCGCGATCGGCCTTGATGCGCGCAACACCAAGGCAGAGATCGCAACCGTTCCGACCCTGATCGAGGAGTTGAAGAGAAGCGGCATCAACTGCGAGGTGCTGTTTCTGGTGGCAAATGAGGAAGGGCTCTTGCGGCGCTTTGCCGAGACGCGCCGCAAGCACCCGATGAGCCGCGAGAACATCGATCTGCGCGCGGCAATTGCGATGGAGACCAAACTCCTCGAGCCAATCGCCTACGCCGCCGATCTGGTGATCGACACCTCGCGCATGGGCGTGCACGAGCTGCGCGACATCGTGCACGCGCGCGTCGAGCAGCGCTCGCAGGGCCGCCTGTCGCTCACCTTTGAGTCCTTTGGCTTCAAGCACGGCATCCCCGGGGATGCGGACTTCGTATTCGACGCACGCTCCTTGCCCAATCCCTACTGGGAACCGAACCTGCGCAGCCTGACCGGCACCGATGCGGAGGTGGTGCGTTTTCTCGAGGCGCAGAAGAGCGTCGGCATACTGATCGAGGACATCGTGCGCTTTATCGATGGGCGCATTCCCGAGTACGAGGCCGGCAACCGCGGCTATCTCACGGTTGCAATCGGCTGCACCGGCGGTCAGCACCGCTCGGTCTATCTCGTCGAGCGCCTGGCACGCCACTACGCCCAGCGTTTTCCCACGGTCACGGTGCGGCACGGCGGCCTGCCCGGCACTCAGTTCTTCCGCCTGCCACAGACCGCGGCCGCCAACAGCTAGCCGCCGGCGCGCCGCGCGGCGCGGCGCGCACTCTGCGGTCCCTCGAGAAGTGCGGTAACCAGAATGAGGCGGACTCAACCGTCGCGGCTGTCGCTTTGGCGGTACGCGCCTTAAGCTTGCGGCCCCATGAGCGAAGCACCCACGGATGCCCGGGCAGCGAGCGCCGCCGGCCTGGCGGCACTCGAACGCGGTGATCTCAACGGCGCCGGCGAGTCGTTCACGCGTGCCATTGCGGCGGGCGGTACCGATGCGCGCACGTGGTTTGGCTTATCACGCGTGCACCGGGCGCGCGGCGCATCCGTCGAGGAAGGCGCGGCGCTTGATGAGGTGTTGCGGCTTGAACCGCGGCATCTGCCCGCCCTCATCGCCAAGGGCGATCTCTACTCGAAGGCAGGCGACTTGCGCGCGGCGGGCTCGTACTACGGTGCGGTTCTCAAATTGGCACCGGCGCAGCCGGCTTTCGCAACCGAGTGGCGCGGTGAACTACAGCGCATTGAAACGGCCTGCCAGCGCATCTCCAAAGACTACGAGGCGCACCTGCGCGCCGCGCTCGCGGAGCGTGGCTTTGATGGCGCGCAAGACGCTCGCTTCGGCCATGCGCTCGATTTGCTGCTCGGCAAGCGACAGATATATTTTCAGGAGCCAAAGCATTTCTTCTACCCCGAGCTGCCGCAGGTGCAGTTCTACGATCGCGGCATGTTTGGCTGGGCAGAGAAGCTTGAGCGCGCAACCCACGACATACGAGCGGAGCTCCAGGCAATTCTCGCAAGCGACAGCGCGAGCTTTGAGCCCTACATCCAGCGCGAGCCGAATCGGCCGGCATTCAATCCGCGCGGCCTGCAAGACAATCCCAACTGGAGTGCCTTCTATCTGATCCGCAGTGGGACGGAGGTGCCGGCCAACGCCGCGCGCTGCCCGCACACCATGGCGGCGCTGCGCGACGTGCCGATGTGCCATATTGAGGGCCGCACGCCGGCGGTGCTGTTTTCGCTCCTACGGCCTGGCGCGCACATTCCTCCGCACCACGGCTTCATGAACGCGCGGCTCATTTGCCATCTGCCGCTCATCGTCCCGCCCGGCTGCGCGCTGCGGGTCGGCAATGAGACGCGCGCCTGGCGCGAAGGCGAGCTCATGATGTTCGACGATACGATGGAGCACGAAGCCTGGAACCCGAGCGCCGAGTTGCGCGTCATTCTGATC
>Ga0209624_10003612_pt1 | contig 10879 bp, 8 predicted proteins | sample JacPinW_OM2H0_O1_FD_188565 | JGI IMG/M metagenome (GOLD analysis project Ga0209624, IMG submission 188565) | Forest soil microbial communities from Algoma, Ontario, Canada - Jack Pine, Ontario site 1_JW_OM2H0_O1 (SPAdes) (version 2) | ecosystem: Environmental > Terrestrial > Soil > Boreal... | reverse complement strand
TACGGAGGATGCGATTCTGATGCGGATGGAGTTGGGACAGGGCAAGTGATTGGGCAATAAAGTGCGGGAATTCCACATTGCCGATTTTGCCGAGGGTGTGATAGCTTTTTCGCCAGCCGGTGAGATGTCTTTATTGCTGGAGGTACCGCCCTCGTGCAAACCGCAAAATTTACGGAGCTTCCAAATACCGCTTCGCTTCCCACAATCCAACAACTAATGCAGGAACACAGCTTGTATGACCGCAGGCTGGACACGCTGCGCTCGAAACTCTTCCTGACGGACTCGGAACAACTGGAAGAGGTTCGGCTGAAGAAGCTGAAACTCAGCCTGAAGGATGAGATGGAGCGACTTCGGCGGATGGGAGCGGGTTAGTCGTCCGATCCATGGGCCAGGCATTGGCGGTGCGCTCGGGGTGAGCGAGAGGGTTGAGGTGTGCTTGGCCGTATAATCGACTGAATTATGGTACGAGACGGTTTTTTCTATGCCTTAGGGCTCGGAGCGGTGGCGGCTGCGCTTTGGTATTTGAGTATGCCGTGGTGGCTCGTGGCGTTGCCGATTGTGCTGGCGGCATTTTTTTTGTGGTTTTTCCGCGATCCGAGCCGGACAATTCCTCAGGCACCGGGGCAGGTTGTCTCGCCGGGCGATGGCGTTGTTACCGAGGCGGAGTGGATTGAGACGATCAGCGGCAGCCGGTTGCGTTTGAGCATCTTTCTGAATGTTTTCGATGTGCACGTGAACCGTTCACCTGTGGGTGGCGTGGTGAAGGTCTGCGAGTTTCGCAAAGGCATGTTTATGAATGCGATGAAGCCGGAGTCTGTGCTGAATAACGAACAGACCTTGATTACGATTGACACCGGTGAATATGAGGTGAGTTTCAAACAGATCGCGGGGCTGCTGGCTCGGCGTATTGTGTGCAATCTGAAGGTGGGCGACAAGGTGGAGCGCGGACAGCGGATTGGCCTGATTAAATTTGGATCGCGCGTGGATGTGCTGATTCCTGCAGAGGCCAATCTGAAGGTAAAGACGGGATCACGAGTGAAGGGCGGCTCGACCGTGCTTGCTGTGATTCCCATACAGGTGGAGAAAACTGCTCCGGCAAAGGTAGCGTAATGGCGGAAGAAACGCAGACCACTGAAAAGGTGAGGCGTCAGCCAAGCCGCGGTATGTACCTTTTGCCGTCACTGTTCACCGCGGGCAATATGGCGGCGGGATATTATGCGATCACGCAGACTATCCAAGGATCGATTGCGGATCAAGGGTACTTCGATCGCGCGGCGCTGGCTATTGGGATAGCGGTTTTGTTTGACGGCCTGGATGGGATTATTGCGCGGATGACAAATACCGCGAGCGACTTCGGCAAAGAGCTGGACTCGCTTGCCGACGTGATTACGTTTGGAGTGGCGCCGAGCCTGCTGGCTTATCTGTGGGGATTTCGCATGTTGCCGGCGATGGAGCATGCCGATCTGCGCGGGCAGCTGATGCACACCGGAGTGTTCGTCTGCTTTATCTTTTTGATCTGCGGGGCGAGCCGACTGGCGCGATTTAATATCAGCGTCAATCCGCAGCCGCGCAACCCGGGGCGGCCGGGGAAGAAGTACTTTGTGGGAATGCCGATTCCCGCGGGCGCCGGTGTGATCAGCTCGGTGATCCATCTTCAGCGGGGATCGCCGATCGACAATCCGTGGATGGCGCTGGTGTGGTTGTGCCTGCTGTTGGGTACGAGCTTTCTGATGGTGAGCAATTGGCGGTTCTGGAGCGCCAAGGAGATCACGTCCGGCGGGCGGCATCCTTTTCAGTTGTTTGCCGTTATCGCGGTTATCGGTGCGTTGATTGTCTTGTATCACCAGTACATGCTGTTCATTCTTGCCATGGCGTATCTGGTGTCGGGAGTTGTGGCGCGGCTGGCGTATTCGTGGAGCCGAGAGCGCCGTCACTCAACAGCGATAAGCCAATAGTAGCGGACCATTAGTAACGATAAGTTTGATGCTGCGATGTCTGCAGAGCATCAGTGAGTCTCAGGAAGTGATGACAAACGATATGTATCGAATTGGAGTTGTCGGGGCATCGTCGCTTGTGGGGAAGGAACTAAGCGAAGAGTTGGCGACCTCATCGCTGGCGGCGTCGGATTTTGTGCTGCTGGATGTGGAGGAAGCTGTCGGGCAGGTGACCACGGCTGCGGATGAGGTTTCGTTTATCCAGCGTCTGGAGGCGAGCTCATTCGAGAGGATGGATTTTGTGTTCTTTGCGGGCGAGCCTGCGACGACGAAAAAGCATTGGCAGGATGCGCGGCGCGCGGGGGCGAGCATTATCGACCTTACTTATGCACTGGAGGGTGAAAATGGCGTTCTGGTTCTGGCGCCGTGGGTCGCGGAGGTATCAGCTGGAAAGGCTGGCGGCGAAGTACCGAATTTGAGCACACCTGCGATCGTACCGGCGCACCCCGCCGCAGTGATGCTTGCGCTGATTGCTGGAAAGCTGCAGGCGAGGATGCCACTGCGAAGCGTAGCTGCGACTGTGATGGAGCCAGCTTCGGAGTACGGCCGGGCGGCGATGGATGAGTTGCACCAGCAGACGGTGAACCTGTTGTCGTTTCAGACGTTGCCGCGAGAACAATATGACACGCAGGTTGCGTTCAACCTGGTGCCGGAGCTGGGCGAAGGGGCGAAGGTTGGGCTGAAAGGAACAGAGCAGCGGATTCGCAGGCACTATGCGGGGCTTGCAGGTGGGTATTTGCCCGCGCTGGCTTTGCAGATGGTGCAGGTGCCCGTGTTTCACGGATACGTTGTGTCGATGCTGGTCGAGATTGACAAGGCCTCGACGGTGAGGGAGTTGGAGGCGGCGTTGGCGGGGGATCACATTGATGTTCTGACGGGTGAATCGGATCCGCCGAGTAATCTGAGTGCGGCGGGGCAGGAGGAGATTCTGGTGCGTGTGCGCGAGGACTCGAACGACGGGAGTAAAGGGACGCGATTCTGGATATGGATGGCTGCGGATAATTTGAAGCTGGCTGCACTGACTTCCATTGCGTGCGCGACGGAGTTGCGGCGGCTGCGTCCTTCGGGGAAGGTGCAGTAGCGAATTTGTTTTTGTGATATTGGAAGTTTGAATGATATGAGAAGGGTTCGATGACAGATTCAGGAATGCGCATTGGGATTGATCTTGGTGGGACGAAGATTGAAGCACTTGCCATTGACGACAAAGGAACAGAGTTGGCACGGCACCGTGTCGACACACCGCGTGATGATTATCAAGCGACGATTTTAGCGATGGTTGAACTGGTTCGCCGACTGGAGAGCGAGACGGGAAGACGAGGTACGGTGGGAGCGGGTATTCCCGGGACTATCTCGAGCCTTACAGGGCTGGTGAAAAATGCGAACTCTACGTGGCTGAATGGACGTCCGCTCGATCGAGACCTGGCCACTGCGCTTGGGCGCGAGGTGCGTGTGGCCAATGATGCAAATTGTTTTGCGGTTTCCGAGGCAACGGATGGTGCGGCGGCGGGTGCCCGGGTTGTGTTTGGCGTGATTCTTGGAACGGGATGCGGCGGAGGAGTTGCGCTTGGCGGCCGGGTTCACGCCGGATCGAATGGAGTAGCGGGTGAATGGGGTCATAACCCTTTGCCGTGGCCGAAGCCGGAGGAGTATCCGGGGCCGGCGTGCTACTGCGGCAAACGAGGATGCATGGAGATGTGGGTTTCGGGCACGGGCATTGCACTGGATTACGAGAAGGCTACGGGAAGAAAATGTACGACACAGTCTATTGTTCAGGACTTCGAGTCTGGTGAGCCGCAGGCAGTGGCGGCTGTGGAACGATTTGAGGACCGACTCGCGCGAGGATTGGCGCAGGTGATCAATATCCTTGATCCGGATGTGATTGTCGTGGGGGGCGGTGTGTCGGGTGTGAAGCACATCTATGAGGCTGTTCCCAAGATACTGCCGGCGTATGTCTTTGGCGGGGAAGTATCGACGCCGTTTGTGCAGGCCAGATATGGAGATTCGAGCGGTGTTCGCGGTGCGGCGTGGCTTTGGCCGAATTGATGAAGTGGAGAGACATTCACGTCTGCGGCTATGCGATACTAGATGAGGAACGAGGCTGCTTAATGAGCGCCGAGTTCTCAGCCAATTGAAACTCAGGATCGCCGCTGGTATTGATGCGGTGGCCAGCAGCAACCTCTGTTGCATGAGTTGATAGAGAAGGCCGGGATGGCGGAACTGGCAGACGCAGCGGACTCAAAATCCGCCGGGCTTCGGCCCGTGGGGGTTCGACCCCCCCTCCCGGCACCAACTATCCCATTTATTTGCAATGATTAGTGAGCAGAGAAGCGATCTGGCCCGAGTTTGACCTGTATAAATACGGTGCAGTTCGCATCCTCTTATTTGAATAACTTGCGGAATTTATTGCGTTTTCGCCCATTCGCTAGCCTACGTTAGATTGGTATTCTCTTACCCTCGATTACGGAGTGCGTGGCGGACAATCGGTCCGCCTCAGGCGGCAAAAACCCGATGTTCGTCGCTATGTTAAGGAAGTTCTTCTTATCTCGTTCAATCCGAGATTGAGCCGTTGCCGCAGAAGGAGTCGCAACGTTCCACCGTCCTTGTACCCGACTTTTGCGGCAACTTCTTCGACGTTTGCCTTGCTGGTCTTCAAGAGATGTATCGCGCGTTCAACGCGTAGACTTTGGAAAATATGACATCGGAGATTTCCCCAATACGCTCTGTAACCGCCGAGTGAGCGTCCTTTCGCTCGTGCCTACGGCTTTCGTGTTCACGATTCATCTGGCAGTGGAACTCAAGGACACCAAATATCAAGGTGAACTCTGTACATCCGGGCCGGGTCAAAACCGCTCTTGACTCTGACGCGGCGCCGATGTCTGTGGCTGACGGAGCAAAGACCACAGTGGCGGTTGCACTTCTGGGATCGGAGCCCCAACGGTCGTTTCATCCACGAAATCAATAAAGAATTGCCCTGGTAAGACAATTGGCTCTACGCGGGCCAAAGATATTGGTGGGCGCGACAGTGTTCGTCGCCCATCTCTCCTCCGCCTAGTTGGCGAAGAGCCTCGGGGCGAATCCCAGTTTCGTTCGCAAGCTCCACACGGAACAACTGCGCCGAGGGTGACTCCAGAGCCCACCTGGCTTCGCCAGGAGACCTGTCATGTGTCCGTAATCAAACCTAGCTAAACTCATTCCGAGAATCCATCGTGAAGAGGGCGATAGGCGGTCCAATGAGAGTTCTGCGCACAAAAATAAAGACTAACTTTGCCATTGATCAATGCTAAGCAGGCGTCGATTTGTTCATATTGGTGTCTGCACCACAGCTGGAGTCACGTTCTGCAAAGGTGTGGCGGCTCCGGGCCAGGGAATGGCCTCACCGGCTCCTGTACGTAGCGGGGTCAAACTGAGCCGTTATGTTGATCCCCTCCCCATTCCTCCTGTAATCCGCCCTACAGGGAAATTCGGTGATGCGGTTGAAATCGAAATGCTTCAGTCTCAGCAAAAGCTGCATCGGGATCTCCCCGCTACGACAGTGTGGGGCTATAACGGCACTTGGCCGGGGCCCACGATCGAGGCTCAAAGCGGCGTGCCGGTTAACATCAATTGGGTCAGTAAACTTCCCACGGCACATCTTCTACCCATCGACCACTCGATCCATGGCGCAGAATCGACGCTCCCCCAGGTTCGCAATGTCGCCCACCTTCATGGTGCTTGCGCCTTACCGGATGACGACGGTTACCCGGAGGCATGGTTCACAGCACATGGCGAACACGGTCCGAAGTTCAACCCGCGCCCCTCTTCATACCCGAACTGCCAGCCTTCCGCTACGCTCTGGTACCACGATCATGCCCTCGGCATCACCAGGCTCAATGTCTACGCAGGCCTCTCTGGCTTCTATCTTCTACGCGACGAAGCAGAAAAGTCGTTGAACTTGCCTCAAGGTGAGTTTGAGATCCCGCTTATGCTGCAAGACCGACTCTTTCATCATGATGGCTCTCTTTATTATCCAAAGGTCGTAAATGGACCGACAGAGCACCCTATCTGGATCCAGGAGTTTTACGGCGATGTGAATTGCGTTAATGGCAAGGTCACGCCGTTCCTCGAGGTCGAGCCAAGAAAATACCGCTTTCGTTTTCTCAATGCCGCCAACTCTCGTTTCTACCACCTGCGTCTCTTCAACTCCGATGCAACTGGCGCGATCATTAGTCAATCATTTGAAGTCCCATCTTTCCAACAGATCGGAACGGACGGTGGCCTTCTCCCTGTTCCGCTTGAACTGCGCTACCTCCTCATTGCCCCGGGCGAACGTTTCGATGTCGTCATCGACTTCTCAGGGTACGAGGGCAAATCCTTTTCGCTTATCAACGACGCTCCCGCCCCCTACACCATGGGAGGGCAGTTCGTCGCCGATGAGGTGATGCTCTTTAAGGTGACTAAACCACTCTCCGGCAAAGATACGAGCGCTGTGCCGGATACGCTCGTGCCCTTTGAGCCTCTTAACCCCACGTTTGCCACTCGAGAGCGCTTGCTCCTGGTCTCAGAACAGGAGCGTCCCTCCGACGGTTACGTCATTATCGGGCTGCTTGGGAATGCTCGCTGGCACGAACCCATTACCGAAGACCCAAAGGCAGGCAGTACCGAGATCTGGTCCTTCGTTAACATTACTGGCGATGTCCATCCTCTGCACGTTCACCTTGTGGAGTTTCAAGTATTGAATCGTCAGGCGTTCGATGTCCCAACTTACAAGCAGACGGGCAAACTCGTCTTCACCGGTAAGCCGATGGCACCAGAGAGCAACGAACGTCCCGCACGCAAGGACACCGTCAAGTCATATCCCGGGTACGTTACCCGTGTCATTATGCGCTTTGACCTGCCGCACGGAGCGCCGGTAACTCCGGGACAAGAACTCGTCTATGTATGGCACTGCCACATTCTCGAACACGAAGATAACGAGATGATGAGGCCCTATAAAGTAATCGTGTAATTTTTTTGTCAACGGTTTGTATCGGGAGTGCGTTTCGATGCGAATTCATTCGATCCGAAAGTGTTGTGACAAATATTTTTACTGTGACGCAATACAGCGAATAACGTAATCGTAATTATTAATCATTTCATTGTTGCGTTACACATCGAAGGTGCCACTGCCTCTACGTTTGTTCCGACTGAGGAATGAACTCCCCAACGGCTAAACGCCAGTCCCTCAGTTTTCCTGGAGGTATCACCTTGAAACGTACGGTCAAAGCCCCTAACGGGACCTTGAAGTGCGGCGCAATAATGTTGATTGCGCTGCAAGTGTTTGCGGGATTGCCACAATCCGCCTACGCCCAAACCGCTGCACCTGCAACAACGACTCCGATCAAGCACGTCATCGTGATCATCGGCGAAAATCGTACGTTCGATCACGTGTACGCCACGTATGAGCCCAAGGAAGGTGAGACCGTCTCGAATCTCCTATCCAAGGGCATCGTTAAAGCGAACGGCAATCCTGGCCCCAACTACTCCCTGTCTGCTCAGTTCTCGGCTCTGGATAATACGGCCTCTGGCGGAACTTTTTCCATCAGCCCGCAGTCCAAGAGCATCTACAGCACCCTTCCTCCGGCGCTGGCTGGCGGACCTCAAAAACCGACCGTCGCTGGTCCCGCTCCATTCACCACTCTGAAGGTCGCGAAACTTGCAGACACCGGCCTTGCCAAGGACTACGACCAGTTTCTCGTCACCGGTGCGACAGGCATTCCGGGCGGACAGCTCGACACACGCATCGACAACGCAAACAACCTGCGCGAAGGCGTCTTCCAACTCACGGGTGCCAAGATGCCCTATGACGCCTATACGAACAGCCCCGTGCATCGCTTTTTCCAGATGTGGCAGCAGACCGACTGCAACGTCGACTATGCCACCAAAGACAACCCCAGCGGCTGCTTGAACGATCTCTTCCCCTGGGTTGAGACCACCGTCGGCACTGGCAGCAATGGCGCGCCACAGCCCAGCACCTTCACCGACACGACCACGGGTGAAGGCTCTACCTCCATGGCCTTCTATAACATGGCACAGGGAGACGCTCCCTATTTCAAACAGCTCGCGGATGACTACACCATCAACGACAACTTCCACCAATCCGTTATGGGTGGCACCGGCGCCAACCACATCATGTTCGGCTTCGGCGACTCCATCTTCTACACCAACTCCAACGGTGTTGCCGTTGCTCCTCCGACGAACGAGATTGAGAACCCCAACCCGCAGGCCTCCACGAACAACTTCTACGATCAGGATGGCTACGGCGGCGGAAGCTACGTGAACTGCGGCGACATCAGCCAGCCCGGCGTGCCTGCGGTCACCAACTATCTACAATCACTCAAGCGGCCAGTAAACCCGAACTGCGTCAAGGGGAACTACTACCTGGTCAATAACTACAACCCGGGCTTCAACGGTGATGGCACATCCGCGCAGGCACTCTCGCCGTTCACCATTCCTCCCACCAGTCAAAAGAGCATTGGTGACGACCTCGTCGCTCACAATGTTCCCTTCAAGTACTTCGGCGAGAACTGGGATCTCTACGTTACAGATCCTACCGAGTCGAACACATTCGATGAATACTGCAACATTTGCAATCCCTTCCAGTATCAGAGCCAGTTCATGGGCTCACAGGCTACCCGGGAGACGTACATTGGGGACACCACCGAGCTCTATGAGGCAATCGATACCGGCAATCTGCCGCCAGTTTCCATCGTCAAGCCCAGTGGCTTCAACGATGGTCATCCGGCGTCCTCCAAGCTCGATCTCTTTGAAGGCTTCGTCAAGAAGATCGTCAATGGAGTTAAAGCGAATCCTACGCTCTGGAACGACACTGCCATCTTTATCACCTTTGATGAAGGCGGCGGGTACTATGACTCGGGCTATATCCAACCGGTCGACTTCTTCGGCGATGGCACGCGCATTCCGTTGATCGTCGTTTCGAAGTACTCCAAAGGTGGTCACGTTTCGCACGAGTACGGCGATCACGTCTCGCTCATCAAGTTCATCGAAAAGAACTGGAGTCTGCCTCCGGTCAGCACCCGCAGCCGAGACAACCTGCCGAACCCCACTCAGAAGGAAGCCAATCCGTATGTCCCGACCAACAGCCCAGCTATTGGCGATCTTACGGGTGAATTCCAGTTCCCCTCTAACTAACGATAACCAAGCTAATGCGGCACTTCGGCGACCAGTATTGGCTGGTCGTCGAAGTGCATTTTGAAGAAGCATCTCTCGTCCATGAATCCATGAAAAGGAACAATTCAACATGCCACTCGTCAAACGTACTGAGAGCCTGCTTGCGCCCCTTTCACTTGTTCTCGCTGTCGCGACAATCCTTTCCGGCGCTGAACTGAGCGCGGCCACTCCCACCACTTCACATGCCTTTCATGTCGAAAACCAATGGACAGTAGGCGGCAAAGGGGGATGGGGTCTACTGGCCATCGACGTCTCAACCCACCAGCTCTATATCCCGCGCACCAACCAGGTCATGGTCGTCGATACCGACACGGGCAAGGTTATCGGCGAGGTAGAAGGTATGACGAATGTGCGCGACATTGCTCTCGATGACTCCGGCAGGTATGGTTACGTCACTGACGTTACGGATGGGACAGCCGGATTTGTCCGGGTCTTCGACCGATCAGGTCTCAAGCTCGTCACATCGATTCCGACTGGCCTTGTTCCCTACGCCATCGTTTTCGACCCCACCACGAAGTCGATCTTCGTCTTCAACTCGCACGGCCACAGCGCGACCGTGATCGATAGCGCAACCAATCAGGTTGTTGCGACCATTCCTCTCGACGGACGCCCCAGTTCGGCAGTAGTGGATGGCAAAGGTAGTATTTTTGTGGCACTTCCTGCACTTGGCGAGATCACTCGCATCGACGCCACTACAAAAAAGGTTGCAACATCATGGCAACTTGCACCTTGCACTGGTCCAAACGGGCTCGCAATCGACAGCGTCCGCGGTCAACTGTTCACCGTGTGCGAGGATCACAAACTGGTCGCAGTCAACGCAGAAACGGGGCACGTTACAGCAATCGGCGATGCGCCCGCAAACTCCGGGGATATCGATTTCAAAAACAACATGCTCTTTCTTGCCGATGCCTCTGGAACTCTCACCATTCTTCACCGCGACTCACCTATCAAATACTCGATGCTCCAAAGAGTACCTACTCAGCCTGGAGCCAGAACCATGATCGTGAATCAACAAGACGCCAAAGCGTACCTTGTCACCTCTAAATACGGACAAAACGTGAATACAGCATCCGAGGAGCTCCAGTTCCGCCCAACTCCAATTCCAGATACCTTCTCCATCATCGTTGTGGGACGCTAGTTTGCGATACGCCGTTCGGTTTCAGGCAACCTTGGTGCCGCCTCCCTTCGGTGTTCATCGGGATTGAGCGAAAATCTTCGTAGGGGAGTGTCTCGGTGACTTTACGGTTTTTGCGGTTACCCTCCCTTTAAGGGGTGTAAATGGTCAGTGACAAAGCTTGTCGTCACTTGGCCGAATAGTCGCCATCCCGGACACTTGGCCAACCAGTGAGCAACATGGGTAGCACTTCTGCCGTTAGCCGGTTTCCGATTGCGACACTGGTCAGATTGGAACTGGAGAAGCAATAGCCAGGATATCGGGAGGCCCGGCCGGTTTCGAATTCAGCCTGGAATTGTTTTGCGCGAGTATGAGGCTTGGACCGTCGTAGATAGGAACTCAAGAAACGCGCGCGTCTTCGGTGCGAGGTATTGGCGCGAGGGATAGTAGGCATACAGGGGGAAACGTTCCTCCTCCCAATCCGGAAAGAGGGTCACAAGTCGTCCACTTGAGAGATGGGCGTCCACGCCGAGTTCGAGAACTTGAGCGATCCCATATCCTGCCA
>Ga0209624_10003611_pt1 | contig 10881 bp, 9 predicted proteins | sample JacPinW_OM2H0_O1_FD_188565 | JGI IMG/M metagenome (GOLD analysis project Ga0209624, IMG submission 188565) | Forest soil microbial communities from Algoma, Ontario, Canada - Jack Pine, Ontario site 1_JW_OM2H0_O1 (SPAdes) (version 2) | ecosystem: Environmental > Terrestrial > Soil > Boreal... | reverse complement strand
GTGGGATGGCTGTTCACCTTCACAGGAGCTGCCTACAATCTGTGCCGATTGCGCAACCTGATGGCCAGAACATGACGCGAGTCTTGGACGAGCCGGCTCAATAGATAGAAAAACCAAATCACTCCCTTACAACTCAGCGAAAACTCAAAACTGAGAACGAAAAAGCTTCAAAAACTAAATTCTTCAACAAGCTGCTAGCGCCGACTAGAGGCAATTCCTCTATCCACTGTCCAATGGGCGTTTCTCCGTCGTAAATCGCCACGGTTGTGTTGGCGGTCAGCAGCAGCGCAGCATATTCCGCCTGCCTCTTATCTCCCGTGGCATAGATGTCGCAATGAATCGAGTTCAGCACGTGCTTCACATCATCGATTAGATCTTTCGGATTTGAATCACGATTGGCACATCGCCAGTTGTAGTACAAGTCTGCCCGAACCAACCCCCCCCGCCATCCGACGAACTGAGGGAAACAGAAGCGCCGAAGTATACTCAGCCACCTCCACTTCCGGAGCTTCAGGAAATTGCCTCAGAATGTGGCTTGAAAGAATCGCGATGCCGACGGAGCTAAGTGTCTCTGTCTGCAACCACTGCTCAAGTTTTTCAGGAGGCACCTCCTTCAGTCGTTGCCTCGTTTCGGCGCGCAGCTCAAGATGGCGTGCCTGACCAGCTCGTGTATTCGAAGCAAACTCAGTTTGGTTCTTCATGAATTGTGCTGCTCGTTCGTCAAACTCGCCGTTCGCTAGCTTAGCTGCTTCCTGGCTTAACAAAGCGTAGTCCTCGGCGCGGAGAAACACGTCGATATTTGACGTTTGCGACTTTAAAGCTTGCATCTCCGCTACGAGAAGTTCCATGTTCTCTTTGGCACACGGGGTGCTGGCATTAACGAATTGCCTGAAGTATGAGACCAACTCCCTGCCGCGCTGTAAAGCTTTGCGAGTTGAGGATCTGAACGTCTTGGCCAATTCATAGAATGTTTGGAGACTTAGCACTAGGTTTGCTTTCCTAGCCGCCAATGAGATCATCAGTTCCGCAGGGTCAACTGCACGGTCATACAGAACATTCCACAGATTCGTATCCAAATAAATATTCACATGGGGAATTATCGCTTATGACCACACCCCCAACTAGCAGGAAATCTTGCGATTCGAAAAACCGTGGTTGACTAAACCTGAATAACGACGCAGTCGAGAGCGATGCGCCGGATTGCGTTTTGCATTGAGTTACGAGCCGGCAGAATCGTCCAAAAACGATCACAGTAGACTTCTCGCGGATATGGACAACGCCCGGAGGACACTTTCAGAACTCTGGGAAACGAATCGGTATCACTACGTTCCGGCGGGAGGTGGATCGAGCCTCACATAGCCTGGAATGGCAGCGATGCCTTCATTTACGTGGATGTGATTGGGATGCGCCCCTTTTCCGCACTCGCGCGCATTTCTCGTAGTCCCTGCGAGTTTGAAAAAGGACGTATCCCAGTCCATCGAAAAGGGCTCCGGGGAACTCGTTCAGAGGGTGGTACCACGTTCCGTCCTCGCGATATCGCGCTTGTACTGCGCCCAGTTTGTAGGTGGAGTTAGTTTTCTGCCCGTGAGTGGTCGTCTTTTCATCTGTGGTCACTCCGTTGTTGCAATAGATTCAGGGGCGTCTAGCTGTACTTCGCGAGCTGCGAATAGAGTTGAAAGGATTGCGATCCGACAGCGTTCCTGGCGTTCTCTCTCTTGGGCAAGGTCCGGATCTTCCTGTAGACGATCCGGGCTTTCGGCGCCGCTCTCAGAAATCCGCTGCTCGGCAGCCGCAAGCTGCTGGTCCTGGTAGTGAAGCAGCGAATGTACGGCGAGCCATATTTCGTACCGCTTGGCGAATGAAGTAGCCAGAGTAGCGTCCCGGTTTTCGAAGGTTTGCCGTTGGGCCGCGAACTTGGGGAAAGCTGTCGAATAGTAAATGACCAGCGTGCCTTCTTCCATTTCAGCTTCGGAAGCAATCAGCGCTGGATTGTCGGGCCAGCCGAGCTGAGTCCATTTCGGATCGTCGGGACCATCGACCGCAACGGTCCTGAATGGCGGCAAAGTCACACGGCGATCAGCGGGTCGTGACTGCGGAGCCGCAACTATTCTAAAGGGTCTCTCATCTATCAGGACCGGAAGACCAGGACGCGTAAGCTCTACACGCAATAATCCCGTTTGACCAGGTTGAGCGCTGTTGGAGCCTTCGACGATCGCTCGCATGCGCCCACCTTGCAAGGGAGTTGAGCCCCTCAAGACGAGTTGATCGCCGACGACAATGTTGATTCGCGAAGAAGCGGGGGCGTTGGGATTGTGATACGTACTGTTCGCGTCAGTGATAATTCTCAGATATCGTCGTTGTTCAGGATAAAAAGTGATCGCGTCGTCTTCATCCCAGAGAAATCGAATGAATGTCGGGGGTTCGTGCAGTTCGATTGGGTCGGGCTGCCGTCTGGTCCTTCGGCGTTCGGTCGGACGAACGTTTCCCTGACCTACCCCTGTCGCGCCTCCGGCAGCTTGTCCCAGTTCGACTCCGTGAATGCGGAGCAGGCGCGCGACTTCGTTACGCATCTGCTGAATCGCGGTCTCGTCCTGTTCTTGGGCGCCTTGTTGCCTAGCTTCGTCATTCAACTTGGTTAAGATGTCGTCGGACTTCAGAGCCTTCACCATCTCTTGTTGGATGATCTCCCTTACCTTCACTTCGCGCTGCGCTTCACGGTTCGATACAAATAGCTGTCGTTTTGACGTGGGACTGAGATGATTACAATCAATGTGACATATTAGACGTTGGCTCAGAAATGGCAGTTCGGAATCCTTGCGAATCAATACTTGCGAGAATTCACCCTGATTTTGGCCATTGAGCGTCAGGATGATTGGCTTGCCAGGGTTGACGAACGCCGCACTGGGGCGCTTATTTGCCCGCGTGGGTTGTTCGAGGACCCAGTATTCGATGCCGATTCGGCCGAAATCGCCGAGAGAGACGTTAAATATGGGCACATTGTGCGATAGCGCCGGACCAGTCCGGTCATCTCCGTCATCCACTGCCCCATTGAGGGCATTTCTCGATCCTTTTATCACCCGCCGATAGTTATGAACTCTGTCGTCTAGCCATATCGGCATGATTGGATCAAATAGAATCGTATTCAGACTACCGTACAGGCTGTTCGGACCGAGTGGCGAAGGATACCCGCTCAAGTCATAGCCGAAATGTCTAACCAGCGTGCCTTGGGGAAACTCAAGGGCGGACAAATCCGCTGTGGTGATGGCCCCATCCTGCAGTACTAGATACACATAGTGGCCCGTCTTGTACTGCTCGGGAGGGAGATCAAGAAACTTAACAACGGTGAAACCAACGGGTCGATCCGCATATTTGCAAGCAATTAGCGAATACCTGCTAAAGGCAAAGGTACTAGAGCCGCCCTGACCATAGGCCCCGGCAAGATAGTGCTTTTGCAATTTATTGCTTTCGTTAAGGCTGAGGATGGTTCGCGCCAGGTCTTCGGGCGCGATTCCAATGCCTTGATCCCGGACTTCTAAGACTCGACTTTCTCGGCCTTCACCGTCCTGCATCCGAATAGCAACCCTTTGGGCGAGGGCGCGTCGGTGAGCGGGCGTCATCGCGCTCAGGCCATTCTCAGGAACACCGAGCCATGCCACTGCCGCTTCCCTGGGTGATCGACACTCCGGCAATCCACTGTGCCGCTGGTACTCAAGTTCCAAAACGCCGTCCATGCCGTTCGTGAGCCGCTCAACAGCAGAGCGAGCGGGATCGGACGAGACTTCAACGGTGCCGCGGTTGTTCTCTCTGCCGACAGGAATCCAACGTGTCCTGTGAGCTGCCTGAAATCGTCGAAGGGCAACTTCGGCGGCAGCTACGGAATCGGCACTTTGCAGTTCTTTGAGAAATTCCGTCGGAGTCATGAGTCCTCACTCCTTGATAAATCGACCCACGGAGCCTCGTACATAGTTGCGTCTTGCTTCGACAGCAATCCATCGACGTTTTAATCTTTCCGCGGCCGCACCAGTCGTGTTGCTGCCGGCGAACGGGTCCAGGATTAAATCACCGGGTTTAGTAAGCAGCTTGATGAAGAACTCAGGTAGACCGGTGTGCATCCTGGCCGGATGCAATTCAAGTGCATGTTTCTTGCAGTATCTCTGGTAGGGATCGCCGTTTGCGGTATTGGAGAAGGTAAGAACGTTCGAAGGGATCGCGCCATTGTTATTTGTGAGGAATGATTTTTCTCCGATATTATGCTGCGAAGGGCGTTTGCCAGAGTTGTATTTCCGAGTTTTCAAGAGCTTAAGCATCGACGGACCGTATGGTCTCAAGACGTTCCGATTGTCGGCATACGGGCGTTCAGTGGCGGCCATCCACCACACGTGCGTGTATGAATCCTTCAGCCTGATACGCTCGACATTCACCCACTGAGCCGGGCTTGGTAAGCGGGCCGGGTTATGACAGATGAATTGCTGCGCCAATTTGAACTCACCCTCTTTCAGGAACTTTAGGAGGCCTTCAAGTGCAAGCGTGGACATGACGGGCTGTCCCGGTTCCCACGCGTTACCCATTTCCAAGACGACGGATCCTGTGGGCGTCAGCATTTCTTTGAAAAGCGGAGCAAACTTTGCGAGCCAGTCGGTATATTCTGCGCCTCGGAGATTTCCGTAAGCCTTCTTCGTATTCAGCGGAAACGGGGGCGACGTGAAAATAAGCTGGACTTTGCCAAGATTTTGTTTTGCCCGTCGCGAACGGAGGTAGTCCTCTGCATTGCAACAGTAGGTTCTTCCGCGTCTAGTGCGGAACGCGGGCCGATTTGTGGAGTGCACAGATAGGGAATTCTTGTGCGGGCTCTTTGATACAGGGTTCTGTTCTCGAGCTGGTGTGTGCCGCTTTATGAGAGTGTGTGGCATTGATAGTCAGAGAGTTAGTAAGAGTATAAACAAATCCGAGCCTTCTACGCCCCTTGGAGGGTCATCGGAATTCTCAGGAGATTGTCCTTGATGAGTTTCACCGTGTTCGGCTCAATTTTCCCGGTGTCAAAATACGCCTTCCACTCTGAAACTCCGTCGTAGGTACAATGTCGTATGAAGTTCAGAATGCTCTGGTCTTGCGTAAGTTGCGACCAGTGAGGGTGGACAAGATTAATGATAACGATGACGGACGTTTCTGATTCGGTGGATTCGATCAAGACGTACGGATCGTTCGGTGACATGTCCTCAACCAAATACAAGGACACTACCAGCTTGTTTATTTTCGCCTTAAGGTTCGGCTTAAGCCTCCTGACGATCGCGTGCGTCAGAGAGTCGTTAGATTTCTTTATGAGGCCGGCACCCGGTATTTCGTAGGTGTTCAAGAAGGTTTGGAGTCTATCCGATTTAATCTCGCTTTCTAAGCGGTTAAGCGCAGATGCGCGCATGACGTCGGTAGAGTTCGTCACGCGTTCGTCAACATTTTTGCGATAGCTGAGTGCCACCTGTCGCAAACCGGCCAATTTGCGCTTTAGCTGAAAGTCGAGCGTCTCCTTATCGGCAGCGTCGAATAATATCTCATCTTTCGTATGGCTGACTTCGAAACCCTCGAGGAATATCTCGCCGAAGAGCCTCTGATTGACTAGATCATTCGATCCGCCTTCTTGATCGCCATAAAGTGTCGTCGGTCGATAAGAATCCGGCCATCCTATAATTGCCCGGCCCGCCTGAATCACCGAAAAGCCCGCTTCCTTGCGGCTACCCTTCGCCAGGACACCAGCCCAGCCGGAAACCCGCTTTCGTCCGACGTTGAACCGAAACTTCTTCTTGGCGATCCGTCCGTCTGCGCGCCGGTATAATCTGCTATTGACGTCGGCATCCCACTCAAGAACCTTCCCATTCCACTTCAGGATTAGACGATTCTCCCTGATGTCGACTCTATAAAGGGAACGGAGGTGATCCTTCACCTTCCCCAGCGTGCGTCCTACTATTTCTCTGTGGAGCTTTCGAATCGTAACGATCGTAAAGTGCTCTGCCAATGGTGTAGGAATTCGCTTGTGCGGCAAGTCCAGATGATTGTTTGCCACGCGCGGAACATCCACCGTGATCTTGTGGGTGGTTGGGTTACCCAGTTTCTTGGTCTTCACGCTCCAGCGATCCCCGAACCAACAGGCTCCCGTTTTAAGACCGAGCCCGTATTTAGACCTACCGCCGGTATAGGAAGGTGGTCGTCCAATAACCACGGCGTTCTTCAACTCGGCCTCGGACATGCCAATGGAGTTGTCTTCAATGCGGATGTACTTGCCAGCTTTGTCTTCGCCGGTCGTAATCTCAACGGTCAGCTTTGTGCCCTCACGGGCATAAACCTTATCGAGCACCGCTTTGTTATTGAAATAGGCTTGGGTCGAGTTATCTACGAACTCCGCTAATGCGTACCAGACTTCGTAAGAGAGCCGCTTATAGGAGGAGATTATTTCAGGGCCGAGCCGTAATTCCATGGTCAACTCCTTACGAAGGAATACCTGTGCGATTTGTCTCTGAATAATCCATACGTCGCGTTAGGGGAAAGCGGGTTTGAAGTGCCCACGAAGCGAAGATATCGCTGTCCCTTTTCTTCGATTAGAGCCCACTGGGTAAGATTCTCGTCAAAAACTACTTCGATTTGCCTTCCTTTGCGTAATCGTTTGAATTCGATGTCGCCAACTACTTCGAACATGTTTGGAAGTTGTTTATGCGGGCGGCAGTGAGCCTCTTCAACGGGTACCACTGGATATTTGCCGAGAGTTCGATAAACGTACTGCCCAACAACGTTCTTGTAAACCTCGAAGACGCAAAAGTCGACACCGGCGTCTTTAAGACCCTGCTGCCAGGCAATCGCCGGCGCCTCGGCGATCACTAGGACGGACGGGGCACATTCGGAGAATAGTTTCCCTAGTCGTTTCAGGCTTGCCGTTTTGTTACAGAATTTAACCAGTTGTTTTTGGGCGTATTCAGCTATTTCGGGCAAGTTGTAATTGCCGCCGACGAAAACGCGGGTCTGTTCCAGGACGTGATTGACCCCATGGCCTTCAACTTCAACCTCGACGACGACCCAAGCACTGAAATCGCGCTGTATCAGCGCTAAATCTGGGCGTTTGCTGATAGTTTGGCTAAAAATATCCTTCTTGAAGGGGAACACGAAGTGATCTGGGAAGATTGATTTGGCATGCTGCAGGATCCAGTTTTCCAGCTCCGACTCGCTGTAATAGGCAACAGCGCGCAGCTCGTCGTACCATCGTTCATCGCCAGCGATGAGTACTCTGGCCATGCTTAGATGTCACCTATCGTGATAAGGCGACCAAGTAAAGCTGCGACGTTGACTGTGTAGATTCGATGCGTATCCATTCTCGATTTAGCACCTGAGTTGCAGCGGCCCTTGTGTTGGGTTGACAATCTTTACATAGAACGTTTTAAGATACGAGGGCGCGCAGAAACGGCCGTTCGGGGGAGTATGCTACCACGTGAACGGGTCTAATCTGTTCCCGTACCGTGGCTCTGTCCTGCTGTTGCCCGTAAGTGCAACGACTCCTTTTAATCTGACCCTGTCGGTTGGCTGGGGTTGCGTGGGGCAGATTCGTGAGGTGGTTTTGCAGGGACCTCAGGATTGTTCTTTGGCTCGATAGGCTCCCTCAGAATTGGTTCAGCGATAGATTTAGGCACTGGGTACGAAGAGGTCCAAACGGTACCGAGGCCAAAACCAAAGAGACACAGTAGCGTCCAGAAGACAGGCAATGTCTTTGTCGTCTTGCGCTTTGTGAGGGCATCGGCGAGCGCCTTGAGTGCTCGGAAGAGCATCACTAGGGACAGCAGGGCGATATCTGCGGTTACAACATGCGGCGGGTCCGCTTTGTCGAAGATCGGTCTAAAGGCATACGCCAGGATTAGGCAGATGATTGTGGGGATCATTCGGGAACCGTAGGTCCGAAACCACGGTTCCGTTCGATGGTCGATTAGATATATGACAATCTTCGTGACTATATCCCAAACGAAATATGCCCCGAAGATGACAAGTATCCAGAAAGCTTCTGGTCGAGCGGACGCATTAAGTTTGACGGTTCCCGTTTCTGTGATATCAACGGTTTTTGCCAATATGAAGTAAATGACCACCAGAAAAACATCAAGCAGGAGCACCAAAAAAGCCCATTGAAAAACGCTTTGAACGTCCTCTCGGGCGCCTGGGGAAGGGCTGAGAGTCCAACCGACCCAGCTTGCCGCAATAACCATGGCCGTAAGAAAAAGGTGACTATAGGCGGGTAGAAAGTGTACCCAGTTGCCAGCTTGAACCAGAACAGCCGTCTGCACCCCTACTTCTCCGATGGCTACGGCGAACATCATCCCCACAAATTCGTGCCGGCGCTTTGGTTCAGGCTTCGGTTCCTGGGGACTAGGAGCGATGATTTGCGGGACGGCAGCGCGTGCTTCCGCGATCTTGGCTTCGGCTAGTTGGAGTGCCGCAGCTCGAGCGGCGTCAAGCTGCGCCACCGCCGCCTTTGCTGCCGCCGCCTCGGCTGCCGCGGCCTGCGCCGCCGCAAGTTGAGTGGCGAGTGCTTTCTCCGCCGCGGCCTTTTCGTCCGCGACACGGCGGGCGTCCTTCGTATCCTCTGGGGAGTTTGGGCCGAGTGGAGTGCTCATTTTTCTAATCCTCCATGGTCCGCGTCCAAATCAGTTTCCTTAGTAGAAATCTGTTACTACATGAGGTTCCTGCAGTTTTGGTTCGTGACCTGCGCTACTGCAAAGCGGCGCGAAGGGACAGTGCCGAGAACCATCAGGGAACAAGGCGAGGGGCACGTAGCGAGCGGGGAGAGAGCAAGTCGGGGTGCATGAAAAACAATGGGGATTTTCCCGCGTGCAACAGGAACGGAACACATTCCAAAAAAGGTAGTGGAGTTGGCTTGGATTTCGCAATCCACTATGTTCAGAAAGGAACATCAGGGCTTCGTGTACTGCTTGCCGAATACTTACATCTTCTTCCTCAGTAACAGCAGTTCGTTGAAGGAGTTTCGCATAAAGGTGCGGGTCGTGGATCTGAACCGTGCCTATTCGTAGGTGTCCCCGGACTTCGTGATAATCGACCGGTGCGCCGAGCTTGTCTGGATCAACATAAATCCACACTCCGGTATTCTTCATCAACGCGAGAAAGAAATAGATTTTCTTGTGGACAGGGTCTCGATAGGCGCCAAATTGAGACAGTAGGGTCACGAGGTTCGGGTTGCCTGAGGCGATGCGGCCGCCAGCAGCATCGAATATCTGACTCGCTGATTTCCATGATCGCTCAACCATGGCGCGACCCAAGTCGTTGATGAGCATTATCCGACCGGTGGAATCACTTAGCCTGTTACCAAATCGCTCGTCACGGAACAGATTTTCCAGCTCGTTAAGGGACATACGCGCCCAGAAAATTGGGGAGAGAATCTTGGGATCGTGGCGCGCTGCTTCTTCAACTCTCGCGAACAAATAGTCCCAGCCCCTTAAGTGGCGACCACTAATGCTGCCTTCGAGAGGCGGTTTACCTTGCGGGGAGGTTTGGTGAGAAATGGCGACGAGCAAGAGATAGAAGTTTCCGATTTGTTCGGCAGAAAATCCCGGCAGTGAACTCTCTTCACGGTCTGGTGGAATCTCTCTCGAACTAAGCCACTCAGCCAGTTTGAGACAGACTTCTATGTCCACCGCGACGAGTGGATTCGTCGCTGGTTTCGACAGGAGACTGTCCTGAGCGCGTTGTGGTGAATTAGCCATAGCACGTAGAACGATTCAACTAAGCTGACGCATTCAGAACATCGATAAGTGGATGCGGGCATCTCAATGATAGCCGTTGTATTCGCACGGTCAATCATCTCGACGGCCAGGCTGAACTCGCGCGCGATTTCAACTGCATAGCCGGCAAAAAGACGGATCGAGCCTCGCGTCGGAGCGCCATGCAGCCCTATTTCGACAAAGCTTTTTTTAGATCGCGCAGCAGCTTCTCGGTTTCGTCCAACTTCCGAAGCAATTGGGCATCGCCCTTCATTTCAGATAGGGTGGTCCATGGGTAGCGCGAAAGCACGTCGCTAAGCTGCTCGATGTCTCCCAACAATCCGTGGCCTTTCCGGTTTGCGCTCGGAGCGACCTTGCGAAACGCAGATTCAATGCTCCCGGCGTTAGCCACGAATTCATCTTTTGCGACTGGATCCCTTAGAACAGCTCGCAGCTTACGGATGTCCTTCGAATTTGTAATCTCGTTTTCGTTGATTTTTCGGATGACGGTGTCGAGTATTGTCGGCGTGAGAAGCTTGCGATTGAGATTCTTGACCTCTCTCGCCCATGTGATAGAGGCTCCGGGTTCGGCCAGATTGGTGAGCTTCTCGGACAGATCGTAAATCTCGACAAGCTTATCCAACTCCCGCACTGTTACGCCGAGAATGTTCGCTGCACTAGCCCGGCCCACCATGTTGACCAGGCTGTAGGCCACCATCTCCTTTTCTTTGGCGTCCCATTCTTTTCTTTGTCGGTGGATGTATATCCACACCCTCAGGCGCTCCTCCTCCGATAGTGTGTGGTCCGTGACCTCTACGGGAAGCGAGCGATACTGCTCCTTTTTCTGGACCTCGACCAGTATCTTTGAATTGGTCCACCGTCGATCGCCATCGATGATCCGCAGCTTACCCTCGTGATCGGGATGAGGCTCCGCCAAAAGCGGTTCAAAAATCCCTTCATTGGCCTCGATTTGGCGTTGGAGCTCCGGGTCTTCTTTGGGCCCGATGCGGGGTTGCTTTTCGTTTGGCAGCAACTCGTAGAGGTCAACGGTTGTTCGATAAGTTCGAATGATCGCGCGACCTAAACGTCTGTCCTGCCACTGATGGGGCGGAGGTTCCATCGCCAAAATGTTGGACTTTGT